>Ga0307979_1001463_pt1 | contig 16766 bp, 20 predicted proteins | sample OrgLakmetage1058_FD_201833 | JGI IMG/M metagenome (GOLD analysis project Ga0307979, IMG submission 201833) | Saline water microbial communities from Organic Lake, Antarctica - #1058 | ecosystem: Environmental > Aquatic > Non-marine Saline and Alkaline > Saline | place: Antarctica: Organic Lake...
CCCGTACGCTTTTGCAAGCTCGCTGAAGATATTTGGTGGACAAACGATTGACACATCGTCACCCTGCACATTTCACGTATGCGTTTGTTATGCCAGTTGCGTAGGCGAGAGATGGACTCAGCCGTGCTATATCCATATACTTGTATCTTATATACTTTGCATGGCACCACCTTCGCTCTACTGTATATCCATTTCTGAGACCCCTGAGGCCCCGAGGGTACCATCTAGTCGGTGTCCTCGAACTCAAACTAATACAAATAAAAACCCAAATGACACAGAAGCCAGTGCTGCGGGAAGCAGCGCACACGCATGCGACGTGTGTTGCTCGCAAGTCGAAGTCATAGAGAGGGCCTGTCTCGAAATTGCACAGAGAGCACCAACTTATCTAAAGCGGAAAGTGTTTGTAGAATAAATTTGAAACCGGACTTACCCAAGTCGTTTCTGTGTCTATTTCAAGCCACTCTTTGTATTGCCTGTCCTCTTTCTTGCTTCGCACAGCGAAACAACGATTTAATTTAGAGACGCTCTATGTCTACCTCAAAACAAAAACAGCGGATTCAGACATGACTCTTGCTCCTTTGAGGTGTAAAAAGGCGACCCTCAGGTCTGCAGTCCGCTTGGCGGGGTTTTGCATAGTACTGAGCTCCCGAAGCCAAAGTATCGCCAAATCTTCCTTCAGTCCCGTCATGTTTACATTGGATTAGACAAAGACAAAGCCTTTGAACAAGAAAAGCGCAGTCACTGCGCATGGCTGAAGTCAGCGCGAGATATATTCCAAGCAGTCTGCGTGGTAGGGCCGAGATGTACTGACACTGCTAATTGGCTAATTGGAGAGGAGCGCACGTAGGAGTATGAATCGCTGTGACAGAGGTGCCCTTTTTGCTCTGTGGTGGAGTGGCTACTTATGCATCGGCTGCATCGCACATCAGGCAAAGCTCAGTGGAATCGAGTTGGCCTTTGCGCAGCTCAAAGATTCGGGCTCGTGGCGCTGGATTTCGTGAACTAAGAGAGGTCGCTTCGGACCGTAATCACAACCTTTATGGCCGCTAGCTTAATTAGTTTTCCAATATTTGCTGTACTCCCTTTTTGGCTGTTAGCCCTAATATTCTGGCCTATCGAGGCCTGTGTCATAAAGGAGCATGAAGACTCAAATTACCCCTATCATTAATGCAAGCAGCAACATCAAGGCTCCCAGGACTATCTCGCCGCTGCCCTTTGTAGCGCCATTCCACGTGCAATTGGAGGCCGCAGGGCCTTCTTGATCTGAATATCTCCCGAATAAACGTAGTAGGCCATGCGCCATTCACTAGCCCTTATCAACACCATTATGCGCAGCAAAGGACACATATCTCCAGACCGAAGCCGTCCTGGAAATCGCCTGAAACTTTTCTACTCTAAGTAAGTCATTCTTAGGAATTGATAGATACGCCTGCTAATTTACATACATCGACACACCAACAAGCCCATATAACACTGCGCAACTAAGTAAGCTCCCCCTTACACCCATCATCTTTAGCTGCTATAGTACTTATTCCTGAGTTTATGCACTGACAACTGTGAAAGAACTGCTGGTTGCGTCAACGGCCTCTTGCCCCACTAGCTTAACTAAGCGTATGGTGAGCTTAGCCGTGGTGGGCGGTGAGTCCACATGCGCGAAAGAGCACTCGGCGGCAATCCTGACTTTCATCTAGCCCCTGTCGCAGTGCTACGAGAGGTCCTCGGCTCTGATTTCGCTCGCAATTGCACCGGTAAGTCCATCGGCTTGCTTCGAGACCTCTACGTACGCGCACGCGCCTTCCACCGGCCCATTGTGTATTTCTATCCCCCAGGGAGCCCCAGGGGGACTGAATTTAGTACCTACGTAGTGTCCCACTAACTGGCAGACCGCGATGCTCTTCAGTTGGCGTCAGCAGACTTCCACAGGCCAGTACAGAAGCCCGGCTCGGGTAACATGTCAAGTATTTAATTCATAAGCTTACGATTGAAGGCACTGGAGTAATTGACTCATTGAGCAGATTGCCATCTATTTGGTGTCAAGAGCCCCAACCTCGGAACGGACTGGGAGTCTGACCGGTTCTTTTTTTTTGACACCGGCTTTTTCGGGGTGAGATCAGGAGTGCAGACGCATGGTTCTATGCAAGTCAAAAATTTCGCTTGATTCGTTTTTTTTTTTTTAACCATTGCTATCTGGCAGCAATTTAATTCAACTCTTCAGGGCCATTTAATTTTAAAAATGACTGACAACAATAAGGAATCAGTAATCATGCTTTTGCAAGCGCTCTTGGCAAATTCGAGGTCAAATTCAATCTCGAAATAATTTAATTTCAAAAAGTCAAAAGAGTAAATGAAGCGGGCGAAAGATTAGAGAATCAAATTATTTGGCCTGTCTATGCAGATGGCTCATGGAAATCCCCAGTACACTCCATTCAGAAGAAAAGCATGCGCCTTCGGTTTGGCCCTTAAAGACATCGAAAAAACACCCACAACACTTTATTGGTCGTTAGAATATATAAGTGGGCAGCTCGCATCTTAAAGCAAAGTGAAAGGAAAGCTTTCTGGCCGTATGAATTGCATGACTTTTCCCGATTCAGTGGACAAAAAGTAAGACGAATTATTTCTACTTTTGACTTGCACGCATCGCGTTCGCGTACACTCCTGCTCCCAGCATTCGCATTTGTTTCATTTGGGTTTGTATTAGTCCAAGTTCGAGTTTAAATGCTCGCAAATAAGTCAGGCGCGCTGAGATGAGTGCCTTTTTGCTTAAATCAGTTGGGATTCTTGCACTATTGCACGGTCCAGCTGGATACGGACTTCACGGGGAGGTTCAAATGTTGAGCGAGTCCACTTTCTCGACCGTGCGTCTGAATTCAGAGACGATTTCTGGGCGCGGATTATATTCAAATATAGACGGCTCATTAATTATGACAATGGCGAGCTTTGTTTCTATTTTTGCTTTCTTGTCAAAAGGAAAAGAAAAGAAAAAAAAGCGACAATGTAGTCTGATCAAATGTATGTCAACTCAACATTAAGCAAAACGCTCTAGCCACTCATCCAAGGTGGAAGCATCTGCAGCGATAATGTGCATGTTTAAACACTGTTAACAGAAGACTCCCCTCCTCTGGGGGATTTCGTCAGGCTTTTCTTTGGTCGTGGAATTTTGGAGTTGTGGAAAGTTTTGGTGAAAGAGGAGGTTTGCTCTTCCAAAAATGCCGAATTAACTGTTTAGCCATCTAGTAGTTTCGCGTACTGCAGCTGCCCCAAGCTTGGTTTTCAGTTCACGCACACGGCCTTTGAAGGATGCTCTCCAAAGAATGTAAATGCATCATGGTTATGTCGCGCATTAACGATTTGTCTGACCTTGTTGTCCGAGACTAAACAGCAACTGTAAATTTGGTGGCTCACAGTTTGCTTTTTTCGCGATGTTGTCCTACGCAGAGGTTTGCTAGTGCTGCTAACGCTGCAACACTGCTAACGCTGCCCTTCGTGTCGTCGACCTCGCCATTGTTACTTCTCATCGAATAAACCTTCGTCATGATTATATACGATAAATCTCAGTACATTAAACTATTGTGAGTATTGCTCCTTTTCTCTCACTTTCGAGCTTGTCGTTTCGACTTTTTTTTCGGTCTTTGTCCGTGTATTTTACAAGCATCACTATGCTAACACCAAGACAAACCTTTTTCATTAGGTTTACCACTAATCGATCGCCGGTTTATAGCGCAGTCCCATACGCCATCGTGGGTGCCTGGTGCGTTGACGTTTATTACCGTTCTAGCACACGTGTCATGGAGCCCCTTTGCCCATGTAGCATTATCAAATTCCCAACACCTTGCATGCAACAGGTACGCTAGCATCGTCTTGACAGTGCACTCTCTTATTTTGTCCAAGAAAGATGACTTGGACACAGAAATCCCGCCGCTGTCAGCGATTGCCTTTTGCGCCGGCTACATGTTATCAATACAGTGCAGCGTGGCCTACCAACACTACGAAACGGCCATCAGCAGCCTCATGGACTTGGAGGCCATATGCTTGGAGATGATGCGGCACAGCACCATGCTGCTCGACGACCACGCTACCCTAGACCTCAAGCACGAGCTCCGGCGGGTCTTGCTGGCTACCTTGACGTGCATTTTTGTGGACATCCGCATGGCGGCAGCCAACGACACGCTTACCCAAGGGCTGGGGCGAGAAAGTTTGCGCCGCGCGCACAAGGTGGGCATTCTCCGCGACGCCGAGTACGAAGCGGCCACGAGCATGACGCCCAAGCTAGCGACCTACGCCATCACCTCCGAAGTGCAGCGCAAGGTGGTGCTCCTGATGTACGCCGAGCAATACGCCTCCTGGCGCGCGGCGATGCGCAACGAAAAGACTCTGCAACCCATCGTGAACTTCGTGAAACTGCTGGACAGCCACTGGAAAATCATGCTTTCCATTGCGGTGAAAATGCGCGGCACCACCCAGCAAGCGGCGCCCCTGTTTCCGGTGGCCTTCGTGCAAATGAGCCGGATCCTGTGGATGGTGGCGATTGCCGCGTTTCCTTGGGACATTGTGGAAGACATGCAAACGTTTGCCCTGGTCACTACGGGGATGTTCGTCTGGGCTTACTTCACCCTAGACATCATTGCGACGGATTTCGCGAACCCTTTTGGGTTTCACCCGCACTGCGCTCCCTTCGATGCTTTGCTGGCGCGGATGGAAGACGCGAGCTACAGCATTCTCATGGGCTTTCCTGTTGAGGGCGGCTCTGCGGAGGACAGCGCTAGTGCGGTGAGAGTCACTTCTTTGAGTACATTCTTCCACCCAGAATTCCCTTCGCTGCATGATAATTGCTCGTGGGCACATAATTTTTCCCGGCAATAGTGCCGTGTTTGATTTTCATCTTTATTTGATTTTTTTTCCCCTCTAATTGATTTTTACATGGTGTGCACCTCCTTTGACAACAACAGGTGGTGCCTGCCGCCGTGCCGCGCTACGACATGGTGTACGTCACCAAGCCCCTCCTCAACGGCTCTACGGTGCGCACCATGAAGCACCAAAAGAACGCCCCCCTTGCGGGCGATGAAGAAGAAGGCCTGGGCGGCGGCGCAGAGGGCACCGGTCCTGGCGACAAGCCTACCACTCCAGGAGGGCGAAAGAAACGCCGCCGGCTGTCGACTATTGGGTTCTTCCAGGGCCCAACCCAAGAGCAAATCGCGGCCGCGCAAGAGGCCGACAACGAGCACACTGCGACGACGAGCCCACCGAATGAGCTTGCCGAGAAGCCTGAAGCTTCCAAACCCGTGCGCCGCCTGAGCCGAATCTTCAAGGGCAGAAGTAAAGCTAATACGCCGAAAGCCTCCGAGAAAGCGAATGCCGTTGAACCTTGGGGCCCTGAAACCGAAGGAGCAGAGAATGGAGTACCAGCCGCTGAAGGAGCACAGGACCCAGGAGCAGGAGCAGCTACAACGTCTGCCAATGATGCAAGCAACCAGAAAGCAGCGGGAGCAGCTCCTAATGGTGAAGATGGTGAAGATGGTGCAGCAGCGGCAAGAGAAGCTCTAACGCCCGAGCAGTTGTTTGCGGCCGACGCAGAAGCGAAAGCGACGGATGCGTCGTCAAAAGCAGCAGCTGCGTCGGCGAAGCGCAAAGAGCTGGAGACGGCAGTGGCGTTTGAAAACATGGCAGCCAAGGATGCAGAGAAGACGAAGAAGCCAGCAGATAAAGGCGCCAGCAGCAGCAGTAACCTCAAGAAAGAAGGAGAAGGAGAAGAAGCAGCAGTGACCACACCTCGCGCTGCAACAACGACTTCTGGAGGACCTCCTCCCGGAAGCGGCACCAAGTTTTAGTTCAGTATCGCTGTTGGGGTTTGGTGCTGGCCACCACACCACCACCACCGAACGCCTGGAAATTTATTTGGGTTTGTGCTTTTGTAGTAACTAAAGCAAGATGGCTTAAGCATTAGCAATGAATTATCGCGACGATTCATTATACGATGATAGCGAAGTATTGTAAGTAGCATCCTTCTAACTTCTAACAAAAAAAAAATATTATTTTTGTTATTAGTTATTAGAGCGAATGAGCGAATTGATTGCTACTTCCTAGTGCCATCTATATATCATCTCTACCTCTACGATATTCACAGGTCGCATTTGATTTCCAAAAAAAGTTAACATTAGCGAGCGACGAGGCCAAGGCCATGTGCAAGTGGTTAGATGTTAGTGGGTTGGTGGAGGCGGCGATCCTGCTTGTCCTAGTCCGCATGTCGCATATCTAATTATCAGTCATCACCTTTCCCCAGAATTATCTCACCCAGCTGCCACTACACGACTAAATTTCGACAAGACCTACCGGGCTTTCATTCGGGTATTCCTACGATGCACAAGTTCCTCGTGGAATACGCGAGCGGGAACTGTTTGATGACTACCTTAATTCCCGAATTGGCCTCCTTTACCTCATTCTTGCTTGCGTTTTCATCAGAGTGGCCGCTGCCGCTGCCTTTGCCACTTCCACCGCTACTAGCTTCTTCACCACTACTGCAGTCCTCGCCGGCTGTTCTTCTAGCCCAACCCTCTTGCCAGTGCCGCTTGGTTGCTTCCGCTCGGAGGGCTGCCACTGCGTGCATCGCCTCCGCAGCAGTAGCGCCATCACCCTGTAGTTCGGCTGCCCGCAACAACGACAGGTGCCGGTCTTTATCAACTCCAAGCCAGACCGACGGTGTGACTGCAATGGCAGCAGCAGCTGATGGGTGTACTTCAGCAGCATTCTCCTCCTCCAAGCTATTCTCAGAAGTGGTTCCTGATGTTTCAATGATTTGAGAAGGTGCTGAAGTTGCAACATTTTCCTCTGAAGGAATCGAAGACGAAAGTTTACAGGGCAAGCATGACAGTCGACCAGTACTCAATCCAGTCGCCGCTGAAGGGGCCAGTGCCACGGGCACTTGGAGTTTTTGGTTGGCCAAATAGCAGCAGGGGCACACCAAGAAGCCTGCCTGATGACGCACGGCTTGAGCCATGGCCACATCACTCAAGGACCCACAAGCGTGTAACGCCACAACCAGGTCGACTCCTTCAGCTCCTTCATTATCTTCGGCTTTATTGTTGTTGGCAAAGCCGTCCACTGTTGCGCTTTCTTCTCTTTTGTTGTCGAATTGATTGAGGTACTTCTGACCATCCTCCAACCCATTCCTTACATCAGAATGACCCACTCCCTCACCATCGGCTCTTCTGCGAGCACCGTCGCGTAACATGGAGCTCTTCGGTTGCGCCGTCCACTGACTTGCGTCTCCGAGGGTAAAGGCAAGGTTGCTCAAGCCTTGTCGCGCGGCCCGCACTTTGCCAGCTTCAATCGCGTTTGCCATGACGTCGACCACTCGAACCTATAGAGGAAGTTGCGGTGCATAAAAACAGCAAAAGAGCATTCAGCACGCACACAGAAAGTTAAGAAGCAGCCATTCATCGCAAAGTTATTGAGAAAACTCCAACAGTAAAGACTGCGCTTTCGTTCCAAGTATACATCGTTTTCTTTTGATTGCAGTATACTTGGAACGTGCTCTCAAGAAGGCACTCTCCGAATATAATAATACCATTAAAGACCTGAACATCGCTCCCAAAGCGCTTCGCGATCGCCGACGCCAAATTGCCTTTGCCGCCGCCTACATCCAGCACCTGCAAAGGCCTCTGTATACCTTTGGCCCTGTGAGCATCCACAAAGGGTCGCACTTGGTCCAACATCCACTCGACCTGTTCCAGAGAAAGTGTTTTTAAATGGATGGGACAACAGTAAGATATCCTCTTCTTCCACTCAAGTCTAGAAATCACGGAAAGAAAAACGTCAAGTGAAAGGGAAGCACAGAATGATGACAAATCAAGATAAGAAATGAACGAACAAAACGAATAGGAAATCAATTTTTGGCTAAAACGATAGCTAAGCACGCGCACAATCAATAGGGTCCGTCTCGTGCTTCAAGACTACAGACCTGCGGCTGTTTTTTCGAATTGAACCAAACTCCTCGCCGCTGTGGGCCCCATACGGAGGAATTCGAAGCAAAAGAAGAAGAAGAAGTATCGCTGATACTGCTGCTGCTGGGCTCGCTTGTTCCTGCCTCATCTGTGGCCTCATTGCTTTCATCCTCTGAAGTCGCCATTCCAACTGAAGACACCTGAGGAAGTGCACCAGTAAACTGCTGCTGCTGCTGCTCCTGCTGTCGCTCATCCAACTGCTGCTGTTGCTGTTGCTCATCCAACTGCTGTTGTTGCTGATGCACTGGCCACCGAGCGCGTAAGCTTGCAGTGTCTGCCAAGGCTAGTGCATCTCCCGAGCGAAGGGTGCCCATGCGAGTGGCCGATGACTGCAACTGCATGGATAAATCGCGCACGTGCCACGCTCGCGTTTTGGCGTCGATGTTGGGCCCAAAGAGAGCGGCTGCCATTGCCTTCGAGGAAGACGACGGCGACGACAAAGAAGAAGTTGACAGATCTCTCCCACGCATCGCTTCTTGGTTATCGTCGTCGTCATTGTCATCATCGTCATCATCAACCAAGTTTAGCGCAGCCCTTGCCTCTGCTTCACCCACTGCGCCGCAATCCACCATCTCTAAGAGTCGCCCCACGCTCTTGGGTTGCCATGAAGCTTGCAACAATTCTGCTCCCACCACCCACAACCGGCGCTCAGAAGCCACTTCATCTTCACCTTTGCTGCCTTCTGCTGTCGCCGTCGCTGGAACTGTGCCTGTGATCCTGCTGCTGCTGCCGCCACTGCTGCTGCTGCCGCCACTGCTGCTGCTGCCGCCACTGCTGCTGCTGCCGCCGCTGCTGCTGCTGCCGCCGCTGCTGCTGCTGCCGCCGCTGCTCTTTTCTTTGTCACTTTTGAAGCCTTCCCCAGAGCCACTGCTGCTGCTGCTGCTTCTCTCTCGACTTGCAGACTTCTCTCCAGCTGCCAAGACCCCCCATAGTCGCACTCGAGCCCCTGGAGCACACACTTCACTGTACGCGGACAAGACAGCTGTTGACGGAGCCTGCATATCACTACTATTACTAGAAGTTGAAGTAGCGGAAACTGGCGCTGATCCTGCATAATGGCTGCGGCGCTTTTGCATATCAATGCTGCCGCCATTATTGTTGCCACGATTCTTGTTATCTCCCGAGCTAGCTGTAGGGGCAGTCGTGATGTCATCCCCGTTGGTGCTGTCACCAATAGCGCTACTGCTACTTGAGGTGCTTTTGCCTATACTGTTCTCCTCAGCGGTATGAAACAAGGACGGGTGCAGGACGCACCGCAAGCGCGAGCTCCAATGCAAGCCCAGCGCGGTCGCGTTCCGTGCGCAAGCGCCCACCGCCTGGCTGCTTTCTTCGTCCTGGGGGGCGGTTAAGGTGCCGGCATAAGTGTCGCACAGGTCCAAGAGAGCAGCACCCCCGCCAAAGCGCCGCCGCCCCTGCACCCAGCCAGTAATCATGACCAAGTCACTGCCATTGTGCATGCCGCCCAACCAAGCAGCTGGAGCAGCAGTGGGATTAAAATCCCTGCCTGCGTCGCTGTTACTTCCCAAGGCATCGCACACTGTCAACGCATTGGCAACGTTTAGCTCGTCAACTGCATTGAGTTCAGAGCGCCACGAAGCATGCAAACTGCCTCCTCCGCTGCCAACGCTCCTACTCGAGTTCTCACCCAAGGTTCCCACAGTGTCAGCGCCACAGATGTCATTGTTAGAAGCCTCTGCTACACGGGCGTGCACATGGGCCACTACCGTAGCATCGGGCGTGAATTTACGTGGTAAAAGCGGCCGTCTTGCGATGATTTCCGCGAAGTGAGGCGGCGGCACTGTTGGCCGAGGCAGCAAACCGGCTGTCACGGCTGCTCGCCACGCCATCGCGGCAGCAATGTCGTTATCGGGATGTGCGGATACTAGCTGGTCAAGAAGCAACGTTGTGCTGACCTTGTCGCCTCCTGTTCTATCAGCTAGTGCTGCTTCCGGTGCTGCTGCTTCTGTATTATGCTTTGCGGTGTCAGTATTTAAAGTAGTGTCACCACCAATAGCGCCCCAGCCCATTCCGATGGGATGAGCTTCTGTAGCTCCTCTTCCTCCTCCATCCATCGCCGGAAGCAAATTCAAGGCAGATGAGACTTCAGCCTTAGAAAGCGCGCCTTGCCGCACGCCGCGAATCAGAGAAGCAACGGGGTGGTCGCCTCCCTGTAGCGGCGGAGGCGCGAGTACAGCGAGGCGACTGACCACCACTAGCGCTTCGCCTGAACAACACCAAAGGCATCAGGCCATGTCTATTTTGTTGCCCTGACTTAATCTAAAGAACAATTTCTCACCCGCAGTTCTTGTGCGCCCTGCGAAGCCCGTCACGTGAACGAGGGCACCTGGGTACACGACACGATTGTACGCGGCGAATGCCAAAGGATTGGGATCTTTGAACGCTTGCTTCTTCAGCACCGCCTACAAGAATGAAATCAAAACTGCAATTATTACAGCATATCCACCAGATATATATACCATCTTGACATCAAACAGAAAATCAGGGAGATGGAGTAGGTCTAATACCTGCATTTCTCGGGCGTCTGGATCACTTGACACTAAGTCGAGGAAAGTGAGCTTTGATCCCATCGGCCGCCGTCGGGTGACGTAAGCATGAAACGAGGTTGAGCGCGTGGTGTTGGAGGCTACTTGATCTAATAAGTCTTCTTCAGCAGCTTTGAAGGACACGACATGCCTATCCGAAGATTGGGCATGAACAACCAATCGATGACCTCTACTCTTCTGACGAAGTAATAAACCCGAGCCACTAGGCCGAAACGCCAGAGCTAATAACGGCATGAACGCCACCAAAATGATGAAACGCATGCACCTTTATTACTGATAAGCACTTATTTTAAATGCCACGCAACATCTAAGGGGATGCAAACACAATCCGGTACTGGCTGATATGCAAGATGTAAGAGCTTGTGCAAGATACACTCAACAAATACCTCAATTCTAGCTAGAGCCTTTTAGCAGTATGCACTCTACACAATGGTTTTAGCCCCTATTCGCCAGCAAAACATCCACGCAGTCACTCCTTAGTCGGTTGGCTTAGCTGCCTGAGCAAGTAGCAGCTTATCTTGACACAATATTATTGAACTATTGAACCTTCGATCATCACCATTTTTTTCTCTTTTTTTCTCGTTCGTTATCATTACGTTGTCACTTCTTAGAAACGCGTAATAATACGTACCGAAATCATGGCGCATTACGAAAATATTCAAAGCTTCATCCATCCGCCCATCGAAGTGCATTACGGGACGAAGTATGGCGCGAGAATCTGCTGTTAAACGGCCTGCGGATGCCAATGATGGAGAATCTATTGCTCCAACCCCCTCTGGAAAACGCGTCCGTAGTAGCATTTCCTCGGCTGCTAAGGTGGGTCGCATCTCAGCCCACCAGCCTTCATTACAAACGACAGTTCAGTAGAGTATACATTTTCATGCAGCTTCATCATATCTCACCCAATAATTCGTGGTCATTTGCGCTTTTTTAATTCTTAAATAGCCTCCAGCTTCAGCGGCCAAGGCGGCTAAGGCAGCACCAGTCACGCCTTCCGTGAAGAAGTCTGCGGTGAAAGCAGCGACGGCGTCTGTAGTCAAAACAACTTCCCCAACGGCGCTGCGACCGGCCGACGCAGTTCCTGATGCTGGCAAGCTGCCTGTGCGACGAGGCGTAGTTACAGCTGATGCAGAGTCTGTCGCTGACGAGCACAATAGCGCAGCCCTGACTTCGGACCCCAAAGATATCGATCACCTAACCCGCCTGCTCCTGCCTGCCTATTTTCCTCTGGTGGTGCTCCTGCTCTGGCTGGCAGCGCTGATCGCGGTCTTGCAATACAGCGTGTACTGGTTACCGCCTGCAGCCGTTCACATGTTGGCGAGCTTCACGACTGCGCCTCTGCGCTTGTTGAATGTAATGTAGGCGTCGAAGTTATATGAGGCAGGTGCTGGTGCTTTATCTACTCTACCAAACTGTACACGACCAACGAGATGCGCTTTTGAAACTACGACCACCGGCTATTGCGGATTGAAATGAAGAAAGAAGTCCTATGTCACCTCCTTTTCATATAATCCTTTTGTTAATCCCAATACTGGCTTCGCTTGGCTTCTCACCCAGTTGATATCCGTGTTGGTGTTAACTTATCCACTCAAAAATTGAATTTAGCCAGATGATTTAGTAGTTATTCCTTACGACGACAATGACCCGGCATTCCATTGCGATATCGCAATGTGCCTTGCCGGTTTTTATCATTCAAATGAATCTGAAAAGTTGAAAAGTTGTGGTTACCTTTTAACAATTGTGATTAAATGTTACAATATTAATTATTAGTGATAATGATCAATTATTAACAACATGTACATGGCACACAATAAGCATGAGCAACGGGCAACCACCCACTTCCCACAAGAAGCATATTTCACTGGGCATGGGAGATACAAGGACAATACAGAGGCATATCGGACGCGCAAAACAAATAATCGGAAAAAAAGATGCACAATGAACAGGTGGCGGGACAATGTACAAGCGCCATCGCTGATTAACTAACCGTTAGCCATCAGAGCTAACGAACGAGTTCTACATTTTGAGTAGCAGCCGCCGGCGGACTGCGCACAGGCATAGTTGGTGACGACACCCGGCTACGTGAGGCATTCGAAAGGGCATGGGGGCCGTGAAATAAGGTTTGCCCACTGCTGCGGTGGTTTCGACTGCCATCACCGCTGCACACATCCGCTGCACTTGTCATGTCCTCATCGGTGCCTGCGCTGCCACGGAGTTCTCCTTCGTCAGCATCCTCAGCACTCACCGCCGAGGCGAGGTGCAGCAATTCGTTGACCGTGGTTTCGTCTCGCTGTAAGAGTTTCGACGGGCTCGTCAACATCGCGCGCTCGTTCAGGCCGCTGCTTCTGCGCATTTGGCTAGCATTGCTTTCATTATCCGCCAAGCTTTCACCTGGGAGGCTAAGCATCGGCGGCGAGACCTCGGAAGAATTAGCACCACCGGCAGCAGAAAAGCTCCCGACCCTCCCTCTTCGGCGGTCCTCAGCGCCAACGCTCATGGCTCGGCTTCGCTTGCGTGGGCTGACATCACCGCTGCCACTGCTGCTGCTGCTGCTGCTGCTACTTGCTGAGGACGGGGAGAGGGCAGTAGCACTAGTTGAGCTACCACTTGTAGCTCGGCTACTGTTGCTACTATCTTGGCTGCTACTGCTGCTGCTGCTACTGGTAGTGGCAGTGGGAGTACTAGCGAAGCTGTTTTCATCGTCTGGTACTGCACTGCTGCTGCTTGGGATGTTTCCAAAGCCGAAATCTTCACTGGCTGCTGGATCTTGGCCTACTCCGAAGTTGCCAAAGAATGCAAAGGCGCCCGAAGAAGATGACGTGGCCGACGATGGTGACGTCACCATGGATGCCGACCGTCGGCGCTTGGTGCCGAGCACCGGTGGAGACGCCATTGCGTGGCGCCCAGACAGCGCTTCGGCATCTTCGGGCGTGCCTTCATCGCTTGCGTCTCCTTTCTCAAGGTCAACGCTACCAGATCGTGAACGGTTTCGAGCGTGTGCGGATGCGTCACCGTCATGGTTGGAGCCAACCTCTCCTAGCTCGACAGGCGGCAAGTCAAGACGTCGAAAAGTAGGCAGCACTCTTGAGTCATTTGCACTGCTGCTGCTGCTGCTGCTGCTGCTGCTGATTTCGCCGAAATTACTGGAGCTGCCTGAGAAAGCTGAAGAAGACGGCGATGAAGACGAAATCGAGGAATGCGCTTGCGAGCTCTCGCGCGCTACTCTTGCTCGGCTCAAGAGTGCGCAAACCAAACAAAAGTGAGGCTCGCTGCCGTCGCCCGCCGCGGCCTGAGCGGCATGCCGGGCCGAGATGCGAGCGCACGTTTGCTCGTGGTGCAAGAGCTTCTCAAGCTTGCTCCTCACCTGAAGGAAAAGATAGACAGAGAAACAAAGGGAGTGAAGAGCCCAGAAATTTGAAAGAGCAAAGTCATACTGTAAAGGCACAGGTGATAGAAGGCGGAAGAAGGTTTGTGTGTGCATGAGGGGGTTGCGGGACCGACACTAGCATGCGATATGGCATTCACTCCATGTGCACCTCTCTCTGTCGCGGGTCTTTGGCGTTCCGGTGGCACTTTTCCCATGCGCGCTTTGCAGCTAGACAACCTGTTACGCTGCACGATTCCTGGTTGCAACTCTGCGAGTGATACAACAAGCATATTTGTGCTGCTACTTTCTTCGCGCGATCAACTAGATGTTTCACGGATGCTCCGCTGCTGTTGCCGCTGCTACTGCTGCTGCTGCTGCTACTACTACTACTACTACTACTACTACCGGTTCCGCCACCCTTGTGGATAGACAGCCTACTCCTGTCGCCGTATTCACTATTGCTTTCATATAACCGTACGCGTGGAGGCGGGGGTGGCATTTTCGTCGCGCTGTCGCTTCTCTTAGGTGGTCGAATGCCATCAACATATGCGCCGTCGGCTTCATTTCTTTCGGGGCTCTGTGGCGGCGTCGCGGCGGCGTGGGCAGCTGACATGGCTGGAAAATCAGCGCCGCTGATCTTGTGTAATAAGTGAAACTGCAAATCCAACGAAAGGCGATCCTCCCAGGACCTGTGCAAGATTTGTGAAACCAAACCGAACTCGTTTAAAAAAACACTGGGGATGATGTTAGGACGCATGAAGGCAAGGATAATTCTCCCCTAGAAAATTCGAAAGAGTAAACTTATTAATGCATCTCACTCAAGAAGAAGAAATGATGATGGCCAATGCCTTCTGGCCTTACCGTACCGAGCTCTTGGGAAACAAACAACGCTTTTTGGAAATTGAGTGGTGTTGACAGCATAGAGCTGCGATTGCATCTTGAATTTGGGTGCCAACGCATGATTCAAGTTTCTGGCCGTCGGGTATCCCGACCGGAAATCCCACCGCCTGCGGTTGTCTTGGTTCCGTAAATTTACGATTAAAAACTACGTCGCATGACTGACTGCCCATCCCTGCCTGCCTCTCCTTCTATAAGAGAATTCAAGGCTTGGGGCTTGGAGCTTGGTAGCTTGGTAGCTTGGTAGCTCCAAACTGCGAAGCTAGAGCCACGAAGCTAACATAGCTTCACATTTAGACTATTGGGGATGTCCTTAGCCGAATCGTTTACACTATCTTTTCGCAGACCTATTCTTCCTGGGCTTGTAGTGATTGGGAAGTATGACGGAGTACATCCGTGCTTAACGTAAGTTTTGAATCTAGACACCTTGCCCTAGCTAAGGGCAGTTGCGTTACGCCACTTCCGCATGCTAGCTCATAGCCACGCCAATCACTTGTTTTCGTTGCCTGCAGATGTGGGACCACTGCAGGAAAAGTGTTCATTCACAATCCACATGAATCGCAGAGCGTACCTGGTGATAGCTTAACGGGCAACGGTAGCAGCGCACCTGTGACCATTTTGAACATCAATCGCGACATGACAGCGCTCGCGGTAGGGAAGCTAGGCGCCTTGGAGCATGATGCGCTCTTCGTGGGAACGGCGACCAGTTTGCAAGCATACGATGTCCATGCCAACGCAGACATTTTCTACAAGGAGGTGCACCTAATAGAAGTTTTGCACTCCTAGGTGTCACTGCGGCAGTCCTGCGTTTCACGTGATTAATCCAGGATCAAACACATTCTACGCTATTCTAGGTTCCTGGTGGCGTCCGGGTCGTAGCAGTGGGCGCGTTGCCGCACCACCTTCAGAGCCAACCAGACAAGGAGCTTCCTGGGCAAGTCCACTCCCGTGATGAAGGCTCCAGCGACGATGCGTTGAACGCTTCTCAGGGCTCTCGCGACCCGCCAGCGTTAGCGGTCGTCGGTGGGGACTGCTCCCTTGTCGGCTTCGACGAACATGGCACCGAAGCTTTCTGGACGGTGTGTGGCGACAACGTTGGTGCCATGGCACTCCTCACCAATAACAACGGTGGTAGCAAGAGCAGCAGCAGCAGCAGCAGCAGTAGCAAAGGCACTAGCTCCCTGCCGTGGGCGGATATGGCGGTCGGCTGCGACGACTTTGCATTGAGGTTTTTCAAGGTGCGGTTTTGTGATGATTCTAGGATTTTTTTAAAAGGCATAGAATATGGCTTAGGACATAGATCTAGAAGTAATTTGGCGCTCGGCAACTGACCTTTTCACAACACGTGCTATGGGAAATTTCACCAGGGAGAAGAGCTCTTCGCGGAAACCTTTGAAGCCGATCGCTTTGTAGCCCTCGCTCAACTGAAAACTGGATCTTCCAGTGCTCGCGGCAACAGCACTAGAAATAGGAGCAGCAGCAGCGGCAGCGGTGACGGGGTTGTTAACACGAGCTTCGTGGAAGGCAATAGCAAGAAGGCTCATTCAAAGGCAGGAGCACCCGGAGTGCGCGTAGCCTACGGCCTTCGAAACGGGACTGTAGGGGTGTACGAGGGAGGAAAGCGGGTGTGGCGGGTGAAGTCGAAACACCGGTGAGCATGCGTGAAAAGTGCCGAGAGAAATCAAAGCAAGCAAAGTAAGAGTGCATGGACAACGTGTATTCAGTGAAAATCTCCACTGTCTATATGTTCACTCTGCGGAATGTCAGATTCCTTCTGTTTGTATTGCCTAGAATAATTCTCTAATTCATAGGCCTCCTCTGCTGGCAATCATATCTCTCTCTCTCGCTAATACCAAGTGTCATTGTTGGTTTGTTGGTTTGTTGTTGTTGCTGTGGTTGCTGCTGCTAGGTGTGTCGCAGTGGTGGGCTTCGATTTGAAAG
>Ga0307979_1001466_pt1 | contig 16754 bp, 10 predicted proteins | sample OrgLakmetage1058_FD_201833 | JGI IMG/M metagenome (GOLD analysis project Ga0307979, IMG submission 201833) | Saline water microbial communities from Organic Lake, Antarctica - #1058 | ecosystem: Environmental > Aquatic > Non-marine Saline and Alkaline > Saline | place: Antarctica: Organic Lake...
CAGATGAGCAGGTGGGGGTTGGGGGGCGTGCCGCGCTCAACGAGATATAAAATGCATGTTTGCAATTGAATACATCCTGTGAACATGCTAGCAATTCCAGGTACATCTAGACTTCTCCATCTCAGGTAAGCGTCAGAAGCGATTTTAGCATCGTTTCGCTTCGACAGTAACAACTGACTGTGCGTACACCGCGGCCGCTCGAGCTGAATGGTTTTGCGGCTACTCCAGCTACTAGTAAATGTAACTCGCCAACGATGGTCGGGCAGGAAGAGCTGAGCTTACAATGGTGGCTGCCACGTCGACGATGTTTCAAAGAAAAAAAGCACCTTGGACTTCATCTTCCGGCCTGAGGAAGAGGAAGAGGGCCATACCCATAATGAAGTCTCACTCAAGCCAACACCCAGCACAATGGTACAAATTGCCGCTTGCCTGGACTAATTCACTTCACGCTAAAATATAATAGGGGGGACTTCCCGTTATTACGAAACATCAAGCTGTATATAGGATATGGTTCTACCGCACCGCGGCAGAAAACGGAGGAACCTGTGAACCTGTGAAAAGAGAAGAACCCTGACTGGCCGGCTACCGGCTAGTCGGGAGCATCCCTGCAGCATGCAACGTCAGGTGAGTTTAAGGTTCATTCATGTCGAACCTTTGAGGGGTTGGTACTTAAGCCAAATGCAAGGTATAGACATAAACATGGAGATATCGGCAGGCACTTGCATTGCCGTAGGAGTGGGCGTTGGAGGAGGCGTTTCTCACGCAGGCCGCGAAGAGGCGGAATTAGAGGGCTCACAGAAAGAAATACAAAGCAATTCAGCTCAGACTAGAAGAGGGGCTAATTATGCCCACATGCAGTGGCCATGGAAGTGATGATAGCGGTTCAAAGAGACCCGGCCTTCTTCTGCGCCCTTAAGGTGCTGCTCAAAAGAAGAGTTCCTACCCATATAGGAGGGGGCCACTACAAAGCTCTTCAGCGACCCTTTTTGGATTACTTGCCCTCTTGCCTGCATCATCATACAGCCTTCAGTTAATATTGGGGCTAATGATGTTTGAGACATAACGGTGTTGTTGATGTATTCGTCTATAGAACCATGCAGTACCACCAGGCAGGAATTACGAGTCACGAGTTATTACTGATGCTACTCGCATGAGTGAAGTTTCATGGAAGCTCCGACTGGCCTCTTTGTTCTAAACAAGCCGAAGAGCTGAATGTGGAGTGCGGGGAAACTAGTATATTCGCCTCACTTATCAGCTTATCAGGAGCAGCTATGGATTTCCTCACTTGCAGTTCTAGTCGTGTGTCAATTGGTTCCGTGTTGGTAAGCAAATGAGCAGAAGACCTTTCTCGTCAAGATCCTGCGAAAGCTTTGTTCCGAACTAGCCGGGGAGCTGAATCTGAAGCGCGGGGCAACTACACCCGCCTCAATTATCAGCAGCACCAGACTAGTTTCCTCACTTGTAGTTGTAGTTCTAGCTAGTTGTCTATCACTTGGTTCCATGTTGGTAAGGAAATGCGCATAAGACCTTTCTTGTTAACATCCTGTGAAAAAAAAGAAGAAAAAAATCAGGTCCGAAGAAGGAATCGAACCCACGGCCACTGCAAAAGGAGGTGTCACTACGACCACTCGACCTTCTACGCATCCATATGGACCTGAAATGTGCATAACAGAATTCAATTACTGCACGTATTTTTCTTTCTACTACAGCCTGTACATCTGTGCACTCCGTGCTGTACGACATGATAACATGATAATGATAATGTAAATTACAGAGCTATAATGAGACATCTTCTGTACCTTATCACCTTATTGAGCTCCCGATTAACAAAGAAACACCGACACGGCATAAATCTGGGTTTGTATTAGTTCGAAAACGCTCTTCTTCTGGATCGCCTGAGAGACTTTTTAGTAGCCCCCTCCTCTGCGGGCGGAAACTCTTCTTTTGAGCAGCGCTCTCAGAGCACGGAGGAGCGTGCCACTTTAGACTGCTATCATCACTTCCAAGGCCACTCGGGTATGTGTGCTTGACTAGCTTCTTAGGATTATTTTGACACAGGCCCCGAAGGGCCGGAATTAAAAGGCTAGCACAAAGGAATTCAACAAGTGGATGCCTTAAGCACCCCTAAGGAGAAAACTCCTACAACGGCTTTGAGGTTTATTTTGAGCTGCTTTGCTTTTTATCTCTTCCTGTTAGCCTTATAATTCCGGCCCCTCGGTGCCTATATCAAAAATACCCTCAAAGCAAGTCTGACTTCGCCCTGACTTGGCTATGTGCCATATCTTTTGCTACGGTTAAGCACTTCTCAGGCATTTGCCATACGTGTTCGCTTTGGAATACACTTCGCAATGAAGATCCACTTCTCCAAAATGCTTGGCTATGCCTCTGTGGGAAAACACCTTCTCCTGCGTACTACTCCGAGTCGTCAGTAGAACTTGGCAACAAAACAGTCAGAAGTTGCATTTATAGATCTTCTCGCTATGATTAAAGCTCCTTCTGTCTCATTAGAATCGGACTTATACCTGAATCGCTCGTTTACTCTTGAGTTGTCCTAAGTACAGCTATCAAACTTCAGGGGGTTTGGGTTTTATGTGTTCAAGGACGTCGCCCATGTTATAAGTTTCACGAAAGAATTGTTCGGAGTAGGATCCTCTGCAGAGCGCCATAGCCATAGGTATGAGGATAAATAAATAAAGCGGATGAGCTGTGAACCAAATCTACCTCAGTGCATCGACGTCCAAGTGTGCTATTGCCACTTTGAGTGCAAGTGGTGAGGCACAAACCCCGCGAAGGAAGGAAGTGGGAACTCAAGAGCCGGAGATTCCCACGATCGCTACATTAGAGCAAGCTATCTGAGTCAGACGCTTGGAATTGAATCAAATCCAAGAAACCTGTACAACGTCTTCAAAGACAGAGATATACCTCAGCGGAGTGCGTGAGTTCAGATCTCAGGGCGGCTCTGAATTTTTTCTTTTTATTTTTCTTTCCTGCGGGGGGGTCAGACACCCAAGTCTGGGGTTATCTGTCTCTGCTTACGCTTCCCCTAACACCCATCATCCTTAGCTGCTACTAAATCCTGAGTGAATTGCTGACAACTGTGAAATATGCTGACAACTGTGAAAGAACTGCTGATTACATCTACAGCCTCTTGTCACTTGCTTCGAAATACGTAAGCTGAACACACAATAAAAACTCTAAGCTTTTCTTATTTTGAGACAGGCCCCGAAGGGCCGGAATTAGAAGACTAACAGGTAGAGAAGAAAAGCAAAGCAGCGCAAACTAAACCTAAGATGCTAATCAGGCGCAATATTTTCACGGCGACACCGAGAAAAATCTATATTTTCCTAATAAGGAATGTGGCATTTTGAGAGATACAGCACAGTACGTGTACACTGATTGGTTGATGAAATGTTTCTACAGTGCATCTGTGGCATCCGTGCATCCATGGGTCCACCACGGTAGCTACCTTTTCTAACAATAACAAATGAATGCAGGCTTATGGGATATATAGAGCTTGGCGAATTAGTCGTGTTTAGCAGAGCCATAGATTCATAGCTAACTATCTCGTCTGTTTTCAATGATGTGTGGTCGTGTAACCGTACCGCTTACTTGCTCATCTCCCGTCCGGATGTCGTAGGTTATAGACACAAGGACGCTTCAATAGTCAGTAATACGCTGCTGCCGCTCATAGTTTTGCCGTCACTCAAAGTTGTGCCACCTAAGAACTTCCAATTAAAAGAGACAACATTTTATAAAATAGACCATCATGTTGTTTTGAATTCGTGGCTCTCGCCACGGCACAATCTGCCGAACCACTAGCGAAGAGTATGAGATGGCTGGGAAGAACCCCGAAGCGATTTGCATCATGGATTTAGACGACAGTAGTAGCATTAACAAAAGTTCTTGCAGCTCTAGCCTAGCATCAATAGCCGCACTGCCTACCGCAGCAAAACAAATGTCTACTACAAATTCCACTACACTACCTCCTGCAATCAATGAAGTGGCACACTTTTTGAATGATTCGGATGACGACGAGGGGGAAAGCATGCAAATTCAGCTGATGCCTGCCGCACTGTTGGCTGCCTCAGGCAAGAAAAACTTAGAAAGTGAACATATGGTAACCTTATTGATAAGTCGACGATCATGAAGACATCGAATTTGCGTGCTAAAAAGCATAACTCCCTTTTCGTCTGTCTGAGAGAAGCCGTTGAGTCCTTGTAGGCTCATGCAGCTCGCAACTTTTACTCTTACGAACTAAATTGAACCTTTGGGCATTTTCGATTTCGTTGCAATTGTAGGCACCTCAATTTCTTCCATGTCACGTCGAAGTGCTGCAGCTGAGCGGGTACCGGGCATCATGCGGGCCTGCGACAGACAACCTTCTTTTCTGAAGTTGAACCAGTTCAATAGAGAAGCTGGCCAATCGTTATTTCAAAACCTCTTCAGAGAGTGGTACGGCACCAACTATTGGTTCATTTGTTTTTGTTATACCAATTGCTCACATTTCATTTGTTACATACATCATATTTTCTCTCTCATTCCTTCACTTTGCTACTAGTATAATAATGTGAAGACAGTGCTAAGACTACTTCAGGCGGTACGGGTGTAGAGAATGGGAGGGAGAGAGGAATCGAGGGGGGGGGGGGGCAACAAATTGGGTCACCATTTTGTGTGTGATGCCTGCATAGCGCGGAAGTAATTTCGCCCCTCGCTACGCCTACGGATGGATACATGTACAAACAGTCGCGGCGCGGTAACTGGCAACAGCGCTGGTTCACGTTTCGAAGCCCCTCGATGGTGTACTGGAAGCACCGCCCTGTGCAAACCATGGAAGAGTCACCGGATACACTTATTGATTTACGGCGTGTGCGGAGTGTTACTACTGATAATCTCGTCATGGCGCTGACGTTTTCGACAAGGACCTACAATATCAAGTAAGCTGTAGGATGCTACCATTAGGAAAGATTGCACGACGAGAAAGAGATTTTTCGAACCACTGACGCACTTGTAATCTGAGTAAATGGAAATTAAGCTCGCCTTATTCGACATCTTGCTCGTTTGTAGGGCCATGGACCGGGAACAACTGAAGGTTTGGACTGCTGTAATTCGGCGCACGATACAGGAGGCTACAGCTGCTAAGAATCGCGAATCTAAGAACGGTCGAAAATCGATCATTTCCAGACCCGAGCAGAGTAAGAGAAGCCGCAATTGGAGCAAAGATAACCCTAGTAGTGTTGGTGGGTTGCGTCAGGCCGTGATTAAACCGACGAAGCCAACACGAGTAACAAATAGCACCCTCCAGCCTGGTGACAGAGGCGCTTTGCTCACTACTGCGGTCTTTGGAGGTAAAAAGGATAACTTTACGCTCGGTCCCTGGGGAAGCACTGCACTGACGCCGCCATCGAAGCTTACCATAGAGGGGGAAGATGGCGAGGGCGCGACGATTTACGAGGCGATGGCAACGGTGCAGGCATATGCTCGAGCCAAATTAGAAAAGGGCATCATCACTCCAGAAGCGTAAGAACGGAGGGCTCAGTGCTTGCATTCGATACTTGTTTTTTTGTGCATTTTTATATGCTTTAGTATGATGCCTCTATATAATTGTTGAATTTTTATGTAAACAGGTACAAAATGATCATCGAGCAAAATAAGGCACTCTTAGAGGCGACATTTCAACGAGGAGTAAATATGCCGCACATAGATTCGATGCTTGATGGAGGGAAAGAGCCGCCCCACGAAACTTACAAAAAGAATGTCCGCAGTACAGATAACACGGAATCAGTGGCAAGTTTTTTAAACGATTCTGACGAAGATGGCGAGTTGAAAGACGATGCTCAAGGGGGGCGATTGAGCGGACTGTCGATATTTGAACGAGAGCTGTTGCCATCGTCATCGCTAAAATCGACGTCAGGATCAATTGCTGAGCCAACGGGTGAAAACTTATCGTGGAAATCTAAGACAAATAATGAAGCCGTTGCAGAACTCAAAACTTCATCCGTGAATGCTGAGTCTTGTAGAAACGAGCATGCGTATATAGTTGATAATACTTTTGGCTCAGTCGGTTATAAGTCGAAAGATGTAGGAGACAGGGACGACGACGATGACGGCAGCAACAACAGTAACAGCAGTGACGATGGTGCTGATGGAGAAGATGAAGGCGAGGCGGAGGACTTCCTTGCTCATGGTAGTGACCATCGTGAGGGTGCAGGAGCAATGAGTGGGTCGGGCCGCAGCAATTCCAGCAGTAGCCAGTCCATATCTCCAGGGATGTCATCTACAGTTATTCCGCGAAAGCGAGATCGAAGCGCTGCTCGAGTAAACGTGCCATCTGAGTTTGCGTCAAACGAGCAGCTTTACTATGCTTTGAGCCTGGTGCGGGGGCTTCGCTTCACGATGCTTCCTTTGGATATGCAGCGCGCCATGGTCAATTCAGTCACGCTTCGCTCATGCAGTCCTCGAGACGGTTCTATTGTAAAGCAGAGGGACTGGGATGACGCTAGTTTTTACATCGTAGTGGGCCCTTACGAAGACAGTGAAGTGGTTGTAATAACCCACCCGGACGAGGGCGGTGTGTTTACTACTAATGATAAGGCGATAACCACCGAGAATAAGAGCAAAGAAGAATCTAAAGAGCGCGAAATCATGCATCTAGGCGTTGGTGCTTGTTTTAACGGACGATCGATCATTGACCCTTTCAACTATTCAACTACAATGCCTCACGCTTCAACTGTGAGACCTCGCGGGGATCAACCTGTTTCTGTAGCAAAAGTTGAGCTCGCAGACTTTCATCTATGGCAACCACTACGGCTAGCGCTCATCATGGCCAAGATACCCCTTTTGCAGAAGCTTCCAGAATCCAGCCGAAACGTTTTACAGGAAAGACTTCATTTCGCGCGCTATGCGCCTGGAGAAATTGTGTTTCAAGAAGGCGGTGCTCGTGGCCGTTTTTACATGTTGGCACGAGGTGAAGTCCAGGTGACCGACCAAGGCTATGGACCTGTGCCTCCAAATCCACCTCGTGTTCTGGCAAACCTGAGTGAAGATAGCTGCTTCGTGGAATCATCAATAGTGCTGGACTCCCCATCGTGTAACGCTACAGTTCAGGTGCACAAATATATATTCATATATATATACGCATAATATCTGTCTTCGTTGGCCGTTCCTTGCGGTGCGAGCAACGGGCAGTAAATTTGCCGCACAGAAAATTTAATGTATTCATATACTCCCTTAGCCTTTGGTCTACCGTTGTAAATTCTACACAAACAAGGTAATTGGTAATGCAACAGTTGAGGCGTACTTTTTGGAGCGGGAAGATGTTCAGTCGTGCATGCACAATTCCGAGTTTCAGTCCATCGTAAATGAACTCATGCTCAACCAAGAAATCATGCTTGAAAAACGGTATAAAAATTGTCAAGAACATCCGCATTTTTCTTTAAACCTAAATGAAATTTCTCTTTGTGTGCCGTCTTGGTCCGTAGTCTTTCTATTGTCTGAATTATTTTTACTTCTGCCAACGTCATTCGATGCTGCATAGGGACGCTCAAGTCGAGCGCGAGTTAAGAATTCTCCCTGCCCATTCTTTGATACCTGACGATGAGACCAACGATGGTAGTATCGAAGTAAGCAGTCAAGGTCAGAGGACCAAAAGAGGAAGTAACGCTAGCTTTCCTGAAAGCCACCGACCAATGAACCGAAACCAAAGTGGCTACAACGAAGGTGTCGTGCGCAGCGTGAATAAGCGCCGGTCTTCAGACGGAGATGTGTGGGTCAACGAATTCAAACGAGTTGGAAGATTGGGCAAAGGCTCCTATGGTGAAGTCTTCAAGGTATGCTTTTCTCACACTTTTCATACTTTAATACTTCCTGTCTTAGGCTTCAATCTGAATCCGCTAGGTAGGAGATATATTTAAACCTATTTTATGATGTCTTAAAGACCTATCAAGTAGACAGAGCTCTGTATCGTACACTTTCGTCGGGTAATATTTGATTGGGCTCCATTCAAGTGTAAGTAGCGGTAGCTTTTGGTTTATGAGTGCTCGTTGAACAGTTTTATAAGGCTGATAGAAAGATCTCATGTACGGTACCTTTCTTGGGATCTGAAGGTTGAAGATTCGTGTAACAGGCAATGCTATGCTCTCAAAGTGCTGGACTCCAAAAAGAGCAGCGCCCTTTCCATTCAGCGCGAAATTGCAGTGCTGCAGCGCCTTAAGCATGCAAATTTAGTGAAGCTTTATGAAGTGCTCGATGACCCAAAAGATTCCAAAGTGTACCTCATCATGGAGCTGGTTGAGCGTGGGCAGCTGATTGGCGATGTGATGTCCGTGAAGCCATTCAGCGACGCAACTGCTCGGCGATACTTTCGGGACGTGCTCTGTGGTTTAGCATACTTGCATGTGCATGGCGTCGTTCATTGTGACCTCAAGGTCAGCGTGTTTCATTCATGATATTAATGAACTAAGACGAAGCCTTCATGTTCCTCCATGTTGATTGCTTAGATATGTCCCTCTTTGACTACTAACCCTAACCTTCACTCTAACCCAAATCCTGCCTGTCGGTCTCCTCCGGTTCGTTCTTTCTTCTAGCCTCAAAACTTATTTGTAACGGCGGACGATCGCATCAAAATCGCGGATTTTGGCAGCGCTACTTTTGCAGAAGTTACGGGTAGTCAAGAAGCTTCTAAAAGCGAGATTGACAATGATGCCCTCCAAATAAATGCCACAGATCTAATCGACGATGGGGGAGTGATCGGCATATCTCGAGCTCAATCGCTCACAACCAAAAGATTGGAGCATTGTGAAGCTGAGGAAACTAATCATCATAACAAAATCAACGGTGGCAGTGGACAACCCATAGACATAGGGCCGTCAAGTGAAAGCTCAGAGCCAATGAAACGCCTGAAGCCTAGAAAGGGTCAGTCAGTTGCTGCTGCTCCTGGAGATCCATCGGCACCAGCAGTAGCAGAGGTTGGAAACATGGCAGCACAAGCAGCCTTAGGGACTCCATTGTTCATGGCTCCCGAGCTCTTCAACTGTTCCTCAAGCCAATACAAGATCAATGGGCCACAATTTGTGCAGCCGTCTGTTGACATTTGGTCCCTTGGTGCCACCCTCTTCATGATGGTGTGCGGGAAACCTCCCTGGGTAGGACGCAACGAGCTCGAGTTGAGCCATCGCATTCAGCATCTAGAGCTGGCATTTCCAAATCATGGTTTTCTCAGTTGCCATTTGCGGAATGTGATTCAAAAGATGCTAGTGAAAGAGCCCATAGATAGGGTAGAAATGTATGAGCTCTTTAAAGATGCTTGGGTCACTCAAGAAGGTTCTGACCCGATTGAACTCAATGTGGAAGACTTTGCGGGTGTACTTTCTACAGGAGTTGACAAAGACAATGAGCATGGCCTTGGAAATGGAGATGAGTTCAAGTGGCAAGACGACGGCGAGTTCAGCAACAGCAGCGACGGAATCATTGATAACGATGAAAGCGAAGAAGAAGGTGGGGAGAAAGATCTCAACCGGGACTTTTCTCGCCAAGGTCGCAGCAGGAGCAAGAGCAGTCAGCGTGGAGGAAAGGCCGGTCGTAGAAGCGGGTTGTCTTTATCTCCTGCGCGGAAACACAAACAAGAGCAGCTTCACATACATGAGCGAGCTGCTGCGCTGGTGGATTCACAAGGCATGCTTCCCTCGCCGAGTAACGACAAAGAAGTAGCAGTAGCGCAAGCCGAAGCAGTCACGGATCTCAACAGTACAACGCCCTTCATTGCTGATTCGGCGCCGCTGGTAAGTAGTAACGCCAAGAGTGCAAGCAGCAGAGGCACGAGCAGCAGTCGAGATGGCACAATTGACGCCTCATTTGAAGTCAAACGTGAATTACGAAGGTCCACAATAAATTTTACATCCATAGAAGGCAGCACTGAAGTTATGGAAGACAGCGACTGTGGCAGTAAGTATATCACTGATAAAGACGTTCATGCTGATGGAAAAGACAATGGTTATGTCAACGCAAGTAGTGGGATTCACAGCAGTGGTAACATGTACCTTGCCAACGGCAACTCCCACCGATTTCAAGCACGGGGCCTATTAAGGCGTGCACCGCGAGATGGCTTGAGTTCGCTGCGGTTTAATAGTGACAACAGTACCGTTGATAGTAGCAGCAAGAATAAATTCAAAAATCCCGAAATCTTTCAAGATCTTCTAGAAACTGGATCAGGCTCAGACGATAGCAACAATGATGAGGATTACGACGTTAGCGGGCAGAACAATATTAGCAACAGCAAAAGCTGCTCAGATACGAAAGGTGGCGACCATCAAAGCATCAGTGATGATGTCATGGCCTTTCTGGATTATGCAATCAGGGAATCGGAAACACATAATGCCTCTTGTGCTGATATCAATAATCGCAATAGCACTGGAGATGGAACAGACCTGCGGGAGCATGTAGCACTCTTAAACTCGGGTCCAGAGCAGTTCCAACCTCTAGAGCCATCAAATGACCCATGGCTTCAAAACCAAGATGAGAGCGGAGTTGTGGGACAGTCTGGCGAGTCCTTCTCTTTCGATCTGGGAGAAACAAGTAGTCTTTACGGCGGAATCAGAACCACCAGTGGTACGGGCAATCGTTCGAACTCTCACGCGGGGCACCAGCATGCTGCACGTCCTTTTGTGAACGCTGCTAAGATGCGTTCGTCCCGCAAGCCTACTTATCCTCGAGCCACAACGCCTCCTCGCGTTGCATCAACTCTCCATAAGCAGAAACCGCCACCGCTACCACCTCAACGCCAGAACAGCCTTCCTACAACCACCAAAAACCAGCCAGCCACACGAGCATCGTCGGATCGAGTACCTCCTTCTCCTCAATCACTTGAAGACCAGGCATCCCTTAATGGCACTTTGACCTTAAAAGTTAATGCCAAGGTCACCACAGTAGCAGGCTGCAAGAATAATCCCATAGCTGTGAGTCCAGTACAAGTTCGAAACTGGGGTACCCAAAGCAATCTCGCCACCACCTTTGTGCGTTTTGGTTTCCACGCAGCACAAGGCCCTTGTAAGTACATGGAAGATCGCATCATGTGCTTGCCGACTTGGCCTTTGCCACCACCGGCGCTTCCACAGCCACCATTGAATGACGGTCCGTCAACGTCAAACATACCACTTGATGCAGCAGGATCGCTTGCACCTGAAGTTAGGATAAAGAGCCCATTCACTAGTTCGATAGCGGTTATGCCTTCGTCCGCAGAAATTACCGCTTCGACGTTAGCAGGGTCGCTGCTTTTGTCGGGGTCATGCTTCGCGGTGTACGACGGCCACGGCGGCAGCGAATCGGCGGACTACTTGAAAGAGCATTTGCACGCGGCCATTGCTCGTCGCCTTGCTGACGCCCATCGGAGCACTGTGGTCCCTTTTAATACTCCCACTGCTGCTGCTGCGTCATGCACTCCTTCTGTCATTATTCCGGTCACTTCTACCGGCAGCAGCAGCAGCAGCACCACCACCGCCAGCATTACCTCTCCCCCTTGCGGAAATGGTGACAATAGTAGTCTTAATAGCTCGAGCACGAGAAGAGAGCTGCAGATTTCCGCTTCGCGTGTTGGCACGCGGCTTCAAAGTCGGCGGAATACAGCAGCAACGGATTTAACCTCTAAAGTGCAAAACTTCGATTCCAAGGTCAAAATAAACAAGAGCAGCATTAAGAGCAGCAGCAGCAGCAGCAGCAACAGCAGTAACAGCTCCGGCAAAAGTTGTAGCAGTAGTAGAAGTAGTAGCAGCACGAATAGCAGTGGCAATCGTGTTTCCCGGACACCACCGTCGCAACATGCGCGCAGATCTCCGTTACCGCCACCGCGCATATCAAAAGCGTCTTCGTCATCAGTTTTAGCGGCGACTGAGGAAGTGAAAGAGAAATTATCGTTATTGGTAAGCGACAGTACTACTCCAGGAGCCATAGGCACCACTACTGCATCAACAGCAATCGCTGAAGGATCTGAAGGCCATTCTACAGTAGTGACCCCCGAGGCTTGGCATCCCGTGGAGCAAGCCATATCGCAGGCGTTTCTCGAAGTGGACGTAGCTGTAGTGTTGGCCGAGCGTCAGAGACTAGCGTCTGCGAAGAAACAGCTCCAAGGCAATGGCTTGAGTCACCCGAGCCGCTCGACGGGCTCCACTGCTCTAGTGTTGCTGCTCTTTCGGGCCCCTGCTTCATCTTCTCATGCACTCGATACCATTGCCACTACGTCCGATAGCCCTCGAGCTGTGAGCCGCACGGTTGGCCTCAAGGATGGCGCCAGAAACGTACTCGTAAGCAATACTCCACCACAGCAAGCAGTACCTACGAAGCATGGTAGAACAAGTCTAGCCAGTGGATCATCTTTTCGCGGACTCCTTCGCGCAGACAGCAAAAGCAGCATTAAGAGGCAAACTAAGAGCCCTCGTTACTGCCGCGACAATGGAAGCATCAGTTCCGAAACCAAAGCTGGTTCCAGTGGTAGCAGTAGCAGTAGCAGTGTGGGCGTCACTGGTAACAATGGCAGCGACAACAGCGGCGGTGCACTGTGGCTGGTAGCGGCGAATGTGGGCGATTGTCGGGCGGTGCTGTCTCGGAACGGCCAAGCAGTGCCGTTGAGCTTTGACCACAAGGTACCAGAGAGAGTACCCTAAGCGCGCGTCGAGACAGCTCAATCTTAATACAAACCTTGTATGAACGTGGATTTGATTGGCGTAAATTGAATGAAGCATTCGATCGCAGATCATTCCATTGTTGCTTATTGTTGCCTAAAGCGTACAAATCACTCATCTAATCGAGGTCGTGGGTTTCTTTTCACTCTTTATTTTACTTTTTACTTATTTAGGCCACGAGCCCTCGCGAACGGGCGCGCATCGATCAGCTCGGCCTGTCTGCACAAGTTCGCGACGGTCGCCTCTTTGGAGTGCTCGCTGTGAGCCGTTCTTTCGGCGACTCAGCCTTGAAAGCTCGTCAGAGCCGCGCTCGGGCGGAAAATCAGGAGCAGCGGCAGGCAGAATTAGAATCGGCATGTGCATCGGCGCCACCTCCTGTCGATACGCCAATTGCAGCAACTCCGCCGCAGCAAATAGATGACACCAGTAGTAAGCTCAGTGGTGAAAGCCAACAAGAAGCGCTCGTGGCGTTGCCAGAAGTGACCAAGACGCAAGTGCAAGCGTCCGATGAATTTGTGGTGGTCGCTTCCGATGGAGTGTGGGACGTACTAGGATCGCAACAAGCACTTAACTTCGTGCGGCGGCGGCTTGGTGCTCACAAATGTGCTCAGAGAGCCGCGGGAGAATTAGTCGCCGAAGCACTCGCGCAGGGGAGCCACGACAACACGTCAGCCCTTGTGGTGATGCTCCATCAAGTCCCCAGCCAGGCCATATGAACTCACTGAATTCGGATCACTTTGAGTGCCTTAGTGCTCAGTGCCTTAAATTCCCTTTTTACCTCGGATAAGTCCTTTGCCTCAGGCCGTACTAGAAGCCAGGAGTAGTATTGGCTTGAAATTCCTATGCGGAAAATCATTTGGATTCCAAGTAGCCACTTCTTTTCTTCATGATTTCGGATATGAAGTGCACGGGGTTTCCCCACCAGCAGGACATAGGATAAGCGCTAAAAAGAATAAAAGTTGAATTGTATATCGAACTATGCACACCCTACGTAAGATCGAATTTTAGAGTGATGTGATTGATAACATAAGGCTTTGGTCACGACCCACTTTTCAATCTGCCTTTTGTTGAAGCGGTTTCTTTCTTCCTTTCCATCTCACACCGTGTTCGAGCAAAGCTGAACTTAAATTCTGTGCACGTCAAATGTACAGCTCTTTTCTTCTCTACTTTATTGCCTTGAACAAGTGGCGTTAAATCAGCGGCTTTTCTTTCTGATAAAGCCTGACGTAAGAACGCTGGTCCGTATTTCGAAGTAAATCCGTTGAAGTTCGTGAGATCAACAAAATCCGAAACTAGCGCAACGCCCTGAGGAGGAGAAAGCCGTTTCCGCACAGAATGCTCGGGTGGAGGTAGTTTGATATTCGCCGCGTACTTACTAACATCGGCTGCATTATCATTCTCCGCTTCTTGCTTCATTTTGTAAGTATTTTTCAAAACATAAGAGTCGGCGAAGACACGCAGCATCCTTTCTGGCCAGCATGACCAGGCTCGTTGATAAACTGAACGGAATCTCTTGTATATCGGCTGAAAGGCCATAACACTGTCCCTCTTTCCGAACCAGAAACGGTCATCGAAGCACGGTAAATTCTGCTCACAGATCAATTTGGCCGCCACTAATTCATATTTTCCAGCTGCTGCCCACCAATCTTCTTTTGCTTTGAGTTTAGTCTCAATTCCACTGAAGCGCACAATATTTACCACGTCTAGACGGGTAACGAAGACAAAATCATATTTGATGTCTTTTTTGTCTTCAAACTTCATTACAAGATCAAGGGATTTGCTTACTGTAGAAAACAGGGACGCAATACGGTGAGGATACAAACCAAATCTATTCGTCATTCCATCTTCAAGACCAGCAACCTTGGCGTGGTAAATTGAGGCGTTGTAAGGCTGCAAATAAATTTGGCACGCATCGAAACCTAGAGCATGAAGACCTTGGCAGAGTACAGTAGAGTTGACCTTTTCAAGTGGTGACTGTTCATCGTGCTGATCACTACTGCTCACGAAAGCATCGTACCGCTTAGGTGCGTTACCAAATTTCAACCGGACAGGACTATCCATCATATAATTTCGTATGAACTGCCCAACAAAGCAGAAAGCAACATTTAGCTCCAAGATTCTACTCGAATCATCCATGTTACTACCTTGGCTCGAAGCATTGTCCCCTCTAGACACCAGAGTCGTATGTTCGAGACTGCGAGTTCTTCTTTCAAAGTCCCGAGATTGATGCGACTTCCTTCCGGGTGACACGATAATCAACAAGCTAAAAGATATTATTGCCCAGGATACTGACAATGCTGATACGTGTGTAGTCATCCAGCAAAGTAGATTAAAGTATAAGATACGATCTGTAAAGTTCTAATGTATGAACATTTAGACGCCTGCTTAATTGTTGCTCTCTGAAAATATTTATTCAGGAGTGGGTTTTCTATATGAAGCATACCTTCTTTGCCATAGACCCCGAAGGGCCGAATTCAAGCGGCTACCTGATAAAGCATGTTTAAGAAAGGAAACTTAAACCCAAACTATCTATGTATAAAAGCCCGAGGGCCATGCAAGTTATATCGATCGTCTGGCTAGTGCACAGCCCCATTCATCCAAATTCTTCTCAAAAACCAAGCAGCAAAACACCGCTGCCGCGGAATTATAAGGGGGAATTCATGGAATTCGTGGAATTCGTGGAATTCATGGAATCCGTGGAATTCGTGGAATTTCAAGTCATATTGCCATATTACTGTGTTACTGCAGTACCAGGGGTCACACAATCCTCATCATTCTCAAATTTACGTCTCAAGCTGGCCACACGCTTACATTTGTGCAGTGGGCAATGAGCCACGGGGCCACATCCAACACCATCAGCATCCAAAAACTTTTACTAATACGAAAACTCATTTAAAGAGATCAAGGCGCAGTGAATTTCAAATAGTTCGACCATACAATGCCCATTATGCCATTACAAGAAATCTCCCGTCGTGTATGTGTATATTTGACGTTATAGTTTTATACATGTCCATCGAATTCCTCATACTAATTCCTGAATGCACATGAATTCGGTAATCGTATCTCTGGTGAGGAAACCGTGCCATTCCTATATTCCATGTTGTTGGTTGTTGAGACAGGCCCCGAAGGGCCGGAATTAGAAGGCTAACAGGTAGAGATGAAAAGCAAAGCAGCGCGAACTAAACCTAGGAAGCTAATCAGGTGCGCACATGCCCGAGTGGCCATGGAAGTGATGGTAGCGGTCCAAAGTGGCACGCTCCTCCGTACTCTGAGAGTGCAGCTCAAAAGAAGTGTTTCCGCCCGCAGAGGAGGGGACTACAACGAAGTCCCTCAGGCGATCCAGAAGAAGAGTCGCCCATCCCCGAGCAATTTCGTGATCCCATTTACGTGCAAGCTTCTGTCTGAACAGGGCTTTGGCTTCCGAAAAGCCAATGTTGTAGAATGCCGTGTGTTTGCGAGCCATTTCCCGAGCGACGAGGTCCAAAATGAGGCTGAGGTCAGAAGAAGCACCCCCGTATCGGCCAGAGACTGGAGCAAGAACACGTCCGCTGTGGCCGTACTCATAAAGTTCGCTCTCTATTGGGCCTCTCTGATCTTCCTGCGTGCCATGCAGCTCGAAGTCGAGCTTCTTAGTGCGATCGTGGCACTCTTTGTTGACAGCTTTTTGCCATTTCTCCAGAGTGGTCCCGGGAATAGTAGAGGTGTTGTCGTAGTGTGGAAGCCCTGCAGAGTCCTGAAGTCCACAATTTTGTTTGCACCGTCTAAGTCACAATCGACACCATGGGGGCTTGGGGAATATACTCCACCTGGTTGCAAATGCCTCTTTATACCCTTAAAATTATACAGAGACACGCCAATTGCCAGTCAAAACGCAATTAGTGAGCAATTCAATGACCGGGGAATTAATTTCTAATATTACCTAGATTTCTATTGCATCCTGGTGCAACATTTTAATTAAAGTCAAGATCTCGTCTTCGTCTTCCGAACTCGAACTCGAACTAATACAAACCCAAATGGCACAGAAGCCAATGCTGCGGGCAGAAGTGGGAATGCGCGTGCGTTGCGCAAACAAAGCAAGTGCGGAAT
>Ga0307979_1001467_pt1 | contig 16750 bp, 19 predicted proteins | sample OrgLakmetage1058_FD_201833 | JGI IMG/M metagenome (GOLD analysis project Ga0307979, IMG submission 201833) | Saline water microbial communities from Organic Lake, Antarctica - #1058 | ecosystem: Environmental > Aquatic > Non-marine Saline and Alkaline > Saline | place: Antarctica: Organic Lake...
ACCGCCGCTTTGGTTCGGGCGCAGTAGTACTTGCAACGCGGTATAGACGTTCAATGCTTCGTGAATGCATTCGCCGACGTAGTCGATCAGAAATACTGGTTTAAGCCATGCAGCACTCGTTGCCTGCGACTGAAATAGGACCATTTCCTATCAAAACAAGCTGAAAGCACACTGCATCTCTGACGGAAAAGGTGCCAGCAGCGGCGGCGTTGGAGGTTACTTTGGTAGACTTTGCCTCAGCAACAGCGGTAGTAGCTCGTGTTGTCTAGAACGCTTGCGCATTCCTCAGCAGCGCAGCCATCGCGGTCGCCACCATTCACGGTGGCCGAAGGCGTATAAAAAATGGCGGGAACGAGTTGGGCCTAACAGAGCGAGGCGCATTCTAGTCTATAAAAGGCGCATTCTAAGATTAAGTGAAATAAGGAGGTGCATTCTGATTTTTCCTCCTGCATTTGCCCCGTCATGAAAGCATGCATACGGTAAGCATACGTAATTGCTTAAACGTGAAATCTCCAAACCGTGCTCCTCCATAGCCCTTGAGCTCCTAGCGCTCGTTGAGCGTTATTATAGCAACTATTCGATTGGTAAATCGATCAGCTTGATATATCAAGGTCGGCAGTGACAATTGGCGACACGCACGAGCATTAGGAACAAATAGGATGCTTTACGCTTGGCGAGTGATCGCTCTCGTTGCTTCAACCTTCTCCGTTGAAGCTTCAGACGGAGCGTGCCGTTTGAACCGCGCTTTCGTCTTCGTAAAACCGAATGCAGCAAATGCACCTGAAGCAATTGATCTAGTACGCACGCGTTTAATGTCAGCAGGTATAGATATAGTCGAAGAAGGCGCACTTTTGGCTAAGACCATTGATGAGAAGCAACTTATTGACACCCACTACGGTGCCATCGCCTCAAAGGTAAATTGAGTAATCTGGAGTCGGGAACGATATTCTTTACATACACATTCTTCTCGCATCATGATACTTTTCTTTCGTTACTTCAAGGCGGTGATTATGAAGCCAAATTCGCTTATCGTATCGGACGAAGCCAAGCAAAAGTTTTCAACCGCTTTTGCTGGCGAAGACTTCGCTAGTGCTGTAGTAGCAGACCGAGTGCTCAATGCAAAAGACGCATGCCAAGCGCTTGAAATGACGGAAGATGAGCTCGGTGAAGCATGGAATGGGCTCAAAATGGGTGACACGTTGGTCAAATTCGGCGGCGGCTTCTATTGCGGACAGATCAAGGACGTGTGGGTTATCAACGGATTCTACATGGCTATGCGTGCACTGTACGTAAAAAAGGGTGCATCGATCGTGTGGATGTGCGTCGAATGGCCAGAAGACAAGCTGAGGTAACTATTGAGGCTCACATTATAGTTTTGTCGAGATCACGTACATTTATAAGTGAACGCAACAGGCAGCTTGATCGAACAAACGCTTCGTTCAATGTACTTCACCATAAACTTCATGACTGTTCACTAACCGTCGCATTTTGATTTGTGCTCTCGCAGCTGGAAAGATTTTCGTCTCAAGATCGTGGGTGCTACGGATCCAACAAAAGCAGAAGCATCCTCAATTCGCCGGCAGCTTCTCGACTCTTGGCAGTCCCTCGGCCTACCTGGAGCGCCGTCCACCAAAGAAAACAGCTTGCACGCCTCTGCGTCGCCTCTGGAAGCCTTCATCGAGCGGCTCAATTGGCTCGAGCGGAAGCCCTCTGAAGATCCTTTTGGTGCCGAGCTTCTAGAAGCTGGTTGCACGGAAGCTGACTTCGCGCATTGGAGCAGTGACCCCGCTGCCATTGGTGCCGGTCAAGGTAGTGGGCTTTTCGACTACTTGGAAGACCGTGATGCAAGTGACTCTTTGCAGCAACTCCTTGAACAGCGCCAATGAAGCCATTTGTCTATCGGGATTGAATGGGCCTTAAATTCGATATCTTTTACTTCCCATCGTGAGTGATAGCCCCTTATGTCAAATGGATTATGCCAGACAGCAGGGACATCCACAATCCGCAGATAAGAAGCAAAAAGGTATTCGTACATATAAGTAGGTACATCGTACTAAAACAAACACAGGCAAAGAAAGGCCGCTGAAGCTTTAGGCGTAGACCAGAAAAGCCTACTTCGGAGTAGCGGGAAGTTTGAGTTATGGGTTATGCTTATGGCCTGAAATGTGCTTAATGTACCAGTAGCTGATATCGTATTACGTATTAGCTCGTATCTCGTATACTCGTGTCGTTACTCAATATCGAACTAAATTCGCTTTCGTCACCCTTATGGAGCGCTTCTCTTTTTTTTTGGTGAAAATAGGTAAGGTATTCATCGAGTACATAAACTGGCGCATTCAAGCTGGTCGAATTCTGGTTTTCATCGAACTTTTCCACCCCTTTGCTGCGAGGTAGGTCGTCTCATTCTCCAGGCTTCGAGCTATTGAGCCTCGGTTCAGTCAATGTCGCCGAGTACGGAACGCTTTGCCTTGTGCGCGTGGTCGCTTTGGCCGCTTCAGTCCTTGCGATGTCCGCGGCCAATGAAAAGAACGAAGCTTGCTCTGTCGCCGACGCGGCAGCGGCCTCGGCTGTTCCATCCCACAAATTGGCGTTTTCGACATCTTCAGCCGTTGCCTCGGCAAGTTCAGTGACGGCACGTGCCACAGTGAGCTCAAGAAACTTCCGCCGGTTGTTCGCCAAACCTCGACTTTCGGCCAGAGCTGTCTCTGCGGCAAGGCTGTAAAATGAAGCTTGCTCCTCCGCAGCCATCCTGATGGCCATCTCCGTGTTAGTGGCAGCCTCTAGGGCGGATTTCTTCCCATGAGCAGACATTTTCCGTGCTTCAGTCGCTTCAAGAGCCTTCTTTGTGTTTTCAGCGAGATCATTGACCGCTTTTGCCACCTGGGCTTCGAGCGCAATGCGACGCTCGCTGCCGCCCACAGCAAAGTTCACTGGTTGCATGTCACCGAGTTGGTTCACGTCAAAGTCAGGAGGAAGGTCCGTGCGCGTGACTTTGGTCTTGTTCAGTTTTGCTTTCGCCGCTAAGATTACCCTGACTCGGTCGAGGGAAATTCCAAGCATGCTCTCGTCGAGATTAGCCGCAATAATGTCAGGGCTTTCCTCTTCAGTAATGATTTGAGTGTATACGACTCGCTCACGCTCGACCTGCACTTGCGTCTTCTTTGGCACGTCCGGATAAACAGCATCAAGCTGCCGCATCAATACGGTCAACACCAGCGATAGCGCTGCAAACACGTACACGTTGCGAACATTCGGAAGCACTTGTTCAAAGGCTCCGAAAGTGAAAACGACAAGAGCTGCGTTGACCACAACAGCGAGGTACAGGGTAAAACGAAAGGCGCCCAAAGCCTCACCAATGCCATCCACCTAAACAAGTATTGCAGTTCATAACGATTTGAGGGTCAATCACATTTATGTCCCGGTGCCGACACCCGGGATGATTAAAAAAACTAAGAATTCAACCGGATTGGGAAGTGTGCGTCGAAAGTCCTTGAAGAGCTTGCGCCCGTCCGTTCGAGTTTCGATGTAATTTGTTATTGCCGCAAGAACAGATCCGAGTGGAAACGCTGCCCCAAAGAGAGCAAGGTAGCCCCACTGAACATACAGCTCGATGTAGTCCTTGATCTGATTCAGGAAAAGTACGAAGTATGAAGTTTACACAAGAGTCAAAGAATACATCATGAGGGTCAAACTCACCAGCTCTCTAGTTGGGTCATACTTGTGCATGAATCGATATTGCTTTTCGATTGGCCCCATATCTGCACCTCGAAAATCAGAATTTGAAATATACGCAACGTAATAGCGCTTCAAAATAGAACGGGCCGCTGGATCCACCAATGAACGTTTGATGCGAGAAAGGCTGTCGTTGATGACGAACACCATTGCGACCTACCGCACAGGAGAACGCAGTCCAAAATGGTTTGAGACAATAAGATGTATTGGATCAAAGCGACCTTTCAAACCTGAATGGAAAGTTCAGCACCACAACTTGTGGAATTGTTCACAGGATTAGTGCAACCTTGGCCATTCAAAGGTTTGATGAATGCAATGTAAAAGAGCGTTGCAAAGTTGTTGATGAAGTAGAAGATGGAAAGCTTCGTAAAGAGCGCAGAATTATGAGCTGACACAGTCCGGTGATTCTCATGGTCCGTCAGCTTGGTTCCAATGAATTCATAAATGATGCCGAATATCGTGATTTGAGCAGCATTCAACACAGCCGGAAGGAGCATCATCATTGAACTAGCTCCCGACTTTTCTAGAACGTACTTGTACGTGAAAATTCCAACGATTGTTCCGATGAGGCAGACCAGCACCGTCGACGAGAGAAAGAAACTAGCGCGAGACCTTGAAGCGCGGAACTCTTCCGGGAACTCAACTTCGATTTTGCCAGTGACGGGATTTTTCAAAACATAACCATCGAAGCCTGGCCGCGTTGGAAGCCTCTTGTGGGCATCGAACGTGCTCCACATGTGAGCAATGCGGCTCTGCTCGCACTTCCATTTGTCCAAAGTGAGGCAATACCCAACGAAGCTCAAAGCACCATACCACGCCTCAGGCTGACCTGCCCACTCGCTGCGGTAGAGGAGGGAATAAGCGGAGATCACCTGAGCCGCCAATCCCAAGGGCGCCATTATAAAATTGCCTGAAGTTAGGTGCCCCAGGAAGGCAAAGTAGAATCCGATTTCCTGTGCATCGACGAGGAAGCATACAAAGAAGGTTAGATCAAAAGTATTGCGTTGAAACAAGGTGAGTGAAAAGAACTCAAATGGACCTCTCCAAAGTATTCGGCAATGTCATTGATCGGTAATTTCCAGGGCCAGTCGTTGGGCATCCAGCTGTTATAGAGCTTGTCGCTCTTCCGGGCTTGGTGGACTGGGAAAAAAGCAAGGCAGTGCTTGTTGTCTTTCGTCAGGGTATTCAGGTCCACGATGTTAAATCCACATCCTTTGCCAGGACCGTGCGCGTGACTGTCGCCTTCGCAAAGCATTGCGAGGAGCTTCACTTTTTGGCCCTCGGAAAACGGCTCATAAAGTTCCGAAAGTGCGCTTTGGAAGGGGGCGCTCAAATGCTCATACGGGTTGTACCTACGCAGAATGAAGGCATTCATCGTGACTTTTAAGAGTTCGCATCGCAGCGTGCATATGTGTCAGAGGTGTTCACTTACCACTGTTTACCATAAGCTGGATTTTCCAGGACCAAGCCCTTGCTATGGCAAGCAGCTTTAATCTCCTTCTTTCTCAGACGCTGATAAAATTTTGTCGCTTCTGCATAAATTTCTAAGCGACTCTGCGTTGCACCGACGCGGGTGCTGATGTAAGAAAGAATGGGCGGACATCACATTAGAAGCTATTTGAACGAATGGCTTGAAGTATCAGTGCTCGCATATAACTCACATGCGGTACGATGCGCCAGACTTTGCGTCGTAGGTGTGGTGGTGCACGCCTGCTCTATCCATGTCAGCGCACATACTTGCTAGAAATGAGTCGCCTTCCTCGTCTAAGGTCGTAAACAAGGCGAACATAAATTGAACCTCCTCCTGCGTCTCCAGATCTTTGATCGTAGTCGTCGCCGAAGTCGAATTGTCGACAAGAACATGTGTCTGTGATCCATCTCCTGTCTCAAAGACAACCAGGTAGTTCTTTATCTCCGCGGCTTCATCTTCTGGAGCATCTGCGACCGCCATCTTTTCAAGCTCCGTAAGCGCAATACCCTCCTCGCTGAACTTATTTTCAGCGTCGCCGCTCATTTTGAATGAACGAAGCACTACTTAAGCTCTAGGATAATTTATCACAATAAGATGATGGGTGAACAATGGGCGTGTGGTGAAGCAGGCTAATTATGAAGTCTTCACGACCAGCCTCTCGACCTACTAGCTCGCACTTTTTTGCAACATTCCAACGACGTTGTTCTGTTGTTTGGTTGATGGTTCGTTGATTGGTTGTTGTGTTGTTGCATTAAGGAATTCGTCGTTTTACGAGAATCATTTTGTCAACTGCCGAGCGACCGTCGACGTTGAGACTTGAGACGACTTCGAGTGCACACCGTGGTGAAACTCGACTTCGGAGACCACTACTACTTGCCGTAGAGACATCTTCCAAAGCAGCAACACAGTATTGCTTGATTTTCGAGGATGGACGTCTTTCTAGACGCGATGATAGGCCTCACGGCTACTCACCGTGATGACGATGTCCTCTCCTCAAAGCAAGTACGCAGCCTCGTCGACACTGCTCTTGATCGCATGTGTGAAGACGATGAGTTTGCGGAATTGTGCAATGTGCTCGAGCTCGACGCCTCGGCTAAGAAATTCCCCGTGAACGCCCTCAAGGCCAGCATTCAGGCAGCGCGGGCCGGCTGTGAAGAATGGGAAGAGGAAGGGGAAGACGCTGGCGGCGGTGAGGAAGATGGGGGCTTCCTCGAGGCGGTTGGGGCTGCAAGAGGCACCCGTGACATGTCTGAGACCCGCTCAGCGGCCGCAAGCGAAGAAGGATACGATATTGGGGGTGACGAGTCAGAAGCGGAGTCAATTGGTGGCGGCGACCACGTAACCTCCTCCAGCAGGCAAGGCAGCAGCGACAACTTTTTGGCCTTGGAATTTGAATCCCCCGGCGGGGCCGGCCCCCGCACCCAGACAGCCACGGGCGACTCCCCCGCTGCCGTGCTGGCCTCTGCCCTAGGGCTAGAGGGTGTGAATGGGAGCCACGGGGACTCGCAAGGAGACGCGTCCGGTCGCTCCAGCCCGAGGTGCTTTCACAACAAGATAGAATTAAGAATAATGTTTTTTTAATCGGCAGACGCTTTCTTTTAAAATTGTCGAGAGCGCTTTCTTGCGGTGCCCAGTAAGATGCGTGCGCTCCATAACTCTCTCTCTCTTACACACACATGGACATTTCCATGTAGGTATGACTTGGAGGAGTTAGAATTGGATGACGTATTCGATGACTCGCGGTCGCATCGCAGTGGGAACCTCAGCCAGCCCAACTTGACCAACACGGCACCCGCCGCCAACCAGCCCGTGAACAGGCGCGCTAGTGTTGATAGTGCCCTCGAGCAGGAGAAGCGAAAGTCGCTTTCGGACTCCAACAATGATGGCAGCGGGTACGTTCGCATCCTCCTATCATCCCTTCATCCTTTCCGTTCAGTGCTTGGTAAGCGAGAGAGGACAAACCCTGCAACAATGATCTATACTCTCCCTACATCGTTTGAGCGTCCACGACGCGTGTGGGCTCGAGCAGGTACGACGTGGGTGACGACGAGTCTCAAGACAGCGCCGAAGCGGCTGTCACAGCTGCTCGCGTTGCTGCCAATACCTCGCACAACAGCGGCCGCCAGAAGAGCAACAACTCCTCTGCTTCAAGCAGTCGAGATGGGGCGGTATCAGCGGCGGCCTTGCTAGCCCAGCGCGACGCTGAAGTTGCCACTCTTAAAGCGGAGACCGACGCTCTGCGACGTGCGTATGCAGCCCTGGAGGCTGATGCACTGGCCAAAGCCGAAGAACAGGAAGCGGTAAAGAAGAACAGGGAATGGTTTACATGTGGGCACACTTTTCTTCAACTATATGCTTTCCGACTAAAGAGAACACTTGATATGAATATCTTAAGACAAGGGTGCTGCATGGTACCAAGTATGCGTGCGATGAATATTTGAATCTTGATTGTTCAGTATGTATTCATTTTATATATGCTCTTCGTCTCATCGAGCAATGAAACCTTCACGCCTCTTTCTCATTAGGTGATCGAAGAGCTCGCCAAGGAGTACGAAGCCGCTCTCGACGCAGCTGGCGTGCCGTATGGTGGCGCACCTGATGACGCACTTGGGGCTGAGGATGAAGGGAATGTGCAGGGGATGGAAGTGATCCTGGAGGAAGACGAGGAGTCGCTGGAGCAAGAGCGCTACAGCGGCGACGATCTGGCAGCCCAGGCCTTGCGAGCGAAACGGCTAAGCCGGGACAACACTGACAAGAAAAAGAAGCAACCACAAGCTCAGCCACAAGCGCAGCCACCGAGAGGACGGCAAAAGTCGGCGGATGAAGTCATTCGAAAGGCCAAGGGCACTCCGCGTGCACTCTCCCCCACGGGTGGTGCTGCTGCCTCATCGAATACTGCGGGGTCTGATGCTTCTCACACCATCCAACAGCTGCAAGAAGAAGTGAGCAAGCTGAAACAGCAGCTCGAATCCATGACTTCACGCGAGCAAGAAGCGGAGAAAGACCTGAGCGCGTTGATGCAGGAGTTTGCCACCACAACCACGGCCAAGGAAGAGGCGGAGACCAAAGCTCAGGAGCTCACTGATGCTCTTGCTGCGGCTCAACAAGAAAGCGACAAGCTACGCAGCGCTGCAGATGTGGACGACAAGGGCACCAAGGTGGGAGATATGCAGAAAGAGGTGGCTCAGTTGCAGGCTGCTCTAGCATCAGCTCAAGAGGAAGTAACAGCGCAAGCCACCATAACAGAAGACGCTCAAAAAGCACTCGAAGCCCAAAAAGATCGCATCGAAACACTGGAGGCAGCCATGAAGGACACCGAAGCTTACACCACTAGCGCTGTGGCTGCTGCAGTGGCTACGGTCAAGGAGGAAGCAGAGGCAGCGGCTGCGGCTGCGGCGACCAAGGCAAAGGAAGAAGCAGCTTCAAAAGTGGCGTACTTTGGAAAGACCCTGCACACCACTCGTCAAGAAGCTGCCGAGAAACAGGCTGAACTAGAGAAGGCCCTCGAGGCAGCTCTCGCAGCTGCAAAGGAAGGCCAGGGTAACAGCGAAGAGACAAGTGCTACAGTAGCAGCAGCAGCAGCAGCAGCTGACGATAAACCCGATGTAGCGGAGCAATTGTCAGCGGCCGAAAGCAAGGTAGCAGCACTGGAAGCACAACTTGAGGACATGACCACTGCCGCAGAAGCAGCCACCAAAGCTGCCACTAAGGCAGCCGCAAACAGTGAAGCACGCATCTCTGCTGCAGAGGATACTGCTGCGACTGCGACAGCACAAGAAAAAGCACAAAGTCGAGTAGCTGAGCTTCAAGAAGCACTTGAAGCTCATAAATTCACACATTTCGCGAACATGACACGGGCCAAGCAGTTGAACACGAAGGATGAGACAATGGATGAAGATGATCTCAAAGCACAGTGGAGTGAACTCACCCAAGATGAAAAGGACAAGTATGCATCTGCTGAAGGGGTGCAACTAGAGCAAAGTGAGGCACTGTCAGCAGCAGTGGCAGCAGCAGTGGCAGCACACTCCACAGAAGCAGCAAAGGAATTGGCCAAAGTTCAAGAAGAGCTCAACAGCGCTCTCTCCACCCAGGCTCAGCTTCACAAGGAAGTCGCAGCAGCACAGAAAGAAGCACAAGCACTGCAGGAGCAGCAAGCATCTGAACGAGGGCGAGGAGGAGGAGGAGGAGGAGGACAGCAGACACGCACTCGCAGCAGTGACTTATCGCTCTCGTGTGTCAATGATGACAACGAAGAATCTCTGGCACAGTCACGCATTGTCGCGATGTCGCCTGATAACGCGGATGAGAATGAAGAAGCACAACAAGGCGATGCTTCTTCTTCTCAGAGGACACCCGTGAAGGGCAAGAACTCAACTAGCATGGAGGCAAACAACAGCAACGACGAAGAAGTGCTGCGGTTGCGAGCGACGGTGGCTGCGATGGAGACTGAACGCGCAGACAAAGCTCAAGAGCTATTGGACATGATTGGGGAGGTTAGATGAGAATAACTAACATCGGCGGTGTTACAAATGTCATATATACCTCCTGCCCCGTTATTCTTTCTCATGCAAATCATTTTGCCCAATTTGTATAATCCAAACTCTAAACCCTCCCTGTGGTCTACTCTCTTTCTTGCCATCCTATCCTATCAACCCCAATAGGTTGCTCAATTAGAAGCCGAATGCAACGCTTTACGGGAAGCTTCTACCACCAACGCATCTCTGAGCCGCACTCAAATCGGCGATAGCACTGCTGACGCCTCAAGCGCAGGGATGCTGAACAGTGAGCTCGAGAAGTTGAATCAAGAATGCGCCGACGCTGTAGCAGCGCTCGCGGCCTCTCGCACCGAGTGCACTACTTTACAGGGTGAAGTCACCGCTCTGACTCAGGGCTTAGCAGCAGCAAGGGAAGAGGCCGCTGCTGCTGCTGCCATGGCCAAGACGAAGGATGTTGCTGCTTCTAACGAGGATACCACGTCTGGATCAAGCCCCAAGAATGACGACAATGAGGAGGACGACACGGTCCGCGGCGCTGGTGTGGAGCTCGCAGCCCGGCTGGTGGAACAGCAGAAGCGTGTAGCAGGCGGGCATGAGAACAGCGACCAAGCGGCGAAGCAAGCTGCAAAAGTAGCGGCCAGTTTGAGGGCCCAAGTAGCGGCATTGCAAGCCGCCCTCGATCGAGCCATGGATGAGAAGCTCGCCTTGCATGAAGATGCCAAAAGCGCTCACACTCGTGCCGATGCCGCGGAAGCCACTGCGACTGCTCTGACTCGAGCCAGGAGTGCCGCGGAGGAGGAAGTTAGCGCGGGGGCTGACACAGTGGCGGAGTTGCAAAAGAAACTAACTGAGGCGAAGGAGGCGCTTGAGGGTGCGAAAGAGGAAGCATCTGCGATGAAACAACAATTCGAAGACCAAAGCGCGGTGGCAGCTGAGGATATGGAGGTATAGAAGGCAATAGGAGGGTGGTCGTAATTAGATATGTAGAATGGACCTCACTCTGTATCTCGACGTTCACGCACATTTCTTTCAATCTACTCTTCATCTATGTCATCCACTCCAACACCCAATCAGGCCCTCGCTGCGGAGTTAGTGGCTGCCGAAGAAGCCCGCGACGTCGCCCATCAAGCCCTTGCAGCTGCCCAATCCTCCTCTGCTGCCTCGACTACTGCAGGAGAAGATCCACCGTCGACCAACAAAGGCAGCACTGGCAATGTGGCGCATTTGCGGGGCCAATCACCTGACGCCGCTTTTGATTTGCTCAAGCGCACTCAGGTTTGAATGCGTACCCTTTAGTTGAAGTTGCGTTTTTTGTATGCTCGATACGTGCCACGATTAACTAGCTTCGATTAATGTCCTTCAGGCAATTTCCACCAAAATTTCCCCTAATATATTTTTTCCCCCCTTCCTTCCCACCCCAGACCATCGATTCGTTGCGTCGTGCCAACGCAGCAGCCGCTACCAAATCCCACGAATTGACCCAAAAGTGCGCTGCTGCCGAGGCCCGCGCAATGGCAGCTGAAGCGGAGGCTACAACAGCGAAAGAGGCACTCAGCAAGTATCAAAGTAGCGGTGGGAACAAAGCAGCAGCTCTTAAAGAGGCAGAGGCAGCGGCGACTCTCGCAGCGAAAGAGGCTACTGATGCAGCCATCCGCCATGAGAGCAGCCTAGCCTCAGCTGAGGTAGCCAATTTGAAAGCGAAACTTACGGAGGCTCTGTCTTCAGCAGCCGAAGCTGCGACTCGTGCGGCGATTGCCGAAGAAGAGGTGGCGAATCAAGCTGCACTTACCAAGCGAAGCCAGGAAGAGGAGCACAAGCGACAGGCCAAGCGAGAAGCTGAGATTCGGGCGGAAGTCACTGCCGAGCTCGCCACTGCTGCTAAGCTTAATGCGGCCAACGAAGAAGAAGCAGCGATGAGTGCGAGCAACAAAGACAGCAGCAAGGCCGCCAAAAGGGCCGCGCAAGCAGCAGCAGCGGCCGCGCAGAGTGCGGACGTGGCGAGGGCTACGGCGGCAGAGCGGGCCGCGGCAGAAGAGGCAGAAGAGGCAGTGGCGCTGGCCCTGCAACTGAGCGGCGAGGTATGCAAGAGTGTAGTTTCATTTAGTGATTTCTTTGGCGGAATTTCTCCCGTAGGCCCATTATACAGCAGTAATACCTGTATTCTCACACCGATATATGCTGTGCACTTTCCTGCATTGATTTCACTCCATACACACTCCATTAGATAGCGCACCTCAAGGCGGAGCTTGATGCCACCAGGGCGAGTCGCGATGCGCACGCGCAGGCGGCCGAGCGCGCGGGAGCTGCCCTAAATGACAAGCATCTGCTGCAACGACCAACCAACCACGACACAGACGATGCACCCGCTGCCACCAAGGCCCAAAAGGCCACTGCACTGGAAGAAGTCTCCTCCAACAAAGAAAATCGCGACACTTCAACCACCAGCCAAATGGCGCATCCGCCACCACCAAAGAACAACAACAACAACGGAGGGAGTTCAGGCAGCGGCGCCGCCGCCAGGGCCGCAGCTCGAGCGAGGGAGGCGGTGAGGAAGGAAGCGGCAGCCCGAGTGCTCGCTCTAGAGACCACGGTCGCGAAGCAGGCAGCGCACATCGTGAGCCTCCGAGGCCAGCGTGACTGGCTCTGGCCCCTCCTCAACTTCCCCGTGGTGTTCTGGATGTCTCAGGTTCGAGTGGTGTAATCGTAGCTAATTGTTTTGTGCACACACGTGGTGAGCAGTGATTCGCGAAAATTTAATTATCGGGCTTACCATCAGTCGAATATTTTTCATTCGATTTCCTGCCATCTATTTGTGCCCGTTTTGATTTTGCACAGGTGAGTAGCGAGTTCTCAACTTTTTTGGCAGTGTTTTTGGGCACGGTCACGCTGCTAGCTGTCGCCGCCAAAATGGGCATCTTTGACCGTAACGGATCTGACAGCGGCGACTCGAACAGCAACAAAGATCCATCAAGTACATCTTTTACTTCAGGTGATGCACCAATGAGTGACGGCGCCTCAACAGACGCAGGTAGCCGTGACAATTCAAGCGGAGGAGTGTCATCTCCTCAGAGCAGTGATGCAGGGGGCTGGGCAAGAGTGCTTCGGAATGCCTCAAAGCAGCACGACGCCACTTCAACAGCTGCCTTGTCTCTGATGGTGCTCTTCTTTGGCTGGGTGCTGGCAGTGAATCCACTTGACGAAGCACAGTACTACGTGCTCGGCTTCTGTAATCCGTTACTTTACGGTTTACCGTTTGCGATTCATTACGCCCTCAGCCCCCACGCAGGAACTACGAAAGCTCGACCAGCACCATCATCAGCATCACCACCTCAAGCCACCAATTAGAGTCAACAAGGCATAATTAGTTTGGCTGCTGGTTTAGAGAACGCGAGTTGCTCGCCCTTCCCCGATTGTGATTGTCATTGCTAAGTCCTGCACACTTCACCCTGCTTTGCCTATTTGAATACAACGAGAGCTAATAAGAACTCCAGCTTTAATTTTTAATCGGGTAACGTTTACGTAGGATAAAATTTGAAATGCAAGGCGCCTACTAATAATAGCATTGCTATCGGAGATAATTTTTAAGTTCTGCATCAAAAATTTCATTTGAAGTTCGAAGAAGGCCAAAAGCCCAGAAACTTCTCGTGGTAACTCGTAAACTGGCGATCGGAGTGATCGTGTGCTTTCAATTACGATTTTGACACGGGCACCGAAACCGAAGGGCCAGAATTACAAGTATAACAGCTTAATTGGCAGCTAAAGGCCAACAGGCAGAGAGTATTTGAGCTTGAATTGCAAGTAAGTCTTGAACGTATTTTGAATGTTTAAGTCGTGGTGCCTCAGAAGCACGTGAAAATTCTAGAGAAAGAGACCTGATAGCCCTAAATTCCTTACCAAGAGTAAAATTGAAGTTAATTGGCGCAGTGCTCAGTAGTGTATCACCAGAAAAATCATCCCCAATTACTGGCCCCTCCAAAGGCACAGAATATTGGCGTGCTCTTTTCAACTCAGAAATAGGCCCAGTGGCGACAAAACCATAGTCTCAGGTATATTTCATGCACAATTTCTCCTTTCGAGGCATTTTTGCGATTCCTAAAATTCTTGCCCATTTCTTATTGAAATTTGAATTACGCGCATCGCATGCGCATGCACATCTGTCCGTAGCATCGTCTTCTTTGTTATTTGAGTTTGAATTAGTTCGCCAATACTACTAGTGTGCAGTACAGAATTACGCCCCTGAAATTCACACCTCCAGAAAATCGCAATGACCTCCTCATAAATAGAGCTTTGGAGGACCTAGAATTCGCGTTATACGCGAATGAGACGCGCTGGAGGTCTTCTTACCCATATATAATCTACAAACACATGAAAAGCACTGCAATGCCGCCCACCGTCACGTAATGTCTTACCGCGCGTCAAGAGCAATTGTGATTTTACCGTTTTCGAAATACGAAAAAACGATATGCCCTTCGGGGCCTGTCTCAAATAGCCGCGTTCCACAACCAGATTATTTTTCTGTTGGCTGTTGGCGCTTCTCTATTGCACAGCCTGCACAGCCCATTTTCTCATGCAGCTCATCTGAAACCAAAAAGCGGCCTCGAGTTATATCGATTCAATTTCGCCATAATAACACCAAGGCCACTGGATTACAGCTAAATTACAGATTTATGATTGCAGTATTAGAGTTATGGATTACAGTTTTTTGTGGAAGTTCGTGGAAGTGGAAGTAAAGTTGAAATTGAGGGAGAAGGCAGATGGGTTCGGAGTAACCCACTTGTAAAGCTCTATTCGAGCTTCCCAGGGGAATGGTTGTTGGATTCAACATGTATCTATAATAGTATTGAGGCCTACTGATTTATTTTGTGGGGGTTTCGTTTCTCCATGGCCAAACGTGGCCGTGGCGCCTCCATCTAGTTTCATTTCATCTGATCCCAAAATGAAAGTTTGAAGAACATAGTACGCCGAGCATACAGCAAAATCAAGCAACACATAAAAAGTCTTCTAGCTTAGTTTTAGATGCATTGACCTTCATTCTAGGTATGTCTGCACTTTTCACGCCAGGTCGAGAACAAAATGGCGGTACACGAGGAAGAAAGAGCCGACAAGGAAGGATGAGGACCCTAGGATCCAAATCACTGCTGCAGCATCGAAGATTCCACCAATGTCTATGATTGCGGTGCCCCAAAGGTAGCACAATGACCCCAATACCCCGCCAATTTTTTGCCCGAACATGTTCGCATTGGCAGCATCGCCAAGGAACCCGTTTGTCGTTCGGCCGAGTCTATGAAGGTCAACGATCTCACTAACGCCAATGAAAGAACTACCGAAAATGAACCCCCAAATCATCAATTGACTATTTCCAGAGTAGAATCCCGCGTCGTCATCGTCTGTGAAATCTGGAAACATGCCCGCGCTTCCCGCGGTGTAAAACACGTAGCCCACCAACAAAGAGGAGATGATGAAGCGCTTTGTTAAGTCCTTTGTTGGGACGTACAACTCCATCAAGGCCACAACGAAATATGCCAACGACCCGACTAAAAACAATATTCCAACCCACACGTTAGCATTGTAGGACTTTCGCCAGAAAGCAAGGATTGTGGCGGCGAAGTTTGTGGCTCCGCCAAGCAAAGATGAGTAGGCATGGAGCGCACGCCAGGCATTTGTATTTTGGACTAGGTTAATATCATCATCATAATCATCCACATTTTTTCCTGGCTTTGAAAGAAGTGATTGAGACGAGGGATCTGGCATCTTTTTAAATTATAGGCCTGTTCCTACTTGGCAGTGAATACTATAGCGGATCGTGCGAAACGGCTAGAAGTAGTTCGAGACGCGAGACACAATTGAGAGGTTTTCACAACATCACCGTCGTTCATGTTCAGTGTTGTCGTGTTGTCCAATCAAAATGTACAAACCAACGCCCAGAACAGAAGAAGAATTTTTCATTTTCACTCAGGTCGTCTAGCTAGTTAGTCTCTGGTCTCTAACAGAGCAACCTGCTAGAGAGGGCATTGCTTGAGGGCTTGAGCTGCTGTTGGAGCCTAGCTACAGGAACAATGGTATATATCACCTCAACAGGAACGTTGACTGAGCAACGGTCAGCCTTTCGCCTCACTATTTTCAGCGATGTGTTTTGGGGTGTGGTCAACTTTGTTGGGCTGTTCTTTAACTCGATGTTCGGAAGGGTCGACCAGCAAACCAGACAAGTCGTTAAGAAGCGCGAACCTGCTTTGGGCCGCAGCAGCGGGGGCGGTGGCAGCGGTGGAGGCGGCGGCGGCGGCGCCCGTATTAGAGGCGTCGACTCTTTGAAAGCTCAAGCAGGTGCTTGCGCTGGTGGCGGCTGAGGCTAATGCGGCGAGTAAAAGTGAACGTACAATAGTCCTGGCAGAACAATTTCTGTCAATAGGTTGTTATACACTTTCACCCGCCGCTTCCGAAGAGTATGCATAGACAACTCAACTACTACATGCATGCTTGTTTTATTTCCCAATTTGCAGCCTTGATCGAGATGACGTGGTCTGAAGGAGCTTCCTCTTTTGGAAAGCTACACCCTACCGCTGAATGCTTAAGTCGATGCAATTCTCGTGCATAGACAAATAGTCCGCTGACACCAACTAGTCGACACCCTTTTCTGCTAGTTACTGAATTCCAATCCCTTCTTGGGAGATCAGATGTGCTTATTATTAATCTACTTTTATTGGAAAGAAAATTGGGTAATGCGCAATGCAGCATCCAACATATGCATCTGGCCTTGGATGTCAAAGCAGTAGTATTCAACTTAAAGTACACATAGCCCCCGCCCTTAGGGCCCCAATCCGAATGTAGCGAACTTTGGTGTTGAACGTTGGACTTTGCTACTAAACAATTACATTAAGCTCAAGCACTCCGTCTGTGAGACACAGTCATGCACGGTGGGCATCAGGAGAGGGAACGGATTCCTAGGAACTTCGGGCCACCGACAGATGATGAACCCTTCCGTTATGAATTTACAGCACCGCTTGGTACTTGAATTATCCGTGGGACTCTCGTTTGATCAAAGGCAGGCACAATG
>Ga0307979_1001468_pt1 | contig 16745 bp, 4 predicted proteins | sample OrgLakmetage1058_FD_201833 | JGI IMG/M metagenome (GOLD analysis project Ga0307979, IMG submission 201833) | Saline water microbial communities from Organic Lake, Antarctica - #1058 | ecosystem: Environmental > Aquatic > Non-marine Saline and Alkaline > Saline | place: Antarctica: Organic Lake...
GTCGTTGGGCTTGTGAGCTACGGCCATGGCGAGCTTCAAGGCCTGAGCCATGCCACCACCGGGCAACACTTTGCAGAGAACGAAGAGGGTCCAGCTGGTGAGGGCTTCTCGACTCGCCACTGGCAACGGTTGTTGACATCGACCCCGAGCAAGATTTTTAAACTATTTTTTCGTCGGGATTCCCCATTGAAGTGGAGGTAGAGATAGGGGCGATTTTATTCATAAAAGCGGCAGAAAGGAATCCCATTAAAGCTCCCTAAGTGCGCTATGGTAACTCAGGCGTCGTATCGCCTGGACGCCCAGCAGGGTAATAGGCACCTCCAGGGCCTGCGAATTCATCGTCGTCATCGTCGCTGGTCTGCGAGCTATAGTCGTCTTGGCCTGCGGCATCGTAATCGTCGTCGTCTACACTCGTGCCCATGCTGTCGTTCAAGCTTCGCTCTGGCCCCACCGTGTCTTCGAGCAACTCCGGCGCTGGCTCGTAGGTGCGGGAGCAGCTCGTCCACCCGTCCCTTGGGGGGCACAGCTCCGGGGACGGCGCGCACCCGGGCTGCGCGTTGACGCTCATGTTGCGGTAAAAGTCCGTGTCGGCGTCGGTGCCCGGGCGGAGGCCGCGCGGCGCGCTGCTCAGGAACCACGCGCAGGCGCCGTTGTCGAGCCCGCAGCGGTACACGTGGGCGGTGGCGTGGCCCATGGCCAGGGACCACACCGGGCAGCTGTCCTGCAGGCCGAGCGCGAGGTTCAGGTCGTAGGCGCCGTTGGCGTGCGCGAAGCCTGCGCCCCGCACTTCGATGGTCCGAGGTGGGCCCTCAGCCTGCCGGTTGCCGTTGGTCCAAGCCCTCACTTGAGCGCTGCCCGAGGGCGAGGACGCGCCAGTGCCGCTACTGCCGCTGTTGGGGCTCCCGCTGTTGTTGTTGGGCTGGGGCATTTCAAAAAGCCACTCCCACGCTGGCCGAGCTTGTGGCAACAGCAGCATCCGGCTAGCTTCGGTGCCGGCGAGCTCCTCCTCTTGCTGCCCTGATTGCCGTGCTTTCGCCTGCCGCGTGCCGTCGTTGAGCAAAGCACTCACGGCGTGTTTGTAGCGGGGCAGCAGATTTCGCGCCACTTGCCGCTGCTGTTGCTGCTGCAGTTGCTGTTGCAAAGTTGCGTTGGTCGCAGCCGCCGCAGCCGGTGGTGGCGCAGACAGCTCCGCTCGAAGAGTGGCAAGCTGCCCGAGCAAAGCACCGGGCAGAGTCTGAAGCGCTAGAGTAGCTCGCTCGCGAGATTCTGCGGTCGTGTCCACACCATCACCATTGCGATGGCTGTCCCGCAAGGCGCCTACCAGCACGGCTGTGGACAGCTTGGCTAACGCGGCGCCTGCGGCTTCTTCTTCGCGTGGGTCCACGGTCATGTTGCTGCCGTCGCTGTTGAGGTCGACGGACGCTGGAAACGTGCTTAACTTTTCCAGAGCCGTCGCAAGGAGGACTTGAGCTGCACGCGAGTCGTTGGGCTTGTGAGCTACGGCCATGGCGAGCTTCAAGGCCTGAGCCATGCCACCACCGGGCAACACTTTGCAGAGAACGAAGAGGGTCCAGCTGGTGAGGGCTTCTCGACTCGCCACTGGCAACAGTCGTGCCCATGCCGCAGCCAGATCCGCGGCTTCCAAGCTGGCCCTAGCAGCAGCTGCAGCAGCAACCGCACTAGGCCCACTGCCACTGCCGCCGCTGCCCTGGCCGTCATAATCGTCGTCGTCTTCGCCCGAGTCGTCGTCGTCCAAGCCGCTGCTGGGGTTGGGCCTCGACAGGTCGTTCAAAAAGCCGCACAAGTGCAAGGTGGCCCACACTTCCTTGGGGTGGCGCGCGCTCAACTTGGCGTAGTAGTCCACGAACCCGCGCCGCGTGAGGCGCCCGTCGGGGGCGGTGTCGAACTGGGCCAAAATCACCTGGTTCGCGTACTTGGTGTTGACGCTCGGGTCCCGGCCCAAGTCGTTGAACCACTGCTGCAAGTCGAGGCTGTCCATCCCCAGGGCCCCGCTCAAACGGCCAGGCCGCGCGCGCATGGAAAACACCACGGAGAAGGCGGTGGCTGCGGCGTTAGTGAGCTGCGGACTGTCTTGGTCATCGCTGCCAGACTCATCCATTGTTGCTTCTTCTTCATCATTGTCTTCGATTTCATTCCCTGTGGTTCCACCCAAGTGTCCCGCCCCTGTCGCTACAGCATCCAAAGGTTCTACTAAGAGGCGAGCCCGCGTATGCTGGTGCACACCCGCCAAAGTCACAAGCGCCTCCACGAGGCAAATGGGGTCAGGCACACCCTGGGCTAAAGGTCCTAAAGGAGGAGGAAGCGGCTCGCCTTGCACTGCGGTGGCACCTGGTGGCATGGTGCACAGCGCTTGGACCGCCGGTGGGGCCGCGTCATGTCCCACAGCGAGATAAAGCAAGCGGGCAGGGAAGTCGAGCGCCACCAGGCAGTTGTGCACCAGAGGGTGCGCGGTCGCCAGGCGCTGCACTAATATAAACACTTCGTCGGTTGAGCACAGGGGAGGCAGGTCTCCGCCAAGGGTGCCGCCGTCTTCGCCATCGCTATCGGCTCCCGCTGCAATCAAGGGCAAAAGGTCGAGTAAAGCATGCAAGAAGTCCGCCACCGCGCCACGGGACCCGGTACGAAGGGCAAGGCCGCGGCTCAGGCCCGGTGTCCGACCCGGCGGCTCCGCGGCGTGCACACTCGCTGCTTTCTGTGCCATCTCAGAAGCTCGCCGAGCCTTCTCCGCTTCTGCAGCTGCCTCGGGGAAACCTGGAGTTCCTGCCATCGTGAATGCACGTGTGGCTTCTGCTTGAAGCAAAGCTTCTTCGTGCGGGGCTAACGTAGTCACGGCAGCAACGATGAGAGCTACGAGGGCATCCCGCGCGTGGTCGTCGGGGCAACGCAGCAAAATCCCGTGCAGCCAGTCTTGGCGCGATGCTGGGTCACAAGCGAGCTGGCCCAAGAACCATGCGGCGAGGGCGGGGTGCGCACTCAGAGCAGCGGTGCCGCAAGCGACCCAGGCACCACGCCCACCTGACTTCTTGCTCCAGGTGGCGGTGGCGTGCAGAGCAGCGTTCAGGAGGAACCGCAGGCCGAACTGAAGCACTGTCAACTGCAAATCACTGGTTGGGCCAGCCACCACCGCTGAGGTACTCGAAGCACTGCTCCTACTCTCGCTGCTGTCACCCAAGTTGTTTGGCCGCGCTACGGCGGTACTCTTCTCCAGCGCAAGAGGCGAAGCGCTCTCCTTCTTCTTCTTTGACGGCGAAGACAACAACTCCGCAGTCGCTGCCTGAGCGGAGGCACCCGTGGAAGCCACACTAGCAAAGAGGGACCCCACACCAGCTCCGTCGACGCGCATGCCAGCCGCACCAGCCAGAAGCTTGCGCACGAAGCGGTGCAACCCGTTGTCGAGCAGGTATACAAACCGGCGGAAGCGTAGGTTGGCCGCCTGCACCGCACCCGAGTAAGCGTCTTGCCCCCGTAAAGACACGAGTTCGCCACCGGATGCTTCGAACGCGGCGCGGGCTTCGGCCGTGGCTTTGATCGCTGCCTTCACGGAGCCACTTGGGCCATCACTACCTTCACTGCTGCTACCTTCACTGCTGCTGCTGCTGCTGCTTTCAGGCTTGGCAATGGGTCGCACCTTGTCGTAAAACACCATGAGGGCATTGGCGGTCAGTTCCCGCTCCACGGCGCCAACGGAGCCGTCCCGCCGGGTCACGTTGCGCGTGGCGGTGCCCCCGAAGCACTCCCGCTCCATCGCCTCGGGGTTGGCGCCCCCGTCCCACGGAGTCACGTCGTCGTCGTCGAACTTGTACCACTGCTGAGTGGCGCGGTCCTTGATGAAGGAATAGTAGTGGCCCGACTGCGCCATGCCCAGGTGGATTAAAACCCCCACTAGTTCATAGGCAAAGTCTTCGGGGTCCAATGGAGCTGCAGGCGCCGAAGCAGGAGGAGCACCGTCACCACCACTTGTAGCAGCAGCACCACCACTTCGATTGCTTGGTTGAGCATCGGCATCAGCGGCAGCGTCCGCGGCTTCACGGCCTGCTTTGGTGTACGGCAGCATGTTGAGCTTCAGAGGAAAGCTGCAGCGGCCGTTGAGCTTCACGGTTTCGAAAGTGTTGTAGTCCAGGTCAAAGCGCTTCAAGTGCAACACCAGCACGTTGGGCAAAGTGCTGATGGTGGTGCGCCGCACCCCCTTGAGTTTGGCTTCTTCCTTGCCGTTGTCGAACGCGATTTTGTTGTCCCCGTCCATCACTTCGTCTTTCACCAAGTCCTGCAGTGACTCTTCCACCGAATCCATCCCCTGCACTTTCAGCTCCACTTGCATCAAACTGTCCTTCTTTTCCCGGGCCGAAAACTCGCCGGTGCGCTCCTTGGGAATCGATTGGTTCACCACTTCCATCCCGAAACTGGCTTGGTACGCTGGCCAGGCGTCGGTGCCGCAAAGCGCATCTTCGAGCTTGGACATGAGTTTGTCGTAAAACTCGGACGAGTCGTTCTGTTGGAACACGTTGTATTCGAGCCCCAGTGCTTTGGAGGCCGCCACCAGAGGGCGCGGGTCAAAGGCGCGCTTTTCGCTGTCCTGCAAGTGCATGAAAGTGCGCTGGAGCTCTTCGAGCACATGGCTGGCCGCGGCGGGATTCCCCAAGGGATCCTGGCTCAAAATCAAGCTCGGCGCACACGCACGAGGAGAGCGCACTACAAATGCCTTGCCGGTCTCTGGTCCGCTGCTGGTGTCCTCATTTTCAGCGCCCAGCAAAAAGCGAGCCATGCGTCTATTGCTCTTGTTCGTGGCACCACTGCCACCGTGGTCGTCTTCGTTGTGGTATTGGATGACGTGCGTCATGTCCTGGTCGTCAAACGCAACGACAGTCGCCGAACGCCACTCCGTGTGCGTCGACGAGGCAGCGACGCGGCACTCCACTGAGACGTCAAGCCCAACCAATTCGTCCGGCTCAAAGGAATCTTCGGTGATGGGAATTTTCACGGGGTAGGCCACTTCTGCACTCAAGATGGCGCGCCGCAGCGGAGCAATCATGAACAGCTGTTGCACCGCCGAGTTGAGGTAGCAGGTGCAGCCCTGGTTCTTGAGCCCCACATAAGGCACTTGAGGAGGGCGTTGGTCAGCGGCTGCGTCCAAATGCCAAGTCCGCGACAGGTCGTCCCGGGCGGCTTCTGCCAGTGCTCCGAGCTCCTCGACCACGGACTCCAAGTGAAGAGGCGACGCCGCTGCCGCTGCTTCCAGAAGGTCGAGCGCCGCTTCGGTTTGAGTGTGACCCTGACACACAGGCACGCCGGAACTACTACTCGTGCTGCTCGTGATGCCCGTGTCAGCAGCACTTGCAGCAGGCAAAGCAAAGAGGAAATCGTGCACCAAAGTGGGCACCAGCTGAGTCTGCAAGGGCGTGCCGTCTAGGGCGGAAGGATCGCACGAAACGAGCGCGCGCAAGAGCCCTAAGCAACCGCGCAGCATGGCCGTGGACGCACGACCAAAGCTGCCACCACCACCACTACGAGGAGGTGCTACGAGGCCATTCCTGGAGCTCGAGGAGGCAGCAGAAATGGAAACTGTGGAGGAAGCAGCGGCGGTAGTAGGTTCAGCAAGCAACGCACTCCGGAGGTCTTCTCGAGACGCACCAAAGTCAGCCAGCTTGCGCACGAGTGCTACCGCCATCGCGTGGCGGTCTTCTGCCTTGATGCCATTGCTACCGCTTTTGCGACCAACGTCATCGTTTTGAAGTTCTGCGCCGCGCGCGGCTAGCTGGGTGGTGAGCACGTCGAAGAAAGGTTGGCAGGTGTCGCTGTGGAGTGGCAGGTAAGGCAGCTGAGCGGCCAGCCAACCAAACGTGCGCCCTGCCAAGCTCGCTGGCATCGCTTTCAGGCACAAGGCTTTCCCAGCCCGCCGCGCTTGTGATGACGCGCCGCGCACGAGGAGCTCCACCATCAGGTCACGCAAGTGTGGGCTTCCTCCCGCGAGGGTGTCGGCAAGAGCAGGCTGAACTTTGAGCGCATCGCCTAGAGTGCCGACTGCGTCTAACAATAATCCTAGCGCACCGTCACTACCGTCCAAAGCATTGCCACCACTGGGAGATGACTGTTGCTGACTCGTGCGCTGAGCCTCGAGAGCAACAATCACAATGCGCTCCAAAAAGGGTGCCAGGGAAGCTGCACATTCAGGCTGCCCACTGACATCGCTGCCTTCACTGCTGCCGCGCACGAGCGCTTCGGCTGCCGCGGTAGCAGCGGCGCGCGGCGACGTGTTCCGAGGCGAGGGAGGCTGAGCTTGTGTGGCTGGTGGTGCTGGACTGGTGAAAGGTCGCGCCAGCACAGCGGCATTGAGGTTACTTGGTGTTGAAGCGGTCTGTTTCCCTGGCGATGTGGCCATGGCCAGCGAGTCCAATTGGCTCATGGCGTCGCCAAAGAAACAAAACCGCAAAATGCGCAGTGCCACAGCGCTGCCCAAGTTGCCAATCGCGCTACCAAATGGTGAGCTGCTGCGGTTGGGGCTGGCGCCTGTGCTAAAGGGTGCGCCGCGGCCGCCCGTCATGAAGAAGTCTAAGGTGGCTGCAAGCCCACCGGATGCTACGAAGCTGCGCTTGAAGGCCAGATGGGCTTTCAGGCGCGATGACGACGACGCGCTCTCGCCATCGCCACTGCTGGGCCTATCACGCGAAGCAGCAGGCGATTGCGGGCCCGACGCAAAGTCAAACGAGGCGCGCAGGCCCCGGTCTAGCAAAGGCAAATCCACCACCTCCATAGGCTTCCCTGCGCTGCTGCTACTGTTGCTCTGCGGCCCGTCTTGCGGGCTGTTGCCATTGGCTACCCACTCGCTTGGCACAGGCTGCAGTAGCGCGTCAACTACTTGAAGCACATACACGGCACGGTGCCACTGCCCACCACTTAAAACTGCTTCCCACCCATTCGTCGGTGACACAGCAGCAGCACCAGTACCAGTAGCACCACCAGCACTGGAAGCTGGAATGCCGCCAGGCAGCACCCGCGCAGCGTACGTGTCACCACCGTTGGCGAGGGCGTTCACCGCCGTCTCGACATGTGTCTGCGTTGGCAGCGAAAGGAGGAGCTCCCAGACAGCACTCGCGGTGGCGGACCCACAGTGCGGGCTTTGCAGGATGGAGAACAGGGTGGCGAAGAGCTGAGAATTGCTGGCCATGATGTCGCCGAGCGGCCGCATGCCCGCTACAGGGGGCAAAAGCGCTTCTTCGGTGGTCACGCTCGACGCTTGCGGTGGCCCACCGTTGGTCAGCTGTGCGAAACAGTGCAACCCGTGCTTGAGACTGTCGTTGGCCGCGACCGTGGTGGCGTCATCCGCCAGCACTCGAGTAAACGGGTGGCCCGGAGCAGTGGCTGCTGCCGCTGCTGCTGCTGAGGCCGCCGCCGTCGCCACTGGCACGGGCGCATGAAAAAGTCGCACGCACTGCACGGGAAATTGGGGCGCGAGCACGTCACGCACCCGCAAGCGCAGCGACTGCAGCGTCTCGAGGGGGTGGACCTGGAGGACAAAGGGGGCCACTTCTTCGACTCGGTTGCCACCCGGCACCACTTCCACACTCGAGACCGAGGCCGCGCCACCAGAAACCGCAGCATTCGCGTTTGCTCCAGCGAAGGCAGGCAGAAGGCGCTTGGCCGAGAGCACTCTTACGGGGAAGCGGCCAGCCGTGCTCCGGAGTGCATGTGGCACGGGCGTTGGCCCCCTCGACACGGCGACCGCGCCGCGCAACAGCTCCAAAGTGCGCACCACCGGCCGCTCCGCAAATGCACTGGTAGCGTCACTGTGGCTGCGCTGACCAGCGGATGCTTCAACGGCAAGGACATCGCTAGCAGCAACAGCGGTGGTGGTAGTAGCAGACGCTGTGGTGGCAGCGGGGGCAGAGGCTGCGTGGTTGTGATGGCCGCTGTGAGCCACTTGTAAGGCTGCATGCGCGCGGACTAAATGGTCTAGAGCGCGCTCCAGGAAACGGGTCTGCGACACGGGCAGCGACGCAGGCATGCTGAAGTTGTTGTAGACCGCCAAGAGGTCGTGCTCAGCAGCGCTCGCGACAGCGTCATCGCTACTCTGGAGCACAATCCGCCACAGTGCCTCGAGGCCGCGGTCTTGGGCCGCGCCAGCGCTAGCCACCTCGCTGCTGTTGCCAGTGCCGCTAGCACTGCAGCTGCTGCTATCTTGGCCGCCGAAAGCAGCACGGTAGGCACGGAAGCAAGCGTACGCGTCGGAGCCCAACTCGGACCAGCCGACGTCTTGGCCGCACAACAGGTCCCGGTACACGAACACCATCTCTGCTTGCCCCAGGAGCGGAGTGGGCCCTGCCGCTGAGGAGGGAGAAGGAGGGGGATGACCGATGCCTGCTGCAGCGGATGCAGCCGCAGATGCGGCCGCGATGGCGCCGCGAAGGGCCGAGTGCAGGAACCGCAGGCACGCCTCGCGGTACGGCGGGTGGCGCAAAAGCTCCCACAAGCTGCGCAGCTGGGGCGTGCTGAGCCGCACTCTGGGGGAAGCCGCATTGACCCCCGCCCACAAGTGAAGCCTTGCTTCCAGCTGCAAGCTGCGATTGGCTCCCCTTGATTGGTCACTTGAAGAAGGAGGAGAAGAAGAAGCACTCCCACTGTTAGGCTGCTTATTCAACGGGTCGTGCGCTGCGTCCAGAGACATGGGTGAGCCTGGTGGAGTGCCAGGGCTCTCTTTGGATGGCGGCGGGACAGGTGGCAGCACCACGCTCGTGCTTGCCCCGGTGTCAAGGACTCCAGCACTAGCAGAGCCAGCGGCAGCGGTAGTAGCCACAGGTGCAACAGTGGCAACAGCTGTATTGCGTGCCACCCAAGCCGCTAACTCGTCCGTGAGAAGCTTGTCCAATCCTTGGTCGCGCTGCAAATGCTCCACTGCCTGCGCGCGCAAGCCCGAGCTCGGAAAAGCCCCCAACACCAGCTCCATGCGTCCAAACGCTTCAAGGCACCTCCCCTCGTCTACTGTTCCAGCTAAACTTCCACTGCTGCTGCTACTGCTGCTGCTGCCGTTGCCGCTGTCTGCGGCGTCGCTGCCGCGGCGCCTCGGTGGGCTCGCCGAGCTCAAGGCGCTGGCGGAGGTGCGCAAGTGTTGCAGGCAGTCTTCCAGGAGGCGCACATGAGGCGCGGTGCTGGCGCAACAGCGGCGCAGCAAGCGCTGCAGCAAGTCGACGACCGGCTGCTTCGGTTGCTTGCGAGCGGTCCACGAGGACGGAGGCAGGCACAGCAGCGGCCAGAGGAAAGCAAGGAGTGCTTCCACCACCCGCCTAGACGCCAGAGGCCCCGCGCCCCCTCCACCGCAACCGTCGGCGTCACTCAGGGTCGGCAAAAACGGCGGCAGCTCGCTGGCAAAAGGCTGCGCGGCAAGCTTCACAGCAAGGGTCATAGCCACTGCCTGAGCGGCTTCTAACGCAGCAGGCGACAAGGGTGGCGGAGGAGGTGCATCAGCAGTAGCAGAAGCCTCGCTAGCTGCGGCAGAAGCTTGTTGAATGCTCTCTGCAGTCACTCCCCCTTGGTAATTCTCGTCGTCGTCTTCATCAAGGTCAAGCTCGTTGTTGCTGCTTCCTGCAGCCGGGCCTGCGTCAGCGGGTGCCGCCACAGTTACCTGTTGTTCTTCTCTTGAGGACGGCGTTCGAAAAGGTTCCGTTGCGCGCTCTAGCAAGTGCCCCAGCAAGCTAGGGTTGGGTGCGGCAGCGGCAGCATTGGCAAGCACGTTGAGAGCTTCGTCCACCAGCTCCACTTCTTGCGCGGGGGCGGTCGCCATGCGCCACACGTCATCCACGTGGACTGTTTCCAGCGCGCCGGACTCGGCCAAGAACTGGAGCAATGGGCCCGACCGTGCTACCACTTCGCGGTGAGCGGAATCGCCAAACGCATGCGCCACGCAACCCGAAATTCGCACTTCTTCGACCAGCAGCTGTTCCAAGTCCGGCCGTGCCTGCTGTTGTGGGCCTCCACTAGGGTTGGCTGCAGTTGGCAAGGATTCGAGCCGTTGGAGCCTCGGAGGTGGGGCGCGGCCTCGCTCTCCCCGGGCCGAGCACACCTGCCACCCCACGTGCGGGGGGTGCACCGAGTGCCGCTGCTCCGGGTCGCTGTGCTTGTAGTAGTCCACGTCGTCGGCGGTGCCCGGCTGCTGGGGGTCGCACGCGCTCACAAACCACCACGGGTGGCTGCTGGTTTGCATGCTGCACTGGAACAGGGTCAAGGTGTCGCCTGCGCCACCCTGGCTTCCTCGGTGGTTCGCGCCAACTGGCATGGCCATGGACCACTTGAGGTCGCCCCGGGCTAGGTTGCCGCTGAACTCATAGACCCCATTCACCTCCGGGGTCCCCGCCCCCTGAATTCGGTACCTCGCCGCGACCGGTCGGGCCTGCGCCGCTTCTCGCAGGACGTCTTCAAGGGCCTCCCACCCGCAGAGCCGCAGCGGCAAGCTCTCCGAGGTTTTCGCGTAGGCTAAGCTTACTTTCGCCCAGGTTGCAAAGCCAGCACCAGGGTCACTCCGAGCAGTTTCCACGAGCCGCCGGAGCGCGGGAAGCATGTCGGTGAGTTCTTCGGCGCCTTCGGTTTTGATCCAGGCTTCGCCGTGCACTTGAGCCTGCTCACGTGCACACACAATCAGAAGCGAGGACATCAGGAGACAACACACAATCAGCATAAACGTGGATAGGCACGATTACTTTGTCGTCTACGATATGAGGCTGCTCTGCCAATAGTAAAGTAGATAGACGACTTGGTTTCTTATGGTCATCTAGGCCAATAAAGTAAGGCGAGTGTACCTGTTCGACGAATACATTGGCGATGCGATTGGCCAGGTCTCCAGGCAATTCCTTCGCGAGCATGAAGCCGGACCTTGGGTCTCGGCGGTAGATGTCCACCACTGCGTCTGCTAAACTCGCTACACTATCACAGCCTAGCCCGCCGCCCTCGCCGCCTCGCCCCGTGACCCATGCCGCGCTGCCCCGGCTCCGAAGCCCAACGCAAGCCTTGGCTAGAGCGCTCACGCCACCGTGTTCGTAAAAGACTCGCAGCAGCGCGCGGCGCACCTCTGGGTCACCGGTGGGCCGGTAGCCGGGTGGACTGCTGATGTAATACGGCTTGCGGACATCCAGCAAACTGGCGAGTACCTTGAGGTGCGTGTCGTCCCGGTCGGCGAGTTGCGTGGTGGCTATTACGGTGCCGAAATGAAAGGCTCGCTCCACGAAGCGCCGGTGCATCTCCGGCAGCAAGCCCGGCTTTTGGTCCAAAAAGATGGACACGATGCGACTGAAGCAGGATGCCAGGAAGGCTGCTGTCGCAGGCTGCGCCATATGCTGAGCTGCTTGTTCTAAGCACCGCCCACCTGCCTCCCAGCCAATTGTGGGGTTCGCCGTGCTTAAGCTCGCGATGACGCCGTCGTACAACTGCTGGTCCAAGCCGCCCCCGTTGCCCTCTGCAGTGCCAGCAGGGTGATCACCAGCCTCTTCTGCAGAGGTCAGGTCCATGTTGTTACCCTGCACAGGTTGCGCCATGTTCCTGTAGACTTCTGCAAGACTCTTGAAGCGGCAGGCCAGCAGAAACTCAAGGAATAATAGGTAATTGAACACGTCCTCCCTGAGTACTGTACGACACACACGGAAACAGGTTATCTGGTACCAAGCTATTAAAAAAAAATATGGAGCACGACGAAGAGATTAAGTCGTGCAACGAGTACAACACAACATTCATCCGAGAGGTGCATGCACGGTTTGAATCCACACCTCGAAGATCTACACAGAGTCAAAGAATTCACAAGTTCAAAGCTAAGGATCTGCTTGGCAAGCACACAAGAAGGCGATTCTCGCCGACAACAGTAGCCACGACTTAGCAGCTCACTGTTTCAGGCAGTTTTACCTTATGGACTAACGGGCCTTCAGAGTGCGCGTTCGCAGTAAGCTGGACGAGCAAGCAAAGGGAGACAATTCACAGGGGTATGTATGTCACCAAAGGGGGTAAAAACGCACGTGAACGCGAATCCAACCTCCAACACGGCCCGATCATTTTTCAAAGTTCACCCGGTAGGGGGGAGCCGTTTCTCTACGTCGGCATTTATCGGACGCCCTGCTGACACACCGCCGCACCGCCGCGCCCGTTCGTTCGTGCTCGTTGCTAAATGTAGTACGTGTTGCTCCTAGCGGCATCTTCCTTGAGATGAGTAGCGAGATGAGGAGGTACAGTGGCTTCCGTGGTCGCGGGATGGGCATCGGCGAAGTGACGATTGACCAGGCCGGCGAGGGCGATGGCTGGTGAGCCCAATGCTGTTCTTGGGATCGAAATATCTTTCTTGCCTGTGATTATGCAAGGCACCTTCATGTGCATCCAATTGACGATTCACGGGTTCAAGCCCAAAACTACGACTATGTCATTGATAAGCGCCTCGCCTAATGCTATATTGGACACCTGACTCTTTCTTCTGATGTTTTAATTAGCGATCGCTGCGGTTGCCCGGACGAAGAGGTGAGCAACTTATAAACGCATATGTTACCAAGGAGAGGTTCAATGCACGCAATAGATCGCGCTTAAATCTGGGAGTGCCAAGTGAACCATAAAGCTAACAAACTTAAGATAGAGGAGGCATGCGAACTACCTATAAAGTAAGCATTTGCATTCATATGCACTTCTTCTCGGACAGTTGTGCTGCCCAGGATTTTGGATGGACCGCGGTGTGCCACCAATCTGGCCACTTAGCTGGTTTTTTGACCCGAAGAATAAATGCTTGAATGACAATCATGGCGCACGTATATTTGGTATGTGCTAAGTCATCTTTTTCTTTGTGGTAAATTTCTCCTCGCCCGAAATGACCGGGCGTTTATTGCTTGTTCATAGGAAATTTCGGTTTTCCTTTTTTCGACAAAGAACGCAAGGTAGACAATTGCTGAATAAATTTCCTTTACACTGACTTTTCTTTTACTGCGTGGAGCAAACAGGTGCAATCGAAACTCAAAATTATGAGTTCCTACTTGTGAACGCAGCTATTTTTTTAATCATCTCATTCACCCATATTGTCTTCTTAGGCATTCATGGGCACGGCTTTAGCAGTGACAGTAGTTTCTATTCTTGTTACTGGCTTTGGGGTCTTCGCGCTATCTAGCGATGAGAATATTCTTCAGTTAACCAACTGGGGCACCTTTACGACGAGAGTCGATTCTGGAAATGGCGATGGAACTAAAATCGGGGAAGCGATTTATATCGGGCTACAGAAAGTGGTGATTGTCACTTGCAGAGACGCATCTGATAATGATTATCTAAGTTGGGACGGATGCGAATTCAATGGTCTCTTTTGGAAAGACGTAGAGTGTGGCAATGATATCGATAGCTTCTATGGATATCCATGTGATGCCATCGCCAGCTGCAGAGCTGCGGCCACTGATAGTCAATTCGGAGCCTTTGTGACAGCTGCAACTTTAATTTTTGCCATGATTGGGTGCTTGACAAGAATTCGAAAAGTTGCTGATACAAATTTTCAAAAAGTCGTTGGTTGCATACCAGACACAATTGGGGTTTTAACTCAGATACAAGCTTTGTATCTCTTTGCTTCGGGCTGCTACACGGTGTTTCCCGAGGAGAATGAAGATGGGAATGCAATTCATTTGACTATTGGATTTGGATACTGGGCATACGTCGTGTGCTGGGTCTGTGCAATTATTCGAGTGACAATGCACTATCTTACTCCAGTCCCTGGAGGTGGCGCTGGCTGTCACTGCGTGGACTTTTTCGAGGCTGCAACCGGAATAGACTGGGATGGGGATGGAACGAAAGGAGGGCGCCTTCTTGGCCGTCGTTCATGGGGGAAAGGTGGAGTAGATTTTCATGATGATACTGTCTCTGAACAGTCTAACGTGCAGCAGCTCAAGGTTGATGTTTTGTTTAAACCTCACCCTATGTTCTTAGACGGCGTCGCTGCAACTACTCTTGCTGATCTATGTGACCACATCGGCTCAGACTTGCGTTTATCAGTTGGGCCTCTCCAAGCGAAGTTGACACCTATAAGGATCCTTACACTCGATGAAGACAAGGCTCGGTCTGCCCCAATAAAATGGACGGCCCTAAGCGAGGAGTCTGCTTCCAAGTCGAATAAAGAAACTGGAAGCACATTTTTCAATGAGGTGACGCACCCCGTGAGTGTAAATGCTCTGCCCCCATCGCCGACCGGTTACTCATGGTCGTTTACCATAAGCTCTCTGGAATCAAATGAACACCTGCTACGTTTGAAAGACGACAATGTGAGCTACGAAGTTCTGAGCGGTTCTCCTCACGCAATTTCATTCTCCATCATTATACCGAAAATGACCGAAAACATTTTTTTCGATAAATTCGTATCAGATACTGAAGAAACAAATGAAGCATACTTTAAGAGAACAATTATTGAGCACTTTGAAACGGCATCGAAAGTGATACGAAAGGGTGAGGACGTAGAAAGCGGTAAGGCGAAGGCTAATTTGTTTCTCAGAATCGCTGGCGTACGAGCCGTGGCGAAGCCCACTCTCCTAGTGGTCTACGGCGAAATATCTGGGTTTGAATCATTGAGTGACGCCAAAACCACTGCGAAGTCAGGATTCAAATACGAAGAAGTTCTCCCTCTCTTTCAGGAGCAGCGATCTTCCTTTGCTTCAAAGCCAGTTTTATTACTTCGCGAACCATGTGTGCATATCAGGGTCGAACTGACACTCGAACCAAGCGAGGAATTGTATCCAGAGATCACGAAAGAAACCGAGGCAGACTCGAGTTTTTCTAGGGTTAGCGGCCCATTAGGCACATCACTGGATGCTCTAGAGATTGGGAGTGCAGATGGCTTGAGTGACATGTTCGGTGCATTCGGGAGTGTAGAGTATATGTCCATGGGAATCGCGGATTTGAAATTACCTGCAAGCATTTCACAAATGCCAAATATGCCCGACCTATCAATGGCTGGCTTGAATTTACCGCAGTTTCCATCGATGACAATGTAAATTTTCACTCAGTATTCTTTGGAGATCCCTTTCTCTAACTGGAAGCGAAGGAGTGGCCCATGGAAACAATACACATGGGCACATGGGCTCACTTTCTGGTGAGGAGAAGTCAAACATCGAAACTGTAATCTAGAATGTAGGTTTCTCTTCAGTGGTGGTGGGTGTCAGTGTAAAGGTGTAATGTTCAATTTTGCTTTTGACTTTTCTGTTTTGACAGAGGCCCCGAAGGGCCGGATTAGATGCCTAACAGTTAGAAAGTGGAAATGCGCCTACTATGCCTGAGTAATTGCGCATTTCACTGCCCTTTCCCCTTTCTACTGTTAAAAGCCCGCCGATCTATTTTTTTACCGCAGTCGTGTTATGCCAGTGTACTTGTGCCTGTGTAAAATTAATCCACTGGTGCCATTGCTAGAATGCATTAAGCCAAAATTAGAAAGAAGAGTGAATTCTGCTTCTGCCTACAGCTAGCCACAGCCACAGGCACCAATCAAAAATTTTGAATGAGACCAGGCACTTCCTGGAGATCTTTTCCAGTGCCAATTCCCAGTTCAGAACTGACTTGAATATCATATTTTCCTGAAGAGTTCGCCTCAACTCCACAATTGAGCATTCAGAGGCAAAAGGAAAGAGGTAGCTCCGGCTTCGTAATTCGTAATGCAACTGCCATACAAACTATCCCCACACCCCAAATCCCCCCAGATCGCTAGAGCGGAGGAAAATACGGCAGCAAAACACGCACAAACCCTTCAGCTGCAGGCGCAGGTGCAGGTGCAGGTGCAGATAAATATGATCAGGTGCTGAAGTAGCAGCGGCCACGAGTGGTGCCGAAGATGATTCTTGGGATCCCCTAGGGCTCGTTGTACCACCTATTCTCTTTGCTATGCTGCAAGTACCGGCTGCCAGGTCAGTCATTGACTCTGAAGAGGCTGCAACGAATGGAACGGAACTAAAGTCACGCTACTAAAAAGATAGTTAGTCTTCTAATTCCGGCCCTTCGGGGCCTGTCTCAAAAAGATAGTGAGCCAATAAACTGCTTTTCATCTCTACCTGCCGGCCCTCTAATCCCGGCCCTTCGGGGCCTGTCTCACTGAAGGGAAATTTCGTTAATTTTTCGGTTCCCTGAAACCTCCCGGAACTCCACTCACGAGAAACTGGCACTGAGTATAAGTAGTTTGAATAATAATATGGGCAAAAAAAATCTCAACCCTCGCTCTCTTAGCTTATCCTTATTTTCTGCGAGGGACCCTCGGCCCCTCGGGCTCTTATTTGCGAGGCGCGCGATGTCCCTAGCTGCACTTATGCTAGCGGGACGATGAAGTACTACTAACAAGGAGACGATCTTGATATCTCTCGAGCTCTTAGCAAGAACAAAAATTTGAGCCTCATTAGTCCCCTAACGTGACTACCTGGTATATCACCCGAAACTACCTGTACTGCTGCTTATTATCAAGGATACCCTTGTTATTATGCTCAGTGTCGTGATGTCGTTATGTCTTGAAGTCGTGATACACATTACGCACATACGGGATTTTCAACGGGCTTCGGCGAAATGATTGCATCAATCACATGACAGACCATCATGGACAGGGAAATAAGGGAAATCACAGATTTTTCTCGGCGCCGCGAAAAAAACAAGCAAAGCTAACGTGTTTTCTGAGCACCCTTCGGGGTGCTCAGATATCTCATGTGCATTAAAATCAGTGCACAATCTGTTAGTCTTGGAGGATCCTAGTTCGGCCCTTGCGTTATGGA
>Ga0307979_1001469_pt1 | contig 16743 bp, 17 predicted proteins | sample OrgLakmetage1058_FD_201833 | JGI IMG/M metagenome (GOLD analysis project Ga0307979, IMG submission 201833) | Saline water microbial communities from Organic Lake, Antarctica - #1058 | ecosystem: Environmental > Aquatic > Non-marine Saline and Alkaline > Saline | place: Antarctica: Organic Lake...
AGAAGACCAAGCTACTGCGTCGAAGAAAGGGCGGCTTTCGTCTGAAGGCACTGACGTGTAAGTCTTTCTTTGGTTCACTTTCTTGTACTTGTATCTTGCACTTTTTTTGTTGCTTTTTTACTTCCTCTCGCATTTATTTCTTTATATAAGTGTTTTCGTTTTTTTTAAAGCGTTGGCTTTACTTTACTTCGATCTCTTTCGCCTTTTCTGATGTTTCTCTTCTTCTTCCTTTTGCTTCTTTCTCTCTCGCGTGCCTTTTAATGCCTCTAATGCTATACGGTGGCGTTGTTGTTTTCAGCTACCTCGTCGACCGCATTCTCGATGCGCGCACTTTGGCTTCGAACAAGCGTGAGTACTTGGTGAAGTGGGAAGGCTACGACGACCCCAAGGACAACACCTGGGAGCCCGCGTCCAACATCTTGTGCGAAAATTTAGTCGAGCAGTTCGAGGCCGACCTCAAGGAGGGCAAAACCAAAGGCAAGCGGAAAAGCAAGGGCACCGTCAGCGACGATGATGACGACGACGAAGATTATGAGGAAGGTGGTGACAATGAAGGAAAAGCCAATGGGCACGCTCAGAAAAGCAGCCGTGCTCGCGCCAATCAGCTCAAAGATTCGAGTGATGAAGACGACGAAGACGATGAAGACTTTGCGTCCATGGACGGAAAGGGCCGCGACACCAAAAATGTGAACAAACAGGGCAGTAATGGTGAAACTTCAGCAGAGGCCGGCAATGAGGATAAACCAAAGCAGCTGCCACCGCCGCGCGCACCGAACCTCATCCCGCTCAAGAAAAAAGTGCTGCGGCCACCACCCAGTGTCGTCAGCAGCAGCAGCAGCAGCAGCAGCAGCAGCATTAGTGGCGGCGCAGGTCACGAAGGAGCGGCAGGACGGCAAGGCGGTACTCATACAACCGACGCTGGAGCAGCAGCTCACCCCGCGCCGCCGCTATCATCGTCCTCGCTCGTGGCAGCAATTTCTTCTTCGATTCCTTCTTCTTCTTCTTCTTCTTCTCGTCATGGCCCTGGTGCTGGCAACGCAAGCGGCTTCAGCAGCAGCAACCAGAGCAGCAGCAGTCACCACCAACAGGTCGGAAACGGCCGTTCGAACGGTGAACACGCAGCAGGCATTCCTCCTTCTTCTGTGACCTCGTCGAAGCCTTTACCTTCGCTGACACCGTTGTCACCAGCATCCTCGTCCGCAGACCCGAGCGTGGTGGCCTCGAACGTGTCCAAACTGGGCAAGCAGCGGCGTTTGCTCTCCGCGGCCGTGCGAGCTGGAGACGTAGCCGCCGTGGAGAGCTTGCTGAGTGCTCAGGGCGGTGGCAGCAGCAACGGTGCAGAAGGGGGCTTGGCCAGCCACGTCTTCGCTGATCTGGCCGTTGAATTGCGGGAGTCGCGCATCGACCAGTTCCTGCGCCGAGAGGTGAGAACATGAAAACCTGCCATCAAGTGTAATTGTAAACAAAGCGCGCTTCGCTTTATTAATTGTAAAATTCAAGTTCAATTCCTGGTATGAAATATGTAGAGTTCTAATCGCTTTGCTCTTCTGCCCGCTGTCCCGTCGCTGCCTTCGTCATCAGGTGTGCCCATGGGTGAACGATTTGCGCGAGTGCATCGACCTCAACGACCGCGGCGTGACTTCAAGTTTGCTTCTTTTGGGGGCCACCAACGCCAAAGATGCCACTAGTACAGCGAGCAGCCTCGACCGCATTGCCACTTTGTTGCGCCAAATTTTAGCCACGTGGCTCGAAGTGTCTCAAGGCCGAGCCCAACACCACCAAGCGAACAGCCACCCGTCCAGCCAGCGCCAATCGAACAACTACTCTGGCGACCATCGTCACCGCTCCAATCACCCTAGTTCTAAGGACGGTACTCGCCACGACAATGACCACAAGGCGTCAACAAAGAGCGGCTCAAGTGCTGGCCATTCCGAAGACCTACTATCGCGGAAGGGAAGGCCAAGCTCGACTTACGGCAACGCCGGTAGCAGTAGCAGCCGCAGGGTGAGCAGTAGCAGCCACCACTCCCATCCAGCAGACCGGCTCGCTGACCCTTTTGCCCTGCCGTTGCCGTCTCCGAAGACGCCCTCTAGCAGCCACGGCGGCGGAGGTGGTGGCGGGGGGAGCGGGTTCAACGGGAGCCACCACGGCAGCAGCGGCGGAGGCGGCGGAGGCGGCGGTGGGCTGGGCAGTGGCGGCGCTAGCAATGGGAACGGAGCTTCGCTGGCGTCCTTAGCGGTGCGGAGCGGCGCCCCTCAAGAAGTCACCGAAATGGTGGAAGTGGACGTGGCCGAAGAAGCGTGCGCCACGGGCCACCTCGAGTACGTGCGCGCGGCGCTGGTGGGGGAGAGCGGCAAAAACATGATCCACGTGAAGCGGGCTTCGGGGGTCTCTGCCCTCTTGAAGAAATCGAGCTTGGGGTTGGGGTCCAGCTCCTTGCACTTCGTGCTCCGCGCCAAGACCACCGCAGAAATGGCCCATGGTCAGGCGCTGATTCGCGACCTGGTGGACACCGTCACAGCCAATTACCACGAGCTTGTGCGGAGCTCGTCGTCCTAATAGTCGGCCGATTAATCAATGCCGCTGTTTGTCACTTGCAGGCTCCAGGGAAACGTATAGCTGGCGATCTTAATGCCAGTGGTCACGCACGCGGTATGGGCCTTGTTGCAGCAGCGAAGTGTTTGGCATTCACGTGGGCTCTAAGAATCGGTGAACTAGAACAAACGAAACTTGGATTTCCCCCTTTTCCACTCAACCAGTTTATTTTGGAGTTGCAGATTACAATTACAAATTATAGTTATAAGTCGCATACCGTACTCTGCATACATATACATACAGTACAAAGGTATTTCCAGGGTTTGCTTTTTATTTCCTACCTATCCGCCATATGTAAAGTCAAGGCTGCTTATAAGCGGGTATCTTTCGGAAGTAAGGGCTTATCCGCTTATCCCCTATCCTGTTTTTGAGAGTTAAAAGGAGCCTCCCGGCCTCCCGGGGAGGATAAATTCAGTAAAATTTGGCTGCTCCCGTCGTTGTCTTTCAGGAACAAAAGAAACGAATGGCTCTCTCATATCTCCCTCTTAAGCCATTCATGGCATACAAAGCTGCTATTGTACCCGACTAACGAATCTGTCGCCTTGAGCCACTCGTGCTTCCTCGATTTAACTGCTTAACATTCAAGATGTCCTGTATGGAAAGCAGCCCACGTTCGTCAAACATTTGATTGTTTGCCACTATACTATTTCTTGAGTCTGCATGACAAAGAGCATCAGATGACAATCAGATTTTAGAGGGCGGACCCATCACTTGAATCTACGTAACTTTTCTCTCTCTCTCACACACACTCAACCTCTCACTTTTGCTATATTTCAGCTATTTTCTTAAGGCAGCGTAGAAGTCAATGAGACGAGCAAACAGGGAATTGCTATAGAGGGACTGTGTAGGGAGAAATTTGGAGTTGTGCACAGAGAAAAAGACAACGAATAAAATAAAATCAAGAACGAGAGAGACAAAAGGTCATTGTTAGCTTGATTTTGTTTGCGCTTACATAGATTTCTCAATGATGTTTGCCCCAGAGCGGCTGCCAGTGATGTTTAGTACGTTGGTGATTGTATCGCTGAGACTGTCAATCATGATATTACTTGTTCTGCGATGGGAGGCGAAAAAAGGATGGCGTAGTGAATGCAGCAGATTGTGATGTCAGTAAAAGACAAGATGAACGTGATACATCAGCCGAATTACGCTTGTGACTCAATTGCTGGAAGGTCTCAGGTTACCTCTTTTTGTGTTGCGGTGCCCAAATATATTTGTAGGAGTAATTTGTAGCTTTGTGCTGTAGCTTTGTAGCCAGAAAAGAGCTTGCATTTTCGCAGAACATGCCTGACATGTTCTTGAACTGTCGTTATCCGTTGGGAGTGCAACCTGTGGTTTTAGAACTCGGGTTTAGGCTCCCTGTGCATCGTGCTCCAAGCCAGGACTAGAAAAGAAAGGGCCCGTGGCCAAGTGCTAACTCGCGACCTGTTGGACGCAGTTACGGCCTATTACTGCGAACTCGTGGCCGTGTCGCCGCCGTTGCCGTCGCCGCCGTTGCCGTCGTCGTTATTGTCGTCTTCCTCCTTTCTGAGACAGGCCCCGAAGGGCTGGAATTAGAAGACTAACAGGTAGAGAAGAAAAGCAAAGCAGCCTTCCTCACTGGCCTCTTGAATTATGTCCCCTTGCAGTCGCAGCAGGGAGCATTCTATTAATGCCTAAAGAACAAAGAATCCCCAAAACACAAAGTTTTTTAATCAAGAGATAATTTTGGCCAAAGGAATTAAAAAGTATAATGCTTAATTCTCCAATTGTAGTTAACGTTAATGCTGAAAGACGACCACGAATAGCGACCGTGGCGTTTGATGGGAGATTTATGGGTTTAGCTCTATGAATTAGAGTGGTCGCTAGGCCATGAGCGGCCGGCTTATATGATGCTATTGGTAGTTTGAGGTGGTTCGTGTGGGGGAGTGGGGGGGGGTTCCTACTCATGGCCACTCCGCGAACGACGACGGAGTTCATGTCCGATCAAAGCCTCTCAATTATGGCCCACTTGCATGATGTTGTTTGTATTTCTGAGGGGGGGCTTTTCTATTCACTGCCACTCCGCGGACGAGGAAGGAGTTCCTGTCCCGTCAAAGCCTCTTATGGATCAGGGGCAGAACAGTAGGCGCCTTGCGCGCTGAAAGGCACACTTTGACCTCTGCCGACTGGACCTCGTGTTCCGCATGTCACGAGCTTCTTTGCTCGCGCGCCTTCCTCTTTGTTGTTCTGCGGAGTGCGCAACACCCACAAATACCTCGCTTTTTGCAAATTTCCCGAGGAATTTGAATTTGGCCAATGCCCCTCTCCCTCCTGAATCATTCCGCACTTGCATTGTTTGCGCAATGCACGCGCATTCCCACTTCTGCCCGCAGCATTGGCTTCTGTGCCATTTGGGTTTGTATTAGTTCGAGTTCGATTATGGCTCAGGAAAAGAACAATAGGCACCTTGCGCGCCGAAAGGCGCATTTTTGACGATGGATCCTTCTGTTCCGCATGTTCCGCATAGCACGAGCCTCTTTGCTCGCGCACCTTCCTCTTTATTGTTCTGCGGAGTGCGCAACACCCACAAACCATCTCGCTTTTTGCCAATTTCACAAAGAAATTGGCCAGTGTCTCTCCCCTTCCTGAACCATTCCGCACTTGCTTTGTTTGCTCAACGCATGCGTATTCTCACTTCTGCCGCAGCATTGGCTTCTGTGTCATTAGGGTCTGTATTAGTTAGAGTTCGGGTTAGTGCAACAGCCCTTTCCCGAGTCCAGCCCTTTCTAGGCTCGAAGGTCATCAAAATTAGAATTCCATCATACATTTCGGAAGAAGAAAGACAAAAGAGGATAATAGCTTTATAGATCAAATTCATCGCTACTTGTTACACGGAATGCTTTCAATTGTATTCGAACAATTGAAACAAGAATTTGGTTCTTACCGTGCAGTGAAATCGTATCTTTCTCATTTCTTAAGGAGGGCCTTCACGGCAGTGTTGTTTCCAGCGTAGTCCAACGCCGCTTTGCCAAACTGTGTGGGCGTGTTTGGCAGCAACGCAACAGGAAAAAAACGCACATGCCCAACACCACAGGGTATACGTATGTAGTTTATCCAACGTTGTTGTGAGGCCATGATGCCGCCTTCACAATACTAACTCTTCGCCTCCAACTAGACCTCCCATAAACCACATACGTGCGTGTTTGATTCTCTCTGTCTCTCTTTCTCTTACCCAGTCCCTGGTTTTTTTGTCAGCGCCTGCTTTCACCAGGACCTGCACAGTTTTGGTGTGACCCCAACGCGAGGCCAAAATGAGCGCAGTTTTGCCATCAAACTGTAGACGAGTTAGACGGAAGACCCACAACAAGGCCGAGCGAAGAAGCCGAGGGAAAGAGCACAGGCAGTGCAGAAAAGGGAGGCGAGAAAGAAGACGATGATGAGAGAATGCAAAGTAGTGTACTATATCCCTCTGTGCGCTAGGAAGCAAAAGGTTACATGTAGGCGCACGCGAAGGCATGCAGGCCAAAGATGAATGAAAGAAATAGGGGAAGAGCGGATAACAAGCGTCTTGCAGGAGGTAAACAACGTTTGTAAGGTTCTCTAATGGTTTCTTACCTTGTCCTTGGCTTCTATATCAGCCCCTGCTCCCAGGAGAACCTTCACAGTGGCAGTGTGACCGTTCCGCGAGGCATGCATAAGCGCTGTGAAGCCATCAAACTATTCTCAGAGAGAGACACACACACCATGCAAGAAGAACAGCAAATAGACAGATCATAACACAATCCAAGAAAGTGAGAAAGAAAGAAGAAGAAAAGGTGAGTGAGAAATGAAAAGAAAAGAAAGAAGATTAAAAAAAAAAAAGTGTCTCCTTGTGTGTGAGGCAGGGGCTAATAGACCAAATAATATACAAAATCCAGTTTATAGATTTATGGCTTAGATCACAATTCGATCGCCACTTTTTCGCCGAAGCATTTCCTTTGTGATTCCGAAGTCTCAAGTGTCACATCCGGTGTGGTGAAGGCCAGACTGGAGCACATGTAGCACAGGCAACACCGAGGAGAGGGCACGATACCTCCTCCGGACTCTAGCTAGGACCTATTCAACCACCACATTTGCGCGTCTTTGATCCTTCATTGATCTCTTACATTGTCTTTAATCTCCTTATCAGCGCCTGCGTCCATCAGGAATTGCACAATTGCGGCGTAACCGCCTTGTGAGGCCAAAATGAGCGCTGTGCGGCCGTCCTACGCGTACATAGAGACACAAGTTCAACATGCAAAGAAGAGGAGAAGAGGATATTTGAATATGAAATGAAGAAGTGAGTAAGAAATGAAGAAAAGGCGAGTGGATGGAAATGTGAGTGTTTTTGTACGTGTGAGGGATATATAAATGACATGTATGTAGGTGCACGCGCAGGCCAATTGGATTACAAAGATCAGTATGTAATTGCAAGTAATCCTGACATTATTTCTTTGCCAAAACATGACCTTTGTGGCACCGAAAGAAGTATTAGATTTCACGTGTGGCACGATTGAGGCAAGAAGGGGATGGCACTTTCCAAACGAAACGAATAAATTTTCATAATTTCTCTAGTTACTTTTCAATATCCTTTTGACTCTCACCACCATACCAAGAAAAAGGCACCACACGAAAGAGTCAGACAGACCCCCTTCTTACATTTGACACCCCATGCTCTCTCACAATCGAAAATAGATGAAGAAAAAAGCACCTGCGCACAGAGTGCCTGCACAAGAGGCCATGGTGTTCTCCCCACTACAGCACCTCACTTTTTCTATTCCTCTTATACCTCATCCTTAGCCTCCTTGTCAGCACCTGCTCCCACCAGGACCTGCACAGTTGCGGCGTGACCGTTGCGCGAGGCCAAAGCGAGCGCTGTGTAGCCGTCAAACTATACTCAGAGAGAGAGAGACGCAGCAAAGCAAATAGAAGAAGCAGTAAAGGCACAACAAAGGAAGAGAAGATAAAAGATGTGAATGACAAGTAAATAGATAAACAGTAGGTGAAAAAGATGCGCGCGAGAGGGGTATAAACTAGATGTACTGTGCCCCCTCCCCCCTTCAAAAAAATAATAGTTTTTTTTTTAATAAAAAGACACGATAACAGAAATGAGAAACAGAAATCCTCGTTTTATTTGGCACCCCTCAGGAAGCTCTCTCTCAACAAATTTTAGCACGCAGATCAAACAAAATATTCAATAATTCATCACATATAAAACATGACATGCACCATTTTGGTCTCAATGTTGGCCTTTTTTGCAAGGCAGTCCAGCACGGTGGTCGAGTCGCCTATTTGAGCTGCCGGAACTAGCTCAGCCGTTGCCTTTGCCTGAGCGACAAAGGAAAGAACCGGGCATAAAATGAGAGTGCGTAAGATACGAGAGACTACAGGCACTGTGCACTGATTTATACAGAAGAAGCTTATAGCACCTACCACAACTGCTGCAGCGACTACTGCGCGCACCCAAGTTCGTGCCTCTGGTGAAGAGCAATGCTTTCCAATGAGATCGAAATCTTTGACTGTCATCGCCATCCCAAAGAACACCAGGACATCACCAGCACAATCGTCGGGTAACTGCCCGAAGGATTGGATTGTGGCTGCAAGCTGGGCGATGAATATATGTTGCGCCCATGTAACCACCGCAGCGCGGGCAGCAGGTGGGGCCCACAGGAAGCAAGGGTCAAAATGATGTCCGCGCAAGGACAAGGCCATCGCAGGCAACAATTTTTCAGATGCCGACAAAGTAGCGCAGTGAGCGAGAGCAGCGGCAACGAGCATAGTTGGATCCTCAGTGATAGAAGCATAGACGGCGGCATGATGCTCGAGCATCTCGCGGCAAGTGTCATCGGTCGCTAGGTCAAGGGCTGTGGCACCATTCTTAAGTCGTTGGCACATGTGATAGGCATACACAAAAGAGGAAAGCAAGAAGAAGTTTTGTCAACAACCACCATCGCTTTTAAAACTTTAGGAATCACACATTACTAACTCTACCTCTACTCTAGTGCACCCTACCGAATGTTCGATATCTGTCGTCTTTGCACCAGCTACGAGAAGTGCTCGCACAGTTGCCGCGTCCCCGTGGATTAGGGCTTTGTGAAGTGAGGTGCGCCCAGACTGCGCATTAACACGAGAAAATAAGGACTCAACATATGAATATAGAACTACATGTTGCTATCAGCGAATTCAAGTTCGAAAGGGTCATTGTGTATAAACTGGAGGAGGCGAAGTGGGATACTGTGAAAGGTACCTCGTTTGCTGTATAGCTCCCCACTTTCTCAAGGGCTAGCGCTAGTTCAGGGGTGCATGGCACCTGATACTTTGCGAGGGCGACGCAGGCCGCCACACTATTTTCCAGAGCTAATTGGCTCTCCAACAAGGCTGCTGCTGCGGCTAAGTCCATGACTTTAGATGCACTCTCACCACAATTCACCGCAGATTGAGCACCCGCATGACTTTCCAGAATTTCTGAGGGGCGGGACGTCTACGTATCGATGAGAAATGGGAAATGAGGAGCAAAAAGCAGGTGTGTACTTCGGATGACAATTTCGTATTCTGATGCACATCTTGTCTTGTTCTGGAATTCGACTGCATGGCTGCAATCTATTGTACTTAGTTGGTGCTGTTAGCACAACTCCTTGACTGATAGAGCAAGTGGCAGGTCTACGAAAAATACAACCGGAATGATCCGGACAAGTTCGCCTACTTTTACAATTAGCCAACCTCTTTGTTGCTGTGGTATTCGAGCTTGACTTCACGGGCAGAGTGGCCGTGTCTTGTTAGCCTAACAAGAAGTAGTAGGCGACAGAAAGATAGAAAGATACTGTATACTGTACAGATAAAAGTATGCCGAACAGGAGAAGATACGCTACTACTACAGTATCTGTAATTAGTAATTACTCTGTAGTAACTTAGTGTATGCAGTCATGCAGTAGGCGGCTTCATCTTATCCTATAAGACGACTCGAGAGCACATAAAGCATAAAGCGCATGTTGTGCTTTTATTCCATAACTCCGATGACGAAGACTACTGTTTGAGTTGAAAATTCGCAAGGAGTTAGCTACAACTGATCACCACTAGACCTTTTCCTCACGACTCTACTAGGGTTCGCCGTCCCTCAATACTTCTCATTTCATGGATGAGTCGTCTTCTGACCGCCAAACCGACCGTCTTTTTCTCACACTCGAGGTGAGGGTGCCCGAAAAGCTAGTACTTCCCTCGGGGTCTGCATAATTCTCGATATCTATTACTTGACCTGTCTATTCGTCAGGCGATTGATTTGGCCTCGGATTTCGTATGGCTTTGTGCGGTCGTAGAAACAGGGCCGTTTCCGGAGGCGGCAGAGTATGCCTACATAAACGTTATCGGTTGGGCTCTTTTCGCTTTGAATTTGGCTAGGTAATATACTAGATTAGCACCACAATGCCTTAGATTCTTGCACCGCAAGCTCAATACCTCAAGACTTCTCCATGTCAGTTACCCGGCTGCTTGTGCTATTTTTAATCATCAAAATGCTTGTTCGGGCACCTTCCCGTTGTTGCTGCAGATGGCTGAGTGTGCGCCGGAGCCGAACATTGATACGAGCTGCAGGGCTTGAGGGCAGCAGAGGTGCACGATTACGGGAAGTAGCATATACCGCTCAGCAGGTAATCTGTCAAGCTCTAGGTGTAGTTGGAGGTACGTAGAAGACTTGTTGGGAGGAGAAGCAGGAGGTTGAGGCACAGCCAGGGAAAGTTTTCAAATCAGAAATTATACTCGTATGATTAAAGTTGTCTAAATAAGCATTATTCTTGCGGACTTCTAGATGGCCTTCGAGGATATCCCCATGCTGGTGTTGTCGGCTTACGTAGCGGCGCGGCTGGTTGTAGCCGGTCGTTTTGACACAACTTGGCCTCTCGTTACCGCGGTCACGATGTTGATTAGTGAGGTGAATGAGTGTGCGAAGCGTCTTCGCTACTGTAGCGCACGTATAGCATCGACTCTTTATTGTCAAATATCGTAACTTTAATAGAGAGCATCGTTTTGGTACAAGCAAGACGATAATTGAGTTGAGATGCATCGCATTCCATCTTCGAATGTTCATCTCATTTCGCTGCGTGTGCCTAAAATTCAGGCAACGTTTGTGAAGTTCGGGCGATCCATCAGCCGCGCTGGCATTGACCCGTCTCTCGACCCCATTGCTCCGCTTCTGCTCCTCGCGTGTGCCCCACCTGGCCTGCAGGGCTGCTCAAATGGTATATGGGTCAGGCTTTCGCACTTCAGATAATAAGAACACGGGACGCAGAGAAAGTCAGAGAGAAAGACAGAAAAAGAGCAACAAATCTTATGAGTCATTTCCTTCTACCGATGTTTAGCTTTAATGGCGTATGCTTATTTTCGAGAATAGATTGTGGGCCAAGGTACGCAGCTGTTGAAATTTAGCTTCTGTCGCATCAAATTCAGCCGCAGCTTATTCGTTAACGATGTTCTTTTTTGTTTTGTTTTTGTTGTTGGCGTTTCCATGTGCTCACCCACAGAGCTGATCGACGATGACCGATTCTTTGGCGTTGCAAAACGCTTCAACGACCATGGCGATGGGTCCATTGATGAAATCAATTTACTCCTAGGCAGTTCTTGGCGTTGAAAGCAGGTCGCTGCGCGGCAAAAAGTCTAAGAAACCAATACCAAAAGTTTTTTCAGTAGGCGAACTCCTCGCTGCCGTGTGCATGCACACAGATGGCCCAGCTACTCACCCACTTGTTCTTAACGTGGGTTAATCTAATGGATGGAATAGCAATCCGAAATCCAAATCGCAAATCCGATTGACCTGAATAGTTTAGAGTTCTCGGTAATGAGTAATGAGTTAATAATATGTCCAAATATGCGCTACGCCTAGTCGGCCGTCAACTGCCAACCCTGGAGTTCGAAACGTAACTTATATGAAATTGGTGCTGCTCCGAGACGGGGATAGAAATGGCTCCTTGCATGGAAAGTTTAGGATGAAGTGGGACGCGGATACAAGTGGTATATTTTATTGGCGACGCACATCTCCTTTCTCCTTTCGCATTCGAACAGAACCAGCTTACCGAGAACACTATTTAAAAAGGGCCGGGGAAGTGAATGGAGATGAAGTAGTCCTAGAGAAAATTCCAATGTCCATAAAATTAGTTCGAATGAGGGAGTTCGTGCCGCCTATAAATAAACTCCGCAATACCGAAATGCCAAAAAGTCGCTAGCTGGGTACAGGAGAATTCGTGTGTCATTAAAACATCAAGCGAAGAATCTTTGCTTCGAGTGAGAAGGCGACTTGTAGCCCAACTAATGCGCTCAACGTAAGCCAATCACGTGGTTAGCGACGCAATGACCCAGAAACCAAGTGGAGAGGAATACAATTCGATGAGAGGTCTCTATGCGATCATCATGTGGCTGATCGATCATATGTTCGTTCAAAAGACTTCAGGTGCCCATGCCTGCCAAAGTGTAACATGTAAAAAAAATGAATACTATGATAAAGCTGCATCAAGACAGAACACGATTCAATATATTTTCTATGAGTACATTTCGAACCTGTATGTTGGGTTGCCCTGGATAAGATCCTTCTTCGAATGGTGAAGGCGCCACCTCGTCCGGTGCCGGAGAGAAATCGGCAGGCAAGTCGAAAAATGATACTGGCGTGGCTGGTGAGGGCACAGCTGATGCAACCAAGCCCAGTGTAGCAGCTGTGGATGACGACAGAGACGATGCTCCGTCAACAATTCCCCCCACCGCCATTGCTGCATTTTCCTCGACGACTGACGCTGCAGATGAAACACCATCCGCAACGCCCACCACCACATACGCTGCGCCTTCGCCAACGGTGGAAGCAGCCATTGCGGCAGCATCACCCAATTTACTTAGGTTATCTGTGACACCGTTCATATGTTTTAAGTATATGCTAGAGTCTGTAACTGTGCCGACTTTTACCTATGGTACGCCCTTGAGATATGTATGCTCATGCAAGCATGCCAGCATCTATACCGATTTCGCTCTTCGGGCAAAGGTTCTAGAAATAAAGAAACGGCGTTGAAGGAGATATACATTATTAGATCAAAAGTGTTCGTAACTTGCTATAGAGATCTAAGCTATTTGCAGAAGCATCAAGTGTGGTGCACGCATTATTTAGACATTTTTCAGTACGGTACTCGTGATGAAGTATGAGGACGGTAGTTCCTGATTGGCTGTTTAGATTTGTGTTGTCAATCGGCGTGCGTGTACAATGGAGCAAGTAGTCGTTTAGTTTGATTGCTGCCCTATAAGAGGACTCGGGCCTAACCTGCACACTGCCGATGGAGAGTGCAGGTGAAGATTTTTCGAAGAGCGCCAGCTCAGCCTTCGCTGGTGCTAAGGGACTCGGCCAAGGCGCTGTCGATGCGCTGCCATCGCTCCCCGAGATGTCATTTCCAGAGATGCCCTCCATGCCCGACGTGCCCTCCATGCCTGATATGGACCTGCCAACAGTGCCTGGATTTGATGCGCTAGGATCAGCAGGATCGAGCATGTTCGATGGCGCAACTAAAGCTGGGAGGTTCGTGAAGCGAATGAGAGCTTTGAGCCATTGCACGAAAGAATAAACTTAGTCAACTTTTGTCTTTCGTTAACTTTGCACACAGTTGCACGCAATGTTGAGTAGCCTCAATGCATGCGACAGTTCGCCAATAGGAGTCTTACATTCTTTTTGCTGACTTCCCCCTATTCTCGTGAACTGTTCTCATTCTTTGTCCAGTGGCATGTTCGATGCTTTCGGAGACGTCATGCCTCCCGTGCCGGACATGCCATCTATGCCAACAATGCCAGGCATGCCTGATATACCAACGATGCCGGGTATGCCTGACATGCCAAACGTGTCCATGCCGTCGATGCCAGCTTCGTACAACCCTTTAGCCACCAATTCTGAAACTTCGTCGGACGTGAAATCGAATCCATCTTCTTCAGCGGAGCCTCAGCAGGTCTCGGAGCCTCCTTCTTCTCCTCCTGACGGTGGAGTTGGCAAAGATGGGTTGACTACTGCGCAGCGAACAGAAGCGGCCGCGCAGTTCCAAGGCGTAGCTGCCAAGTTGGGAAAGCCGAACAAAGCAGCGGGTGGCAAAGTGTGCCTGAGCGCAAGCGCCGTGAAAGTGCTTCTCAAAAACGTGCAACAGGATGCTGCAACCTCGGACGATGGGAGCGGTGCTGCTGCAGCACCTCCGAAACCTGCAGACTTTATGGCGGCCGTGCAGAGCCTGGGCGCTCAGGTCGACGAAACTGGGTGGTGCAAGTTTGTCGGGAAATGCGCGAAAGGAAAGCAGAAAGGTTTTGGTCCTGCGTTTGTCGCTGCCGCTACCACTTCTGCTGAAGCACGCGCTGAGAAAGTACAGGCAGCAGTGGGGGGCAATGCTGACGTGGCAGGAGCCGATGCCAGTCCTAGTAAAAAGTATAACAAAAAGGGAGTCAGTTTCGAGGCAACGACATCGGAGACTGCCAAGAGGAGTGAGCAAGAAGCAGGTGAAGCGGCTGACGCAAGTGCTGTGCCGGAACAAGCACCTGAGGAGTTGGCCTCTGATGATGTCGCTACTGAGCAGGCAACAGTACAAGGGGAGGAGAAGGCAGCCGCAGCGGCCGCAGCCATAGCAGCAGCCGAAGCAACAGCAGCTGCGGCGGATGAGAAGGCAGCAGCTGACGAAGAAGCGGCGGCGGCTGAGAAGGAGGCGGCCGAGGCAGCCGCAGCCGCTGAGAAAGCCTCGGCCGAGGCAGCAGCAGCAGCAGCAGCAGAAAAGGAAGTTGCAGAAGCAACGGCAGCAGCAGAAGAAGCAGCCGAGGCCGAAAAAGCCGCTGCTGAGGCTGCCGAAGCCAAGGCGGAGGCAGAAGCGGCCTCTGCTGCCGAGGCCAAGAGAGAAGCGGAGGCGGCTGCCAGGGCCATCGCGGAGGCCGAGGCCGAAGCCGAACTGGAGCAAAGCGATTCGGAAGAGGACGACGATCACGACGACTTGCTTGCTGCCATCAACGAGCAAACGTCCGCCGGCAACGCGTCGATGTCCAAAAGCCGAGAAAAGGGCGAAGCAACGACAACAGCAGCAGCAGCTGTACCTGTACCTGCCGTGACTGTGACTGATGCACCTCAACCTGAACCTGAAGCTGCACCGGAGGCCGCACCGGAGGTCGTTCCAGAGGCTGCAGACACCCCTCAAGACCTGCCAGCAGCAGTGCCAGCAGCCGAAGTCAAAAGCAGCCAACGCACTGAGAAGAAGGGAACATCGCCAACAAAGGCCAAGAAGACAGCCACGGCAACCGCATCCAAAAAGAGCGCTTCCAGCGTTTCATCCAAACCAATGTCCCCCAAATCTGCATCCAAACCGATGTCACCCAAGAGCAGCATTCCGAAGCCGTCTTCGCCCAAGAAAGCAACTTCCTCAACACTGAAACCCGCCTCGCCTAAAAACGTTTCATCCTCTCTTTCTAGCAAGGCCAAAGGGGGCACTGCGAGCAGCAAAGCCGCAGGACCAGCATCCCCCAAAGCGTCACCTGGCATGGCGCTTCCTACCAAGAAAGCAGTCGCAGTGCCACCGGTGCGGCCGAAAGTGAACCCTGTAAGCAGCAGCTCTGCCAAAGCGTCGGCTGGCATGCGCGCGCCTCATTTAGCGCCGGCTAACAGCAAGCCTGGTCACAGCAAGCCGAACACCAAGAAAGCTGGAGGCTCCGTGGAGCGCGGGCAGAAGAAAACTACTGTTCCCAAACCCCCCGTGCTTGGCCCCGACCCGATCGCAGCTGCCATTGCTGCGGCTCGGAAGGAAGCCCGCCAAGCGGCAGGCAGGAAGGTTATGGAAGCGGCCAATAGGGAAACCAACTTTACGTACATCAACTGAAAAGTACTTGTTGTTTATGTCATTGAGAGTATCGAGCTGTAGTGGAAGTGGCCTGCACGTGAAGTGTGCGTGCAGGCAAGGTGCACGTGGAACGTCTTCTCTGCATTGGAGTGGTTGTTGTGAACGGCATAGAACGAAACTGTGATTAGAAGTACTGGTGCATATCTCTGGGGATGAAAGAGGTCTGCAAGTCGGCCCAAGCACTCTTCCTGCCTTAAGTCCGTTCTGGGGAACGAATTAGACTATTAGATAAAATTTTACCCCCAGTTGCATTGAAACAACAACATTGAGACGATGCCCTGCTGGGGCATAAATAGCCCAGAGAATTGCCTCGTGGACCTGGGACGTGATACACGAACGAGCACTCAGTCCCGCCGACTTGTTCGGTGGAAAGGCGCCAGTTGGAGCCGTAATTGGCCTCCTGGAGCGAATTCGCTAGCGCATTTGCAGCTCAAGTGCATTCTTTATGTGCCTCTGTGACTGCTGTGTACTTGTCTTTCTTTGTTTTTGGGAGAGTATTTACTAGACTAGACTAGACTAGTGGCTTAGCTCAGCCTAGATTATACACCCTAATACAGAGAAAAATAAGGGCAGAAAGAGCACGCTCTTGGAGGCGATTCGTATCAGCACACTCACTCCATTTCCAAACCTCCTGATGCCTGACGACTGAAGGACACCTCGAGAGAAAATGATTACAATTGCATTACGCAAAAGGACACTCAGCCCAGTCAGACTTGTTCTGAAGGTTACATTTTTCTGTTGCTATTTGCCACTGTGGTGTTTCTTTATATTTTGGGGAGTATTAACTAGACTAGACATGTGGAATCTACCTGCGAGTTCCAGGAAGCTCTATCTGCCGTCTTCCCTCCGATCAAGTCGGCGGGGTCTGAGTGAGCTGAGTTTTGATGAATCCCCTAGAACCCAGAACAAGTCAGACTAGGCTGAGTGTCCTCTTGCGCAATGGAATGATGCTCATATTTATGTTGCTGAGTGCACCAAAGTGTACTATAACAGCAAGCAGTGAGGTGCGAAGCGTAGCCGACGCCCGTGGCAGTCCCGGCAAGATGCTTCGTGTCGAATTTCGAACCCGAAGTTTGGATTTCAAACAAAGATAAAAAACAGGGGTTAAGAGTGGTGGCTTATGTGAACACGAGGAACGTGCCAACTTGACGACATGTCCTCAGCGATTACAACGGAAGCCAAGCTAATCCCAAAACAGCTGGCACAAGGTGCTTTGACCGGTATGAGGCGTACAAAGGGTGCACCAATCTCAATGATGCACTGGCACAAGGAGCAAGGTCGGCGGATTTCAGGCATG
>Ga0307979_1001473_pt1 | contig 16725 bp, 12 predicted proteins | sample OrgLakmetage1058_FD_201833 | JGI IMG/M metagenome (GOLD analysis project Ga0307979, IMG submission 201833) | Saline water microbial communities from Organic Lake, Antarctica - #1058 | ecosystem: Environmental > Aquatic > Non-marine Saline and Alkaline > Saline | place: Antarctica: Organic Lake...
CCTGCAGAGACAAAGAAGAAGAAGAAGAAGAAGAAGAAATAGTGATGCAGTAGCAACCACCAACAGAGCAATTTGAATTGAACTGAAGTGAAAACAGTGAAAACCAACCTTTTAAACGCGTTTTCTTTCTCGTAGAAGCAAACACTCACATTTCGCTTTCAAATTTTCATTCATTTATTTTTCCTATCTTTCTCCCTGACACTGATACGTTCTCTCTTTCTCTCTCATCCCGCTCTTACGCCAGCAGCGTCACCAATAATTCCGCTCCTCTTCACATTAAAAAATTCTTAACTTCTCTCACCCCACTCCGACGTCAGCAGCACGTCAATTCCTCGGTCGCGGCGGTATGCCCCCGCCTCCATCAGGAGCTCTTCCACCGCGGCTTCACTGTAGGCGCCCCGGCGGGGACCACTGGTGAAACCCGAAGAGGACGCGTAGGACGCTGCGTTGAATTTGCCTGGATAGAAAGTGTAGGCGTTGAGTACTTTAGCGGCGACAAGTGATAAAATTTTTGTCAACGTTAGCTGTTATCAGTGCGAAGTAATTAGAACACCCAACAGGGAAATACACCAAAAAAAAACACAAGTAATACTGGCAATTAGAACAAAAGTCAGCAAGCAAGCGGCAACTCGAATTAAGCGATCAAAAATAAAAGAAGCACACACCTCCCAGGAAAGCTACGGAAAGGCCTTCCACCGTCGCGGTGCCGCTCACCCCGAGGTAGAACAAGTTTGGCGCCAGTTTGTTCACACCTCCGTCTTCTTCAGATGGATTCAAGTCGTCAACCTGTGCAAGGATGTACACGAAAGTCGAAAGACAAAAAGAGAGACCATGACAGTACTACATCAGTGCGATGCATAGTCAAAAGAATTCTCTAGCGCCAAAACTGCCCATTCAATCGCCATTATATAACTTATGCCATCAGTCCACCGTAAGTGGGATTGTCAGGGTAGGTTTTACGAGTAGGAGATACATGATAAGTAGACTCTCGGAATAGATTTCGAATCACTTCAAAGGCTGGAACGCGAAAAGGCCTTGGGTATTGCAACTTTTTAGTAAAGCTGACGTGGAGTATGATTACACGCAAGCATTCACACATGAGTCTACGTACAAGCGTAGGCCGTCGAAGGGCTTCGTCAGCACAAATGAAGTAGGTCGGCAAAGGAGGCCCTTCTCCCTGCAAGAAAGGCTGAAGTTCTTCGTCGTTTGGGCCGAAGAATTCACCCACGCTTAACACAGTCATAGTGAAGAGTTTTTCACGAACGAAGTAAACACGGCGATGTGAGCTTGGTACGTGCACGGTGTCACGTTGTTGCAACAACCGATAGCAGAGGTAGAGCGATAAAGCGATTGGGCGCAGCATGCGCAGATAATCAATAAGATGCTAGGTAATTCAAATAGCATCAACCATCTTATCCAGAGAACATGCAGGCTATACAAATATAGGCAAACCAACCAGAAGAGCGCCTTGAAAGGCCCAGCTTTCGAAGTGTGAGCTTTAGCCGCAGCGGCAAACAACTCTGCGTGCCTGCCTTTGACATCCGAGGCCACCAAAACCTTGATGGGAGGGAGCGGCGTTGGCTCGTCGACGGCAGGAGTCGTGTCTACACTAGCACCTGTGGTAGCCATCGTGTATGGCTTTCCAACTTCCACTCTAGAGCTCTAGCTAGAGTAGACACTACTCGATCTACTCGAGTTCGTGAGCTCGTGAGCTTATTATTCATTCTCTTCAGCACTTCTGAATTTATGGCTCTAATATAGAATTGCATAAATATCCTTGGCTGTTGGCTGTGGGGCTGTGCGCGTGTGCGCGTGTGCGTGTCGGGTGTCGGCCGCACGGCCACGGCCCAACGGAGGTAAGAGTTATCCCAGCAACGTAGTTTCTCAGCCCCGAAGACTACAGTACGTTTTAATTTCCTATGGTGGTGTTACAGTTGAATTACAACGTACAAGTTTTAGTGTTATGTGCAGGGTTACGATTCCCGTTTCCACGGAATTCCCGCGCGAGGGCTAGACAAATTACTTCACGTGGTATTTGCGCGCTTTTATACGGAAGAATTCACAAACATATGTATGTACGGGATAAATGCTGCTTTTGGTGTTCATGGACGTTTTTGTGGTGCGCGCGCCTTCCTTGTCCTGCTCTCTCACCTTTCATAGAATGATTTATAGCTCCCTTCTCATTGACTTAGTGCTCCAATTCAGCTGCATATCTTGAGGTCGAAGGCCGCGTGTTTTTTTTCTCACTGCCCTCCTTACTTACCATCGGAGTCGCCAATGCTGCCGGTTGGGGCCCTCGATATCGCAATCGTAAGGTAGAAAAGCTTATCTCTTATGTGGTCTCTTGCTTGCTGACGTCACAAAGGTACTGCTTAATTCCCGTGACGGAAATCGCGTCAATAATTGATTCGAATTAAACTTTCCGCGGGATTTACTAACCTAGGTTTAGTGCCATGTCGATTAGGTATTTATCAAGCATGTATATGTAGGATATAATTTTGATTTGCGAACGGTCTTTGTTTGTTCTTGTGTTTTGTTGCTATTTATTGATAATTCGATACTTAATACACATACAGATGACATTGATATTTGGGTCTCTGATTGAAAAACTTTGAATCTGGAATGAAGTCTGGCTGCCTTCTTGTGCTGTGTATGAGGATACGCATTTTTTTCGCTTGGAGTGAAGTCCGAAAGGACCCTGCGCTTGTTCCGAACTTCCGAAGAAAGTATCAAGAGATGGAATGCATGAAAGGGAGCTGCCAAGGGTATCTGCACTTGCTGAATGAGTTGCGGAGGGTTTGTGTTTCCCAGCGCGCACTGGATTATTGAAGAGGAAAATTGTCTGCTTCTGTATCGTTGAAGTGTTCGAGAGGAAAATCCAACGCACACTGGTTTACCACAGCGCCGTGCTCCTGGGCGCCGTTTTGTTCCGGATGCGCTTCATTTCCGCCGCCTAAAAAAAAGCAGAGACAGAAACATATTAACCGCCAAGTCAGTGAATTAGGACCACAATGCAGCGGAGTAGAGCAGAGAATCGGCCGTGTAAGAGATGGCAATTTCGTTTCCATTCACGAGCAGGTTACACACCACGCCATTCTCACACTTTTTTCCTTTCACCTTGAGCATGGCTTCGTATTGGTCGGCCGTGTTCACTGCGGTGCCACGAGGAGACGGAGCCCCTTGGTCTTCCATCTGCGAAGGGTAGCCGTAAGCTGCGCGAGCGCCTCCTCGCCCACCGTAGGAAGCGGCCTCATCGTCGTCATTGCTTTGGTACTCGTTGTACTATGAGAAGTTTTTTTTTTAAATAGCAGGTAGTAATGGCAATGTGGTCAGAAATAGAGTGTCGAGATTGAAATCTATTTGTTTCAACCCTGTTCAGTTTCACATAACGCAGGTGGGTTGAAAAGCTTGAGAGAGTGGTTGACATGCGCACCACAGGAAAACACTTGCAAGCGCGCAACGGAACGGAACAAATAGGTAAAAAATAAAAGGAGGAACACAAAAATACAAAGACAGTCAAACAAAACACACACAGAGAAAGGCGTGCACTCGTGTAGTCTTACAAATCATTTTAGATATTCTGGGGACCCGAAGGAATACCTGGTCGGCATAGTTTTCTTTGGCTTGTTGGCGGTCAAACATGGGGGAGTCTGAAACCGCGAACGGCGCGTCAGGCCGAGGCTTGCCCTGCTTCTGTAAAGCAGCACCTTGGTTGTCGCCCCCAAAGATGCCGCCGTCGCCCCCTGACCGGGCGCGCCCTGTGAGCCCTTGCCGCACTTTCAAACTGTGCTCAAAGTTTTGCCGAGCCTGAGGATAAATAGACCATGGAAAGAAAATAAGAAACAGATACTTGATAAGAAAAGGTGTGTTCTCATAATAAAGGGGTGCAGATATCGTAAACTACAGAATACACTTTCACTTATCAAGATGCGCTGAAATAAACAAAAAGTTCTTCAGCTTTCCCCCAGAACGGATACCCAAAGAGGCATATGTTGTTCGCGCGTGTGGCAGCAGCAGCAGCCCCTCACCTCAAAGGCAAACTCTTCTTGTTTTGTATGCTCAGCCGCGTGCCGCTCTCCTCGGAGCTGCAGAAGCATTGACTTTCCAGGCGAGATGTCGGTGGTCATGGTTGATTCTTTTAGTATTTATCTGGAAAGAACACGAAGTGGGCACATTCCGCTTAGGAAATCGGTGCAATGTGCAATCCATCGAGATGTAGGCCAACACCAAAAACCCACGAAAGCAACCCGTACCACCCCGGTTGATGTACAATAGTTTTAAGAATTCATATGCATGCACAGGCTAAATTCACCGCACTATTGTCCTGAGATAGGCGAGAACCACTATACCTTCAACGGTTTGCGGTTGTCTTCTCGCTTTTAACTTTTCACTTTGACAACCTTCTTTCCGTGTTTCGGCGAACCTTATTTTTACGACTTTTAAAATTCGACCCCAATATAATATCCACGTGTTGTGTACCGTTTGAACCGCGATTTGATTCCGGTGAACGCTCTTTTGCTCTTTTGGTACGCAATGGCACCACTCGCAACGTCCGCGACGGCCGCACGTGCCTTCTATTTCGTGTCTACTCTCGTTGTAATATGCTGTGCCATCACGATCTCATCATTCCGTGCTATAATTATCTCCGTTTTTCTTGGGTTTTCTGCCGTTTCCTCTTCCGTTCATTGCGTGGGCTTCTCGACGGTTCCCAGGACCATATAGAAAGATGCCAGCGTCACGCACAGCAGTATACGCGAGCGCCGTCGCAGCAGTTTTGTTTGGTGTCAGCTCCGTAGCCGCTAAGGACTGCGCGGCAGCGTGCACGCTTTTCGAGAACACGAACCAGAAGTACTTAGTCCATGAGTCCAAGGTAAAAATGCACCCCAGCATGACACACTACACCGCATCCTTTCTTGCCATCATTTTTCCCAGGGTAAGAAGCTAGCTACCGTGCGAAAATGATCGGCTTGAATTGATGTGTCTCAACAAGTGGTTCATGTAGCGGCAATAATCCCAAAGTTCCACGGTGTCGTAATTGTAGCCTTGCATTTTTCGCTGCATCCTGATTGATGCTTGCTTCTTCTTTCGTGGGTCTACTCGAGCTAAGCAAAAAGTCTTTAATGTGTGCGCACGTGGATTCGCAGCTCATTCGCTAGAATAAACTTCTTGCCTTGTAATGCTAATTTTCTCTGTTTGGACGTCTCTTCGCCTCGTACTTTTGTCTCGTAACGACGCTTTTTTTCCTTTTCCTTCCTCTGTGTTTGTTTTGCGTGGTTTGTGTTGTTTGTAAAAGGTTCAGTGCAAAAAGCACAACGTGTCGCCGCGGCCTACCACCGAAGATATTTGCTTGTCCACGTAAGATTTGTGCTAGAGGAAAGTGCTCACAAGCGCACGTGTATGTGATTTGTGCTCCCACGCGTGCTCCCTTGTTCACTTTCTGCCGTGCGTGCTACATTCTCGAACAGCACTTGACTAGTAGACTGCTTCGCTCTGTTTTGTTGCTATATTTCGTCAGCGCATCAATTTAATTTCTTTTGAATTTGATACCGTGATACCATGAATGCCGTTGGATGGTTGGGCGGATGAACGATTTCACTGCTCTGTGGTGCATTGCTCACACATGCGAAACACACAGCACCCATTGCAAAAGAACACATGCGCATCTACATACGCGCACTGCTGCTGCTGCATTCTTTTACACATGCATTTAATCATCAGCACTCAAACACCCACTCCTTCACCCTTGACCCACCCACCACCTGTAGGTTTCGAGCCGTGACCCACAGTGCGTGCTCGGCCTACTGCGACGCCTCCCAGCATGCGGTGGTGGAAGACGCGTGTGGCACCATCGCGGGCACTACTTGGGTGCGAAGATATTGCACACCACCAGAGAATTTACGAATATAGTACACCACCATAGAAATTACGAATATTATACGCCACCATTAGAAATAATGACGAAATAAGAATGACTCTTTTGTTGCTGCGCGCAACGTTGTAGCCATGGGACCTAAAGAGCTGGAATTTACCGGGCCGTGTTTGCAATTGCCCCTACAATCTTGGCACCTTGTCTCTACTTCATTCCAGTAACATTCTCCATCAATTTCGTTGATTCCTTTTTATTTCTTCATTTTCCTTCTCCTCTTTTCTCTACTAGATTCCCAAGCACAACGCGTTTCGGTCGTGCAAAACGGGCTACAAAGCGGCGCTTCAGCACGTGCCGAGGCTGGTTTCGGAAGCGGGTAAGCACTTCAGCCTCCCACTTCAAAAAAAGGAAAGAAGAAAAAATCGTCTTCTCTTTGTTCTGTCTACCGTTCGTGTTCTTTCTTGTATAGAAGACGACAATTGGAGTTGCCTCTTCATGTAATTGTTGTTTCGGCTGCAAGTTTTTTTTTCTTTTTCAATGACTTCTTCGGAGTCCGTGCCATATCTCGCATGATGTTTTAACCGTTCGCTCCTACATGTTTTCACGTGCATTCAGTTTCACACGCATGCGAATGCTCTCTAACTCTATACCCTAACCTACACCCCACCCTAATATACATCTATCTATATCACCATTCCCAAACGATTTACCTACCTTCTCTTTACCACCTTTTTTATTAACTCGCGCAACCCATGCCCTCTGATCCGCACATGCTCTAATATAAATATATATATACACGTGTTGTGTATGTGCGTATATCCACCATTTGACAGCGGACCGCATGCCGACGTTGAGGGACATGCTAGAGGCCCCAGACCGCCCCAAATACCGGGCCACCAAGTCCCAGGAAATTAAGTTCGACCGCAAGGAACGCACCGCAGAAGCCAGTGAAGCCGCAGTTGAAGCTACCGCGGCAGAGGCAGCGGCCACGGCAGCCGCGACGGCAGCGAACGAAGCAGCGCGGGCAGCGGCGGCCAAAGACGCGTCCGACGCTGACCGGGAAGCGGCGGCAGCGGCGGCAAAGGGAGCGGAAGTAAGTGGAGTGAAGCTTATGGTGGTGTTGGTGGTGTTGGTAGTGTTGTAGGTAGTGGTGGTGGGAGTGGTCTAAAAGCGTTGTGTGGTTAAGGTTATGGTGGTGTTGCATGGTGTAAGTTTTGTTTGATGGGATTGGTGGATGAGTCAAATCAATAGTCAAGTGATGCATTCTCAACGAATGAATCGGTTCGTGAGACAGTGACTCTTTGTGTTTGGTTTCCTATTCTTGACCTCGTGATTTCTCTCTTTACCGTCTTGTCGGTTTTATTCGATTCTTCACTTACGCTCATGCATCCTATGCGTCCCATTCTTTTTTCCACCCCCTTAAAAGGAGGCGGCGGCGGCCGCAGCCCAAGCCGAAGCTCACCGGTTGGAAGCAGAAGTGGCGGCCGAATTAAGCGCCGAAGAAAAGGTGAGTTTATAAGATAGAGGACGACGGTAGTAAACACCTACGTAGGTACACTGTTATAGTAGGAGCAGAAGTAGTTTTACCAATAGTAAAAGTTAACTAGATGGGGGAAAGACAAAAAAAAAGAAAGAAAAAACAATAGAAGCGCGACGCCTGTGAGCGCGTGCATGCATTAGCCTTCAATTCTCTGTGCGTATACATGTGCGGAATAGAGATAGGAAGGTACAAGGAGGAATAAGTTACACGCCACTCTTGTGACTCTATGTTGTTCACACTGTCCACGCTTGATCTTTGCGTTATTTGCCCACCCGCACAGGCGGAACTGGAGGACGAGTTTGTGTTTCCAATCACAGTCGAAGACGGCAGCGTGGTAGACCTGGTCATGAAGGCCACGGACAACGTTGAAGCGAAGGTAAAAAAAATTGGAAGGAAGAATTCGTCCGTAGGGGTTAACTTGTACAACATTTCGTCTTTGTGTGTGCTATTCTTTTTCTGCCTTTAGTCTATGCTATGCTGCGTGCTGGATATTTTGCATACAAAACTATGAACTACCTTCGCATGACAATACATATTTGCTGTGTTTGACGTGAAGCACGTGACATTTCCTTCTCGCCGCCATGCCCAGGTGGACGCGTTCTGTGCCGAGCACATGCCGGAAGAAGACGGCTGCGCCGACCAGCTGCTCCCGATCGTGAAAGAGCGCATGGCCGAAGACCAGCCCGCGCGCTAGATTTATGCAAATTAAAAAGAAGCGCCGTTAAAAAAATGGTGAAATCGGTACATAGGGCCCTTGGTCTTTTCTTTTTTGATGCACTAAAGTGCTCATTATTCAGGGGCATTTGGGGCAAGAAATCAGACGGGTGCTCTTTATGGCTTATGGCACTAAGGAGAAGGAGGAAGGAGGGGGGGGGGGGCATTTGGGGCCTCGGGCATGGTTTCTATTCCGGCTGCCCACCGTGCATAAGGCCCACACGCCCAGATCCGAGATGGCTTTTTAAGTCGCACATTAAATTTGAATTAAAACCAGCACATTCCACATTTCCCTTATTGCTCGTGACGACTGGTGACGACGAGGCGGCGGGGTGGCTGTCCAGATGTCCAGATCCAGGCATATACGATGTACCGGTGCCGGTACCAGCTGTATCAGATCGCCGTGGATCATCATAGAGACCAACTGGCAGCTTAAGGGGGGTCACTTCTGTAATATCACCTTTATTGGCCATAGCATACGCAAATCGAGGCGGAATTCCCCCTAACCAAGCTCATACGGCCCTGCCACTGTGGCCCGATATTTTGACAATATCGAGGGGGAATCCCTCGATACTAAGAAGCACGATTTTCTATTGAATTTGGGGCCTATAATTGGCCAAAATCGCTCGAAATCTGCACTGCAGCTGCCAGTGCTAGATGAGCATCCCAAAAGAAATTATGGTATCCAACGGAAAAATTTCCATGGTTTTACGTCGCGGCCCTACCGTGTATACCAAATACGGCTTATCTGTGCATTGGATGATAAATAAATCGCGTCTATGATTCGAAATGGCCAATAATGCGAAAAAATTCCGCTTTTACGTAAAGTGACCCCCCATTAGGTGCCAGTTAGACTAGATATGGGCCCAAGGTTAGAAGTTAGAATCGAAATTTCCTTGGAAAGGGAATTTTTTACCAACCAGGCGTGAATTTCCGCGACATGAATTTGGCAGTGCCTTTTTGACTACGGCACGGGAAACCCGGAAGCCCGCGGAAGTGCCGTGGAAATACCGCGCAAATACCACGTGGAGTGACTTTTGTAGCCCTCGCGCGGGAATTCTACGGGAACGGGAATCGCAAACCAGTTAGAAGATACTTACAATGACTTAGCATTACTGATCAGGATAGATGAAATGAGTACATTGGAATTGGGTTATACATTATACTCCCCATTTGCAAAGAAATATCCCTGTAACACATAGCAACAGGAATATGCAGCCTTAAAAACAAGTAGTCTGCCTGGGCTACTGTAGGTAATCTATTCCAGTAAGTGATTGTAAGTCATCTACTCTCGAGGCGCCATTCACCCATCAGACGGCAGGAAAGGAAACTCAGTGACTTCAAAGAACTACTCCACGTGTAATAAAAAGCAAAAGCCCGATGCTCGGAGAAACGGACCTGCCCCCTGTCTGACCTATTCTGACCTGCAACCGCTGGCAATTACTGACCTGATAATATCTTGCCAGGTAGCCAATAATAGAATTTAGCTCAAACAAATGCCATAAAACCTACAGTAATAAAAAGCCAGTCAAGCGGCAATCCAATGTCCACAATACCTTGGTCACCTTGGATCCTCGGAAAAATGATACAGTTGAAAGAAGTACAATTCGAATCAAGGGTAGGCTGGCTTCTAGAGGCCCGATCAGCACTTTATGAGATATGTTATTTTACCTAGATAAACGCCAGTGTGACCTGTTTGACGACCACTTTCGGTACTGCGCACTTCAAAATGATACTACAGACTGTAGAGCACACAAATCCAGCTCAGAAGCTCCTAATAAGGAGAGTGTCCACTTTAGGGGACGAACTATCACAATTGGGCACATAAAGAAGCACGTCGTAGGTACTTGATGATTTAGTTGCATGTTTATGTGCGTGTTCTGCAAGTAAGAGGCGGGTGCATTCAATAATCGCAAGACCAACGTCAGGGCTGATCAAACAAACAGGAAGCTGCGAACATCGACCTTGCTCCACAATTCCAGCACCTCGCAATAACCACAGCATTTATAAGATTTTAAATTGTGCGTCGAAGAGGTGTTCTACAGATCTGCAGTAGTTGCCTTTGCGTCTCTCGGAAGTTTCGGGAAGGTTCGGGAAGAATGTCTTGTGGGTCTTCGAGAGCACGGAACATTTGTATGTCGAAAATCCAAAAATGAAGTGGGCACGCGTTCGCCTTCGAAACATTTTGAGTAAAGTTTAACGAAGATTCTACGAGATTGGCCTCAATTATGGCAGTGATGTGTGCTGTAAGGCTTTAGAGAGTCGGCAGAGCAACAACTATTTTGTGGACGCAGAGTCTTTGGCTGAAATGTGAAAGGTTTTTAATTTTAAAACTGTTCGCGGGATTAAACGTGAGAGAATATCACTTTGTGGGTGTGCAATTTTCAGCAGAACTTAAAATCACCATGGGAAAGGTTTCAGATAGTGAGTTAAAGGGTACTCTATGAACCCAAACACTTTATAATTTCCGGTGCACGAGGATAGTTGCTTGCAATTATCAGCTACAAAGAATGGTGATTACATTTGCTTTCATTTGAAGGACGATAATGCTCCGAGGATTGTTCTTTGTACCAAACTCTCATTGCCGTTTGCATTTCCAAATGGTTGTATTTTGTTTATCTTTCTAGATTTTCGAGTCCCGTTGCATTCTCCTCACTGACGAAACGCCCAGAGCCCAGATGTTCAACTTCGCCAAAGCCCATACCCGCCAGCTCTCGACCGCGGCGGTTGTAGCATTTCAAGCGGCTGCTGCCCCTTTGGCAGTGGTGGCAGCACATTGCGTACCGTACGTGGACGCGGTGGTGTATCTCGTTAGCAGCACTGTCAAGCACGCAGCGGCAGTGCAGGACAACGACGACCTTCTGTGTCAGGCAGGCAGATTATCTGGAGCGGTAACAAAACTCACGCAAAAGCTGGCGCGAGCAGAATTAAAGGGATACAAGCCTTCTTTCGGGCACGTAAGAGTAGTGCTAGTGCCCATTGAAAGCTTGTCTCGAGGAAGGAGTGTCAATTTCCCGACATGCATATGCTTGTCGATCAGTTTGAATCGTGGCTCCTCTACTGTCCTCGCGTTTGATAAAGAATTTGCGGCATGCACTGCCCTGGTGTACAAGGCTTGTGAAACTTGTATGCTCGCAGTGGCCATGGAATCATTCGCGGGCATCCGAGGCCAGCATGACGAACTGGCTGGGAATGCACGCCACGCTGACTTTGTTACGATATTAAAGACAAATGCGTTGCGTGGACAGCCGCTACAAGAGCTACGCGACTCTATGCCAGCACTGAGGAAAAAGCGAATTGAGAAGCTCCATGAGAATCCTATCAAGGAGGTGAAGTTAGCTGTGGTGAATAGTTCTGTAGCAACGGTGGAGAAAGTGGTTGAAAAGAAATTGGTGTCTTTACTCGATATCGGCGAAATATGTGAAGAGTGAAGAGGATTGTGGACAAGTCAAGGATGATCGCTGGAAATCAGGAGGCTGGAATAATCAAAATACCGATTGTGGGACCAGGTACTCGTCAATCTTTACCTTTCTTTTTGATATATATTACTGTATCATGCATATTGACGGTATTATTCCTTACGTTTTTTCAATTATGTTTTTCATTGTTTTGCTTGCTGTTTTTACCTCCTAACTTGATTTCTTCTGAACTTATTTTTTAAATTGTTTCATTTGGCAGGCATTTCCCCCTTCTCTTACATGAGACCTTTTCTTTACAGTTGTAATGTCTATCTGATTTTCGCCATAGTTTGGTTTAGGAGTTATTGCTCAATAACCTCTCTTGCGTCTCTCAAACATTTCAGATCACCTTCCATCTTCGGGGGGAGATGTGCCATTTGGGTGGCGCTGCTTGGTCTTTTAGGATCCGCTGTTGGACAAGATACAGGGAGCCGGGTGCTGCCATCTGCACTACCCACGCCAGTAGCATGTTTCACGGATGGTACCGCAAAAGATGTTAAAAAAATGTCCGCGCTCTATGGTAACTTCGATACTTTCTATACCCTTGACGAGGGTGACCATTTTGGCCTCGCAGCAGGGTCATTAGGCGACATTGACAGTGATGGTGTCGGGGACTTGGCTGTTGGCGCTTACAATGATGACGACGGGGGAATCAATGCGGGTGCAGTTTACTTGCTTCTACTAGAAAGTAATGGAAACGTCAAGAATGCCCAGAAGCTGTCCATGCTGTACGGCAGCTTCAGCGCGTTCTACACTCTCAAAGCAGATGATGGATTTGGTACTTCAATTGTGTCACTGGGCGATATAGATGGCGACGGGGTGGTGGACTTGGCTATAGGCGCCTTTCGAGACGACGACGGTGGTACAGACTCTGGTGCGGTGTATGTTGTCTTTCTCGACACGATGTTAGACGTCAAGGGAGCACAAAAGCTGTCGATGAATCATAGTGCCTTAAGTACTTTCTACACCCTTGATGCTGGTGACGAATTCGGCCACTCGGTAACGTCGCTCAATGATATCAACGGTGATGGAGAAGCAGATGTCGCCGTGGGTGCTCGTACAGATAACGATGGAGGCACTGATGCGGGCGCAGTGTACATATTATTTCTAGATACCAACGGAAACATCACAGACGCTCAAAAACTTTCCGCTCTTTACGGTGACGTCAGCAATTTCTACACCCTCGTCGCGGGTGACAAGTTTGGTAACTCGGTTGCATCGTTAGGCGACCTCGATGGCGATAATGAAGTGGATTTGGCCGTGGGTTCATACTATGATACTGACGGTGGCACTGGTATGGGCGCAGTCTACATGCTTTTCCTCATTAACAATTGTCACGTCAAGAACGCTCAAAAGATTTCCATGCTGTATGGCGGCTTAAATGTCTTTTACACTCTCGAAGAGTATGATCATTATGGCAGCTTGGTCACAGCGCTGGGTGATATTAACGGCGATGGCACGGTGGACTTAGCAGTGGGCGCCGTCTATGATGACGATGGAGTTCTCAGTGCAACATGTATAAATGTTGGTGCGGTATATATTCATTTCCTCAAATCTAATGGTAAAATTAAAAACGCCCAAAAGATTTCCATGTTATACGGCAATTTCAGTTCGTTCTACATGCTTGATGCCTGGGATAGACTCGGCCATTCAGCAGCCGCACTTGGTGATATCGACGGCGATGGCGTGATGGACTTGGCGGTTGGAGCGTACAGTGACAATGATGGGGGCAGCGGGGCTGGTGCAATGTATGTGATAAGCTTGGAAAAGACGTATTGCGAAACGTCCAATCCGACAAATACACCTTCTCCTGTCCCGACACCTATCCTGCGAGCATGCTTTACAGATGGTACTGTAGGAGACGTCCAGAAGGTGTCCGCACTCTATGGTAACTTCAACTCCTTTTATACCCTCAACGAGGGTGACTTCTTTGGTCACGCCGCAGGGGCGTTAGGCGACATTGATGGTGATGGTGTCGGGGACTTGGCTGTTGGCGCATACTATGATAACGACGGGGGAAACAATGCCGGTGCAATATACGTGCTTCTCCTCGAGAGCACTGGAAACGTGAAGAATGCCCAGAAGCTGTCCATGCTGTATGGCAGCTTCAGCGTGTTCTACACTCTCAAAGCAGATGATAGATTTGGCAGTTCGGTAGCGGGTATAGGTGATCTAGATGGCGACAGTGTGGTGGATCTGGCCGTGTGCGCATTCGGTGACGACGACGGTGGAACTAATGCGGGCGCGGTGTACGTAGTGTTTCTCGACACGATGTTAGACGTCAAGGGAGCACAAAAGCTGTCCATGAATCATAGTGCCTTGAGTACTTTCTACACCCTTGATGCTGGCGACAGATTAGGGCACTCAATAGCGTTGCTGAGTGACGTTGACGCGGATGGAGTTCTGGCCTTGGCAGTAGGTGCGTTTGAAGACGACGACGGGGGTAGTAATACGGGTGCGCTGTATATTTTTTTCCTTGACACTACCGGAAATGTCACAGACGCTCAAAAGATTTCCGCTCTATACGGTGACCTGAGCATTTTCTACACTCTTGATGATAACGCGTTGTTTGGCAACGCAATCGCGTCTTTGGGCGACCTTGATGGTGACAACGAAGTGGATTTGGCTGTGGGCTCATACTTAGATATCGAAGAAAGTGTTCGTGCGGGCGCAGTCTACGTACTTTTCCTTAAAAACGATACATATGTCAAGAACGCCCAAAAGATTTCCATGCTGTATGGCGGCTTAAATGTCTTCTACACTCTCGAAGCGGAAGACCGTTTCGGCACTTCATTGGCTGTTTTGAGCGATGCTGACGGTGATGGCACGGTGGACTTAGCAGTGGGCGCCTGGGCAGACGGCGACGGGAGCTCAAGAGCTGGTGCAGTGTATATGCTTTTTCTCGAGGATGATGGTAAAATTAAAAACGCCCAAAAGATTTCCATGTTGTACGGCAATTTCAGTTCGTTCTACACGCTTGATGCCTGGGATAGTCTCGGCCATTCAGCAGCCGCACTTGGTGATATCGACGGCGATGGCGTGATGGACTTGGCGGTTGGAGCGTACAGTGACAATGATGGGGGCAGCGGGGCTGGTGCAATGTATGTGATAAGCTTGGAAAAGACGTATTGCGAAACGTCCAATCCGACAAATACACCTTCTCCTGTCCCGACACCTATCCTGCGAGCATGCTTTACAGATGGTACTGTAGGAGACGTCCAGAAGGTGTCCGCACTCTATGGTAACTTCAACTCCTTTTATACCCTCAACGAGGGTGACTTCTTTGGTCACGCCGCAGGGGCGTTAGGCGACATTGATGGTGATGGTGTCGGGGACTTGGCTGTTGGCGCATACTATGATAACGACGGGGGAAACAATGCCGGTGCAATATACGTGCTTCTCCTCGAGAGCACTGGAAACGTGAAGAATGCCCAGAAGCTGTCCATGCTGTATGGCAGCTTCAGCGTGTTCTACACTCTCAAAGCAGATGATAGATTTGGCAGTTCGGTAGCGGGTATAGGTGATCTAGATGGCGACGGTGCAGTAGACTTGGCCGTGTGCGCATTCGGTGACGACGACGGTGGAACTAATGCGGGCGCGGTGTACGTAGTGTTTCTCGACACGATATTAGACGTCAAGGGTGCACAAAAGCTGTCCATGAATCATAGTGCCTTGAGTACTTTCTACACCCTTGATGCTGATAATCGATTCGGTCACTCAATAGCGTCGCTCGGTGATGTTGATGCTGACGGAGTTCTGGCCTTGGCAGTAGGTGCGTTTGAAGACGACGACGGGGGTACTGATGCTGGTGCAGTGTTTCTACTACTCCTTGACACTACCGGAAATGTCACAGACGCTCAAAAGATTTCCGCTCTATACGGTGACCTGAGCACTTTTTACACCCTCGTCTCGGGGGACAAGTTCGGTAACGCAATCGCGTCTTTAGGCGACCTTGATGATGATAATGAAGTGGACATCGCTGTAACTTCATACAAGGATAAGGACGGAAGCACTCGTGCAGGCGCAGTCTACGTCCTCTTCTTGAAGAGCGATCGGCGTGTGAAGAGCGCCCAAAAGATTTCCATGCTGTACGGCGGCGTAAATGTCTTTTACACTCTTGAAGCGGAAGATCATTTTGGCAGCTCAGTTGAAAGGCTGGGCGATGTTGACGGTGATGGCATGGTGGATTTGGCTGTGGGCACCGTCCATGATGATGACGGAAGATTTAATGCTGGCGCTGTGTATATTCTTTTCCTTAATGCGGATGGGACACTTAAGGATGCCCGAAAGATTTCCATGCTATACGGTAATTTCAGTTCGTTCTACCAACTTGACACTTCAGACATACTGGGCCATTCGATAGCTGCACTTGGTGATATCGATGGCGATGGAGTGATGGACTTGGCGGTTGGAGCCTACGGTGACGATGAGGGGGTCAGCGGGGCCGGCGCAATATATGTGATTAGTTTGGAAAAGACATATTGCGAAACGTCCAATCCCACTGCAGCACCGGTGAATTCATAACAAAAATGCTTAATTTTTCTCATTTGCGCGTTTCAGTTGCTTGCGCTCTCACCATTTCTGAAAACTATATGTTTCATAAAAGGTGCCATCACTGCCTCCCTCTGCAGTGCTTACGCCAGAACCTACACCCGAACCATCTGAGCAGCCTGATTATACAACCTGGACTAATGTAAGCGTCTTTGAATTCACGAAAATATTAAATCAATCCCGATACATCAAAAGCAGTCGCATCTCTCTCTTATAAGTTATCAGTGCATCATTTATGGTGCCATTTATGACGTTGATTGAATGCACGCATACCTCATGTCTCTGTTTTACTTCCTCTCTCATATTCGTGAAGGTCTCATTAATATCAGCTTCAACTGGACTCATGTTGCTCTTATTTACCAATGCGATTGTGTGCGCTGGACTACTGATCCGCCATTTTATGCTCTCACCCTTCATGAGAGGCAAAGTACGCATGGTCAAGTCCAAGAAAAACGAAAAAAGGTTTGTGCACTGATTGATTCAGGTTTACATTTTGTCAGGACCTCCGACAGGGCCGGGCGTGTCCGGGCGCCCACCCACGCCCACCCGGTTTTCGACGACAAAATCTCGACGCCCACCCGCCCGGCCCGAAGGAA
>Ga0307979_1001474_pt1 | contig 16718 bp, 23 predicted proteins | sample OrgLakmetage1058_FD_201833 | JGI IMG/M metagenome (GOLD analysis project Ga0307979, IMG submission 201833) | Saline water microbial communities from Organic Lake, Antarctica - #1058 | ecosystem: Environmental > Aquatic > Non-marine Saline and Alkaline > Saline | place: Antarctica: Organic Lake...
CAGAAAGAAGAAGCAGCAGCGCTCGAAGAAACGAAAGAGTCGAAAGAAGGCCCAACAGACGAGGAGAAGAAGGACGCAGCTGAGGAGCCGCCGTCAACCTTTGGGTTTGATTTCGTGGTCGATCAGCCGAGCATGTTTGACTTCAATGCCAACTTCTTTGAGGTGTGTGCTCTTCTGCGCTCTCCTCTTTTGAAGCCTCATTTTTTTTATTGCGATGCAATGTGCCCACGAATTTTTTCTCTCTCATCCATCACACCATATTGAACTTTCTACAATAAGCGCAATTTTTCTCGCTTTACCGAATGCATCTTTTGTGCGTGTGTTGCACGTGCCAGGTGTTGGTTCGACCCACTACGCCGGTGTCGGAACTGCGTCGCAGCATCTGGAAGCAACTGGTGGAGCGAGGCCTCTTGCCAGTTCCAACCACCGACATTGAAGGCGGCGACGAAAGCAGCCTGTCCCGAGTGCGGGTGCGAGAAAAAGTTCACACCCGTGCGACCAAAGCGTTTCGAGACGGCAAAACCGTCGAGGACAGCGTCGGTTTCTTTGGCGACAACCGCGAGCTCGCGGTGCAGGTGGGAAAGGAGCTTTCAAAAAAATGAGCCGCACTTAAAAATCTTTCGAGTGTAAACGTTCGCTACCTGTCTAGATCAAACCTTACACACTAATTGTTAGGGCGTGCTTGCTATGTGCGTGTTGCCGTTCATTGAACACTTGTGTTGTCGAACTGTGCGTAATTTATTGGGTGTTACAGTGTTGCGGCCTACACTCTGTCATGCGTGATCATCCACAAAATGTCCTCCTTCGAGAGATCACTGTGCATTTTCACGCGCATCTTTCCCTTTTGTCTCTGAATTCTTGCTACATTTTGTCTCGCCCTCATCATTACGACCAGGTGCTCGACGCGCCCGAGCATTTAGCGCCCGAAGGGAGCCCCGAGCACGGCGTCTTGGCGTGGGTGCGCCGCTGGCACCGCTCAACCCAATCCTTGGGCGCGCCGCAGGAAGTGCTGGTGCGCGCGAGCGAGCGGTTGGAGGACTTCAACGCGCGCCTGGCGTTCAAGTGTGGGGTGTCGCACCCGAAACACGCCCGAGTGCTGCGGGCGCCGCCTTACATGGCCCTCAAGTTGCAGGATTTGAGCTCGAAGACGGTGAACGATGCCCTGGGACATACACAAGGAGTGTTTTACAACTACTACGCGACCGCTGCAAATGCTGCCGCTGCCGCCCCAGATTTGCCTCACACGGTCTCCAAGGCGATGCTCAACCTTCAAGTGAGTGCAGTTTTCAGTGCGCATTTTTCTTCAGAGCGTACAACACAGTCAGGTGCAGTTATTTGCACCAATTTTACGCCTTGTACCTCTTGTACGCCCTCTCGTATCTCTTACTCCAACAATATTCTTCCTTCTTTTTTTTTCAAAACCGCTTCATCCCATTGTTCTCTCAGGAGCTCAACACTGACATGCTCGTGGTGATGGACATTTCCGAGCCGTTGAATCCTCTGACTGCGTCCCAGCAGAGCTCGCTAGACCTCGCCAAGACCGCCACTTCTGCCCCGACCACCAACCCCCTGTACGAGTTCACCAACTCTTGGTCTTACCCTACCGCCAGCACTGGCACCTACCCCAGTGGCGGCACTGCGGCCAAGCCCAAGGAGTTTGGGGTGCGGATTAAGACGAGGCAAGAGCGCGAGGCCGACGCAGCTAACAACGATAAGAGCGAGCTGTCGATGAAAAAGCTGACGCTCTCTGGAGGTGCCACAGGAGGCAGTACGAATGCTGCAGGAGGAGACATCAGTGACGCAGATCTTTGGGGCGAACCTGCCATTGGCCCACAATTGCCACTGCCACTGAATGTCGATGCATCCCTTGAGCTCCAGAGAGACAATCTCATCAAGCAAGTTGATGCCGTCATGGAGCTCGACTGAGAGAACTAGGCGACAAGACATGCACAGCTTCGGGTTATGGGGTTATGGGTGCTTGTTTGTGTGTGTATGTCGGGAGAGTATTTGCCTTGAGCAGGGACCAGATAGAGAGAATTTCGGTCCTTCTCTTGTGTGCTGCTATTCCAAGGACCCTCTTGCGCTGCTTAAGTCAAATGCGAAGTCACTGCTATGGCTTATCAACATCATACCCCCTGTCCTCTATCCTAATCCCCTCCTAGATCTGAGATTTCAGATTCGCAGTTCGCAGGTTTCAGTGTTTCCGATGTGTCTCAGATGTAGATGAACGCCACGCGGATTCCCCTGCCCCTATTATTTATAATAGTCTAGATGAAGAGAACTGACCTCCGTATCCGGGTATCCATCTCCACCTCACAGAACACCACGCATCGAAATTAATTAAGTGAAGATCCCAGTAGCCAGCTGGGAATCCCAGATCCCAGTATCAACGAAGCATAATGCTTGAGCTCCAATAAGCAGGGCCACTGAACTGCGAGCTTTAGGCGATTAGCACGTACGTAAGAGACATTTCGTTTATTTCTGGCTGCAGCAAATGAACTCGGTTTAAATGGACAGGGACCGAACGAGGCTCCAAATTATGCACTAGTGCAATTTGGATCTTAAAACTAGTTTACTTGAGGGAAGACTCTACAGAAGAGGTCAAATTTTGAGACAGGCCCCGAAGGGCCGGAATTAGAAGGCTAGCAGGAAGAGAAGAAAAGCAAAGCATCACAAACTAAAACTAAGAAGCTAATCAGGCACACATGCCCGAGTGGCCATGGAAGTGATGGTAGCGGTCCAAAGTGGCACGCTCCTCCATGCTCTGAGAGTGCAGCTCAAAAGAAGAGTTTCCGCCCGCAGAGGAAGGGACTACAACAAAAAACCCTCAGGCGATTTTTCGGGCTGAATTATGTGCGCTCCTTGCGCCTGGCTCGAAATTCAGCTTTGGCCTCTTCGTTACTCACCCAATTATTTGCTGCTGAACCCCTCCTGCAGAATTAGTTTAACAAATTAATGCACCAGCACAGCGTTATCTACTTAGCTTATTGCAGTAGAATGAGACTTGAAAAACAAAGAGGAAAGTAAATGTAAGAGAAAAGTAAAACATATATCGATTAAGGAGCAGAAAAGTTGGAAGAGGAGGACAAAGTTTAGGAAGAGTACTCGACGTACTTGATAAGATCCTCTTGGAAGGCGTAATTCACAACTAAAGGTTCGTGCAGGACTGCGAGAGGATAAGCCGCTACAGCATCCATTGCGCCGCGTGTGACCCGTGTAAATGCTCGGAAATCGGTCCCATGTCCAGCGTATTGGTGAATAGCTTCGGGCGAAGAAATCATCGCGCTCAGGCCGTCGTCTGCGGACGCTGTGGTAGCAAAGTTGACTGCGTCTCCTAAGAGTGCCCAGGCCTTCAACCGCCACGACTCTCGCCGCCCTCGCCCGCGAGCCAAAGTGGCCACTGCTGTCAAGTCATTTTTATCGTTCCAAAGCCATAGCGTCGAGACCGTGTCGTCGGCTTCGCGCTTGACCACGGTGGCCCACAATTCGGAATATTCTGGAATTGCAGAAGGTGACCCCGTTAAGCCTCGAAGCCTTGGTATTCGGCCAACTAGAGCAGGCACCCCTGGAACTATGAAGAAGAGAAGTACGAAGATTTGAATGTCCATGTTCTGTCCTTTAAAAGTGAAAGATGTCAAATCGAAGTCGACTGAAGTGACAGGTAGTGCCATAGTCGACCAATGCTCTGTGTTTCTGTCTTCCCTCTTTTCTCTCTCTGCTGGAAGAATATTCTTGACTTTTTCTGGACCCCGAAGGAGGAAGAACACGAACAACGACGAAGGATGGAGGTGGGTATGTTGTGTTGTCAAAAAAAAAAATGCGAATAGTTTTTGAGGAAGTGAACTCCAGCTCCAGCCTCGAGCCCCGCAGCCTGCTTGTGCTCACTTTTTAGAGCAGACGAGCAAATGGCTGCGTCAATGAAACAACTAGAAGAGATGAGCGAGATCGATAAAATGCTGGTTCGCAAATTTACTATGCCTCGTGTATTATTTCGAGGAATAGCTAGGTAGCAAAACTACTCTAAATTTCTGACTGTCTCTTTCGCGATACAGGACCCATGCTGCGCTCGTGAAGTCGTCGATCGACGAAAAGCGCTTAGCCTGAAGCAGCGCTTAGACAAGGTTGATAGATCAACAGCTCGGCTGCGGTTAAGGACGGAATTTTGGGGTATGCGTCAATCACTAGGATAGTTAGCGGCATAGGCTGTATCTTGGCGAGGACCTACTAGTAAATATATTTACGCTAGCCCTCTAGCAAGTAGAAATGCTTCGCTTATGGTATCACAATACACGTCTATCACACACTATGCCATGCGATACAATTTCGATCATTACTCTTACAATTTCGAGTCGTTAACCGTGGAATGCTTCTCTTGCTTTCCTCGCTCCATTTGGATCAGGCACCTCGGCTCTGCAAGCTTGCCCGTGCGCCGACCCAACGTGCGGCCCTGCGTCTGACTATTCTTTGCTTGCTAAACTGCGCGATGAGAAGCGAGGCAATACCTGGTCAGGTGGTGATGGGGCTAGATCGACTGCGAGCGCCTACAACGCACCTACTTACGAGGCGAGAGAAGAAGGCGACGACGACGACGAAGAAGTTTCCCGTAGCTATCGTGAAGTGGGGTCTATTGAGAGGTTTCCAGGCGATGGTGGCTTTACTGACCCAGAAGAGCGGGGGCGCTTAGGGCGTGCTCTGATACCAGACTACCTGGGCGCTTACGTGGCACCTGTCACTGGTGGTGGTGGTGGCGGCGGGGAAGATGAAGACGAGGACGAGGATGAAGACGACAGTGACGCTGAGCTTGATGCGATGATGAACGACTTAGGAGCTGACGGCGGCGCCATAGCTCGGTGAGTTCCAGTAGGAGCAGGTCGCACAATCAAAGTGGAACGCGGGTGTCTCATGAATGGTGCAAGCAAGGAAGACCTTGGCTCCCCAATTATTAGAACTTTTTCGACAATCCATTGATCTGTGTTTTAACGCTGGATTGCTCCTGTTCTTTTGGTGGAATATTTCCTGTCCGTGGTGGTGGTGTATCTAGGGTGGCCGAGGAGCGATTTGCAGAAGCAAAGCAGGCAGTAGCGATGGTCGAAGCAGCACGCGAGTCGGGATTTGGTGTGCATCGGTGAGTGACTATAGGCGTTGTACAGCTGCCTTTTCTCTCTTGCACACCCTCACTTCCACTTACTACTGCTTTGATCTTCGCATTGATTGGCTTTTTTTTCGTTTTATTTGCTTGAAGATATGTTGGTATACGTCGCTGTTTTACTCACATTTTGTCTTTTGCTCTCTGTGCCCTCTTGTGGTGCTTCGTTGCGAATGCATTTTGGTGGGCATGATACTCGAAATCATCAAAGAGCTCTGCCACACGACGATTCGTCTGCTGTGGCCTACCTTCAGAATTGCCCTCGCGCTGTGGTGCATCTCGTGGACCCGAGCGCCCTTCTCTGCGCTAGAGTTGATTTGCACCTTGAGGTATGCTCTCTGTCTAACTTTGAATGAGTGTGCGTACGTGCACTCCAGTTTATCTACTATGCCCTTCTCTGCACACCATTGTCTCACCACTCACTAGCAGTACTTAGCCAAGGAGAAGTGCTTGTGAATACACATGCGCGTGCAAACTCGATCTTTCTATTTTTTTCGCTTTATTCCATTGTGTGCGTCTTATGCCTGCGTCTTTGTCTACCTATGGGCTTCGTCATGATGTCTGCTAGGGCGTGGCGTCCGAGCACGCAGGCACCGCGTTTGTTCGCTTCGTCGCGCCGCGGCCTAGCTCCGACCTGCTCAACTTCCTGGGGCTGCACAGCGGCAGCATCGCGGGTGGTGCCCTCGCTGCGGTGAAGAGTGGCACGTCGGTAGCGTTCGCCAAGCTCACACAGTTTGGAAGCAACAGCAGCAGCAGTGGTAGCGGTGGTGGAAGCTTGGTGGAGAGCGCGCTCAACGAGTGGTTGCAGCACGCAGGGGTGCTCGAGCGACAGCCTCAACCTCACGAGTGGTTGGAAGGCGACGATGGAGCGCTCGGCCAATCGCGGCTGGGGCTTCTTGGCGGCGCCTCAAAAGATGACGACGACGAGTATTACGACTGCGGGAGACCAGGGTGCCGGAAGTCGTTTCGCCACGACCATGTCACAGCTGGGCTCCCTGCTGCTTTTGTAGCGCAGAGCGGCGAGGTTTAAGTAATTGGCTTTTTCTGAAATTTTAGAGTCGTTTGAAATGCAAAGCGCTCGGCATTTTGATGCTTAAAATTAGTGTAGAGTGCAGGACTTAGTTCTGGGCGAGTTCTGGGTAGTCGGGTCTAGCTCGAGAATGGATATGGATATGTCGCTGCTGCTTTAGGTCCTTGCGACTCGCGGACTAAACTCCGTATTTCACATCCACAAGAACTCCAATTCGGAATTCTTTAAACCCACGTGTCAAGCCGGCGCATCGGGTGGTGTGCGGTGTGGTTTTACTTCTCACTTCCAAATTTAGAGGTTTGTACGGTGAATGCCCTTTTTGCTTTTTGCTTTTTGATTACTCCGGTTTAGATATATAGCAGGAGGGAAGCAACGAAGCCATGGAATTTAGAGAGGGCCTGAGTAGGCTGAGTGCCTGGTTTCAGAAAACAACTCCATTCATTATCTCGCGAATTTCCCTTCAGCCCTCGGGGTTCAAGAGGGTTGAGATAAGATAGTTAGTCCGCTGTTTCCACTGCGACCTGCTTTTCGCAATGACATCTCGCTCCTTGGAATTGTCAAAAACGTTCGCGTTTTCATATTTCTTCTCCAAATCATCTGCGGGTACCGAAGATATGGAATGTCCAGGCGCCAACAAATAATGAAGTAAACAACAGTGGCGGTGTGGTACATAATCCTTTGGCGTTGGCTTGGAACTTTGCCCCGTCAGTGCCAACAAATTCCAATCTTCTTTAACTGCAACCACCGCCATAGCGCAATACAAACTTGGACGCACCTTATTCGGCACGTCAAGTCCTGGCAGTAAATACGTCTTGGCAGTAAGTACCTTCATGGCGTGCATTTAATTGAAGTCTAGTTGCAACACCAAGCAGAATATGGTGCAGAATGTGATAATCATGACGAAGTGAAACGGCGTCCATGACCCCACTTAGCTCGAGTTCGCAGTCGATTCAGCAGGACCTTCTGGACAGCTCTGATTCAGCTCATGAGGACTTCCTGAGGTGCATGAAGCCTCGTCGATATACGTCAACACTTTTCTGTAGGCGTCGACGAGTAAAGCTTGCGTTGGCTCCAAGTGGCGAAACGGCAGCACTAGTTTCTCCTGCTGCAACGAATGACGAAGAACTGAATTAGAAGTAAAGCAGCTTCTGTATGGAATGAAATGAAAGCAGAAGCCTATCGCATTGCGGTGTAATCCGTCTTGATACGCAAGTAAAGTCTAGAAGAAGTGGGATCCTACGGGATGCGCACCTCTCCTTTCACCACAATGGCCATGTACACCACTACGCGCTGCCGGGTGATTCCTTCGTTCAACACTACTTGCGCGCGCCCGAGCCCTATTAAAGGTGCCGTCTCCACGTACCCTGATGCATACGTCTTACTCAGCTGCAAACTGCTGTGGCGGCGATCAACGAGCAAAGATTCTGCTACTACTCTGCTGCGTTGCCATACCATGCGTACCAGTCCTGCTGCTACTAGGCAAAGAGCCATTGTGGTTCGCTCCTGCGCCCACGCTAATGATACTGCTCCTAAAAGCACTGCTAAATCCACTGCAAATCGGGCGTACCCATACACTCTGCGCGATGCATGCACTGTTAATTTGAGAGAGCTCTCGCTGCGATCGAAAGAGCAGTGCATAAGTTCTTGTCGTAGGTTCCGCTCTTGTTTTAGCCCACACTTGTATGCGACTATGGTGTTTAAATCAAGCTAGTCTAGTAGCGACTCCTCTAGTAGGTATCACCTGGTGGCAGCATCAAAATGGTTTTCATTGCTTCGTTCGCAGTGTATCACGTCACAGGATTCCAATTCATGCAATTCAAAGCAAACAAAAACCCAGGCCTATTGGCTGCTACAATGAGAGTAACTAAGCAACTAGACCAAACAATTTGTAAACGAGATAATGGGTGTCACTATAGCTGAAGCAGCAAACGAGCAGAACCCCTAAGCATAGTTCAGACTAATATTAGGAATATAAGTACTTACGTGCCGCTACCAAAGCTATCGACTGCAATACAACGTAAATGCCGAAGCAAACTAGTTGCTTGAAACTGTCTCTCGGAGCTTGGAGCTGTAGTTAGCGGGCAGTGTGTGCCGAGGGCGCTAACTAGGCAGAGAGCATGGTGCTATGAGCTAAGCTTACGTGGCTTATTGCTCTACTGAAGCCCATTGTACGAGCAAGGCTGCAAGCCGCAAGGCTACTGCAGCACTGCAGCCAGCCAGTATGTAACAAACACCATGGCTCGTTTGCCCCCTGTTAGGGGGTAGCTACTGTAGTGCGGCAAAAAAAATCAACCGTTCTTGGCTTCTAGACGGTTCTTTGCTCGTGAGGTAAGGTCGCGACTAAAAATAGTTTTGGAGAATGAGCGCTGTTACGACTTCCGTTACGCCAGAAGATGAGGCCGCGGCGGCTGCAGCTGCGGAGGCCAAGGCGGCAAAAGTAGCAGCTGTTCGTGCTCGCAAGGGTGAGGATTGATCATGTGTTCATCTGCAAGTTTTGCGTCGCTCCAGTAGTTGGATTGACCTCCCAGGCTACGATAGCATTAGCAGCATTTGAAACCGAGATTGAATGCGGGTTGAATACTAACTGTGTCTAACGATCAAAATATGCAGTATCTACGTATCTTCTTCGTTGCATGCCTAGGTTGTTGAATAGATTCCTTTTATGAGCTCACATGCATTGCATCCACTGTGTTCGCGTGTTACGTGCTGCGGCTTTTAATTTCTCCAGAGGCAGCGCTGCTACCGAACCCCTTGAAAGATTTGAAAGTTAAAATTAGCGTAGTCGTTCGCATGGACAAAGAAGTTGCTTTCTACCAGCAAGAAGCGGTAGAAAACGAGGCTATTGTGAAGAAACTTGAAGACGCTGGCAAGGATGCCTATGACATGAAGCAGGCCAAAGAGTGCCTTCAAGAATCGTACATGATGATTCCAGACTCGAAAAACCGGCATCAAAAAGCGTTAGAGGACTTGCATGGTTTTCTTGACGAGAATGCTAGTGATCCTAGCGTGGCGGGAACGCCTACAATGGGCGAGGCGATTGCGTTGCTCCAGGAGCACGGAATGCCCTTCGAAAGCGCACCCGAGGCAGAGGTCGCCGGAGGCGAAGAGTTCGCAGAGGGCGAGATATTCTAATTGAGCCTTTACTTTCCTTCGAATCTTCGAAAAGAAACTTCTCATGCTAATTTCCGACGGCCTTGAATCAAACGATTGCAAGTGAAATTTTGCCGCGGGGCCACATGGGCTTGTTATGCGTTTTGTTAGTTAAAAGTTAATAAGATAATTAATTTCAAAGACATCTACTCAAGAAAGCAGAGAGCACAAAACAAATACTCGCAGGAAGTCTTACCTGGCAGTATCTCCTATCCTTGTTATGAATACCAGTGCCGTTGCAGCCTCCTTCTCTTTCTCTTGTCCTTGCTGGTCCAGGTCGGAGGCGGAGGCGATTGATGCGACACAATTGTCCCAAAATCCCTTAGCTACTACAGATAGGTACAGATAGGTTCTACAGAAGGTTCTAGCTGGGCGGGTCCGGTTTTTAGAAGAAACAAAAAATGTTACACTTCACGATACGAGACGTCCTTTCTCAAGTACAGCAAAGCTACTTAGAGACGCAGCGGTAGTCGTAGGAACCACTTAATCGAAGTAGCATACGTGTTAGAGCCTACCCTGGGGATTTTTATGGCTTTGAAGTCGAGCTAGCTAGTCTATCCTCCTAAGTTAGCAGTGGGAGCAGAAGCTTTGGATCTCGCTCTGTTCTGGCCACTTGCCACACTCTGGTCGGACATCAACTTTTCGACGACTCACCCAAAAGTCTGTGATTTTTAAGACGCAAGGCTTTCAACCGGTTGAAACACCGTGGTCGAGCTTCTGATTGCAGCTGCGCTATCTCAGCGAGAGACAGCTGGCTTGGTGTGCACTCTAGTTAGCTAGCCTCTGCTCGATCTCAAGGTCACCCCAACGCTACGACCATTATAAGCACTCGAACGAAATTACGTGACAGGTTTAAGTTCATCATCAATCGTAACTTTCAAATATGGTGACGAGCTACTTTGCCGCGGCGGCGTCGTTGGTTGTGTTGGCCGTAATCAGCCCTGAACTTCTCAAGCTACTTACTACAGTTCGGCCTCACCCTATTCACTTTGCGCCACTGCGACCACTTGATCCGGAGGCACAAGTTTTGGAAAGCGTCGAACGACTCTTCGAAGACGACCCAAGTTTCAAAGTAATTATTGATATTGTAGAACTGAGTGTGAAAATTGCTGTTGATCGCGCGAATACAATCAATGTTTAATCATTCATGCATAATCGATATCGAAATACACTGTTGTATTATTTTACATCTACATAAGGGCCTACTTGGATTATTTTTCTTCTGGGAAGAAATGGCTGTCGTGTTACGAATTAGCGTCTTCATGTCTTGCTCTCATCTGTTTTTTTGTGCAGGGCCCGGAATCTTTCGTCTTCAATCCCGACGGCAGTTTCTACACAGGGCTCGCTGATGGACGCATCGTGCAAGTATGGGCACCGGAACCCAGTGCCACTTCGAGCCATTGTGCTACGGCGGCGGCGACAGCAGCAGCGGGCGCAACTGCAGCAAGTGAAGCTAGCAGTGATGCTTCTCCGTTGTCGTCGTCTGGCAGCACATGCTCGAATATAATAGTAGCGGAGCCGCGATACGAAGTAGTGGCGCGCACCGGTGTAGAGGTGGCGGGCTGCGGGACACTGGAGCTGGAGCCTACATGTGGGCGGCCGCTGGGCATGCGCCGGCTGCCACCGTCGAAGGAAAAGGTGCTACACGATGAAAAAGTGTCAACTTTTAGGCAGTGGTTGAAGGGGGTAAAAGTGTTTGGTGTTGAAGCAGTCGATTACTTCGCCTCCCTTTCTGTTTTGTTATTGTTATTATCCACGAGGTGGGAGGAGGCGTTGAGCTTTTAGTGGCCGACGCGTATTTGGGCATCTTGAGAGTCGACACGGCCACCGGCAACGTTACTACTGTAGTGGCTACAGGTGAAAACCACCCTGGCCTTGCCTTGCCGAATGACCTGGATGTCACGGCGGACGGCGCAACCGCCTTCTTTTCCAACACTGGTATGCTTTTCAGCTTCTTCATGAATTTTGAACTCTAAGTCTCCGTACTTGATCGCAGTTATTAGACCTGTCCTTTGTGGCCGATGTTTTCTCATCCTACTACGGTAGTGCTCCTGACTTAATTCACCTCCTCTGTTTTTTGTCATCAATACTTGGAAATGCTTATAGGCCGCTTTCCTCGCAACCAAATTCACCGCAACTTGATAGAAGCTTCGCCCACTGGTGCTGTGTGGGCCTTGGATGTAGCGTCAGGCCGAGCTTGGGTAGTGGCCAGCGGCCTGGTGATGCCCAACGGAGTTTCGCTCACGCACCGAGAAGACGCTTTGCTCGTGACGGTGTGCGCTTGTTATTTCTTTGTGCAACTTTTGATATCTCCATGAATTTGAAGAGATAGATTAGACGATAGAGAGAGAGACAGGTGATTTCTTATTAGTAGCATCATGCAAGCCCACTTGTACAAAAACAGGTCATGACGGGCATCGTGCGTTTAGAGCTGCCACCGAAAGGACCCACAGCGTTATCAAGGCAACCGCTTCCACCTGGCACGATTTTACCAGTGCAAATGGTGCAGAGCGACTTACAGGGCACTCCTGATAACATTCGCCGAGTAACAACAAAGCTCAGAGCGCCTTGGTCATCGTCATCCTCGTCGTCTTCGCCTTCTTCTGTTACACCAAGAAACGAAAACAATCTCCATCAGCAGGGAGAAGTTGAAGACAAGCATGAGCAGGAGGGGGCTTATTTGGTCGCCTTAGGATCAGAGAGAAAGGCCCCTTTCAATTTACCGCAATTTTTAGCGCCCTACCCTACCTTGCGAATGCTTGCGAGCTTGCTGAGCCTAGAAGCTACTACTGCGCTCATTCCCAAGGTTTGCTTCGCCTGTGCTCTTTCTTCTACTTCCGTCTGTTTTCCGAGAACGCTCTACCTTTTTCTTATTCTATCTGTCGACCGTCTTGTTACCTTGACGTCCATGGAAGAGAATTCATTCAATCAATTATGCCATCGTTCCCTTTTCCCATAGGCTGGGCTCGTAGTCGAGGTCGATTCCATGGGTCAAGTGTTGCGCACTTTGAGAGACCCAACCGCCACTGCTTACTGGGTAAGCGAAGCCGAAGAGCACGGAAATTACCTGTACCTCGGGAGCTGGCGATCTCCTTTCCTCGCGCGAGCAAAGGCACCTCGTTGAACGGGCGACTTCTTCATCATGGCAAGGGCCTTTTGGTGTCGGTCGTTGTCTGAGTTACCTTCACAAGGGGACAGCGAATATGCGCCCCTCAATTGGTTTGCCTGCTTCCTGTTGGCTATATAATTCGTAATCTAAAAGCACTTCAAACCGAGAGGCCCCTCTAGCCCTTAGTTTTTATTTGCTCAATTTTCCACTGAGTTCAGTACACAAACGAACATAGAAGATAGCTCTGGGGAAAGGGAAAGTAGGGGAATTCAAAAGGGCCTTCCAGAAACCAAAATAGCTACCCTGAGCCCGGATTGAGGTGAAGTTTCTTTTGAGACCGGATTTGGGCTTCCTGAAGCACACTTAAAGCGCCTAACGACTTCTCGGAAGTAATTTTTTTGTTGAGATAGCTTACGTGGCTGTTGCGAGTACTGAAACAGCCCAGCTCCCTGATCTTGCTCTACATGCTCCACCGAATTACTTGAAGTCTATGATCCGTGATCTATGATGGCTATGGATTCGGCATATAGCAAAAAGTTACGCATAGATTATACAGTATTTAAAAAATGGGTTTAAGGCGGGGCATTATACACAGGCGCACCCCCAAGAGCAAATCCACCGCTCTGAGCACTGAACACCGGGCCGTGGTGACCGCTCGCAGCGCCACCACTAGCCTCTAACCCTCCTCCTCCTCGTCCAGAATGCCCATTGAAGCCGTGAGGCCAAGCCTGGGTTGGTGGGTGGTGTTGCGAAGGAGAATGTTGTCCCCAAGGTGGCTGCTGCTGCTGCTGCTGCTGCGATAATGGTGGCGGTGTAGTAGCGCTACAGCGGGCGAGCGCATCTAAGAAAGGCTTGCTGCGGTGTGCAGGCAAGTCAGCGAACGACATCGCTGGCGCCATTAAGGTCGGTGGACTTCCTCGAGCCTGTGCAGATCCAATCCCACCGCCACCGCCGCCACTGCCACTGTCACTGCCACTGCCAGCGCAGGCTAAACCGAGAGCAGTAGGTGCCACCACGCGCACCGCAAAAGGGTTTTGGCCGGGAGGCACATTTTCGTCCATGCCATTGTTGTTGCTAGGTACAGCAACGCTGTCATCATCGTCACCACCATCGTCAATTCCGTTATCCTCCCATGATGCCACGCCCTGAAGTACGCCACCACAATCGGAAGTCCTACTGCTGCTGCTAAAGTGACTACTACGGCTCAAGCCGCCGCTACTACTACTAGCGTTGAAGAGACCGTGACGGCTGCCGCTAAAGGCATGACTGCTGCCAGTGCTGCTGCTGCTGTCGGCCGCTCCTACACTGCTCAAGGGAGGGCTACTACTGCTGCTATTAGCACTATGACTCGGCAAAAGATCGCTGAACGAATCGCCGAAAGCATTATTACCGTCAAAGTCGTCGTCGATGGGTTGGTCGTGCGGGCTGAAAGGATTCGAGTCCAAATGCCAAGGCTCGTCCCACCTAATGTAGTATCGCAAGACACGCGAACATGTCATGAAAATGGGGACACCAGTGGATTCAACCCGAATTGAGCAATAAATAAAAGGAAAAGCAACGAAGGACAAGAATTGCTGACTCATGAGCGCAGTTGCAGTCGCAGACGCTAAAATCCCCTCACCCGCTCTCGAGCTCAGCTCCTTCGTCAGTTTCGCAGAACAAGCTGCTCGTCTTGCCGTCCACTGCTCGATTCGACTGCGAATCTTGCAAGTCTCCCAGCGTTGCGGTCAATTCAGCGAGATCTTCGCTACTCCAAGCGCCTACGCCACCACCGCTGCCACCTACGCCGTCGCCATTCTCACTGAAGCCAAAGGTGAAAGCTGCTCCTCCACCGGTATTGCCATCTGCAGCAGCATCATCATCATCATCGTCGTCGTCGTCACCGCCAGGAAAGAACCGCTCGATCAAATGGGCCGCTTTGCTGTACACCTCCTCGCTTTGGTGGGTCTGCAACTCTTCCAACAAGTCGATCCCGCCGGCGCCGTCAAGAAGTAAAGGAAGGCGAAACAGGTTCGACGCCAGTTCATTGGTAGCCAGCAAGCGGCTCAACGCATCGATGGCAATGCACAAAACGTCCGGGCTGAAATTGCCTATGCCTGCTTGCAAACACGCCACGAGCTGAGGCAGCACTGACGAATGGTCGCGCAAGAGCGCATAGACCTGTACGAGAAAAGAGGAAATAATTGGCGCATGCCGTGTGAGCAAGAAGTCAAGAAACGTGGGCCAAAATCGACTCCAATTAAGTTGATGTCTTGACGCATTTGGAGGACTACTCTTCACCGTGCTCATTTGGAAAATGCATTTCGCTACAGTACAACCCTTTTTGTCAGTCATTTACGCAGCAGCTACTCAATTGAAAGAAAAGGGACAGGAAGCTCATAAATACAGTCTCAACCTGGTCGTGGGACCCGCGGTTGGCAACATTGGCAATGGTGTAAAGACACTCCAGCCTAACACTCCAATGCGGCTCATTCGCTGGGTCTAGCCTTTGCACCAGCAGCGATACGAGCTGCACAAGGAACGAACAACACGCAGGCGGGCACAAAAAAAATATCAGATTTGAAGCATTAGAATGGAGGTTTTACAACAGAGTCCTATGAAGAAGTATAGAATATAATCCCCACCCCTGAACCCCCAATTCCCAAGTACGCACCTCTTTGTCCTCCAGCAAACGGCTTCTCTGCGCTAGAGTGCCCGCAGCGACATTGCTCGCGCATAGGGCACCGTTCAAGCGGCACTGCCGCAGCGACTTGAGCAGCAGTCCAGACAAAGGTGTTTCTACGTGATTGGTGGGCGATGTGTTGTGCGCCGATGATGATGACGAGGGCTGCAGCGACCGATGCGCAAACAAGGGAGACCTAGGCTCTTCAGCAGTGGTGGCTGCACCACCACCACTAGCTCTAGTAGCAGGAGTAGCACTCGTGTCGAGAGCGGCTCGAATGGCCGATAAACCACCCGCGTCGAGGAGGGCGTCGGAGGCAGCGTTGTCGTCGCATGCCGCGACCAATGACAAGAGCTTCAGAGCGGGTTCCGCTACTCCAGCGCACAACTCCGCTCCAACGTTCGACCAAGCCAAATGCGCTCCTCCTCCTCCTCCTACTCCAGCTGCTGCGCGTGCGACAGCATGGCTGCTGTCGAGGTCCTCTTCACCCATGCCGTCTTGCTCTAATGTGGTGCGAGGCGGCAAGCCTAGGCGAGCCGCCGCCACGGCTGCATGCGCCAGAGAGACGGTGGTCTCCAGGGTGCCACTCTGGAGCACAAGCACGGTGCCAATGGGAGCAGTTGCCGCGAGAAATGACAACGCCCAAAGCGCCTAATATGGTGAAGCGGAATTTTGTTGACGCATGGTCACACGCACGAATAAAAGGTATGAAATTAGCCAAGGAGGTGTACTGAAACAAGCGTGTGTACAAGCTGCTAAAGACACCAAGAGAATGTATCAAAAGATATATAATTTATACTGCTCCATGAAACGGTTGCCAAGGTGTTGCAACCTGAGACGCAGCGTCATGATCGAGGCAGAGCACGCGCGGTGAGGCCGCCACCGCTGCAGCAGGAGGAGGAGGAGCAGAGCGCGCAGCGTGGCTAATCACTAGACCACTGTCACCAGCACCAGCACAAGCACCACCGCCATGGCCGTGCTCATCGTCTTCCGTGTTCGGCACCGCGAGCGCAAACAAGAGCTGGCTGAGCACCGGAATCGCTTCGCGCAAATGGTTAACTTGGCTCACGCCGCCTGGCTGGCGGCACAAATTCGCAAGCCCCCTGTAATAGCGTTAGAAGGGAAACAAGAGTAGAGTTGAGTGGACACGGTTGAGGTCACAATGATTTTAAAAAAAAAACAAGAAAGAAGTACTAGTAGTTTGCATTGAGGGGAGTCAGCAGTTGAAGACGAGGGCTTGGTGTAGTGAACACGATGAAGTACAAAACATGAGTAAGTGGCACTACTTCATGTGCGTGTGTCTGTTACCAGGCCACAGTTCTCAAGTGGTCTTGGGAGGTTGGGTTTGCAATCGCAGCTAAGAAAGGCCGTAGCACGCCTGCTTGAAGGAGTGCATTTCGGGCGCTCGCACCGTCTCCAGCGACGTTAGCGAGGCACCAAATGACCTGGATTGGGTGTTTTGGAGGGAGGAAAGGTATGCGTAGGAAAGTGTGGGTAATTGAGGATGGAAAGCATGCAGAGAACAAGAAAGTGAACACGCAATGATAAGGAATTTTATGTTGAGACACCGCATTGTCACATTGTCAACACGAGAGAAAGCTTGAGAAATACGAAGCAAGCG
>Ga0307979_1001475_pt1 | contig 16717 bp, 15 predicted proteins | sample OrgLakmetage1058_FD_201833 | JGI IMG/M metagenome (GOLD analysis project Ga0307979, IMG submission 201833) | Saline water microbial communities from Organic Lake, Antarctica - #1058 | ecosystem: Environmental > Aquatic > Non-marine Saline and Alkaline > Saline | place: Antarctica: Organic Lake...
CAGCTGCGAGCTACCAGTCTGAAGCCCTCAGTGATCTTCTTGGAACGGGCAAAGACACGCTTCTGCACTCTCAAAAGTACATCTGCAACATGGGCCAGGTTATAGAGGTCATCGGCAATTTTATCTCCTGGGTTTTCCTTAGGTTTTCCCTTAGCGTTATTAGTAATCACCGGATCTTCTGCTGAGCCGAAGTGGGTAAAAACGCGGTTTTCTTGGTTACTGACTCCGACCGCAGCAACTACCACAGCGAATTCGACGCAGAAACTTCATATGGCAGCCACATGAACCCCGAACCCGGCTTCCGAGCCGGGCCAGGGGATTCCTATGATGCCGCCTAAATGATACCCTTTCCCTGTATAGACTCTGTAACACCATTCCTCCCCTCGGGGGAGGCGCGAAAAAATGCCGATCAAAAATATTTGAGGACGACGTTATCATCAAGTCACCAAGGCTGCGATGGATGGCGCTTCGAGGACAGCGCCGCTATTGAAACCTAGTGCAAGCCAAGACCTGAGCCGAAGTTCATGAATGTAACTAATGCACGTCAACTTTCTTGGGCTGGTAGAAGTCTTTTTGCTTTTGAGTGTTTTCTAGCTTACTTATCGAGCTGAAGAGCTCTTTATTAGTAGTAGCCAGGAGGGCTTCAGTGCTTTAGTTGTCTCGAAGTAAGAGAGTATGGTGCCATCGTCGTCGAACGAGCTCCTCTTTGAAGGCTCTTTGTTGAAGCAACGCTTTGAAGTAAGCCGATTATACAAAACTCCTTGGAAGTTGCGGTTTCTGCGCTTATATTCCGACCGCCTCGAATATGGCAAATGGAACAAGAAGGGTATTCTCATGATTCGGCAAGGATCACCCATCTACTTGAACTACACGCTCTCAGTGACTGTGCAGGACAATGGCTGCGGTGCGATTAAATTGCAATTCTAGTCTCATCGTACCCAGCTAGTAGAGCTGTCAGTATATCAATAGTAGATACCTTCAATTCTAACAACGATGTCCTCGTGCCACACAGGCCCAGACGGCAAGGTTGCACGCCTCATTGAGCTGAGGGTACAGTCAGCGCCTAATGGTCGGCCTAGCCCTCAAGCTGCATGGACGCACGCGATCTTTCTAGACGACCCAACGGACAAGCGTCTCAAGGGCACGCGGCTGTTGAGTGAGCTCCGCAACGTGGAACGGCTGCACAAGGTGCATTACACAGACAAAGCCCTCTTGAGGCAGCATCGCTAAACTTCCACTTAAAACGTTACTTAATTTGCGCGCAGCCAAAGAAAATTGTGTCTTAGCATGCGTTTTTCCCATTCGTTGACCTGCATGTGTGCCCTTTAATACCCAACAGGTTGCTCACGGTGACATCGTTTCTGCTCCCGTTAGTGATAGCTCCAGTAGTAGTAATAGTCCTACAGGCGGTGCTTCTAGCGCGCCTCTTGTTGCTCCATCTTCGCCTTCTTCTCGCCCAGAAGTTGAGCCACCAGCCCCTGTAGCAGCGGTGTCTCCAGATTACGTGGCTCGAGCCGTCGCTCGCCGCCGCAACCGCCCTCAGCGAGCCAATGGTGAAGTGGAGAGCAATCGTCGTAAAGTAGAGCAGCCTGATGGAGCTGCGCCACATGAGGTGCCTACATTTAGAAGCAGCGCCTCTAGTGTAAAAGCAGATAGCAGTGGGAGACTGGTAAAGCCTAGAAATAGAGTGCAATCCGCACAAAGTGTGCGCAAGCATGTGGCAGGTGACGATGCCGCTGCGAAATCATTGCCAACGCGGTCTGGACGAAAACAGCAAAACCCACTAGACAACCGGTGAGTGTTGAGATGTACAATCATTTAATTCTATAAAACTTTATATGATTGTCTCTTTCTTTATTTGCCTTTTTTAAAAATGGATTTCGGTGTTATGGGAACAGGTATAGACCAGCCGGAAAGAACTCCTCGTTACAGCATTCACCGAGAAGGGAGGAGGAGAAGGTTAAAGATTCAGTACCTTCGGATAAAATTGCACTATCGACTATTGTGAGTGTGGATTATGAAGCAACCGAGATTAGCTCTGGCGCTCGTTTAAGACCTTCATTACACGAGCAAGAAAAAGACGACGACGACGACGATGTGCCTCGCTACATACCAGGATCGCCATCAGAAGTGAGTCTCCGGAAGGCTCGCACCACTCGTGGCTCTGAAGAGGGGCCTTTGCCGTCAGGCCAAGTGGAAATGGAGATGGCAGCGTCTTCGAAGGTGAATTTGTGCTTTACATGTGTGTCGCCTGCTATTATCTGACACAAGGGCACTAATCTGTTCGATTTGTCTGTCACATCCTTTAGGCCCGCGATGAAGCTGAAGATTTGAGCAATCGAGTGAATGCACTCATGCGCCAGGTGAGCAAGTAAAAGATTTTACTGTTGCCAGAGCTGCTTTTCGATTGTCTTTCTTAGTTTCGGCACTTCTCTGTTTTTTTTTTCGTATATCCTTCCTACTTCGATCACTACCAAGGGTATAACCATTCCGAAGATGCGTCAACCGAAGAGTGGATAATCTTCTTTTTTCGTTGATATTTCATGGATTTCTCTGCTCCTTAGGGCTCCAAGGCCGACCATGTAGCAGCCTTGCCAGTGCAGCAGCCGGCTAGTAAGAGTGGCAGCACCGGTAAACGATCTGATGCATCGGCTCCTTCAAATGCACCCCCTATGCGGCGCGTTGCTGCACCCACGTAAGTCCTGTGCATATATCTTTCTAGTCCTCCGCGGATTCACTGATATCTCTATCTAATCCCGGATTAAATTCATCACTTTATGCCCGCCTATGCGTGAAAGCAGGTACCGTGACACGGCTGCCACCAAAGCCCGTGCGAAGAAACCGTTGCCAGTGAAGCCCTGGAAAAGCAACAGCAGCATGACTTCACAGGCCACGCCCTCGATTCACCGCAGCAGCGACGACGTATTTGTAGGCAGTGGTAAACGGCCGATACAGGAACCGAGAAAAATGCGCCTCTGAATTGGTTTTGTTCGTGCTCTCGTGTCTTACTCAAAATGCCGCATAAATCGTTTTGGAGAATTCCCCGTCGATAGTCGCCCGCAGTTCAGCATCAGTAACCAAGAAAACCCACGAGGCTGCTGGGTTTTCTTCAGGTTTTCCTTCAGCGCAACTAGTAATCACCGGATCTTCTGCTGAGCCGAAGTGGGTAAAAACCCGGAAAACCCGCGGTTTTCTTGGTTACTGTTCAGCATGCTTCATTAGAACTATACCAAGTATTCAGATAGGAGCACAAACATATTTAATTATTAAGGTTGGGCATAAAGCGTTAAGAATTAGCGCCAAATAGCAGTTCTGATAATAAAGTGAAAGTGAAGTATTGAAGAATGGAGCTCGAAGCTCGAAGACTACCGAAGACAACGACAACGACGAAGACCTCGAAGTCAACAGTACAGGGAAGAATTGTTTCATGGCCTCAGGCCTCGACTTTTCCAAACGTTCAGCAGTTCAGCACTGTCTCTCGACGGTTGATTCATTTCAGAGCCCAACAAGCCCGAGGAGCTCGGCACGTTGACGTAGCCTTACCTCCAATACTGCAACTAGATGAGGCCTCCACCAGCGTCGAATGCGGCCGGACTGCAAGCTCAAGTGTCAAGTCTCGTAGCGAAAGAGCTCTTTGCCTCAGCAGAGCTCCTGTGCAGTTTCTTGCTCTCCAACTCTCCTGCCGATAACTTGCCTGTGACGGGCCTCGGCAGTCACGCAGCTTCGCTAGCGCTCTACGGTGATGCTCTCTTTGGAAAGGTTGGTGTAATTTAGCCATTATATGATGCTCTAAAGTTCGCGATTTGATTGGAGAATATACGCCTTAAGTTCTCTTAGTACCAAAAACAAATGACATTCCTAACAACATACTTATGGCACAGGGTGAGTATCAGCGAGCGCTCAGCTACTACAAGCAGTCGCTGCAGCGCCGTAAAGTCGGACCTCACACCATCGATTCAGGTGGTATGGGCCTAGGAGGCGCAAACGGCTCCCCATCGCCCCCGGGCTATGTCGCTGTGACCACTTATGAGGAAGCTGAGCTCAAATACAAGGAGGGGAAGTGCTACGTGGAACTCGAGGACGTTCCCAATGCCATTCGCGCTATGGAAGCCGTGCCGCCTTCACTTCGCCCCTTGCAGTTGAACTTGCTGCTGGGCAAGGTGCACACGAGCACTGGCAGCAAAGCATCAGCTCAGCGCGCTTACCGAGATGCATTGAAACAAGAACCGACCGCACTCGAAGCGATCGGACCTTTAGTGGCTCTTGGAGTGGGCGCCACAGAACTGAAACAACTCATCAGTGGCGGTACTGGTACTGGGTCGAATTTCGCGTTGGGGTGGGTATCTGACTTGATCGATGGGATGTGCAGTGCGCAGGCGAACGACTTCACCCTCGCAGCTCGCGCTTTTGGGAGTTTGGAGGCTCAGTTTCCTTCCAACTTACCTTGCCTCCTGCACCTAGGCAAGGTCCACATGAGCGCAGGGCGCTTAGATGATGCGTCTTACTATTTCACGAAAGCTCGCATCAGTGACACGCTGAATTTGGATGCCATGGATGACTTCGCGTTGCTCATCAAGATGCGGCACGCAGAAGGCGACAGCTCGTTACTCGGTGAGCCCACTCCTCCGCCCCCTCCTGATGGATCCGCCTCAAGTGCCAGCCAAACTGCATGCGCTGCTGAATTGAACCGTTTGGCGCACGATTTGACGAGCATGCACCCTGTATCGAGGCCCGAGCCGTGGGTCACTGTGGCACTCTACCAGGATGCCAAGGGTGATCCCGACAAGGCTTTAAGTTTCGTCAACAAAGCGCTTACATGTGCTCCTCGGCACACGCTGGCCCATGCGTTGAAGGGGCAATTGTTGCTCGCGCGCGGACAGCCTGATCAGGCGATCGTGAGTTACTTCAAAGCAAAAGAGTTGCGACGAGACTTGAGCGCTTACAAGGGTCTAGTGGAGGCTTATTTGGCAGCAAATAAGCTACGAGAAGCCCTCATCATCGCAAAAGAAGCGAGTTCCGTGCTGCATGCCTCTCCAGGCGCGCTCACCTTGTTAGGTCAAGTGCTCGCTACGCCAACCACTACATCAGCGGACAAAGAGCGAGCAGTGACCCTCTTTCGCCGCGCCCTCTCTTTAGACCCTACATGTGTGGAAGCGACCCGAAGCCTCGCTCTCTTGCATGCCGCTGAAAAGCGATGGAGCGAGGCGGCAGAAGTGCTCAACACGAGTTTGAGGTGCCACAACGCGAACGCTTTCTTGCATGCTCAGCTAGCCGATGTCCTGACGTCCTCGGGCCAACACGCCGAGGCGCTCGCCCATTACCACACTGCTATGTCACTGAATCCGAACCACACGAGTGCTCAAGCAGGGCTCGAACGACTGGAGAAGCTGATGCGAGGAGCACCTGACGAAGCGTCAGAGAACGGCGATGAGGATGACGAAGACCGAAGCGAGGAAGTGTCCGCTGAAGGATCTGGGAACACGTCGCAGTATATGTGAGTGAGATGTGAGGCGGAATGGGAGATGGGAGATAGAAATTAACTAACTCGAGTTGGCTTTAAATTTAAATAGCAGAAAGGGCTAAAAACCGATGCCCCATATTTTGACATATGGTGACATGTAATCCAATATATGAGCGGCTTGTGTTTTTTTTCTCGAATAACCTATGCAATGATCAAATGTACTATAGCGACTCAATAACTGGCCTTGATTCATTTAGGGGTCAATGTGTGCCAAATTTATACCTACTTGCCATTTAATTTACCACTGAATCCACTCATGGTGAATTCACAATGATGTCTGAGCTGACCGCGGTAGTCGGCAATTACGAATATCAACTACAACTCTAACTTCACTTTTAGCTTTTAGTACATCAAACGTCCGCACAACTAATCTCCTAAACCAAGGCGCTCACGTGGGTAGGTACGCCATTTTTGCCGTCCCTGTAAACGCTCACACGCTGGGCCGCTGCCACTAAACTCTTCCACAATAGCGTCACCCCAGCGCCGGTGTGCCCACTCACGCACATCACTTTCGGAGTCTTCACCGGCTTGGTTGCACCCTCGTCTTCGCGAAGGGCCTTGCTCTTGGTTCGGTCGGCTACAGCCCTGAGGTGCTGCCAATCTCCCTGTACGAGCTGAGCGCAACGGGCTAAGTGAGCTGTGTCCATGAGATCGCCTTTGGTGAGCACTAATCGGTGGGGCCGCCGCGCGACATGTAAAAGGGCCAAAAGCTCTGCGTCGTCGTCAGCAATGCCCCTCGTGGCGTCGACTAGTACACACGTCGTGGCCAAGACCTATGTGTAGACACATATTGGCAGAAAGCACATTGGCACGGTGAATAGTTTCATTCGAAGAATTGATGGAAGGGAAGGACAATCTAGCGTGAGGAATGATTGCAGGCGGGTTGATTGTCTCAACACAAATGGAGAGTGCTTGAAGTATTGGCCACCTTTCGTTCGAGGAGGAAATCGCGAGTTGACGACGCCCAGCGCTTTTTGGTGACTTCTCCTGCGACAGCGTGGCCATAGCCAGGAAGGTCCACTAAGGCTAGAGCAGGAGGCATATGGCCCATCTGGTACCAAAATAGGGCGTCCGTCCACCCAGCGCGATCAGAGACTTTGGCTAAGCCCCTTGTGTTGGTTAACCCTGAGAGTGCGTTCAGCAGAGTGCTCTTGCCGCAATTCGAATGACCTGCTAGCGCTACTTCAGGAAGCGAGTGCTTAAACTTGGGCCAAGGCGGCTTGGCAGTAGAGGCTAAGTACAGGCAGGCACCAGCTGCGCCTACTTGATGACGCTCCATTCGATTGCGGTCGTTGCCAACCTGAGATAAAGTTAACAGCCTTAGCGAGAACTTGCATTATAGTGATCATGCATTGAATCACACTTTGATGCGGCAAGTGAATTGAGGTGCCATTGTCAATATACCTTTTTACGGCCGAGCCCTAGGCTCTGTAGCCTAATGATTGAAGCACGCTCCTCAGCCTGGCCTCCAGGAAAGGACACACTTTCTTGGAGCCGCTCTAAATGCCTAGCACGCTCCGCGATGATAGCACCAGTGACGGAGTCCAGACGCTCACCCCGCCGCCGCGGCCCCATCCCTGACAATTCTTCAAGCTTTTTCTTGCTTTCGCGGCTATGCTTCAGCCGGAGGCATCGGGTCATGGCAGAACATGATGAACGGGTTAGGATACCATCCCTGAGACCTGCGCAGCATCGTAGTGCAGCCATCCTAACTTTTGGTTGAGATAGATCCGCGATCGTTATTCGTACTAGCTGGGTTGTTCAGGATGAATGCTTTGAGAGCTTTTTAGTAGCGAGCAAAGCAAGGAAAGTGCCGCGCTTTCCTTGGCTGCTTGACACGACCAAAAACACAAAAAAACCAAAAAGCAAACAACAGCCCCGCAGGGGCGCAGGCTGTAAAGTTCAAATATTTTGCACACCGACACCGCACATTGCTCATTGCAGATTGCAGGTGCATGTGGGGATTCGGTTGGAATTCGTAATTTAAAAGAAGATCAATATCAATATGCCTCCAGCCACCAGCGCCCCTACTAACTACTAAGGAGCGGACTTCCATCACGACCCCACCAAGAGGCGAGTATATTTTCTAGTTCTAATTTCTTGGGTAATATCTTTTGAAGCGAACATGTAAGCGAAAGGTTCTCAAAAGCTTCCTCATTCGTTACTGGCGATTCTCTTTCCAATAGCCAATCCTAAACCTATTCTCAATCCACGTTCATGGCGTCTTTCTGTCCCTGCTTGGTATTGCTCTCGCTAGTATCTGTCTGCATCGCCGCTGCGGCTACTGCCGACGCCGATAATGCATCTGCTGCTGCGGCGCCAATTTCTATACACGCACCATGCAGTGCAGTAGCGGAGGAACAATGATAATGTTACGGACAGAGAAAGAAATATCACGCTTGCAAGGTTTTAAATCAATTTAATCGATGTCTTCTTTGAAGTCGAGACGATGGAGAAGTGATGAGAATAGCAAGGAATTAAGCTCATTCCACGCACCTTGGCGCAGGTCAAGGTAAAGCTTCAAGAAGGCTCTGGTTGCCGTTGATCGAGGAGCGGAGCCACACGTTTGCCGACACACCAAAGTGCGGCTTTGCAGGTCTTGGCTGCTCGCTGATAATGACGACGACGACGACGGAGACGAGGGGCAGACGCGGCAGTCGAGGTAAGCATGGAGCAATTTGGCCTCTGTAGCTGGGCTGGCCGCTTCCTGTAGTGTTATATTAGGAGAAAAGACAAAACTCCAGTCAGTATGAAAAAGAGAGCAGGTTACAACTATCGTAAGATGCGTTTAGAGTCTATGTATTTCTTTTAAAACATATCTATGAGTACTACCTCAGCACTGGTGAAGCGGAGCCTCAGCGCAGCGCCATCGCAATCTACCAAAGGGAGCCAGCCCTCCCATGCCTCATCTTCGCCTTTCTCTTTGTCTTCAGAGGAGGTGACTGGCGAGAGTGCGGCTGAAGGCTCTGTAGCAGCATCAGCATGCAAGCCACTACCACCACCACCACTGGTCACATCCCTTGCAGATGCGGCGGTTTCTGCGAGCTGCGCCACGAGTTGGCGGTCGTAGAGAGCATGCCGCCACTCGCCAGCTTCTTCGACTGTCTTGCAGCGCAGCCAGAGCTCGCGCTTGGACTCATCTGGCAGGGGCACCACCACGGCCACTCCTTCTCGCCATTGGCGGAGGCCGGGAGGCGGGCGGAGGCAGGCGCGCGCGAGATCGACACGGTAAAGCTCGGCACCGGGCATGTCCGACCCAGACCTGTTTGGGGGTGTATCATGATGACAGAAAGGAAGAGAAAGAGAGGTGTCAAGGATAATGGAACGATTAGAGATACACTGAAAGAGCCAACTCTACTTTTAACCAAATAGGGGGAGTTAAGCCTTCTCACTTGACTTCGAAGCAGGCAAGGGTTGCCCTTGAAGCAGATGAAGGAGCCGAAGGATTGGGCAATGAAGGAGTTGCGGCCAGCCAGCAGGGGCGCCAGGTCCAACGAGAGAAGTCCGAGTCAGGGGGACCGAGCAAAGAGGATGACGATGCGGGGCTGCCTGTAAAGAGAAACAAAAGATTGAGATGCTCGTGTGTGTGAGAAGATAGATGAGGTACGGGGGGCATCAAAAAGAGAGGTAAAGAAAGAGTTAGAGACTATGGATGAAGCCGCCTCATCATCAATAACCACCTGTTGATAAGTCCCGCAGGCAATAGGTAGCTTTCGATCGTCTCAGAGGCATCGCAGCCGCTGCTCCCGACCGCAATTCGTTGCGACATGCTTCAGCAGCCGCGCGCAGGCGGCCTCCCTGATGGAGGTAAATACAAGGGAGGAAGATAAGGGGGGAGGGGGATGCGGCACATGTGGATCTTCACAGTAGTTTGTATAGAAATACACTTGAGAGATTTATCTGCATTTATATTTCAAACCTGAAAGTCTTTCTCCGTCAGAGGTTTAAGGTAAGCGTCTTCGTCATTCGGCGGAGGAGTTGGCGCGACTTCCAGCTCAGACAAAGTGCGGTGCAAACGAGGTAAGCCCGCAAACGGCGAGGACGATAATGCCAAAGAGGAGGCGCCGGGCGCGCGTGTGGCCATTGGACCGTTCCACATTTCGAGGCAAGTCCATTGCTCGTGGCGGACCTGAATGAACAGACAACGGGAAGGAAGAGAAGTGCGAATTAAATTGAAAAAAAGAGATAAAGGACGAATATATAGACCTAAATTATCACCAAACATTTGCCAAGGCATAACATATTGCCTCGACGTATAATTCTGCAGTGCGTACTCTCACCATGATTTCTCCGAGATCGCATCCAGAAGGAATCAAGCCACTGGCTGCTCCAGCGATCGAGTCATTGCTTTGCATGCCTGCCCACCCCGCTGCCGATACTCCAGTCATGTTCTTGCTCAACGCGGCTTGCACCTTCTGGCTCTCGGCTATTGTCGACTTCCGGTCACGCTGTCCGCCAAAGTCCAAGTAAGTCTCAATCGGGCTGAAGTCTCCTCGCGCAGCTCCTAGCATCGCTGACAGCCACACACCGGCTTCTTCAGGTGACTCCTGCTGCCCCCCAAAAGCAGACAAGGACGGTGCACCTGAAGTCGGAGTGCTTTGGCCTAGCGAGGCCGCAATCGCGAGAGCTACCTCATCGACTGGCTGTTGTTGTTGTGGACCTGGTGGATTTTGCCCAAGAGACGCAGCAATGGCCGCAGCAACATCATCGTTACCATTGTTGTTGGTGGTGTTAGTGTTGCTTGGAGTACTGCTCGGAGGAAGCATGTTCGAGAGGTCGAGCGTAAAGTTCAGCGCATTGCTTGCTCCGTCGGAATTCGAAGAGGATGCTGCTGCTGCTGCTGCTGCTGCTGGAGCATCATTAGCTGGAGCATTTGAAGGGGGAACAGCACGAACAATCGGCCAAGGCGAAGGTCCTGGGTGTGCTCTCATTGGTGGTGCAGCAGATGCTGGCGGGAGAGTAGGCGGAGGGGTGTTTGATGCTGTATCAGCGCCACTGTTACCATCGCTGCTTGACGCAGGAGGATTGGTATTATTGGTCGTTAAGACATGGTTGGCGATGGCGACAGCGGCTAGCAAACGAGCAGTGTCTTCAGAGAGTGGTGGCACATCACCACTTGTAGTACTGGTGCTAGTGCTTCCATTACTGCCACCATTGCCGTGGTTGTTGCTGCCACTGCCGCTGCCGCCGCTATCATTGCCACCACTAGCGCCAGCCGTATCTTCACCGCCATCTCCACCTCCACCTCGAAATGGTCTCTGGTCGTCACCTTTGTGGTCGCTAGACTCACTTGATGCATTCATCGAAGCTAGGAGCGCGGATTGAAGAGAGGCATCATCATCTCCGGTTGAGCTCTGTCGTACCAATGCAGGTAGATCGTCATCGTTGTCTTTGCTTTCGAGCTTTTCAGCGCTAGGTGTTGCAGCTGATGCATTCTTCTGGTCACGCGGGCTATCGAGCGCCATTCCCATGGAAGCATCGATGGCGCGCTGTAAGTCACTAATGCCCGAAGAAGACGACGAAGCTCCGCTGCTGTCGCCGCTGCTCGAGGCTGCAACTGCGGGTGGCCTGGGCCGTTGTGTGCGTCGCTTGACTGCTTCTTGCCACATTAGAGCAGTCGCCTCTTCGTCGAGCGGTAACACTGCATCATCCTCAGCTGCTGTTTCAACTGCAGGTGTTTCTGACGTTGACGCTGTTGGTGGTGGTGCCGGCGCAGGTGCACAGAAGACTCCTGCTGAAAAGTGGCCCATGGTATAGAGAAGCACGAGTGGGTCCTTGTGGCACAAATTTGCGGGGTGCAAGGTAGGGAGGTAAATGCCGCTGTGAAGCAAGTTCCAGGGGTAGCCCTCGTAGCGAGCCCCGAGCACTAAGATCGGCCTCCTCAGAATCTGCGCCAGCACCCACACGTGTTCGGGCAGCAAGGAGCGCTTCGGCGTGCTGGCGTCATCCATCGAGGTGTGCCACTCGTCGAGCAAGCGATACGCTGCGGCGGCCCCTTCTTCTGAGGCCAGCGCGAGAGCTGCTGCATTCAATGAAGCTGAGTCGCTACTGCTATTGCTCAAGCTAGCAGTAATTTGTGATTCCTCAACCTGAGGCGCTGAGTCGGCTGCTGACGAGGTTTCACCTATCGATTTTGCTTTCTTGTCACCATCAGCTGCCATTTCCACAGCACCTGCTGTTACTGGTGCTTCGGCAGCAACTGCTCCACTGGCTCCACTCGCAGGCTCTTCTTCCACCTCTTCAGGTGCGTACCCGTCCACATCGCGTGTCTCGGCAAGGCGCTCGCGAGCCCATCTGCGGTTGTGGCATGCGAGGTACGAAAAGGATGAATTTACATATCGTTAACACATCGTACTATTCTTCTTCCCCTAAACTCATCATCATAAATCATTTACCTGGCAAACACAGCACCGCTCGACTCCCGCATCGCAAGCGACATAAGCAACCGTAAACCTGCCCATCGCCTCCCCAGGGCCACGCCGCTTCCCCCGCATCCTTCTCCGCCGTCTTCCTCCAACCCGTAAGCTTGGCGGCAGGCGAGGTCGGAAGGCGCTTCGCCGTCGACACACGCGACGGGCACCACCAGTGGCGCACCGTCGAAAGCTACATGGAGAGGAAAAGAAGAAGAATGATTAGGACGTAGTAGAAGATGAATATGTACCAGGGTCACTTGTGTGAGAGGCTGCTTTTATGTCTATATACATGTATAGTTCAAATTACCGGGGTCGCCACCGCTGCGTGGCACGAGCGCCACCATCGAGCCATCAGGCGTGCCTCCTGTCACCCAACATTGCGTCCAGAAACCGTTCAATTTCGCCTTGACCACATCCCCCCTCTGTAGGGACGGAGTGCGGTCCTGCACGCCATGGCTCCCCAAGCACAAGCCGTTCAAAAGGCAATCGCCGCTGCCCGTCGTCTGAAGCGCCACCAGCTGTGCCCTGTATAGCGATTAGAAGTGTTGATTATGCATGCACATGTGGGTCGTAAGGGAGGTGTTCCGAAATCGCGAGAAAAAAAATAGGCTGGGAGACGAGTTCTGACTTCCTTAGAGCGCACAAACCAATCGCTCAAAGTCCTTAATCACCTCAAAGGATCTGCCAGCCACGGATGCCAAGCAGCAGGAATGACGCGCCCTGAGACCAGCTCCTCGGTTAGCTCTGGTCGCACTGCGCACTCCTCATGTAAAGCTCGCCCACTCACAGTCGCCGCATGGGAGCCAAAAGCAGGAGGCAACGAGAACACGTGGCCGCCCTGTAGACAAAAGAGAGGCAAAACATGAAAATGTTCGAGGGAGAAAACATTCAATTTGACACAGAACCTAGTTATACATTTGAATAGCGAAGGTGGCACACAAACCGTGAGAGCGTGCGGGACTGAGGTGCTGAATTGCGGGTGGCCTTGGGAGGCAGGGTGACTAGCGCCCCTTGGAGCTACCAAAGAAAAGCTAGACGTTTGAGTCGCTGAAGATAGATGACATCAACAGGAAAGAGTGGGAGGATTAGATTCTCTAGCATGTCGGGCGCGTCCGCATAATGAACGATCTCGTGGCTTAAGCAATTGCTGGAAGCTTAAGTTCAACTCATCCAAATAGAGTCTTACCACTGCCCGTGGGAGCAAAAATCGTAGCGCCCCATAGAAGTTTGATTTGCAAGCTTGTGTTAGTCCGAGCGACTAATTCGCCCAGCCCGTAAGGCGTTTGGTATAACGTCGTCGTCATTGCAATGATACACTCCCTCTCCACAGCTCTCTCTCTCCCTCATCCCTCATCAACCAGCTCTAGTGTGGTATCTAAAAAATACGTACTTTCTTTGAGCTCCTGCCTTCTCCTTCTCCGTGATGAGGACTACAGATCTGTAGTGTTGGAACTCAGAATACACACAGCTTTATTCTCATAGAAGGCGGACAATAGAGAACCACAGAAAAGTCTAATTGGTAAGGTACAAGCACGAAGGACGTTCAAGCTCGCTTTTAGGAATGTGGTGGCCTTATAGTGCCTTGAATTGCGACTTGGACTTGAGACAACAAGCACGACAAAATTTCCCTCTGCTTTCCCAAAACATAGAAATAGAAGAATACCTTCGATATGCCCCCTTGTTTTGAGCTGGCTATAATTTCCACCCCGCCCCCTGGCTCCGGGCTTTAAATTCGAAACCGGGCTCGGGCTTGTTGGCTGTATAGACTCTAAAGTATAAAGTATGGATATAAAGTAAAGTGTCGATTGTCCGGAAAGAACGTATCGCCCGCTCTCTTAAAGTAAAGTGCATTCTCTTATATCATATATGAGACAGGCCTCGGGAGCTCGAGAGGCCGCATTTATCACACCGCGTTCCTGGGTTAAGGGTTCTAGTTTTGATACCACAAAACAAAAAGAGAACAACTGGAACGTAGTAATCGCCCCTTGGTCTAAATCATCATGGAGAGACCAGCGCAGTCAGCTTGTTACCATGCTTGAGGTGAGCTCTGTATCTCCTCTTCAAATGGCGCCTGGCCATTTTCCAAAGCCAATACATCTGGTGCTTTTTTAGCATCCGCAGTAACATTCTTCGGACCGTCCTTTGAAGGCAGAGCATTCTGATTCAAAGCGTCGTCACCACCAGGTGTATTGCCAGCATGAAGCGCCAAAGGCTCCAACAGGAGCTGTTGCCGCTGAAGACGGTGCACCTCTGCGTGGTTCATTTTGGGGCTTCGAGCAGGAGGAGGTGGCCTGAGTTTGCTTTTGCTCTTCGCAGGTGGTTTAATGCGAGGCCCCCATGCAAATCCTTGCAAAGAGCTGGAGCTATCTCCTGAGGAAGGAGGCGCCGCCGTGGGTGCAGGAGGGAGAGCAGACGTAGGGTGATTTTGGCGAGAGGGCGGCTGCTGAGGCCAACTCCGAATCGAATCCACATGTAAGTAAGGAGAGGCACTGGGCACGAGACGCTCTACCGGTGGGAACCCACCCACATCGTCACCGCTGCCACCAATGCTGCGACTGCGCGCTGACTCGATCTCGGCGACAGCAGCTGCTTCGACCAATCCTTCTAAACTGTTGCTGTCTACAGCGGTGTTGCCATTATTGTTGCCATTCCCTTCTTCTTGTTCTTGAGGTCCATTAGCAAGGCGAGTGAGGGCTGCTACTACAGCACCCTTCAAGAGAGCAGGCGCGAGGGGAAACGGCAGTTGCGCTGACACAGCGGCCATGACTCGCTCAACGAGATCAGGGTCCAACCCGATGTCGATGTCATTGTGGCTGTTGGGGCTCATAGCAACAGTAGGTGCAAAGCCATCACCATTGTGATTAGCCATCAATTGACGACTCTGCGGTAAGTTTCCTCGAGTCAATGGAGATGCGTGGCCAGTGTTTGGTACAGTACTCGGATTTCCCATCAAGGGATCGCGAGGCCAAAACACAACGGTGGCGCCCCGGCTTGAAGTAGATGAAGGAGGAGACGAAACAGCAGTTGTTGGGCCAGGAGCTTTCTGATCAACTGGTGCAAGTTGCGTTGATCCGTGGTCAATTTGAACATTCTTAGGATTTACAAAAGCGTCACTTTTGGCATTCAAAGCAGTGGCAGTATTTGAGCTCGTGCTGGTGGTGCTTGTGTTCTCCTCTTTTTGTGGCGGTTTGATGTCGAGTTTTGATTCGTTGAAGTACACACGAGGCCTGAGTACTTCTGCTACAGTTGATAGCATGTTTGAGATGGCTGCTGTCTTAGTGCTATTATCAGTGGCACTGTCACCGTCTGGGAGTAAATATTCATAGAGGTCTGCAGGAGTGCGACCAATTGTGTTCAGTGAATCAACCAAGTCTTCATGAGATACAGGCACCTGCCAATTAGGGTTACTAACATAGTCAGGATCAGCCGCAGTATTCGACACTGCAGCAGAGTCTGCGGCCTCGAGCATAACCGAAACAGATGTCGTTGATGAGGGTGCATCGCTATTGCTCGGGTTTAAGCTGCAGCGGAACACCATGTTTCTCGTCGCATCATTTGGGCACGGCACTTGCACTGGAGTGGTCGACCATCCACTCGACATTGCTGCCTGGATAGTAGATGCTACTGCACCTTCCTCAATGACAACGACCATGTTGTTACTGCCGCCCTTGTTGCTATCATCATGGTTGTCAATTTGACCTTGCACCAGGAGCGTAGATGACCACGGGCCCCATCCTAATTTACTCCCTGCACGCACCCTAAACCTAGTACGTGGCACGCGCAAAAAGAAAGCAATGAATTAAGATATTGAATTACGACAAGGATGTATCTCAAGACGAAGTATTATGAGGTGGTATTTTTTTTTGTAAACACGTGTACGACTCAACGTACTGTTTGTGGAGTTCTCCCGTAAACCCCAAGGTTTCTTCATCCAGTGCCACTCGGTTTGGGCCCAAGTAAACCGTAAACCATTCGCTCCACACTGCACAATCCTCGTTACCACCGCTGTTGCTACCGGTATTATTTTCCTCATTGATTTTCCTGCCCTCATTTCCTTCTTCAAAGCTCTCAGCTTCTGTTGAAACAGGCATTTCTTTTACTTCCGCACTAGACGAGTGGAGTGGTGTAAGGAGTGACGACGCAAGGGGGCTCTTCAGCTCTCTCTTGCCAGTATTTCCCTTCTTTTTATGCTTGGTCGCCGTTGCTGCCTCACTCTTCTTTGGGAGAAGCTTGCGAGAATGAACCAAGAACCTGTCCACTTTTAGACCGTTGTTTGGCGGAAGGTTCCAAGTGAGTTGCAGTACTTGTGCCACACGACTCGTCGCTGATTTAAATCCAACCGACCGAGCACTGAGAGAAGGTGCAGAAGGAGCCGTTGGAGCTGTCTCCACAAAGAAGGGAGCCGACGAGGCAAGACCACGATTGCCACATTGAGCTGTGAGCCGATAAGCATAGCGTGTGCTGGGGAGCAGAGGACCTGAGTGGCAAGAATGAGCGCCAGGAGCTCGAACCACTTCTTCATAAGCGCTCGTCATCGTAGCCAAGGCACTGCTGCCACTCTTATTCGTCGAACCTGAATCATCCTGCAACACTGCTGCAGAAGCACACTCCAGCACGAGGGACGAGACATGCACGGAAGTTGGCGTAGAAGAAGGTAAGCGGCTAGTGTCTAAAGCTGCACCCCATGAAAGCGTGACAGCACTGTGAGAGGTGTTGTTGGTCCATTTCGCTTGTGGGGCTTGCGGTGAGAGGAACACGACAACCGGTGGCGAGGGAATCCACT
>Ga0307979_1001476_pt1 | contig 16712 bp, 10 predicted proteins | sample OrgLakmetage1058_FD_201833 | JGI IMG/M metagenome (GOLD analysis project Ga0307979, IMG submission 201833) | Saline water microbial communities from Organic Lake, Antarctica - #1058 | ecosystem: Environmental > Aquatic > Non-marine Saline and Alkaline > Saline | place: Antarctica: Organic Lake...
GCACATAGGGCACCGTCCACGGCTTGAGAGCATGACTGATGATCAGTGCCAGAGGGCGTAAGGCTCCTAATGCCACGTGATCACTGGCGCGCACGACATCCGGTGCGCTTGGCACACTCCCAGTAGTGGCAAGGCTGCTGCTGTTGCTATTGTCGCTGTTTTCGTTAACATTGTTGTTGTCGCTGCTGCTACTACTAATACTGCCACTGCTGCGGCTGTGACTGGCGTGGCTACCACTCGAGCTGTTCGATCCATCATCCACAGCATGTGCGCGTTGCACGGCTTTCGCAGCATAGCACGCAGCTACGATCGCGCCCACGGCCATTCCTAAGAGCAAGGCGCAAGCTGCTGCCGCTGACTTGAGCGCTTCAGCCATACGCTTCGACGCTAGAGCGTGGCCACACCACCTTAACGGCAGCCACCCTACCGCTAACAGCAAAGTGAGAGCTTCTTGCAGCCCTGCAAACCAATCAGCGGTGCCGTGCATTAGTAAAGGGGTCGTAGTAGCGATGCAGTCAGCGGCAATATTGGTTGCCGAAGAGGAAGCGCAGGTTGACGCTTGAGCGGCAGCAGCCGCAGCGGCTGAGGAAGACAGCATTTCTTGTGCGCGTGGAGCGAGGGCTGCCCCCGCGAAAGCCCCCACTAAAATCCAGGCCAACCATCCTAGCGGGCCTGACCGCAGCTCGGGCGACAGATGCCCGCTGTTGCTTTCACCATTTGCGGCACTGCTCCTTGTGCTTCCTTCTTCTTCTTCTGGGACTCGGTAAGATCCAGTCAATCGACTCCGAGCGTGCATGGAGAGACCGACGCCGGCCATGCTCAGGAATGCACTCGCAACTCGCAACAGCCAAGACGCCCATGGGCTCAGTGTCAAGTGGAAATTGGTACTGTCTATAGAGACTTGATTGAAGCCAGGATTGGCGCTATCGCTTCCAGGTAAAGTAACGCCGCAGCACACGCCAGAAAGGGCCAAGAAAACAGCTGCAGCATAGGCCAAGCGCACAGCTACAAGATCCACAGGAGGCGACGGTGGCGCCGCACCTGCGCTGATGCTGTTGTTTGTCTGGTTGCTGCGGCGCGTTGCCTCACTCATAAACGAACCATTTGCTTCCAGCCCCTGACCGCGCATCAGCCGTGCTAGATTGCTTGACTCGTTTTGCAACCATGGCGGCAGCAAGAGCACTTTGTCTGTCACTTTAAAAGTAGTCGTGGCATTCTGATTGAAAACAACAGCAGCATCTGCCGCCACCACAGGATCAGTTGTGTTCGCGACAGCTTCGGCAGCACAATCTAGCAAAGAAGCCAACTTTACATCATTCATTTCTTCACTATTCATGTTTCTGTGCTCTACAGCAGCAGCAGCAGCAGCAGATCTAGCAGATTCAGCTGGAGCAGAGCATGTGGCCGTGATGGCAGCCGGTAAGATGTTAGCACGACTTATGCGTGGATGGCCAGTTAAGTGCGCGAGAGTCGAATTGCTGAGAGAACCACACCCGCGAAGATCAAGTAACTTGAGGGGAGGTAATTCCAGTTGCTCCACAACTACCGCTTCGACGCCTGGTAGCGAGCTCTCTGAGTACGCCTCATTAGTAGTAGGCTTTGGCCTTGTTCCACTGCTGCTAATGCTAACGCTGACACTCCTGGTCAAGTTGCCACTGCCACCACCGCTGCTGCCAATCGCATTACTCCTACTACTGAACCTACTAGTGCTATGAGTGCTGTCATTGGTGTGGCTATTGCTTTGGCCTCGGGGACTGCCCGAATCGCTGTTCGGGCTATTGCTTCGGGTGAGCTGAGGAAGGCCCTCTTTGCTTCCGTCGCTGGAACTTTCAACGAACTCGCGCGCTGCCAGCGCCACTGCGCGTGCGGCTACAATGCTGGCGTGCACATGTTGTTGTGCAGCAGCATTCGCACGCTCCCGTGCTAATTCCATAGCGCGCTGCACCTAAGATGGTCGAAATTCAAAGGAAACATATACCGTAGAACACATCGACATGATTAAGGAAACTACTCAAGTAACATCTACATCGCGCGGCAGTTAATTTAAAATCCTGATAACAGGTTACATGATAATGAAGTTGGCAGAATATTTAGCACATCCCGATGAAGTCCTGAAAATTGAAAATGGAAATGCACTTTGAAGTAGCAACGTAGTGAGTTTGAAAAAAATATCGTCGTACCACATGCTTCCGAGCTTGGTTGTAGGTGCATTCAAAGAGAGCTGCCAAGTGATCATCGAGGTGTCTTGCGTGTGTAGTGAAAAGCTCAAACACTACTTCACTGCCTTCCATTCCATCTCCGTCGCTGTGGGTGTCGTTACGGAGCCAACCAAGAGATCGCGCTTCAGCAGCGCCGCGCGTGCCTCGTGCCCAAAGCAACTCCTCGTCGCGAACACAATCCTCAACGCTTGCTCGCACCTGTTCGTGGTTGCAAAACTCATCAATAAGGATGATTGATTAACTTTGAAAGTGTCTCATGGTGCAAAGATACTTGGCAAATGCATACGTATGACCCATTTCATTTTCACTCCTATTCATCTCTCTCCGATCACTAGTGTACTTCGCAAGATGGGGCTAAATATATGTTCTCACTTCATCTAGGGCAACGGCGAGAGCGCCAGCATCTTCGACTCCAAAACCAATCGAGTCTTCCACGTTCCACAAACTCAATGGCCGTCCACTGGTGCTGCCTCTGGCATCTAGTGCGTCCTCGTCGGGTATTGATTCCTCAGCAGCTGCACCTCTCTGGATGCTGGCTCCAGTACCCTCCGATGAAACGCTTCCTAAAGGTGGTGCTGTATATTCCACGACAACAGCAGCAGCACTCGTAGGAGCACTTGCGAGGTGGAATGGAGAATATTTCGCCGTACGAATGCCTACGTCATGCAGTCTTACTCGTTTTAATTGTTTTGAGCCGTTGAACACTACTTCTGCCAGCTGTGGGCAGTCTACCAAATCAAGCTGTTCCAAACCATCGCAATGCGATGCAATAAACTTGGTCAGGCGTGGCAAGCCCAGAAAATGATCCCCGCCCAAGCCATGTACTCGAGTCAGCGAACAGCTCAATAGGCGCGGGCAGCCATTGAGTGCGCCTCCAAGCATTGCATTGGCGGCAGCTGGGTCCCAGGACAGGTCAACCAGCTCAAGTTCAGTCAAGCGCGGCAGCGTTAACAGAAGCTGCGAGCACTTTCTACCACAGCGCCGCACCGCAAGGCGAGCTAGCCTTGGCGAATTACTCGGAGTAAATACCAAGCGCTCCAAACGAGGGAGACCATCTAGCTCGAGGCTCGTTAGGCGTGGAAACACTACGCCTGCGGCCGCAAAATCAAGGGGCTGCCCCACAGCGAAGGATGTGCTGCCTTCGGTATCATCATCAATGCTTTCGCCAACGTTATCGTTGTTGCCGTCAATCGGATCAGCTATTTCCTCTCCCGTCTCACCAACATTCCTGGCGTTCTCGCTTAAAAGAGCTGTGTCCCCAGTCGCTGCAGCTCTTGCTGGATCTCCGATTCTGTCGCTGCCGCCGGCAACGCGCGGGATGATAATGCTGAGGTGCTCGAGGCGCGGAAAAGCATGTGCAAGCTCGATCAGCCCAAGCTGGGAAGGTACAGATACCAGAGCAAGGCTCGTCACGGACTCGCCTGTAGCCGCCTGCAAGGCAGCAAGCTTACTCCATTCCCGCGGTGCCCTTGCGTAATCCCCACGACACACGGGGCAAAGGCGATCTAACAACGACAATTCACACCCCTCGCAGCAAGCCCAAGCACCCGGTGCACATTGCCCACAACGGTGCGGCCGCCCATTCGTCGCATCGAGACAAATTGCGCACGATGTGAGGCCTTTTGGGCCGTTGTCGTCGTGGCGTTTACTGGCAGCGTCCTTGTCGCCATCAGCGGGAGTATCGCCGGCTTCAACTAGTTCTGCACTGGCATCGAGTTTGCAACTCGATCCAATATGTGTCTCTAAAGAACAGACCTGCTCCATTTATTTATCGAATTCTGACAGACTCGACGGCGAGCACTAGCCAGATGAAAAGTCAATCACTCTTGCACTGCTTGGCACTAAAATGCAAGTCTACTATACTGTAGCCCCATCGAATCATCGAGCTTTTGTAGTGTGCAGAAGCTGCTGAGCTCAGATCTCAGAACACAGAACACCAACCAGAAGATCGGGGTGGAGACGACCAATATATTATTATGCATTACGCTTTGCTTGCTTGCTTGCTCCATGCAGCGAAACAACATTATGATGACAGTAGTATAACTTTGCACCGGCTCTAGTATGCAGCAACGGTTCATTTCTAGGCTCCTTATACTGATTGGGAAGCGGCTCTAGCTTTAACCTTAAGTGCATACACTCGTGCAGGACAGCTCTAGCTAGATAACTTATGCTTACATAATAATGCTATAATGCCCACTAATATGTCATTTAGCGCGTTCGGCAAGCTCAACAGTACTCGTTCGATGATACTTCACAATTCGACCATAAATGCATTGAAGAGACCATAAGCAGATTGGTATTAATAAACAGCCACATGCCGAACCCTAATCCTAATGGCAGCGGCGGCAAACCGAAAAGGTCAAAGGGTCTTATAAGCTCGCTTGCCTGTGGAGCAGCTGTTGTCGCATTCGGGTTAACCGCTGTGCTCTTTCTCCACTCAAACGCTGCTGGTAGCGGCAACTACATATCACGCGATACTTCACAAGAGAGGCTTGTCAACGAGCACGTGGCTCTTATTTCGAATGCTCGAGAGAACCTGGCGCATACAAATGATTTACTTACTAAGTTGACCAATGAAAAATCAGAGTACAAAACTTTTCAGCATCAGTTGCCATCTGAAGAGCAGCTGGTGGCTAGGCCGTTATCACTCCCAATACCATTGGCCAGCTCATCAAGTACATCGAGCGTCGCACCCGCAAGATTTAAGGACTCTACGCTGGTACCCAGTAAATCGGCTGAGTCGTTCAATGCATCAGGAGCAAAAGACTTGAAACCGATTCCAATAGTTTCCGCTGTAAGAGCTCCACCTTTACCAGTAAATGTTAGTGGAATCGGGACACGATGGCCGTACTTCATTCATTTACACAAGGCTGGCGGAACCACACTCTGCCATCAAGCTCGTGCCGTAAATGGGATGAATGTTCCACTTCGCAATTGTAATCTTCCAGGGGATGGACCCCGAACTCTGGCTGATGGTCTTTCTGGAGACGGCAACCGAAAGCTCAGCTGCGAAGCCAGAGCTCAGTACATGACAGAACACTGTATTCACTTTTTTGCCGCAGAACGATGGCTTGACAGCGAGCTCTGCCCAGATCGCTTCTTTTATGTCACTGTCTTGCGAGACCCGATCAAACGGATCGAATCCAACTGCAGGTATGAGTACATTCAACCGCCGGATGCTCTGAAGTGGCTTACTGCTGAAACCTACTTACCGGAAGAAACAAGGGTTTACATTGGAACTGCAGCTGTGGACAATTTCTACATTCGTACTCTATGTGGGCCGGACGTGTTTCATTTGCCGTATGGGTCTATCACGCGAGCACATCTGGAGACGGCAAAACGCCGCCTGGCAGCTTTCGAAGCTGTGTTGATATTGGAAGAGTACGAGAAAGGAATCGTGCAGCTCGAGCGACTTGTTGGCTGGAAAAAGCCAGCCAAGAAAGATGCGCATCGGAGCTTTGGCTCTGGTGATACCAGTATTAAGTTCAGTGACGATCAGCGCAAAATATTAGTGGAGCGCAATCAACTGGATATAGAACTCTACGATTTTGCAAAGGTAAAGTGTGATTTAGTTTTTAATTTATCACGAAAATTGATTCCTGATATTTTTTTAATGCATGACACAGGAACGATCACGAGCCATCACGGATGCACTGTTACAGCACACAGCTGCCAGAGCAGAACACAAGCAAATAGATTCGTGGGGGGCTGCATATGCTGCAAGAACCACCAAGGAGGAACGCGAGAAGTGCAAAAAAGTATTTTGGGCATGGGAGCAGCAAGCTAAAAAAGAAAAAGCAGCTTGGCTGAGAAAACGCGAAGAAAAGGCGCGTTTGAGAAAGCGCTCAGGGAAGACTGGACATTAGGTGGCTTGGTCTAGGGATTAGGTAAGATACTTCACGTTTTTCAAGCAGAAAGCAGCGATGTGCAGTAATATTTATGAACTGAGGTGGATGTCAATGATGACATCAGGGATTGGATTCAATTTCGATTCTGCTTGGCCAATCTTAAATTCTTCGGGAATTGGCGCGTCGCCTGAATGCGAATTCCACCTCCAAGTAGTCAAGTACAAGGCATAAACGCATAAACCCCGTTGTTGCTGCTTCGGAGGGCGCAACTTACCCACTTAAAGCTAAATAGACCTCTAGAGGCGTTTCTCTTCTAAATTATGAATTAAAATATTTTACTCTATAATATAATAGAATCTAGAATCAATGAGCAATGATCTTCGGTGCAATTTCCTCTTAATAATTTACAACGGCACAACGTCATAAGTTACAAGTTACAAGTGGACTGGGGCTTGCCTGGAGGAGGTCAGCAAAATTAAGACGTAAGACATAAGATATTCCTATACCTATCTGGTTTCTCTGTACATGTACACATTAGGGGCGATAACAGGCGACGAAGGGAAATGCAGGAATGGCGATTATAAGGTCTCAGTTTCAGAGGAACCATCAAGGAGTTCAGTACTTTCCTCTTTTAGAGAGTTTTCCTTTTGTTGGTTTGCTGCGTGTGAACGTGCGATTGTATACGCATCAACCGCAGCACCCACTACGGTGGCTGTAATTGCGACAGCCCCTGCCGTAGTTGCCACTGCTGCCGCTGCTGAAGCCGTGGCAGATGCTGCCGCTACTGCCGCCAACGTGTAGAAAGGATTCGTTTTCAGCTGTTTGTTCTTTTGAGTCCTGTTGCCAGTCGCCGATTTTAAGGGCGACGAAAGTGCAAAGGCACGTTCGTAAATCGTTCCTGAGGCGATCGCCGCTTCTGCAGCTGCTTCAGCAGCTGACACCACTTCCACATCAGTGTGGCGAGGCCGGCTCGACGACAGCGGGTCATGCAGATCTGAATCTTCTTGTTGGTCACCAGGAGACGTCTTTCGGACACGAGTCGTTTTGGCTGAACCTACCAGTGGCGTCTCCATGTGCGATTCAGGCACAACATCCGAAGCTGTCCCCATTTCGAGCGCCTCCAGGTGCGTTTCGCAAAGGGCATTAGAAGATATGTGTAAATCGGGCAATTCGACCTGCGATTCAGGAATATCATCCGAAGCTGCGTGTACCTCGGGCATTTCCAAGTTTGATTCAGGAATCGGGTTTGAAGTTGCAGATACCTCCGGCAACTCAATACGCGACGCAGGAATAGCAACTGACGCTGCATGCATCTCAGATATACCCCAGGTAGGTGCAGGCATAACATCTGAAGCTGCATTAATCTCGGACGCTGGCTCAGATCGGCGCAATGCAGGGGGCAAAAACGAAGCCGCAACGTCGGAAGGAAGTCTTTCAGCTGAGGAGGCCTCGGCAGCCGTTTCCTCTAGTGTTGGTTCTGGACTGACTTGGGCCGCAGCAGTAGGGGCACTCGGACCCACAGCCGACACCCCAGCAACTGGGTCATGCACTGGCATGGGGTCTGACGTAGCGGGACGCACCTGGCTCAGCAGAACTTCAGCAAAATAGGCATTGTCGCGAGCGATTTGATCCTCTGTTTTCGAGACATAAGCTGGCTTTGGGCGCTTCGCTGTTTCTGTCGCTCGAAGTCGTAAGAGATTTACAGCCGTTAATGTCTTCCTCCCGAGACTTAATTTGACGAAAGCCCGCTTGACGAAAATAAACGACATGGTGACGATGGAAGAAAAATCGACAGAGGCTTGCTTCGCCACTGTTTGAAACGATAGAAAGGAAGAATATTAGTTTGAGCAAATTTACGAAGGCTTGGTTTTATAGAGATGAACTCACATGCGACGAGTCCACCGCGATTTCTCCTCGAATGGTATCCAATAAAAATAGCTAAAGACTTCGGTCTTAACGTATCTATAGAGCTCTCAAAGGTAATCTCCTGAGCCAAGGGTGCATTCAATTCCGATTTTGTTGGCCTTTGGAGGAACAGTGGAGGCGGGGGTGGAGGTGGAGCAGAATATTTGCTCTTTATCTCTGGTTTAGGAGAAGGTGGAACATTGTCCACGGGTACCGGGCGCACCCGAGGACTCAAAGTAGGAGCCAATGAATCCGCACATGACAGCAGAGCCAAGGACCACGCTAGTGCTGCCTTCATCCAGCCTGGTGGGCTCTTATGAAGCGGGGCAAAAGTATAACTGTCTGACTGTCGGATGATCTGACGACGGGACGACGGGACCAGCGCCCGGATTTCGTTAGTGTATGGGAAACGAACCAAACTGGAAAAAAAGTTCGCCTATTCTAATATAACGAACTCAAACGGAACCGAAGTTCGCTTTCGCCAGGATTAACGAACCCAAACGAACAAAGGGCTCGGCTTTCGAAAGACAACCGAACCCGGCCTTAACGAACATAGGGTTCGTTAATATCGCCGTGTTCGTTAACGTTCGGCGAACGCGCGCACCTTAAAAAAGCGGAATCCGGCCTCGAAACTCCATGATTCAAGGTGGCCGTTATCTGCTCTCACGAAATTACGTCCGTAGGGCAAAAAGCTTAAAATTTCTGCCACTTCAAAGCCATAAGTGGCGCTTTTGCGCAAACGACGACCAGCTGGCAGGCGGGTTCTGTTACCCAGGAATTATCGAACCCGAACCGAACAGAAGTTCGCTTTCGTCAAAATTAACGAACTCAAACGAACAAAGAGTTCGGCTTTTGAAAAACTAACGAACCCGGCCTAAACGAACAAAAAGTTCGTTAAAATCGCCGTGTTCGTTAACGTTCGGCGAACTCCACTAACGAATTCCGGGCGCTGGACGGGACGAGAATCTCAAAACAAAACTTAAAGCCGAGTTCACTAATTTGATATTCATGAATATCAGCTTCAACGACGGTTCATCAGCTCAGCCAAGCTCTTCAGCTCTTCGCTTCAGCTCATTAGAACATTAGGAGCGCTCACGCTCTCGGGCTACTCTCTTAGAGCACACTAGCACACTTGCCTAGCTAGCCTCTAGCTCGCATTTAGTAGTTTCCAAGTTTCGATTTGCTGCGGGGAAACCCTCAAAGGCGACGCATGAGTACACCTTCTTAGCAAAATTGATATTCATATCTTTCATAGCTATCAGGATTCCACTGAGCTTTGAGTTTGATAAATCATCCGTTTCCTATACCACAAGCTACTGCGATGTCCATTGATGCGACAAATATCTCGAGGCTCAAAGCTGTATCGGAGACGCTTTGCTGATGGCAGGCTACAGCGCAATGCTAGCATTAGCAACCTAACTAGCTTACCTATTGGAAAGGCAGCTACCTACACATTCATGCCGCCATATCTGGGCAGCTAACTTAAGCCCATAATCACATGGAAACTTCACTCCCACCACTTGATGGTGCCAAGTGGTGCAGTTCTTTTAGCTGGCGGGCGGTCATTGCAGCTAGTGTGCTGATATGGCGACTGATTAATGCGTGGTGGATGGTGTCATCATTTGCGCCGGATGAATACTACCAAGCAATTGAGCCAGCTTATCTGTACGCTACTGGCCAGCTATTGTGCCGTGGAGACGTTTCCGAACCGGGAGGATCTAACCTAGACCTCAAAAGGGTTGGAGGCATCTGCGGCATTGGAGGAATTGACGACGGTAGTGGTAGCGGTCCTCTGCGATCCCTGCGTGCGCTGCCATGGGAGTGGTGGCCTCAACACGGCTTGCGGCCTGCGCTTCCTGTGCTTCTCTTGGCGCAGCTGCATAAACTCGTCTTGAGCCTGGAAGCCCGTGGGCTGGTGAGTGCAGCGGCAGCTGGCGCTCTCCATCCGCGGTTGGCACGGCTCGCCGGTGCAATGGCAGTGACAGTTATAGACTTCTGCGCGCCTGCCCTTGCGCAGCGTGTAGCTCGTCCTCAGAACCCACGGTCGCCGAGAATGCAGGCAGAAGGCAGCAAGTTGACCCAGCATCAGAACACTTGGGCAACCAGCTTAACGTTGCACGCGTTGGCGTGGTCGTTGCTCGGCCATTGGGCTATCTTTTCGGGGACGCGCGCCCTGCCCAATGCCTGGGAGGCTACCCTAGCAGCGGCTGCGCTCGCGCTCGTATTTCCTTATTCACCTGGAAATGACTTTAGTGCAAGTGTTGATGGCAAGAATAGGAGCTGCTACAACGAAAGCAACAGCAGTAGCTGCATTGGTAGTGATAGTGGTAATAGTAGCAGTGACACGTTGGTGGCCACCTTGCCGGTCTGGGTTGGGTGGGGATGTGCTGCCTCAGCGGCCCTTTTACGCCCGTCAGGAGTACCATTTTGGGCCGTGGTCTTTGTAGCAAGTGCTTATCAAGTGGTTGTCGACACAAGTTACAGCCCTTACAAGGTGACACAGAGTTCTTCGAATTGGTGCAGCAGCGGTCTTCGCCATGGCCTGAAGTGGGCCCTGGTGGAAGTGCTTCCTCCCGCCTTGGCGGCCGTGCTGCTGTGGAGCTGGGCAGACGGCCACTGGTACGGCTGGACCTGCGCGTGGACACCAAGTACTGTTGCTGAAGCGACTGCACACGACAGATCACCAGCTGAAGTCCTGCTGGCTGGTGATGAAAGAAGCAGTAGCGAAGCCCAGTGCTGGCTGTGGCGGCCTCGAGTGTGGGCCCCGCTAGCGTGGTTGAAGTTCAACTGGCGAGAGCGGTCGCACGCTGCTTCGCTGTTTGGCCACCACCCTTGGCACTGGTACGCTACCGCAGGGGTGTGGGCTGTCGCTGGACCGCCACTTTTGGCATCTATCGTTGGAGCAGCTGTAGCAGCATTCGCAAGTGCTTCAAAAAGTAAAGCGCCGCCATTGTCTCTTGAATCACTTGAAACAAGCTCAGGACAGAGCAAAGCTGGTGTCGGTAAGTATGCTGCTCCTACCGCTGATGCCTCTACCAATTCCACCACTTCGAGTGACTCTGCAATGAATCCTACATCCTCATCTCCTCCTTCGCCATCAGCATTCGCTTTCGATTCCGGAGGTGCGTCATGGGGTTGGTGGGCGGCAGCGGCGCACCTCACCGTGCATTCCCTAGTGCCGCACAAGGAAGAGCGCTTCTTGCACATGTTGCTGCCATTAGCCAACGCCTACGCGGCGCGCGCTTCTTGCGCCCTCATGAAGCGTTGCATGGCAGTAGATCAGGCGCATGCAAAAGCTGCAATTGTAGTCCAACAAAACGCGAAACCCTTTTCACTCAAGCCAAGCAGAGTTCGACAGGTAGCTGTGGCAGGATTTGCTGCAGCAGTAGTGTCGCTAGGTGCTGGTGTTTATTTGCTGCGTGTGCATCAGGTAAGTTAAAATTCGAAACTAAGTTTGAACGGAGCTTGCTGGTAAAGGAACAGGGGAATGCTTCGGGTGAAGTAACTGAAGGAGATAGGCGCCTCCCTAATGATCCTCTGACGGTTTACTTGTATGTTTCACTTGTGTGCGCTTATCAACCCTCTCCCTAACTCAAACTCCTCAGGCTGGACCCGAGGCAGCAATGCACGCGCTTCGCGTTGCTATCAAGCGTGAGGCTACAGCAGCTGCTGCATCAACACCTGGCGACATTTCTTCTGAGCACGTGAGAAATGTCAGCTCACTGTTTGAAGTGCATGTGCTCGCACCGTGCTACGCTACCCCTGGCTTGGCGTTTCTGCACCAGGGATGGGAAGTGGGTGGCGGCGCCGCTGCAGATGCTCGTTCTGGCCCCAGCAGCTCTACTGCTGGGAGTGACCGCAGCCGTCGTCGGTTCAATGGCCATCCCTCTGTTGAGGTAAATGCTATGGGCCTTGAGTGTGCTCCACGTTTTTTTATGGAAGCACATGCACACGAAGCGCCAGCGGTGATAGAAGCATCAAAAGCAGCACCAGCGGCGGCAGCTGCTGGTTCAGCAACAGCAATATCAGCTAGGGAGGACTGTGCTGCCTATCCTGATTCCGACATTGCACCAAGCAAGGTAGCCGATTCAAGATGGTCGAATGTTATGGCACTCCGACGTGCCTGGCAGAGCGAAGACCAAAACAAGCATCTTGTAAGCTCGTCCTTTGCTTCGTTATCGTCAGCGTCTGCTCTGTTTGAAGAAATTCCTTTCACCGTAGCGCTCGCACTGTACGGTACTGGTCCTCCTGTTTCCAACAATGGCACTGCGGCCTCTGAACATGCTGAAACGTCTGAGGCCACACTTCAAATGCCTCTGCTACCGCCGGTGGCTACGCTTCCCAATTGGGTCATTACCTGGGCTGGCTCCAGCTTCGGTGGCAATAGCACGGTAGACGCGGACAAAGAAGGAGAAAGAGGAGCACTCCGCAGCACTAGTCGTCATGAACTCGACTTCGACGTGAGGTTGAACTCAGCGAGTTCGTTGGCCGAGGAAGAAGAGGTTCTGTTTGAGAGGTGGCTGAGCACGCATTTCGAGCTCCAAAGAGCACATTTCCATGGGCATGCGCCAACACAGGGCTCAAAATACCTCCTCACCTGGAAGCGGCGGTCTTGATAGAGCCGTATCGAAAATTAAGGGCTACTGAAATAAAAATTGAGCAGTAGAGATACGTGCAAACCGAACTCCTTTGAACGATAAGTAAACTCCTCCTGTGATAGGCGAATAAGACAAATTTGTGCGGTGGCTTGTGTGCATCTCTACATTCCTATATTCAAATTACTTATCAGAACCATCATAGAGAGATTTGACCTTCAGGAAAATCAGCGAAAGGGAAAACAGCGGGAAACGCAGATGCTTGAAAAGCGCGCGGAGAATTATTATAATGCCCCCCCCCTGCGTTCATGTGGGGGTGGGGGTGTGTCTTATTTTTCGGATTTAGGAACGTTTTGGCCAAGTGTGTCTGCGACTTGCGACTAAATTATTAGGACGAATTCCTTGTGATATGCGAGAATTACTCATAGTACAACGCACGCTTCCTACATTCCAGGCGTGTGTTATAACATCACACGGCAACTTCTAACTTAAGCTTACTTTCTTTGCCCGCTCCGTACTTGAGAGTTGTGTAGCTTCGGATAATTCGTGGTTTTCATGAGTCATCGCGTAATTTTATTTTTAAAAGCGGTTAGCACGAGATAGCAGCTCCTTTGTAGCCTGCCGGGGAGCTGGCCTGCGTAGCGTGAGCTCCGCCCGTCATGGCGTCGCTATTTCTTGATTTCCCATGTTTGACGGCGCAGGAAGTAAGTTACCTCAAGCATAATTTATCATTGTCTTCGCGCCTTAGTTCTCGTTGAATGCACGGCAGTTACGTGACCAACTTCTCAACATTATATTTTTGCCCTTGCCGTTTCTGACAACCGAATTGAATGATTCGAAAATAGCGCAAGCAGCAACGCCGAGCACCCAGAGAGGTACGATCTTTAATGCACTTCTTCAGCATAAATTTCTCGTTTTCGATTTCATGTATTGTGCCGGGACACTTGCAAATGGGTTTGTTGTTGTCACAATGGGTGCTATTGATAGACCTCAATGGTCTATTTCCTCATGCCCCTACTGAAGTACTAGCGCTTTCTTTCATAGCTGCTGCCCTTTTGTTGAATTATATTGCAGGAGCGAGTGCTACTCGTGGAATGGTGCTCTGTGGACGTGCTTGTGGCCATTGCCACCGACAACAACCAGCTCAACTTCTACGAAGACGAAGGCGCGCAGCTCCAGAACTGCAATGTGACGCGGCCAGGGTGCCAAGTCACGTGCATGGCTTGGGGCAATGGCAGTGAAGGGCGCGTGCTTGCAGCGGGCTGGTCGGATGGTCATGTAGGTGTGTACGCAATCACCCCGTCGTCAGCCGCAAACGCTGCTAGCGGAGGCAGTAATAGCAACGGCGGCAGTGCCAGCGGTGGGGACATTTTGAGCACCAACAATAGCGACAGCAGCAGCAGCGGGGACAAGCTCGACTGCGTGTGCTCCAATGACACGGCGCATTCTACGAGCAACGGCGGCGTGCGCTTTCTGCTGTGGAATCCCGCAGGCTCCCGGCTGGTAACCGGGGACGGCAGCGGCATGGTGCGAGTGTGGAAAGCCGACGCCCGCGGGATGCTGTCGGCCTTCAAGCAGTACAGCACGGGCTCCCGCGGCGGCATGAGCGGGTGCACCACGGCCGTCTTCAGCGGTGCGCGCAAAGCGCCGTCGGGTATCGGCGGCGATTCCGGCCCCAGCAGCAGCAAGGAAAAGGAGCTGGCGTCGGCGAGTGCTTCTCTAGCCCGCTTCGGCCTCAGTGGGTACGGTAATTTGCTGAGTGGCAGTGCGCTCGGCAGCGGGAGCGCGCTGGCGTCTTCTTTCTCGCCGCCTTTCTTCTTCGGGTCGGAAGATGGCCGCGTGTTTTTCGCGGACGACTTGGGGCACTCAGCGGAAGTGCAAAGCTTGGGCTCGGTCATCGATACGTTGCTCTTCTACGAAGACCGCAGCCGCCTTGTGATTTTGACTCGAGCTCTTCTTCTCACACAGCTGCAGGTACGGTAGCGCGTGGCAGACCATACGAGAGCAAAAATGAATCTTTCGTGCTTCCCCTATTATATATTGATTACCCCAATTTGACCTTGTCCTCCATACTTTCTCCCTACCATCGCCAGGTCTCAGACGATGGACGTGTTTCCCCCGTGCAAAAAGTCAAACTTTCCATTGCTGGTGGCAATTCCAGCAGCGGTGCATCCCCCGTGCGTCAAGTTGCGTGGGCGGGGCCTGGCCTCCTCGCGTGCGCGTCAGGGGAAAGCCTCGTGCGGTTCTGGAATTTGGCCACTGACGAAAACTACACCTTGCCCCTCGCGAAGCCGATTGCCAGGTCCGACAAGGTCCTGTCGGTAGCGTTCAACCCTGCGCAGCGGTACTTGGCTGCCGGCACCCGGGAAGGAAAAGTAGCCTTTTTTCGCTTCGTAGGGCTGGACCCTCAGTCCAATGGTGGCGGCGGTGGAGGTGCTTCTCCTTCTTCTACAGGGGAGCAGGACGCGAGCGGGCCGAGTGACTGGGAGGCCATGACGCCAACTGCGGTGGGGTGGAAAGCCCCCGTGGAGTGCTTGGCGTGGATGGTGGGGCGCGGCACCCTTGCGTGTGGGGGCGCCCACGGCTGCTCGGTGATGCGGGAAGACGTGCTGCACCGGGTCACCAGCGCGAGTGGCAGCAGCAGCAGCAGTGGGCCCGTGGCTGCGCTGCAGCTCACTTCCCAGCTCTTGCGGGTGGACCGGCGCCTTGCTTCGGTCACAGGTGATGACGACACTGACAGCCTCGCCTTGTCCAGCAACAGCAGCGGTGGCGGTGGCAGTGGCAGTGGCGGTTGCTATGTGCTGCGCGCCGCCATGAACGTCCGTGGGTTAGCGGTGTCCAGCCACCACCTGTGCGCCTGGAACGGCAGCCAAGCGCAAGTGTTCCGATTGGACGACACTAATGCCGAGCCGCTGAGCGTGCACGCCACCACGGCCCGGGCGATGGTGTTCAAGGGGGAGTACCTGTTGCGGTGCCAGGGGTCCGAAGTGCAGCAGTGCAACTTGGCGGGGCGGGTGGTGTCCAAAATGCCCTTCAGCGAGGCCGAGGGCAGCCCCTGCCTGGTGGACCGCAACGGCTCGTTTCTGGCGGTGGCCACCACTCTGGGGGTGATCAAAGTTTTCGACTTGAGCCGCAAGGACAAAACCCAAGCTGCTGCGGCTGCGGCGGCCGCGGCCGCTGGTGGTAGCGGTGGGGGTGCCACAGGAGCAGCCGGAGGAGTTGGCGCCGTCAGTGGCAGCGGCACGGGTGGGCACGCCGGCTGGCGGCAAATGGGGTCCACGGGGCGTTTTGCTGACGTCGCCACGGGTTCCTTGCTGGGCACTTGCCGGTCCATTGCGGTGAACTGCACGGGCACGCGCGTCAGCATCTTGGGAGACCGCGTGGTGAGCGGGAGTGGGGCTAGCGTGGTGTTGGAGCCCGACAGCCGCTTGCATGTCTACGACACCGACCGTGACGTCATTGAGTCCTTTGAGTGCGGCAACAACAGCAACAACCTCAACGGCACTAGCAGCAGTGACGGTGCACAAGAAGCAGGGCGCCCGCCTGGCTGTGGTTTGCGGTACCCTGTGGCGCACTTCTGGGACTGCGACGAGCCACGGCTGGTGGCCATTGAGACGCGCCGCGTGCGGACGGCCGCTTCGGTGAAGCAAGAACAGGCCGAAGCAGCGAAGGCAGCGGCCTCAAGTGTTAACAACAGCAACGATGCAGTCGATGCGATCGCGGAAGGGAAAGAAGGAGACGGGGAAGGCAAGGATGCTTACGGCGATGGTCGAGGCGGTGAAAGCAAGAGCTATGGGAGTGGGAGTTTGTCGCCGGTGCGCCCTTTGAACAACGCTCATGAAGCCGAGAGCCAGCTGCGCATGCTGCAGGGCAACCACGGTGGTGGTTCTAATACTATTAGCAGTGGTGGCGGCCTCGGTGGCAGTGACAGTGGTGGTGCTGGTAGTGGAGGACTGGGTACCTCGAGTACTCGCACGGCTGACGGGGAAGTGTCAACGCTCTTTGCCACTGCAGACCAGGGCTTGCTCTTGCAGGGGACTTTTCCCATCGAATTGCCGCTGGAAGGGCTCGTGGGTTTACGGGTGCCGCACCTGCTCTTTGCCTCCAAGCGGGGCGGCGGCGACCAGCACGCAGCTGGCAGCAAC
>Ga0307979_1001477_pt1 | contig 16707 bp, 24 predicted proteins | sample OrgLakmetage1058_FD_201833 | JGI IMG/M metagenome (GOLD analysis project Ga0307979, IMG submission 201833) | Saline water microbial communities from Organic Lake, Antarctica - #1058 | ecosystem: Environmental > Aquatic > Non-marine Saline and Alkaline > Saline | place: Antarctica: Organic Lake...
CGACAGTTACTTTCATAATCGGATTCTTCGTTGGGCTGGCCACGTCGCACGTATGCCCATGAGCCGGGCGCCACGGCAGTTACTGACTGGCTGGGTATCGCATTCTCGACCGATTGGTTGTCCACAGGTGACTTGGGCAGGACGTTGGAGAATGCGCTCAAAAGTAAGGGCATTTCGAATGAATTCGATGAGTGGATCGCCATTCTCTAGGACAGGTCGGAGACAGCTGACTTACTCAATTCCCAAACCTCCTGGTGCCTGATGGCTGAAGGACACCTCGAGAGTAAATGATAACAATTGCATTACGCAAAAGGACACTCAGCCCAGTCAGACTTGTTCTGAAGGTTACATTTTTCTGTTGCTATATGCCACAGTGGTGTTTCTTTGTATTTTTGGGGAGTATTAACTAGACTAGACTTAAAGTAAAAATTGGAAAAAGCTATATCAATGTGTTGCCGAAAATTCCTCTACACTACCCCCTCTAGTGATTGGAAATTTCCATATAAATAACCAGAAAGTTAGCGGAGATTTTCTGCAACACAATTTAAATATTATCGCGTGCGGTAAAGCAGCGCCACACTGCCGGACTGCCGGTGAGTGAACTTAATTTGAAGTTTAGCACTACTACGAAACCTATGCCTCCTTCCGAGGATTGATCCTGCAGGGTTCATGGGAGTAGAAATGAACATTGCATTACGCAAAAAGGCACTCAGCCCAGTCAGACTTGTCCTGGAGGGTTAATCAAAACACATCTTTATGCTATTTGTTGTTGTTGTTTCTGCAATCGGGGAGTATAATCCAATCTAATCTAATCTAATCTAACGAACCCCCACGTCCCAGGCACGCCCCTCTGCTCAAGTGAAATACAGAAGATTCTCGGCCTGATTTCAAATATAGATTTTATCCCAATCGATTCAGCAGCTAGACATCCCGCCCTTTGGACCTGTGCCAGAAACAGAAACAACACACCTACTCCACACTCCACGCTCCACACACCACACGCATAATTTTGGACGGCAATAACCCCGTAAGGGCATATTCGTAACCGTCGACCATCGAAAAATTCACCACACATAGTAGTGAATCGTGAATCGTGAAGTTCACGAAGTCGACGCCCAATAGCCTCAATCGCCACCATAGGCTGAGCTAAGCTGTGGCCCGTTGCCGCTTCAACACATGCCCGGAAAAAATATTACTGAGAGAGCTGCCACCGCCGATGTATCCGACGTGGTCGAAAGCACTATAAAAGAAGATCTGATCAATCTGTCACCAGCATCGAAGACTCGAATGCGCAAAGCTAGGGAGTACAAGAAACGAAAAGAGCGCAAAGAAGAGGAAAATCGCAGGGAATCTATCGTCCTGTCACCACTATCAAGGACACGATTGCGGAAGGCTTGTGAGTACAAGAGGCGAAAGGAGCTAAAAGAAAAAGATGAAAAACTGCGAATGGAGTCGATTGCTCCTGAACCTGCACCAGTGTGGGCTCTCGACATGCTCAAAATTTTTGAAAATCACAACCAGAGAGGGAATCAGGATGATAAAATTCATCCCTACGAAGCACTTAATGTGGCTCGAAAAGATGAAGCACCCTCAGTTACGAAGGTTCATGCGGAAGTGTGCAAGTGGAAGCCGAAGAAGGCATCTTCAGATAGCTTCTCAGCTACTCTTCACACGGCCCCTCCATGCTCCAAGCGCCCATATTTGAAGGCTGCCTCGTTCGGAGTAAATGAAAGCATTGAAGACTTAGAGTCGGCCAACCTATCACCAGCGTCAAAAACGCGAATGCGCAAGGCCCGAGAGTACAAGAGAAGAAAAGAGAGAAAGGAAGAGGAACTGCGTTTGGAATCAGGTGCTCTTCAATCTGCACCAGCTTGGGCTCTCGATATTTTTGAAAGGGTTGGTAATTTGGTCAAGGAAGTATCGCAACTCGATGCTGCATTATCCTCAGAAACCGACTCAAGTGTGAGTGTGCGGACTATTCAACACGTCAATGTGAGCTAAATGTATTTAAATGCTGTAAAAGATATGAAAAAACGCGAGCCCGAGAAGGTCCCAAAAGCCGGGGCACTGTATTCATTAGCACGAACTGTGAGTCCATTTTTCTGTAGCCAATTGGCATTTCTTAATCGAACTCGGGCTGATACACTAATGCTAACACTAACACAACAAAAACAAACCACAAAAAGACAAACCCAATACCCGAACGCCAAACCCAATGGCACATGGACCACATGGACACATGGAGTACTCCTGGATCTATGATTCAAATCCAACTAACCTTATTAAACATTTTCTCTTATAGTCTATGCGGCCAAATAAGGTGTATTAAAATTCCTTATCCCCATGTCAGCCCGCAGCCCATATATCCGTTTTTATCTCGCCATCTCGCCCCTCTACAGCTACAGCTACAGGACTACTGACTACTCCTCGCGTGTTGCGTGTTGGTGTTGGCGCGAGAACGCTAACTAGTAACTAAAAGCGCACTACTCCGACAATGCACAAGTAGGAAAGTCGAAAGTTTAATTGGCAGCCGGATGTGTTGTGTTGCTGTTCTATAATTTCCATTGTGAAGATGTCAGATTTCACGATCCCCAATACCAAAATAAAATAAAAAACAAGAAGCTCCAAATCGAACAATCCATTACTAGATGGAGTGTGTGTGCCTACTTCTTATAGTTATGACTGCACTTACCATGCGCCCTCACCCACTGAGAATTCACCAGTTCCATGAACATAACCACTGGACTCACTGCCGTCTCCTTCACATTCGCGGCCCCCCTCATCATCGTCGTCGTCATCATGCATGAGGGACTCCCGGCGGTCGTATCGGGTGAAACCCTCGGCATCAATGAGCATCGAAACAACGGTGTGCCCCATTCTGCTCGTAACAAGGTCTTGAAGGGTGATTTTCCCAGCATCTGGTAAATACACACGCACAAAAAAAAAAGGTAAGTCATGGACAGTGGGTATTTAGAAGACTCATCCGAGTGTGCCAGTCATGTTAGTGTTTGTCTCTCTGTCATTAGGACACTCTTATTCGCTTCTGGCGATACCACCTCTTCTCTTGTCGCACTTACACGCACATGAACTCGCACACGTCCTCCAATATACTACTGTAGTGCATGGTCCAGGTGTGCAACACGTTTCATACTCTTTTGTCATACCTTGCGGCTTCACCATGTCAAATATTTCATCGAGCACGTCCCCCACTAACGGCGCTGCTGCTGCATTGGCCTCATCGCCGCCGTCGCTGCTGCTCCCACTTGCTCCACTCCTAATCAAGCGGCGGCGCACGCTCCCAAACAAGTAGGCCAGGGTCGAGCTGTCCAAGTAGCCGCAGTGGTGCACGTCGAGCAACGGCCAAAAGTACCGCAGCGCTGCTGAAACATGGCTACCACCGCCTCTCGTGCTCTTGCTGCAGCTATTACTGGAGACACAGTGAAGTGAACTTTCGTCTGTTGAGCTTGTGCTGTTTTTTGGCGAATGTGGCGCACGCGACGGCGGCGGTGGCGGCGGCGTAGTCGAAGAAGTATTGGTTGGTAGAGCAGGTAGTAGTGGCAAGGGTGGCGGGGGTGGGGGTGGTGGCTTTTCTCGGAGGGCATCAAACGCCATCACGAAATCGAGAAAGAGGCGGTAGTCCAACTCACTGCTCGCAGAAGTAGAGGAAGAAGAGAAAGTTGAAGAAGAAGCTTGGCTTCCGTTTTCAGCACTGCTCGGGGACTGAAAAGTAACCACCTGATACACCAACATGGGCACACATGAAAGCATGAATGCACGCAAAGAAAGAATGCGGTGAACCTTGGGATAGTCCACTGAAAATAAAGTATTGCATGCATATTCAAAAGAGAGGAATAGCTGCACTGAATTAGCAAGCTGGCGCCCGCATTACTAATACGGTATTTTTTCTTTTAGGTGACGGATGGCCAGAACAAGACAACATAGTACCTCTTCAAAGAGCCGTTGCAAAAAGACTTGAGAGAGCTTGGCCGGCGGCCCAAAAACTGACGGTGCAGCGTCTGAGCCTACAGGGAAGGTATCACCACTGCACCGGAAGTCTGCAAGCTCAGAAGCGCTCAACATGCCTGTTGATGAGGAGCAAAATTTGAGAACACGCGCGTCACAAGGAAACGAATTGACGAGAGAGAGCAAATCACGATCAATTTGAAACAAGCGGAGGCATAGTAATGTGGAAGAACAATGAAAGATCTACGAACGTCTCAAGATTGCACATACTAAGTATTAGGGCTAATTTTGCGGTAAGAAGAAGGGGAGGACGAACAAAGCGGTATTTTTTTTTGTCGTACCGTTTTCGTCCTTATCCAGCTCCAAATATTCCCGGTAATGGCTGTTGGGGGCGTCGGCAGAGAGCCAATTGGTGGCCGCTAATGACACAACAATCGACGGCGAGAAGTCAGGTGCAGCAGCAGAACCAGCAGTATCAGCACCAGAAGCTGCGGAAGCACTAACGTGGTGGTGGTCGTCTCCAGCAAAAGCTGCTCGTGTTGTTGTGGAGGAAGAAGAGCACAGGTTCCACTCCACGCTTTGCACTTGCCCACCGCTGAGTGCTCCATACCCTTCCGTCTCGTGCGTCATCATTGCTCCTGCTGGAGCACTTGACGATGACGATGCTGGCGGCAGCGGCGGCGGTGGTCCTAGGAGCCCGTCTGCTTGCAGCAACGGCCACAAGTCATCCCCTACTGCACCGCCACTGCCACTACCGTCTCCGTGAGAACCACTGATTTTGCTCCTGTTAGATGCTTTAGGCCTCGCCACAGGGACAAAGTGCAAAGCACCATGGGAGTTTTCCACGACACTTTCCAAAGTTTGGCGCAACGTGTTGCGGTGAGAAGGCAGACAGGGGATTAACAACACTACCGACACGTCACGATGCCGCTGCTCCTGCTGTTGCTGCTCAGCCCCTGAAGTAGAGGAAGCTTGCTGCTGTTTGATAAAATCTGCTTCCTTGCATTGGTGGCTGCTGCTGCTGTGTCTGCTCACGTGCGCGTAGCCGTGACTACTATGACCATTTGGGCTCGGTGCATCGTGCTCATACTCGTCGTCGTCACAGTTGTCTTCGTCGCTGCTACGGTGGTGTGAGTTGATTTTACGCCTCTGTTGGCGCGTGCCTACGAAGCAGCTCACAAAAGTGCGCTGTTGCCGCGCCCAAGCCCCAATCGCTCTCAAGGCTGGCTGCAAAGCTGAGTAATGGTGGCCATAGGGGTCCCAGGGACTGTCATATTCATCCTCATCTGCGGAGAAATCCTTGTTTTCGCCAGATGTTGCTTCTGTAGTATTGGTTGTAGTTTCAGCAGCAGCTGAAGGCCGAGGCGAAGGCGTTAGAGGAGGAGGCACAGGCCAAGGCCTTTTCAAAAGCTGAGCGAAATCAAGCAGTTCGAGGGAAAGAGGTGAAGCCAAGAGCTGGGCTACAGACACCTGCGAGGAGCAATGACAACGACAGCGACAAGCTAAAAATATGTATATTAGGGCACGAGCAGAGACCACGCGCAAGCAGGCGAAAGGACAGACAGCTTATGGGGGGGAATGCACATGAGAGCCTACAACAGCGGGCGCACATGTGTAGTATTCTATTGTACCGCATTGTAGTGTATTGAACTGTATTGTGCTGCGTTGTACTGCGCTGTGCGAGCCATCTCATCAAACACAGAAAAGAAAAACAAAATGAGAAAGAGAAAGAAGCACACTATCACCTGGCGGCGGCGTGGAGCGGTGTCGAGGTAGAACAGCAGCCGCCGCACCGCTGTGAACACGAATATTCCGAAAAAGTCGTCTTCGTGCTCTGGCCGCAACAGAGGGCAGCGCCGGCTGTTGGCCAATTGGCCCGAATCATGTGTCTTGCTGCTGCTGCTGCTCCTACAGTGGCTCCGCACCCACGCCATCAGGTCGTCTTCGGAGAGTTTCAGCCCACTGAGCCAGTTGGTGGTGGTGGTGGTGCTGCTACTATGGTTACTGCCACTGTCAGCACTCTTGCTGCTGCGGCTGCCGTAAGCGCTGCTTGAAGGTGCATTCGCCCAGCGGCCAAGCATTAGAGGGTCCGTGCCAAGAGGAGGGGCGTGGAGGGGAGCCAAAGGAGATGATGAAGGAGAAGGTGGGGTGTCTTTCGCAGCGTTAGCAGCAGCACTCAAGTAAGCGAACACCTGAAGAGATGGAGGCGAAGCCACACGAATCAATTCTCGGCACAACGAAGATCTAGTCAAGCTGAGACGACGCATTCATTCATTCAGTTTAGCACCGATAAACTATTGCATCACCAACCGTCGCATTCATCGGGTTAGAGAACCAAAGAAAAGTAAAGGATATAGACAGCACATGCAACTCGGTGCATTACGGCACTGCGGTATGGAGGTACTAATTGACTTGACTCTCTCTCTCACTCTCTCTCTCTGAGCACATGTCCTCACCGAAAGGTCCAAGGCCTGAAAGCGCAAGCGCGCTGCTTCGAAGACAGCTCGCTTGAGGTCAGCGCACGCCACGCGGCCGAAGGCATCCCGAGCCAAAGACAAGAAACACCGGCCGGTGAGGAGGCGTCGCCAGAAAGGGGGGCTCCAATCGCGCAACCTCTGCACGCCGTCGTAGTTGACACGCCCACCGCCTGCCAAGCACGAATTATGATGAGAGGAGAATAAGAAACACCGACTACCCTTGTTTTGGATAACACCAAGTGCAGTAGCAATACTTGTCAACTCGAAATGAAATGTTAAGGATAGAACGAAGTATAACAACTGAAAAATAAGGAACCATGTCAGCAACAACCATAACGCACGATCGTCTGGCGGAGAAGCGCGCGCAAGGGCACCGTCGCTGTGCAGCCTAGCGCTGAGCTGGCGCCACCCTGCAGCAATCGCTTTCGCTGCGGTAGCGCGCGCTTCCGGCCACGCATTTTCCAGTTCCAAACCAGGAGGAGGGCAAGAAGTAGAAGAGGGAGGTTGCCCGCCCGCCTCGCCGTGTTTGCTTCCTTTGTCAGCAACTCTCAGCGAGGGCGAGCTTGCGATTGGCGGTAAGTTCGCACGTGGCAGCCGATAAAGTGAATGACCTTGCACTTGCCCTAACATGAGATTGAGCTCCGCCTCGAGGTGCCTTTTCAAAGTAAGAGATAGAATAGCCGACAATCAAGTACATTATAGCAAATAAGTTATCATTCCCGATGTAGTAAAATGAGCTCGACCTTGGCCATTGATTTACAAAGTCGTGTTCAATTTCTTCGTCTACCCAGTGCTCACAACATCAATACAAACATTGTTGGCCCCACCTGTGCAAGGCCTCTAACCCTAGCCGTTGCTGTAATACCCTCGAGCGCCAAGCATCCGCCACAGCACTAGGACTGCTGTCAATGGGCGTTGCACCATTACTGCTGTAAAATTTTGGCACTGCTGCAAAGGATGGGTGGCACTTCTCACGAGCTGAATGGAGTTGGCGCATCAACCTAGCCAGCTCCTCGTCTTCTTCTGCCTGCAGCGACTTCGAGCCATCGACAGGCGGCTGCAGGGGTTGCAACATACTCCACGCTTCGTTCAAATTATACCTCGTGTGCTCTTGAGCCTTTGATATCTTTAGCCTAGCCAGGCGCTCGGACAATCGGGCAGTTATGAAAAATGATGTGGAAAAGCCAGAGCACGGGCAGCGCACGGGACACCAAATAATGGACAAACCCGTATCAAGGTGAGCCTTTATACCGTATCTCCCGTCCTGTCGTTCGTCAACAAAATCTTGTCCATCATCACAATGCTCGGGGCTTGGGCGGGTCACAGCGTTCTATGTCTTGAACCAAGTTCGAAACCATCGTAAGTATACACTCTTGAAGCTTGTTCGTCTTCGAATTCGTCTTCGACAAAGAGTCTAACATCACGGTCTCATCTAAAGTTTTTGTTTGAAGGCGGCATCGTGCTCCATAAGGCGATACTCTAGCTTTCTACATTAGCGTATAGCGGTGCTACAGTATCACGCGTGGCGCCGAAGTATACCATATTCCTACGCAGCATTTGTTGCCAGCTACTACCACATGGACTTTTCTAGAGTCGGCTCTCACCGGAATCAGCCTTATGTTCATGACGAAGAATTGGAAGATGTTCCTGACCACGACCTGTGGCTGATCGTAACGTTTTGGGCACAGCGCTCGGCGCAATTCGAAGCTTGGTGGCGTGCCCTAGGAGCAACAAAGCAGCGGCGCAAGGTCGCGGATATAGGGGTACCCCAGCAGTTGACGTCGGTGGTGGCAAGCTCCGTTTGCGCGTGCCTTGCCCATTACTCAGATCAGGTGGACGCATTGCGCACTCCGCCTGCTAGAGACGGCACGGTTAAAGTGAAGCCACCTGGCGGTGACGTTGGCGAAGAAGTGGGCGGCCTGGCGTCTTTGCTAGCCGCACTCGTGGAGGATTACCAAGTGAGCAACGCTACGGACTACGCTCAAATTCTCTTACCCGCGGAAGACGTCCCCGCTAGACACGTCGAGCTGATGGCGCAATTTCACCACCAATTGCGGGAGCTCGGCGTGCTGCGCCGTCGCCACGGAGTCAGCGACGCGGAGGTCAATGAAATCTTCGTCGGGCCCAGCAACGAGGAAATGCAAGGACCGTCTACGGGCGACTACACGGCCAACGTGATGCGGAAGGTGAAGCGGGCTCCCTCGTGGATGGACCCGGGCCCAGGCAAACACGTCGAAGCTTGCCGCAGCCCCAGCTTCAGCATCACGGTGGGCGCGCGGAAGGTGGCAGCGGCTGCGACGGCGGTCATCTTGAAACTCACTCAAGGTACTCTGTAATCGTGGTAGCAGCACACCGTTTTTGCTGCCAAGCTGTATTACATCATCTAAAATCCCCTTTGGAACCCTAACAATATCAAATTCGACAAGTAGTTTAGATGGTATTCCCATCACCACCATGCATTCCCGCGCTAACCGTGTCAACAGGTGGGAAAGCCACGACCGCGGGTGACGTGGTGTGGTCCAACGGACAAGCACCTAGCGAGCAAGCCGTTGCTGACCTCGCCAATTGCTTCAACCTCATTGGCAGCTGCCTCATCACCATGGACAACCAGGTGTTGCCCGCGCACTTTCGGGCGCACGGTGTGATTGTGGCCATGCAAACCGTGGAAGACGCACGCAACGTTCAAGGGTTGCGGAGCGCGCGCCAAGCGATTTCTCCCCCCGTGTGGGGCCTGGTCACTGGCCACATTTTCATGTTCGTGGCGCCCGCCATGGCGGTGGAGCCGTTCAGCAATGCTTTGGCGGTGATGCTCCGCCTCATGAAGAGCAATCGGGCAGCGGCGGAAGACCGCCACAACGTGATCACTGTAGCTGCTCTGCACTTGGGCCTCTCTACGGCGTACATATTCACTGGCGACTTGCGCAAGTAAGGAATGCTAGAAGAGACATGCAAATTATGAATGTTTTACCTTTCTGCTCTCATTCTGTATTCGTCTTTTTTATCGTGCACTTCTTGTGGCGACGTTGTTATCGAACCTCCGATAATACCGCTCTCATATCTTCATTTTCTTATTCCTCAACTTGCTTGTCTTCTCGTTTATTTGCACAAATGTTTTTACGACGCTCCAACCAACCTCCCCTGCCTGCCCCCCTCAAAGGAGTGAAAAAGCCCTCACTTCCGCGATCGAGTGCAGCCCCGCGAATGCCCCGTTTGAGCCCCACGAAGACGCGGAGTGGCGTGTGCGGCGGATGGGCCTGCTGCAAAAGCGCGCCGCCACTGTCACTGAAACCAGCGCGAGGCAAAGTTTTTTTGCCGACGCCACGCGGGCAGTGGCAGGTTTGACCCCAGACGACGACAGCTTCATCCCTGCGGTGTTTACTTTGGCCGAAGAGCTGAGTCAGCTGGATGGGCTCAACGGCGATGCCGAACAAGGTGAAATGGCCTGTCAGCAGAGTGTGGTGGCAGTAGTTGAACATCTCTGTAGCTCCCATCGAGTGCCTCATTTCTCCTATCGCTCCTCCTGTGTTACTACTCCTGTAAGTATTCTCACTCTATTGCCGTGTATCCGCCATGGCGTTGGTTGACAGGTTTTCGCTACTGGAAGCTCGGGGAAGCCGCGCTAGCGCGGCAGAACTGGCTCTTTGGGAGCGAAGTGGCTCGGTTCGGCCAGGCTCGCGAAGAGGATGTTGGCGCAATTCCGAGCGCGCGGAAAGTGTACGCGTCTTGGAGCAACCCTGCCATGCGCGAAGCTCTTCTGGCGCGGCAGCGGTCGGGGCGGTGCGTCGCGGTGCCGCCGCGGCCGGGGCAAGACATGAAAGCGCGGGTGTGCTGCGCGCACTGCGGGCGCAGCGACGTGGATGCTACAGGGGGCGACGCCAAATTGATGTCCAAGCTGAAGCGCTGCTCGCGGTGCGGGTTTGCGGCGTACTGCAACGCGGAATGCCAGAAAGCCCACTGGCCGCTGCACAAACAAACGTGCAGAGCTCTAGAGGGCGCCAAACAAGCAAGCAAGAACCTCAAAAGCGAAACGGCGGCTAAGAAGGGTGAACCCGAGAACTAGCTACATGCATTCTGCTCATGGTCTTGATTTCCGTTTACCACTTTCGACTTTCGTTTGTTATTCTGGAAGCTAGAACTGACACTGCAACTACAGAGGAGATGGTTGGGCCTTTTCCTGAATACTTTCATGCCTATCACTAGCTCGGTTCTTAATTACATTTACTTGAAGGTAGTTGTGGGTCTAGATAATTATGTAACTGAGGAGGGCGCAGCCACCCGGAAATCAATCATTTAAGTAGCGCATTGGGCCGATCAGCACAACGCACGCTTCGTTCTATGGAATTATGTAATTCAATTGATCCAGCTATAATAACTTCACCGCAACAAGCCGCTTCCGTCGCCTCCAGCGCACTGTGGTGAGGCCGGCACGGAGTTGTCGGCTTCCCATTGGCTCTCAGTTTTGGCCACGATAGTGAGCGAGTGGAAAGGCAGCTCGCCGCTGGCTGGGTCTTTGAGGGCTGCATTCACAAGTCGATGCCGCGCAATTGGGGTCTACATACAAGAAAAGTGGCATGTGGTTCTTTATATTAGTCAGATGGTGGATAAAGGCACCAACAGAAGCATACAAAAATTATGTTTGCAGTAAACAAGGGAGTACTTTGTCACTTGGAGGTTTAATATCTAACTACGCAAAGACACAAACGGCGCCCCCCAATACCTTGCCCGCGAATGCTTCGGAGACAATAATGGCCTTGAAGTGACTTTCATCTTCCTGCTTTCCATGGCTTTCATTGAGAACCTTGGGTAGCAAAGTTCCGCATCGAATGAGGGGATCACTGAGAGGCAAGTGAAGTGAGATTTGCAAGCAAGCTCTTCGCAAAAGATGCGATATCCCGCGTAAAAGAGTAGCTAACCTCTAAAAAAGTCGGCGAGAACGATTCTTGCAGAGCTGCTTCTACGCGCTCCTGCGTTGGGCCACGGTACGCCGCTTGAGAATACAGCCGGGCTGAGAAACGATTTGGGCCTAGTACTCTTGCTCCAACGCGAGAGCTAGGTGAAAAGGCCACCACCCGTGATGCTAACGAAACAGCTAGAAAGGCAGACGCACGCATAATTCTATTCAGAATGCTTAACTAATCTCTCCGCGGCTTGCACTAAAGAAAACCTTGCTACGTGAATTGTTCAGTACTAGCTTATTATGAAGGTATGAAGTATGAAGCCTGTGCCGTGCCTTTCTTTTCGTGCTTGAAAGGCTGAAATAAAAGTACGGTCCATCCGTATATGTTGATGAATCCATCAATCCATCAACAAGCAAGAAGAAATTCGCGAATGCAAAACCAACCAGTTGACTGACTGCTTGCCTGCCCCTATGTCCCGTCGCTCCCCTTCGTATGACGAGCCTCGCCAAAGGCGGGGCTCACCTGAGCGTGATGGTAATATTGTTTAGAAGCTTAGATCTGTTCGCGCATATAGCCAGTTTCGCTCCGCTCATGCACTGTGAGGGTGATTTCAGCATTGATTGATTACCGAACCAATCCCCCTTACCAAACGTTTTACTCTGACCTTCGATTAGGCTCCGCCAGTGGCATGGACGAGAAGCGTGACAACTCCCGAGAGCGTGAAGCTCGCCCGGAACGTACTCGCGAAACTATGCCAATCGGCAAGGTATAGATTTACGCGCGCTGTCTTCTTTCAAGTCCTTAATCACTCTGGATTTCAAAGTCAACTTACGATCGCACTTCAAGCATGCGCATTTTTCTCAACTTCAACCTTGTGCCTTGAGCGGCCAATGCAACTGCTTTTGATTTGCACCTGGCTTCATGACTGTAGTCGAATTCGTCCTTTCCCCCGCCATTGCGAGGCTTGCAAAATCATGCCTCCTTTTATTTCATTCGACCCCTTGACACCTCTCCCTTCTGTGACGTTTCATCTTGCCCCTCTCATTGCCGCATCCGTTTCACAGGATGACGCTGCATTTGTTCTGGGAAAGAACGGTTCCACCAAAAAGAAAATTGCACGTGTGTGCGGCGCGGATCTGGACTTGAATGAGAACGATCTGGTAAGCGTTGGTGTGGAAAAGGGGCGGGCGTGTGTAGTCTGGTTGAGGGCATTTAAAGTAAAGCTTACGCTATGCTTTCACGAGCGCACTTCCGTGCTTGGTTGCGGGCATGCGCGATTGTTAATCATGCCAGGCATAGTCAATAGATGTGCATATTTTAGAGCTTCCCTAACTAAGCTAGCCACAATCCTTGCAACTCTCACTTAAGACAAGGGTGCATAGGACTTGTCCTTCTAAAGACCCGTTCCACTTTTTCATTCCTTCTTCATCTCCTTCTTTGCCCCTCCTTCTTCCTTCCTTCTTCACCTTCTTTGTGTGCACGCACACGGCCTGCCTGACTCTCAGGTGCTGGAGATGTACGGCGACGAGAAGCAGCGCGCCAAGGCCCGCAATTACGTCGAGTTCGTGACCCAGCAGCGCATCGGGCCCGTGCACATTGACCTGACTGCGGGCGAGCGCGACGACCTGACGGTATGTGTATGTGTGTGAGCGGCGTGTGTTGATGGTTGGCATGCATCACAGTTGCCCCTTAAGGTTTGAGGCACATCTATTTTCTTCTTCTTGTCTTCTATTTACCGTCCAATGGCTTTGTCCTCGTCTACCCTTGCGGTGTATGCCCTCTTCCTTCTCTCCTTCTCATCCGTGTCTTATCCGTCCTTTTTGTTCGGCGTTTATTGCGCAATGGTGCCGTACCTTTTATACCACCCTCATCTTCCTTCTTCGCGTTGCTGCTCTTCCATTCTACGTCTACATTATCACCTCCGCGTGGCGTATTATTATCATATTATATTATTACCTTAGGTGGTGGACGTGCCGGAGGACTGCGTGGGGTTTGTGATGGGCCGCGGGGGCAACACCCTGCGGACCATGGAAGAGGAGTGGGGCAGCCTCATGTTCTTCGCCCAGGTCACCGAGCCGGGCCAAGAAGAAGCCGAAAAATTGTGCATTTTCGGGCAGGTCCGGTCCCGCCGGGGCGCCGAGCTCAAAGTGATGTCGGCGGTGGAGCACAAGCACCCGGTACTAATACACACACACTCACGCGAAAGCAATTGAAGAACAGAAAACGCAGAAAGAACACATTCATTTCCCTTCTCTTTTTCTTACTTTTTTTACATGCTGAAGGCACACTTTTTCCCACTTTCATTTCGTGTTTTCTGTGCGCGCCCCTTCCTTACTTTCTCGTGCTTCCACTTGTTGCCCTCATTCCTCACGCTCGTTATTACCATAATCTCATCTTGACTTTGCTTTCATCTTTTTTTACTTTCCTCTCTCTTATACCATACTACCACCACCCCTTTACAGGGCCACTTCGTGCGTGGCGACACTTTGCTGGAGTGCCGGCGCATTCCCGGTGACGTGGCGGACGCTGAGTGGTCGACCGACACCATGCTCCTGACTGAAGACAACTTCTCTTATGCGCTCGGCTCCAAGGTGCATGTTTTTTACGTACTAGTACATGCGTGCAAAGACACGCATACTTGCAAGAAACAAGACAAGATACGACGAAGGTGTTTTTCAGTTTGTTGCCTCCTTGCCTTCCCACTTTTACTTGATTTCTTCCAGTTTTTTTTTTTCAGTCGACTTTCTGCAGCACACACCCTTCCTAAAAAAACAAAGACTCATGTAATGCTCAGTACTTGTGTGCTTTTCTGCTCTATTATATACCACATTAGGGCTCGACCCGCCGCAAGCTGGCGACGGCCTCGGGCTGCGTGATCGAGTACGTGGGGCGGCTGGCGTGCATTTGCGGCACCGAGTCGGAGCGCCGGCGGGCGCGGGATTACATCAAGTGGCTCATTGCCCAGCGCACCGGTAAATGGATTCATAGATTGATGACGAATAAGGCTTGAATGGCTTCAAATTTCAGCTTAACAGGAATAGACGTGTCTTTGTCGAATGCCTCTATTCAACTCTTTCTTTTGTGTTTCGTCGACGAATGCTCTCTTGAGTTGTTTTTCAATGTATTGCTTCAACAGGCACCGTCACGGTGGACTATGCAGATCGCGATGACGTCACTGTGGTGGAAGCTCCTGCCGCTTCGATTGGCTTCATCACGGGGTTCCGGGGCGACACTTTGCGGCGGGTAGAAGCGGCCTCGGGCACCTTCATCTTCACCGACTCGGGGAAACCGGGGGAGGCCAAGACCGACACTGAAATGGTAGGCAGTGAAAGGATCGGGGGGAAGGGGAGTTAATGATACTGCTGCTACGCGCTAGCTACAGAGTGTAGTACGTGATGTGCCTGCTGCTTGCAGTACATGGTGCACACGCTCGCCTTGTTTGTCCATGTGCATTTCTACTTGACTTCCTTATTCAAATCTTATCACTTCATATTGTCTCTCATACATGTCTCGCGCGCTGTATCATTTCTGCGATGTTCAGGTGCTGATTTTCGGGCACGACGCGTTCAACCGCAAGAAGGCCAAGACCATCATCAAGGACAAGCTCGACGAGCACAAGGACATGGGCGGCCGCGGTGGAGGCGGCGGCGGTGGCGGCGGGTATGGGGGTGGCGACCGTGACCGCGACCGCGACCGATACGGCGACCGCCGTCGGGATGACCGGGATCGCGACCGGGATCGCCGCTCCCGCGACCGGTACGACGATCGGCGCCGCGACGACCGCGATCGTGATCGGGACCGCGATCGTTACGACGACCGCCGCCGCTCGCCGCCGCGCCGCCGCGACAGTCGTGACCGGTATTATATGCGCGCGCTTTACCTCACTGCGTATCTCTTTCTTGCTTTCTAATGATCTTCACCATGCTTCCTTCTTTTGATCTTCACCTCTAGAGGTCTCTTGACTAACACCCGCACGTTTCCTTCAATAGCCGACTTTTCTATACCTCTCGGTTCGCCTTTTTGCGTTCCCTTATTGTCTTTGAACCCCCCCCTTTCATTTTGCACTCCTCAGCTATGACGACCGTCGCGACCGCCGCTCGCGTTCCCGCAGTGGCGATCGCCGCCGCTAAGAATTCGTTCGTTCGCCTCAAGTGTGTGAACACGTGGCATCAAACAACGACATCGACAACGACTACAACATCAAAGAAGAAAAAAAAACAAACGAATAGAAGAATTAGAGAAGAAGAAACGAAGGCGCTGAGCACAAGAAGAAGACCATGGTGTACACGCACCTTTCAACAGAGAAGAAACCGAGAGAGAAACAGAAGAGGAGCTTGGCATCAACTCGCGAACGATGATCAGTTGAACATGCACAAAAAAAACTTCTACCTTTCATCCGCTACACACCGGGAACGCGCATACGTGTTTTTACATGTGCTCAAGTTTGTCTCCCACTCCCTTCCTGAACTTTTACTCGTGTTGAGCGAAAAAAACAAACGTAAGGGTTGGTGAGATTATTGAGCATTCATGTCGTTCGCAATCTCGCATCTTTGCATGGTTGCTTGAGCAAAATTGAAGGAGAGAATGAGAATTGAATTCAAGGGGTATGTGCTGTTTGCATGTGTTCTTTTGGGCTGATTTTTACTCTTTTTTAATTCAGACGAAAAACAAACCAAACCAAAACGGGATTCAAAATCAAGGACTTCCGCGGGCTTTTTAAGAACTTACTCTATTTCTTGAGCTACTTGACCTCGCTTCCTTCCTCAAAGCAACCATTTCTTTTCCGAGAACAAACTCAACCCAAAACGCGCTCTTCTTCTTACTTCTTCTCGCTCCTAACGCGCTCACCCTCTTGCCGGCTTATCGTTCTCACCCGAGCGCGCTTTTCATCTTCCTGAGCCCCAACCAGAGCCCCAACCTCGATTTCTTTTCGTGCCGACCAAGAGGGCGCAATTTTGCCGTGCTCCCTTCCTTCTTTTTGCGGCGATAGTGGGCAAGCCCGTGACAACGCAAGAGAGCTGTGGTAAATTTCCGACTGGCAGCAAATAAGCTCAGAAAAGTTGCGTGAATTAGAGCAGTTCTTCGATGCAGATGCAGCAGGTGTGATATCGATGTGTTGCTGGCGTTTGGCGATATCATGAGCGACACATGTGACAACAGTGGAAGTAGCGTTGATCTGATAAACAGCAAAAGCAGCATAGATACCACGAGCAGCAAGCAGCAAATGCCTCGATAGCAGATGTACCCTTGAGTTCAAGAAGAGGATATTTTATAACAGCTGAAACGGCATCGGTCTTATGGGCAGCAAAATAATGACAACAGCAGAATTTAGTATTGGCGTGATGACAACAGCAGATGCATGAATAGCG
>Ga0307979_1001479_pt1 | contig 16702 bp, 18 predicted proteins | sample OrgLakmetage1058_FD_201833 | JGI IMG/M metagenome (GOLD analysis project Ga0307979, IMG submission 201833) | Saline water microbial communities from Organic Lake, Antarctica - #1058 | ecosystem: Environmental > Aquatic > Non-marine Saline and Alkaline > Saline | place: Antarctica: Organic Lake...
AACGAAACATTTATGTCGGGCTCTTTTGCTGGTTTCTTGTTCACTCGGGTGCACCCAGGAAACAATCCCTGAAAAGTCCGTGTTTCGTTTCTTCCAATTTTTCGTGTTTCAACTTCTTCCCTAATGGTGGTCCTCGACCAAAATGCGAAAGGATTGGGTAAAACAGGGGTTTCACAAACATATTGTTTTGAGACAGGCCCCGAAGGGCCGGAATTATATGTTTTGTTTGATGGGCAGTAGATATTTTAATACTGGTATTGGAAAAAGCAATAAGGATGGCAGAGTACCTTACCCTTTGATAATTGAAATATATTTAAATGGACACTCAGCCCAGTCAGATTTGCTCGGGATGATTCATCAATACGCAGCTTTCTGCTATCTGTTGACGTTTCTTTGTTCAACCTAACCTACGAGAAGTATTACAGCGTAGTTCTGACATACTTGGCACGGGTCCCAGAGGGCTGGTATTTGAAGCTTAGGCCCAAAGAAATGAAGTGAAATTTGCGTGCATTCGCCGTGCATCGCCTCAAGTCTATTACAAAGTTGTTTGGACTGCAGTAGACCCCACCTGTATACGCGTTTTTGTCCGTTGGAGCGGACATTTGAATTTCTCCACGTGCCCAATCAGGGCGAAGAGCAGAGCCCGTTTGTTACAACCACATAAGTTGCTCCACTAACGCCGCTTGCTCCCGTGCCCACCAGGCAAGTCGAGCAGTAAGACTACGACAGAAAAACGGATGATCGAGAGTCAGAGAGTTAATGAGAGGTTTCTGAGCTGCATTGCACGTTTTTCTGTTTTTTTACCACCACCACCCCGCCGATATCCACGCGCCTCCACACGCGGAGTCTTCACTCGGTTCAAAGGAATTTACTCCGATATCCCACTCCAGAGCGAAGACTTCAATACGTACGACGTACGGGTTCTCCAAAGGGGAAGTCTAGCCCAAGCCCTGTAGGCTACAGGGGAGAAAGTACAGAAATATTTCCGTTAGAGTTCTGAATCTTTAGAAACAAATTGAAATCGCTGTTTCTCGTGTCAAAAAAAAAAGAATCAACAATGGTAAGCCCCCTTGCATCTCTCTCTGCAATGTTACAATGCACTGTCCACCACTTCCCCGTCAAACGTATCAATCATGGAAGAATATTGTCCTAAGGCCACACATCACCAATCTCTTCTTGCTTTCGCCAGTCTGCGTGGGCTGACCAAATGGAAAACGAGGCTCTGCCAGATGCGCCTCCGGAAGAGGCAGCGGCGCCCATTTCGACGGGCGCCACGGGCCCACCGAAGTTGAAGCTTGCGCCGCGCGGGTCAACTTCGGCTGCTGAAAGCTCAACATCTACTGCAGCCTCAGCAGGGAGTGCCAAGAGCAACCCGTTTGGGGCAGCCAAGCCGCGGGAAGTAACGCTCCAAGCCAAGGGCGTTGACGTCATCGCGGAAGAAGCAAAAGTGGAAGCAAAGTTGAAGGCCGCGAGGCCGCTGCGCTTCACCAAGGCTCAGCAAGAAGAAGTGGACGCTCTGCAGGTAGAAAGACTTCAACTTTTACAACTTAAACACAACTTATTGAGGCCTAACCCCTATGATGAGAAACAGGATGCGCGAGCTGTATCTTTCAGTACTTTTGTCGTCAAGGAGACATTCAGCGTGCCTTCCATGAGAAGCAATGAAGCACCAACCTTAGTGCCCACTGCAAATAAGTTGAGCGTATTGCTTACATCTCGCGATTGCATGTTGTTGTTGTCGTGCCCTAATGTTCGTGTTTCAGGCGGAGCTGGATACGGCCAAAGCCGAGCTGGAGGCTACGGCCGAGGGGGCAGCGGCGAAGGAGGTGCTGACGGGCACAGTGGCGGCGAAGCAGCAAGCGATGGATGACATGGTCGCCAAGTTTAAGGTAAAGTATTTCCTTCCTCTTTTGTTCGATTCCTAGCCAGCTCATCTCGATTTTTCTCGTCCTATTGAATCTCCGTTCTTCATTTCTTGGGAATCTCTTGCATCACTTACTAGTAGCTTTGCTGCAACCCCAATTCACCTACCCTTTTTCTCGCATTTTTCTTCAACACATCACCTTGATATTGTTCATGTTTTTTCTTTGATGTTTTTTAAATAAGGAAATGGCGGTCGCAGCCAAGGAGGCTGCACCTGCGCGCACCGCTAGCGGCGCCAGCAGCGGTGAAGGCAGTGGCAAAGGCAATGCGCCCAAGCGATTTGAGCGGCCTTCGGAGAGGCGAGCGAGGCTAGAAGCCGAAGGCGGCGGAAGTGAGTATTTGTTTTCGTAAATGTGCGTGCTTTGAAAGAGGGTGCTGAAATCTTTCATGGGCGCATGGGTTATTCCAACATTCCCGTTGGAGATTCAACTGTATACTGACACTTGCGTTGTGCATCTTTTCGTACACCTTAAGCGCTTCTTACTCTATGAGGCAGCTAAGCAGCTTCTCTCTGCGATCAACGCCTCGTATAGCGTTTCTAATTGGTGTTTGCACATTGGTTGATTGTTGTACCCGGTGTTCTAAATGCTCTATAGAGGGCGGCCGTAGCGGCGGAGGCGGCGGTGGCGGTTACGATCGTCAAGATGGCGACTTTTCGTCCTTCGGTTCGCGCCGCGGCGGTGGCGGCGGCAGCTACGGCGGCGGCGGTCGACAACAAGATTCTCGCCCAGGCGACTGGATCTGTGTGGGTTGCCAGGCCAACAACTTTGCGTCCCGCAATGCTTGTTTCAAGTGCAATGAGCCCCGTGCTGACGGAGGCGGCGGCTACGGTGGTGGCGGTTACGGTGCGTTTCGCTAAGGAAAATCCTGGATGCGTGTCCGTTTAAACGCAGTTTTGATCCGTGTAGTTAGAAGTTTCTCTTCATACCTATATCGCTCTTCCTTAATCAATTAACATGCATCCATTTTATCGATATTTACTGCAGGTGGCGGTCGCGGCGGTGGCGGTGGTTACGATCGTCAGGATGGCGACTTCTCGTCGTTCTCTGGCGGTGGGCGCAGGCAGGAGTCTCGCCCAGGCGACTGGCTGTGTGTCGGATGCCAGGCTAATAACTTTGCGTCCCGCAATGCTTGTTTCAAGTGCAATGAGCCCCGTGCTGATGGAGGAGGCGGCGGCGGCTATGGTGGTGCGTTGTTACAGTTAGATCTACCATTTGGTTCGTTGAGAAAATTTGCGTTTCAACACTTGCCCTACATGTCGCTCATTTGTACCACTTGCATCAACATTTCGTTTTTCAATCTTAGGTGGCGGCTATGGCGGTGGCGGTTACGATCGCCAAGACGGCGACTTCTCGTCTTTCTCTGGCGGTGGGCGCAAGCACGAGTCTCGCCCTGGCGACTGGATCTGTGTCGGATGCCAAGCGAACAACTTTGCGTCGCGTGCCTCTTGCTTCAAGTGCAACGAACCCCGAATGCAATGAGTTTTTCGGCATGATTTCAATCCTGAATGCAATGAGTTTTTCGACATGATTTCATCGTTCAGCTCTTCTCTTGTTCAACATTGCATCGCTGTGTGATCATGTTTCTGAACAAAACGAGGAACGGTCAAGGCAACGAACGAAAATGATGTTCCAAGAATTCGCGATGAGCAGATTCACCACCAGGACTGCGTGCCTTCTGGCATAAAGCGCGAAAAGAAAAACCAGAGATAGAGAGAGATCCATGTGAGCAACACGAAAGTTAAAACCCACTCGCAACTGGGAGACTTCACATCAAACAAGGGCTTCTACATCCGTTCGTTATTTCATATATTTTACTTCTTTAGAAATTTGGCAGACATACGAGAGGCAAAAGGCGTGAGAGAAGAAAAGGCCACTCGGATCTCTAAAAACATTATTAAACCAAATCCCATTGGAATTGGCGTTCACTTGTTTCTTGCTATTGCTGATCTGTTTTTTTGGATTGGGAGGAGATCAACAGTTATGCTAGAACCAGGTACCAGCTGGCCGCCAATTCGCTCGGAAGCTAAAAGGTAGTCTAGCTGGTAGCTTCATCGCTTCAGCTGTACGAATCACCGATTAGGGCAATGGCAAGTCCACATGTCAGAATACAGAATACGGAGTTGGCAGTCCCTTATTGCATCGGGACTGGCAATCCAAATCGAAATCGCGATTGGCAATCCCTTGCCATCAATGACCTTTCATTCACATAGGGGCTCTCTCTGTACATTTTTTTCTCACAACCGGCTTTTTTTAATTTTTTATTCCGACCTTTTTATTTTCATTCCATCACCAAACCATCTAGTTGAAGAGGCCCGGAAGTGTTTTTTTTTCCTTTCTTCTTCTCCCTTCATCGTCGTCGTCTTCACGCCGCAAAGTTGGACGCTTCCAATTCCTTCTGCTTTTTGGCTTCCAGCACGCGCTTGTAGTCGGTGGGCATCACTTTCACGAACGACGCCAGAGTGGAAGGCGACCAATCGTCCAATAGCTCCTGGGAAATGAGTGGCGAGTTGAATGAGCGGAAGGTGTGAGTGAGTAAATGGAAGAGTGGTATGACGTCAAATGGCTCGAAGCAAAAATAGCAATGTCAGACGACTGTTGCCCTTGGAAAGCCTACATGCAAACATACATGCGTGTCTGCAACCGCTCTATGATTTCCGCTCTCTCTCACCTGGCCGCGGGCGCTGCCGGTGCGCTTTACGTGTTCTTCGATGATGGCTTTCACGTCGTGCTCTTCTTCGCTGCCGGCTTCTACTTTTTCCAGGCCCACCATCCCCATGTTGCACCGCTCCGGGAACTTGTTGTTCGGGTCCAAAATGTACGCAATGCCGCCTGTGAGTGATATTGGCGGGAAAGCCGAGAATGCAAAAAAAAATCAATAAAAAGAGAAAAAGATACAAAAAAATACAAAAAAAATAAGATGTTATTGAAATGCAAAATAATGGTGTTGGTTCTGGCAGCCATCCTTCTCATTTTCTCTCTATTTCAATGACACCCTCGACTACCATCTCCATCTCTCCATCTTCGAGGGATCTTACCGCTCATGCCCGCAGCGAAGTTGCGACCCGTTTCTCCGAGCACAATAACTTTGCCGCCCGTCATGTACTCGCACCCGTGGTCGCCCACGCCTTCTACCACCGACACCGCGCCGCTGTTGCGCACCTGTTGATGAAGAAGAAGAGAATGGAGAAGAGAAAGAAGAGGACAAGAAAAAGAGATGAGAGAAGAATTAAGTTCATAAGGGTATACATTCAAGTTCACATGCTTTCATCTTTGAGAAGCAGTCAAATTTCCTTTGATCTTTACATATGCATGAATAATGTGCGAATGCGGCATGCAAACACACAGCCATGCATTTGATGTAATCTTTACCGCAAAGCGCTCGCCCGCGAGGCCGCTGAAGAAGGCCTTGCCGGAAGAGGCGCCGTAGAGGCACACGTTGCCTACAATCACGTTGTCAGCCGCGCGGAAGCCTTGGGACCGGACCTGAAGTGGATGTGGGTGTTACACGGTAGTGGCGGATACATGTGGGTGTTACACGGTAGTGGCGGATACATGCAATGGGTGGAGGTGTGAAGTTCAAGCCTTTAAAGACACACGCATAACGATAAACAAACACGCGCTCGAGTGCACAGGCAGCGCACGCGAACGCGCCTTCCAAGTCACACGTAAAAGAAACCCGCGTTAATTCACACATGTACCTACGACCTCTCGCCTATGCGTATCCTCTCTCCAGTCCCACCTCTTCGCTGGGGTAGATGGCAATGGTGCCTCCGCTCAGACTTTTGCCGACGCCGTCGTTGGAATCGCCCACCAGGTCGATGTCGATCCCCGGGGCCAGGCAGAACCCAAGCGACTGCGCGCCGTGGCCCTGGAGCTTCACTTGAATGGTGCCCTCGGGCAGGCCTGCTTTCCCGTGCCGCTTCGACACTTCGTACGAGAGCATGGTGCCCAGGGTGCGCTGCAAGTTGTTTGCCACCTGACGATGGGTCATGGAGGGAGAAAGGGCGACGAGTCAGGACGAACATAAGAATGGTTGTCGAGAGAGTCGCACATTCCTTAAAATCACCTGATGGTGTCTTCTGGTAGGCACAATATCACTTAAAAGTGATTTTTAGTTCACGTGTGCACTACAGGCGTTTGTGTAACTTTTTCCAGCTCGTCACTTTTCAAGGTTCTCATGGGCTCTCACCTTGTGCAGCACCACAGGCGTTTTCTGCTCCAGCGCAGCCATGGCTCCCGCAATCAGCTCGCGGTCCACCGTGGCGTCGATTTCGTGGTCCTGGAGCTCGGTGTGAATGATGGCTGAGGCGTTGGGGTTGATCGTGGCTGCGGGCCGCAGCAGGGGGCGGAGGTCCAGCCCTCGGGACTTGTAGTGCAAGTGCTCTTCCGCCACTTGCAAGCGCTGGGTTTGGCCCACCATGTCGTCGAAGTTCCGGTAGCCCAGGGCCGCCATGTGCTCCCGGACCTAATGTGATACATGATGTGAAAATAAAATACACGCAAGCAAGAATAAAATAGGATGCACACAAGCAGTCTCAAAGTAAAGCAAGGATCTTCAGAGAAGGGGTTCGGAAGATGGATGACAAAGAAAACGAAAAGAAACGCACAGAGAAACAGCTGCTTTTACACACTACTCATTACTTGTTTGGATAACACCTAATTCAATCAATTTACCCTTTTTTTTTTCTGGTCTTCACTCATTTGTACCTCTTCGGCGAGGAGCCAAAAGAAGTTGACCACGTGCTCCGGCTGGCCCGCAAACTTCTTCCGCAGCTCCGGGTCCTGGGTCGCGATCCCGACGGGGCACGTGTTCAAGTGGCACTTGCGCATCATGATGCACCCCAGCGCAATGAGGGGCGCGGTGGAGAAGCCAAACTCTTCAGCGCCCAATAAGGCTGCGATGACGACGTCCTTGCCGTTCTTGAGCTGGCCGTCGGTTTGGAGCCGCACGCGAGACCGGAGGTCGTTCAAGACCTGATTAATAAAAAGGAGAAGAAGAAAAGAACGTACGAATTAAGAGACCTGGCGACGTGCATTGCACGAGGTTGTAAAAAGGATGGGTAAGAAGCTTTACAAACCATGAAGAGAATTGCCACGCACTATTGGCGCATGTAAACACACGCCCACCCACTCCCTCCCTCCCTCCCTCACCAGCGTTTGTTGAGCCTCAGCAATGCCCAATTCCCACGGCAGACCGGCCCCTTTCACGCCCGTCCACGCCGCCGCGCCGGTGCCCCCGTCCCCCCCCGAAATGGTGATGTGGTCCGCTTTGGCTTTGGCGACGCCCGCCGCCACCACCCCCACGCCCACTTCGGACACCAGCTTTACGCTCACTTGGCCCGTGGGCTGGGCGTTTTTCAAGTCGTGAATGAGCTGCGCCAGGTCTAGGAAAGGAGGGCGCAGGTACGGGTGGGTTTCCACAGACGAAGGATGGGAGACGAAGGTGAGACCGTGAAGACCGGAAAAAGCAGCGACGAAAAAGCCCGATCGAGAGAAGAGGTAGTAGTAGCGAAGCAATCATTGAAACAACAACACAAAGGAGCCAATTTTACACCTACCTTCAATGGAGTAAATGTCGTGGTGTGGCGGTGGCGAAATGAGGCCCACGCCAGGGGTGGTGCCGCGGCATTCCCCAATGTAGTCCGAGACTTTGAAACCTGGCAATTCCCCCCCTTCCCCGGGTTTCGCGCCCTGGGCCATTTTGATCTGAATCTGGTCCGAGTTGGCCAAGTAGTGTGACGTCACCCCGAAGCGACCCGAGGCCACTTGCTTGATGGCGCTGCGGCGGTTGTCCAAGAATCGGATCGGGTCTTCACCGCCTTCGCCTGTGAGAGCGTGTGAAGATGTGTAAGGGGGAGAGACATACTGCGAAGAAAAGGCACAGGGCGTTTCGTGAAGAGCGTCGTGGCAGAAAATAAAATTGAAAAACGATGAAATAGTCCTCGCCAAAATTGAACTAAGGACTCTATTTGTTTGGTTGTGTATAAGTTGTTCAAAGAAGATGCAGTTTCAAGCACGAAAGGAAATAGGCGGCATTTGAAAAAGACTGAAAGTGTTACCCGTTCTTCTTCTTCTTCTTCTTCACTACTACACTCACCAGTGTTGGAGCGCGCGCCTATTTGGTTCATGGCTACAGCCAGCGTTTCATGGGCTTCCTGGCTGATGCTCCCAAGGGACATGGCGCCGGTCACGAACCGCTTCACGATTTCCGCGGCTGGCTCCACGTCGTCCAACGGAACCGACTTGGAGGGGTCCACGTCCAGCTTCAAGAGGCCGCGCAGAGTAACCTGTGTTTGGTGTGACGAGGAGAACGATAGTGGATGGGGGGTTCAGTAAGGTGAAAGTAAGGTGACGAAAAATAACAATGAAACACACCTACAATCAGTTCTGGCGTTCTAGATAAAGCAATGTTTCCTCTTCACTTCTAATCAAACGTTTAATTTAAAACACCAATCGTCCTCTCTCCTCTCATGGCCCTCTCATCCCTCATTCCTTCACCTTGGCAGTTTGCTGGTCGACCAAGTTGGAGTACATTTGGTACGCCTGCCGGGAATTGGTCTTGGCCGCCTGCTGTAAGGCCACCATATTAGAGGGAGTGTTCAGATGCGCCTCGCCCCCGTCGCGGTAGTTGAACTGGCCCGGGTTGGGCACCAGCGGTGGTTCCCCCCCCTGGCGCACGTTGGCGAAGCCCGCTTCGTGGAACCGGCTCAAATCGGTGTACAGCGCTTCGAAACCGGCACCCGATAAGCTGTGGGTGACGAAGAGTGTGGGGGGGTGAGGTGATAAATAAAAAGATGAGAACATGAACACGAAGGCCAGAAATGAGGGAGGGCACGTTCTGCCAGTGTGGATGAACACGGGTCATGCTTTCGAAGGAAAAAAAATGTCTCTACTCGAACCACTTGTAGTCAGTTCAGTTCAGTTCATCAACAGTCATCCGCTTTCATATTAATATTCTCCCTAATATATTTTTCAATTATACTACATTACCGCGTGGTCGTTCCGGTGAAGCAAGCATCGACCACTTCTTCGGAGAGGCCTATGGCTTCAAACACCTGAGCCCCTTTATACGACTGCAGGGTGGAGATGCCCATCTTGCTCATGACCTGGAGTAGGTTCGGAGAGGCAGACAAGAGAAAAGATGAAAGAGAAAAGCACGAGGAGGTGAGGAGAAAAGAAAAAAACTAAACCAATAATGGACAGAAAAACAATTAAACAGAAGATGCAACGGTGCAGAGTTTAAGCGCGTCTGATATGAGACAAGAAGACCAGAGCAGAACCAAAAGTTCCTTTTTTTCCTTCTTCTTCTCTTTCCTCAATGCCAATTCCTCGTGGTCTTTCTCTTGTCGCATTCGCTCCTATACCTTGAGCAAGCCCTTGGCGGCGGAGTTGCGGTAGGTGTCAAACAGCTGTTGGTTGGTGACGGGTTTCTTGGCCCGCGCCGCGATTTGCCCATCAGCGTTCATTTGGGCCAGCGCCTCGTAGGCCACGTACGGGCACACGCCGTCCGCGCCGTAGCCCAAGAGGGTTGAGAAGTCGTGGACCTAAGACATACAGAAAGACGCAAGGGAAAAGAAGGCGTGAAGAGGAGGAGGACATTCATGGGGGGGAGAAACGAAAAAAAAAATATCTAGATTGTTCGATGTTTATGTGTTTTTTTGGGAAGGAAAAAATGATGTTTGGCACCCCTGGATGTAACGACACGACAAGACATTTCCTGCGAGGCGCACGCTTACGCCTTCTTGAACTGCTAACCTACTAGAGTCGGTGCTAATTCTATTGTATTCTAGTTCATGGCGCATGCGTCTCACCTCCCGGGCGTCGCCCGCTTCGGTGAACAGGGCGGATTTGGGCCGCTGCTGGGTCTGCAACAAGTGCTGGTGCACCGCCCCTGTAGCCAAGAGCGAGGGGATCGGGAGGCGGTCGGGCCCCGCAAAGCGGTCTGAGAGCACTACCACCTGAGGATGGTTGTGACGGTTATGGAGGGGGAAGGGGCACCAGAATACGATTACAAGTGAGCGCAACGTTGTGAGTCCCAAGAGTCAATAACTGGTTCTCTGCCCTTGGTTCTCTCATCCTTTCTATTCATTTTTTTGAAAAAACATTGAAACACATGCATTGTGCTCCCCGAAATCTTCCTTGTTCTCCATTCAGCGACACACGCGCGCTCACAAACACAGCGCGCCCACACCTGCACGCCGCTGGTGCCGTACTCGCCCTGGATGGCCCGGCTGGCTTCTTCACAGACCCGCGCAATGGCGTCTTGCATCCCGGCGGCCCCGCTGCCCACTCCGAACGTGGAGTCAATCACCGCGGTTTTCCAGCCCCGGTGGCCCTGCGGAGATTTCAGGGCTTCCATTTCCGACAAAGTCAAAATGGGGTGGTCCACCTGAGAAAAGAGAGGAAGAGAGATAAAAGGAAGAAAATGAGAGGGAAAGAGCGGGCAAGTGCAACAAGCACATCAGATCGGAAGCTATCGTAGTCGCAAAAACCACATCTAGCGTGATGAACGCCACGTAAAAGCCCCCCCCCAAAATATACCCAATTCACACTCAATACACTCCAACGCAAGGACCCCCCACGCACACACAATTGAGCAGAATACAAGCACCCCCACTGACGCACCACGAGGCGGCCGCAGTGCTCGGGCCCTACGGGGGCGAGCAGGTTGGCCTCTGGCCCCACGGGGCACACTAGGCTCATGACCATCTCTTCGCGGATCGGGTCGATGGGCGGGTTTGTGACCTAATGTGGCATTGGAGAGCACGAACAGTGGACGAGGAAGCGCGTCAGTGCGCTCTCAGTTCAATTATTGAAGGATATATTAAAGGCCGAAGAGAAAGAGCCCACGAACCCATCTACTGTTGTGAAGCAGTTCCAAAAAGAACGGAAGCCCAAACAGTCATCAATTACCTGCGCGAACAGCTGCTTGAAGTAGTCGAACACGTTCCTAGGTTGAGTGGAGAGCACGGCCAGGGCTGCGTCGTTGCCCATGCTACCCAGAGCCTCTTTACCGCCCACCGCCATGGGATAGAGCAACATGTCGAGGGTTTCCTGTTCGTCGAAAAGCATGGGATAATGAACACGGGGTACGCTAGAGCATTACGAACGAGTAACATCCGGCGGAAAAAAAAAACATGGGAAAGGAACAAAAAAAAAAGAAAAAAAGAGAAAAAAAGAGAGAGGAGACAAGGGAGGATGCGCAGGCCTAGTGGCGCAACTTGAGAATTAGTGCGCGAAGGTGAAGGAGAGGCGAACACCAGCGGAAGCTTCCGTAGTTCTCTAGGCCTCAAAAGTTCAAAATGCCAGCACACGTGCGTGCTCTACTCGTACACAAACATACCGTGGTGTAGCCAAACAAGTTGAGGCGGCGAGTGGTGTCATGCAGCGAGAAGCCCGGCGGTTTCAGTCCTTGCGCTTTGGCGGCGTTGTCCCATTCTTCCAGGGTGAAGAGCTCCTTGGCCAGCCACTCCCCGTACGGGTGCTTCTGGGCAATGGTCTCTTTCACCACCTTAAGAGGCAAGGAGAATGGGAAGGGGGTGAGAAGAATGACGTAACAGCCTCTTTTAGAGATAGCGAGGAGAGGGAAGAGTAGTAAGTATTAAAAAAAAAAGGACAAAAAATGGAAAGAATGGGAGAAAAAATGGACCAAGGTGAGACCATCAGACTGAACCACTTTAAAAAAACAGCTTTGAGAGGAACACAAATCTATATTTACCGAATCTGGAATGAGGGCGCCCTCGTCAAAGTCCACCAAAAACATTTTGCCAGGCTCGAGACGGCTCTTGACCTTCACTTCGTTGTCGTTCAAGTCGGGCAGCACTCCAATTTCCGAAGAGAGCAAGACACGGTCGTCATGGGTCACGTAGTAACGGCTAGGCCTGAAAATGGAGATGACAGGGAAGGAAGCGAGGATGAGGCAGACAAGGAGTCTAAGCCAAATGGAAAAGCGTGTAGCTGGATAATTGGGTAAATATTGATGCGTTCTTTCGCTGACGGTGGGTTCGTGCAACTTCGAAATCGGGGTCTCAATTCTAGAGCCCGCAATGACATGCACACCCTCCTACTAACTTTTCCTCCTACCAGCTACAGTACTAACCCAGTTTCCTCTCACCTCAGCCCGTTGCGGTCGAGCGTAGCGCCAATGTACCGCCCGTCAGTGAACGCCACCATGGCGGGGCCGTCCCACGGCTCCATCAGGCACGAGTGAAACTTGTAGAAGTTCTCCTTGGCTTCCGACAAGGAATCGTTGTCTTGCCAGGCTTCGGGAATCATCATCATGATGGCTTCCGGCAAAGAACGCCCCCCTGCTTTCACCAACAGCTCCAGCGCCGAGTCCATGTTGCCTGTTCAAAGACAGGGCACACAAACAAGAAACAGCAAAGACGTGTAGAAGTGGGCGTATTATAAATGCGGCCTGAAGCAGCTTCGAATAAGCTATCATATTCAGCCGCATCAAGATATAAATAACCAAGGTGAACGACCTAAACTACATTCATTATCAATACTCAAAAGCACTTTATCATAAAATCACGCACTAATCTATACATACTCACCGCTGTCCGACATGTTGTCGCCCGTTGCCGGCAGCAACCGCTGGGTTTCGTCGTCGCCAAAGTAGCCCGACTCCAGCAGACCCCCCCGGGAGTGCATCCAGTTTTTGTTGCCGCGCAAAGTGTTGATTTCGCCGTTGTGGCACATCATCCGGATCGGCTGAGCGCGGTCCCACGAGGGGAACGTGTTGGTGGAAAACCGCGAGTGCACCAGGGCCATGTGCGTTTCGAAGTCGGGGCGTTGCAAGTCCTTGTAGTATGGGACCACCTTTTTGAGGTGGTGGCACAATAGACAATGGGGACATGTTTAGGAAGGTTAGAAAGCGTTACATGTGAAGTGCACTACAGAGTGTAGGCGAAAAGGACTTAGATATCAAAACGGTTTTACTTGTGGGAACACAGAGAGGCGCAAATGCACGAGGTAACTCCGACAGGAGTGTGTCTTGGAAAAAAAAACACACACACAGAGGCGAAATGAAGAGAATGAATGGAAACAGACAACAGGCGACGAAGCTACTTCCGTTTTTTTCGCACCTGCCCAGGGGTGAGCTGGCCCTTGTAAGTCAAGGTTTGGCTGCTCAAGCTGGAGACGTAAAACTTGTCCTCCAGCGCCGACCCGCTTTCGTTGGCCTCTGAGCTGGCCTTCTTCTGCAAGCGGTACAGCTCCTTCTCGAACGACGCCGCGTCGTAACCTGAGTGCATTCATGCATGTATGATTATCACTTGTTGGCATCCGATAGTATGGAAACATTATGAGATCAAGGAAGGAAGGTAAAGAAAGGTGGCACATACAGGTGACGCATGTATAAACCATCACCACAGCCACAACCATGTCACCATCTTCCTCGCAGCAGTGGTCGTCTTTGCAACAGCACTACGCACACACATACTTGCCACCCTCACCTTTCACGTTTTTCACGAAGCACTGTTCCGACGAAGGCTCGGTCCCCTTGGCCGCCGCGCCCAGGTCCGAGTTGTCCACCGGCAACGTGCGCCAGCCAATCACCTAATGTGGTATCGTGGCGACAAGGAAAGATGGGCGTGCAAAGTGAAGCGAAGAGGCGAGCACAGGAAATGTGCACTAAAATCATTGGCAGGCAACGTGTCTTCTGGAGTAAGTAGCTTCAAGCACGTCTGATCCCCGCCTCTCTCGATGCCAAGCAAACACACGAGCACGCAGCCTACATGCAAGCGCCATTCTCATCAATGAGAGCCACTCCGACCGCTCACTAATTGATTCGTTGAGTCCCCGCTCACTAACCTCCAAGCCGCGGCTCTTGGCGGTGCGGTTCACCAGCGCCCGGGCTGCGGCAATCGCCTCCGGGTCCTTGGCCACGAACAAGTTCCCCACCCCGTACTCTCCCTTGGGGGGCAGTTCTAGGCCCAGCTCGTCCATGGCCACCTTGCGCAGGAAGCCGTCGGGCATTCCTACCAGCATCCCCGCGCCGTCGCCGTCGTGCGGGTCGCAGCCACACCCGCCCCGGTGGCTCATCCGCACCTACACGTCAATAAAAAAAAAACGAACAATTTTTGAGGTTGGTGGCATTTATGATCGAGATCAAGGTACTCACGCAACTAAAAATGTGACAAAATGCAAGAGAGCATACAAGAATAGGCGTGCTGAGAAGCGTGCGCGCCTCTAGGCTTGGTTTCGCCATCAGAACCAAGCAGCGAGTGGCATTCAAAACAGGGTGCGTGGAAGGCCAAAAAGGCCCACCACCATCACACAGCTTATACAGGATCATACAACGCTAGAGTATAAAGGATATGATGGAAAATGTTTAGGTTTATTGAAAATTAGTCCACGTGAAGGTGCTGCGCAACCCCGGGGTCTCGACCCATCCTGCACCCTTCAAGTGCCGCCGAGTCAGCAACTTGCACTTCAATTCAAAAAGAATATGAAAAAAAAAACAAAGAAGTCACTCCCTACCAGCATTTCGTTGGCGTCGACCACGATGTCTCGGCTATGCTTGCGTTTCAGTTGCGCTACCAAGCCAACGCCGCACGAGTCTTTCTCTTGGCCCGGGTTGTACAGGCCCATGGTCTTCTCAGGCAGTGCGCTGATAGGTGGCGGTAGCATTTGCGACCATGTAGCCAGCGGCCGCCGTGCCGATACTTTCGAAGCAGCATTTCGAACAGAGGGCACCGCAATACGGCTACTAATGGTTGGGAAACGGCGCAACATAGTCAAGCCGCGCAGCGCTATCGGGGTGTTTTAACGTTCTGAGAGATGCGCGCGTCTATAATCAAGAATCTTCGGAAGGTGACGAGTGACGAAGTGACGAACGAGACAGACTAGAGGCCTTCACGCTCTAATCACAGAGGTCCAGAGGATATTCTAGGGTGCAAAAATCACCCTCTGGAGTCCGATTTGTCTGGAGAGGTCTGGAGCCTCTCCAAGATTTGGAGAGGCTTCAGACCTCTCCAGAGCACCTCTCCACTTGAGATTCCACCTCGAATCTCACACAGTGTTTGCGGATAATGGCCTCCGAAGGTGGTGCGGCGCGTTGTACACTTTAATTTTATCATCCAAAACATTATGAATGAAACATTTAAGATAATCGTTTGTCGCCTTCGGTTGCTCTATGATCTCTTGTAGGTGTGAACAATGTACGACCAGCCTCTGCGCCGCCTGGTATCGTCGCTGATGAACGTAGACAGTGTGTTTTGCCTGTAGCTCGACCAGCGAGGTTGTATGTCTTCGTATCTTTGCTGACACTTGCGAACTCAGCAAATCTCGTGGACAATTGGAACGGCAAGAGCGTTGCTATCTGCGAGGCTCTCTTCGAGAAGTGCCCTGTTTTGGGCAGACAGCCCAGTCCTGGTACCATCAAGCGATGGCTGTTGGCTGAGGCCGCGCCTCACAAAATGGACAACGGTAAATACAACGTTGAGGACCGGGAAGACGGCGCTACGGGCAACGCCGAGCGAAGTTGAGCAACTCAACCGGCATGCAACGGAAGCAGTGCTTGGCCAGGAGGCAGCTAGCGTCGCAGCTGCCACACGTGAAGAGCCTCGTGAGTGTGAGCGCATGTTCCTCAGGGCCGCTATGGCTGACTTCGAGGCGATGTCCTATCAAGGCAACCGCAACTGCTGCAGTGTGATTGATGAGGCAGAAGAAGGCGATTACGACGAAGAACAGGATGAAGAACGCGATGAAGAACGTGAATCCGGCCTCAGGCGGCGGCGCCGCTCTGGTGCCCTGAAACGTGCCCACTTCTGAAACGTGCCCACTGGGCTTCAGTAGGTCAAAACGGCGGCGCTCTGCCCACCCTTCGGAGCGTTGGGGGCGCGAACGATCCCTTCTTGGCCGGTATCCTGGAGCAGGCTCGCGTGCTCGATGCAGCCTTAGCGGAACAACAACAGCAGCACTCCGCCGCTCTCGTTGCCGCGCTTACGCCTCGGCAACAGGGTGGTAGCGCGACCGCCTTATTGCAAGAGATGCGAAGTTTTCAAGAACTGCGCGCGACCGGGGCGATTGATGACGAAACCGCAGGAGAACTCCGCGTAATAGCGTCTAGCGTCTCGGATTTCTTGTAAGCAAGCAAAGCGCGGTTTTTGACTTTTGCCTTTACGTAAAACTCTTCTTGTACTTTAGTTAAAACCCAATACCAACAAGCATACCGCGGTTTTCATTATATGAGATATACCTCGCATTGATGGAGCACTCCGCAGCCATGTTCTTATTTGGCTATTTGTGCTTAGTGCTTCTTAGACCAAAAGGTTAAATTATTACTGAGCAATAGCCCTTGTTTTGTCTACGGCTCTATGTATTTTCGGAGAGGCAGGATGGGCATAGCACAACATAGTGCTTTCTGGGAGCTCCGCGTGGCGCACAAATGGATGTTATTATTCATCAGCGCACTCGCTTGAAACCAAGCCACAGGAAGGTGCATTTCGATGCCCAGCGCGACTAAATGTTACCAATTACGTGCTCGACCTCAATGCGGTATCCCGAAGTGTACTCATTCCACTGAGCCTCGATGGAGCCCTCATCAGGGTCAAGAAAAGGGTGCAGGATGTTTGCACCAAATCCAATATATGCTTTATCACCGAAGAGGCGGAATCCTTGAAGGGCACCGTGGGTGATAAGTGCAAGAAGGCGGCTTACCTTTGCCAAGAAGAGGTCATGGCGCCTACCTGCAACGGGGCCCAAAGCGCGACCGACCATGCCATCAGGAAACAAAATCATTTCAAATACGAGGCCGTGGGCATGGGCTTTTT
>Ga0307979_1001480_pt1 | contig 16699 bp, 17 predicted proteins | sample OrgLakmetage1058_FD_201833 | JGI IMG/M metagenome (GOLD analysis project Ga0307979, IMG submission 201833) | Saline water microbial communities from Organic Lake, Antarctica - #1058 | ecosystem: Environmental > Aquatic > Non-marine Saline and Alkaline > Saline | place: Antarctica: Organic Lake...
TCTGAAGATGGCGTGGTTGGAGGCTCAGGAGCTCGGTCCCTGGTGCGGTGGCGGATGGATGGAGTGGAAGGCTCGTTGAACGGTACTTCGGAACCCTTGAATTTACGGGGCAATGCGCAGGTGTCTGCGCTGGCGGCTGACTTCTTCAATTTTGACCTCGGAGCCTGGGAGGTGCTGGTGGAGGATTGGCCTCTTGAAGCGAGCCTAGAGTTAGGAGCGGGCGGCAATTGCACAGCCAAGCTCACCTCGAATGCTCAGCTCAGCGCGACAGTCTCAACAGCGCTTGCCGCTACGGCCCTGACGGTTGCTTCCAACCTTGGTGCAGCGTCTTCCTCGCTATCATCTTCGAGCAGTGATCAAGGCCCTGAAGCTAGTCTGGCTGCGGTAGCGCGTCAAGCGGCTAAACGTACTGCTCCACCCTTCAAGTTCGTGAATTATACAGGGGTGCCCTTTGCCTTGGTCCTGCCTGCTTCCTCCTCGAATCAGCAGCCCCGGAAAGTGAAAGTAGGGTCCTATGGATCTGCACCCTTTGCGCTGAAGGAAGGGCTGAAAGGATCGCAAGAAGCGCGCAGGGCTACGGGTAGACGAGCTGTCGGCGAAGAGGCAGACACCGATAAAGTGGTGGTGCAGTGCGTGGGGTCTTCGGAACTAGCGGTCAATGCACGCAAGCCTGTAGCAGGAGTGACCTTGAATCGTCCCCACGGAGAGCGGCACTCTCTGGTGCCTACCCAAGCTGACTCTGCGTCTTCTTCTACCTCGAGTGGTTGGGCGGCTGCAGCCATCACCGAAGAAGTATGGCAGTACCAGCGGCGAGTTGATGTCACGGGACAATGGAAAGCGCCGTTTATGCCGGTGAGAGACACATTGATTGGTGCCGCGTATGCTTTTCAACTATGCTGTGTTTGAGATGCTCTTATCATTCTGCATCCTTTGACATGTCTACTTCTTTGCGTGTGTACTTGCATGTTCTACCTGTCAAAATGAATACAGGGAGACCCGTTCGAATGGAGCGACCGCACCCGGAGCGTGAACAAGCCCCGAGAATCCGTGACTTTACCGCCCACTGACGTGGCCACGCAGCGCCCGTGGGTCTGGCTCAACGACTGGTATTGATGTTAAATACTTGACTTTGATTTATACGTAGTGTATTGAATTAGTGTGCTCCAAATTTGAATTTTTATGGTTTTATCTTTAAACACTTTCATTGCTCGAAGTATCCATATCCTAGCTCACACCTATTACTTCAACCCCCTCATTTCCCCCCTTTTCTTCAGGTCGGTGGAGCCAGTCTCCGGGGCCTCACTCGGGATGGGCCCCGGTGCTCGCAGCGTGACTGATCCTCACGGCTGGGAGTACGGCACATCGTTCGATGCTCTGAGTCAGCGCACCTTCAAAGGGGATCGAGCGGTGCGGCGAGATGTTGACACGGCGCGGCGGCGGCGATGGACGAGGGTGCGCGCTCCTATTCCCCCCCCTTTGGATGACCCTAGCCGCCCCCTGAGCCTGTTTCTGGAAGTGGCGCGAGGCTCTGGAGGTGCCACAGAGGTGCGCGCGTCGAGTGGTATACGGGTCGAGAACCATACGGGTGCAGCCTTGGAGATTGGGTGCGAGTCCGCAGCCTGGCTAGGGGCGATCATCGCGGCGGGACCTCCCGTGAAACCCAATCAGACCGGCTACCTGCCTCTGCACCTCATTGACACCATGCGCCTCGCATTGAGGGAAGTATCCCCGCAGGCAGTCGAGAAGTCCGCCGCAGAACCTCAAGAACCTGCTGCTGCTTCCTCGGTGCTGGCGCCCGCACTCCGGGAGGCTCTGGCAACCGTTGCCTCGAAAGCCAAAGAGAAAGGCAGTGCCACAGGCAATCAGCGCGCGCTCACGAGGGTAGCCCCGGGCGAGAAAGCGCAAAGCTTTGGACCTCTGCAGCGAGCAGCGGCAGGATTTGGAGCTGGCATGGCGTTGTCGGGACTCAATCCTGTGGGTGGGATCCAAGGGGCTACCGTGGCGGCGAACGCAGGCGGTGGTGGTGGTTATGGTGACGAAGATAGCGAGGATGCAGTCACTTCCTCCTCGGATGCTGTCCGCGATGGGTGGCCAGTGGACAAAGTGAGATTTAGGCTGTTTGCATGGATTACTCCTGCACATGTAGTAGTACATAGAGTGTCTGTCACGAAATTATGTTGCGCTCATGCGACATCCACTCTTTCTCAATCATTGTGTCTACCTGTAGATCCCACTGGTCGCTCTGGAGTCGACCTTCGCCGTGGATCGCACCGCGCATCTGGCCCCTGTAGCCCCTTCCTCTGCCAACGCTCGCCTCCCTAGCCCCTTCGTGTGCTTCTCCTATCGCCTCGACGACGCTGCCAACTCGCTCCACCAAGCTGCTGTTGCCTCAGGAAGCAGTGGCAGTGGCAGCAGCGAAGGCGCTGGTGCTATCTCGAGCCGAGACCGCGCCCGCTGCCTACTTACGGTTGAGATGCACGCGCCTGTGGCGATCAGCAACAAGCTTCCCTGCTCGCTCGACTACTGCCTCGGCACCTCGCAAGTGCCTCTTTCTACAGTGCCTGCGATCGGACAGGGCGTGGCCAGCGGGAACCTGTTACCAGGAGGGGAAGCAAGGGTCTGCAGAGCGGCACACTGGCGCGACCCCAGCCTAGGGCTAGCGCTGAAACTAGGCAAGTACCATTGGAAAGGCTTGGCATTGGGGGGTGACGATCTCAAGGTGTTGCTAGAACAAGGTCGCAAGGGAGTGGCGAGCGTGCTCGAGATGGAAGACGGGTATGCGCCCGGCCTGTCGGATGCCACGCAGCAAGCAAACAAGTCTGGCAGTGCAGCAGCTAGCGACGGGTACGGGGGAGTCAACAGCGACGGAAGCTCCAGCCCTCCAGGACGCACGTTTGCTGTGTCGGTGCTGGTGACGGAGCCGTCTCAAGGGCGGATCTTGGTGGAAGTGTTTGCAAGGCATTGGGTCATTGATCGCAGCGGCTTAGGGCTTACATGTGGGGGGCGCAAGAACATGATCGGGTTTCAAGCCAAGCAGCCTGGGTCAGTCCCCTGTGGAAACGGCGTGTCTGCTTTGCAAACACTCACCGAGGAAGCACGAAGCAAGGACAACAAGGGCAACAAGAATGCTCGCGCTGCTTCAGCAGCAGGCGGCGAAGCTGGCACCAGTGACACTCCTTACGAGGAGGGTTGGGCGTTGGGCGAAGGGGGTCTGTCGCTGTTGCGGTCCTCGAAAGATCATCTTGTGGTAGCCTTGCCCACGAACACTCCTTTTGCACGGCCCTCCCTCGATCCACGCTCTGCCCGCTCTCAGCGCAGCGAACCTGCCTGCTCCTCGGTGCTCGCCATCGGCATCACAACCGCCAAGGCGGACAACGTGTTCTCCATCGAGTGTGGCGAGCGGAGTGTGGAGTTGTGCTATGAGGTCACGCAAGGAGTGGGAGCGTTTGAGAACTCCAAAGTAGTGCGCATCTGCCCTCGTTTCGCGATTCTCAACCCCGATGCTAGGGCTACTTTACTGGTCCGGCAAGAGGGCACGTCCCCGGACGACGGCGCACATGTAGTGGCGGTGCCCCCGAGGGGGAAAGCTTTCTATCACTGGTCCAACGCCAAAGCCCCTAAGCGATTGTTGGTCAAGTTTTTGGATCCTGAAAGCAATGAGGAAGACAGCCTCAGCACAGCGTGGAGTTTCGGCGGCGTGAACATCGAAGCCATTGGTGCGACGCCTCTGTGGCTGCCGCCGAGTGACACTCTAGCTCCTTCCCCTGGGGCACCGATCGCCCTAGACGCGCATACCTTGACGGTGGTTCAGGTGGAAGTGCAACTCGCGGACGACCACCAGGATTCCGCGAGTAACGTGCTCATCGAGAGGCTGCCGAAGAACCAAAGCGCGGCTGCTCGCTTCGGCCCCTCTTCCTCTTTGGCTGTGCAGGGAGGAGTTGGCAAGAGCGACAACACAGCGCGCGCGGTGCCAGTGCTCGCAGTTCAAAATGACACCAGGGAGCCGCTCGTGCTCCGCCAGGGTGCTGCCCCCTCGTCAACTCGCACTGTGCCCGGAGTGCCCCTCGTGCGGTGGGTGCTTAAGCCAGGCGAGTCGATGGTTTTTGGATGGCTAGCGCCGGCCTCACTCCCCAAGGAGGTGTGGGCGACCGTGCAGGCAGTCTCGGATCGAAGCTCAAGCTCTTCTGGAGCCTCGCTGACGGATGCAGTCGCGCGTGTGCTGCCGTCAAGCTCCTCCTTTTCTGGCTCCGATTCTGGCGCCAATGCCACTGATGATGACGGTGGTATTGAATTTGAAGACGATGAAGATGAGGATGACAGCCAAGGTACTGTGTCACCGCTTGCTTCATCTCCTTCTGCTGGCGGCGGCGGCGGTGCTGTTGTGAAAAAATCCAATAGCGGAGTCTTTCAATCGATGGGCAAGGAGATCACTACCAAAGTAAGCAAGGTAGGTGGTGGCGGTGGTGGTGGCAAGATGAAGAAAACCGAGCATTGTTTCAAGATGCTGGAGATGGCCGGCGCCGGTGCGAAGCCTAAGCGACTCATCGCGCCTGACAGTGGAGCGCTGGTCTCCGCAGCTGCGGTGGTGCCGGTGCGGGGCACACGGTTGCTGCTGTTTGCGCCCGCCGGTAAAGTCCTTCAGGCTTTTCGAGCGGAGCGCTCGTCAGGCCGCAAGAGCGATCGCAGCGTGTCTCTGGAAGTGGTGTTGCCTCAAGGAGTGGGGCTTTCGGTGGTGGATGACTATGGCGACAGCGCATTAGGGCTTGATGGGTCTGGCTTGCCTGCGATGCGGAGAGAGATCCTGTACCTAGTGGCAAATGGCGTGAGCTTCACGGCCACGCATGATACCGACGCCCAACAGTCCGACCTCGCGCTGCAGGTATGAGTTTATAGGGCGTGTGTTGGCATTCTTGTTTCGACGCATTTCTTGTCGCGAAGCCGTTTATTCTTCGTGTCGTTGCTCGAAATGTTCCGCTCATTCGATGGCTCATCCTCACTTCACTCACTATTTCTGCACTCATTTTCTCCATCTTTCCATGTATCACAGGTGCGGCGCCTACAGCTCGACAACCTTCTTCGAGGTGCTCCTTTCCCAGTTGCCCTCGCTGGCCGGCCGCAGCTCCCACCGAAGAACAAGCTGATTGCTCCAGGCCCTGAAGGTGCTTCAGCCTCGCAAGCCAACGACGACAAATTTGACGTTGCCGACAGCAGCAGCTCTTCAGATTCTCAGGGCGTGCCCTTCCTGAGTTTGACCGTTGTGATGCGGGGCGCAGAGACGGTGCCCTACCTCGCGTTGCGCCTCCTGCCTTTAGACCTGATGCTTGACATGCCGACTGTGAACAAGCTGCTCAAAGCCATTTCACCTCTGCAAACTTTAGCCAATGGACGCGCGTCATCTCTACCCAACGCGAGGCCTGCGCTGTGGGCTAGGAACCATGCCTCTTCTCTTCGCTGCACGCCTCCTCTGGCGTCGGTCGACGTTGAGGCTTGTGTGCTGGCAGCCAGAGGGGCTCGCCTGCACTTCATGCATCTAGAGGTGCACCCGATTGTGGTCCTGGTGACTTTCCTCCAGAACGCGAGCAGTGAATCAGGGAGCTTGGACGACAAGAAGCAAGGCGTGAACAAGCTGCGCGAAGGGCTGCTCTTGAACATGGCCTCGGTCTCTCGCAGCCCTGTAAGGCTCAACTGTTTCACGGTGGTGGATGCTATTGAGGCCACCTCGAGCATTGCGATGAGCCTGCAACGGCACTATTTGCGCGCAGCCAAAGGCCAACTTTTGAAGTTAGCTGGCTCGATGGTGAGTGTAGTTGAGGAGCACACGTACATGTCACATGCAGCTTACACATGTAGTCACGCAACACTTCTGAGGGTGCTCATTTTGCATTTCTACAATTTCGGTGGAACTTCTACATGTTTCTAGTCATTCATTTTACATGTATTTCTTCTTCTTCTCCCTCTTATGACAGGCGGCTTTCGGCAATCCCGTGGATTTGGCCTCGAACGTTGGCGGCGGCGTGCAGGACTTGTTCTACGAGCCAATGCAGGGCGCGGTGGCGGGTCCTAAGGAGTTCATCAAGGGCATGGGGCGAGGTGGCAAAGGCTTCGTGTCAGGTGTGGTGCACGGCGTGAGCTCTTCGGTCGCGGGGGTTACAGGCACGGTGAACAAGCAGCTCGGGATGCTAGCCTTTGACGATGAGTATGCCGCCGCCCGCGAGACGAAATTGCGCAAACAAGCAGATGTGTCGCGCGAAGGCAGCTCCGTGCAACAAGGCTTCAAAGATGCCGGTGAAAACGTGCTTGGGGGTTTCACCAGCGGGATTGGGGGTCTGTTCAAGGCCCCCATGCAAGGCGCCAAGAAGGAAGGGGTTGGGGGCTTCTTCAAGGGCGTCGGGCGAGGCGTAGCAGGTTTAGTCGTGAAGCCAGTCATGGGCGTCAGCGAAGGGGTTACTTCGCTCGTGACCACTGTGAGTGACGTCTCGGATGCCAAAGCGTCTCAGAACGAGCGCCCTGCGTGGCAGCGTCAGCGACGGGCGATTCCCCTGCGGCCTGCGACTAACCGCATGGTGATTGTGCCTTATGATGACGTCGCGGCGTCAGCTCAAGCAAATGCTGTGAGGTAGGCGATTGTATAAGGGTGTGTAAGTTGGGATGAATACTTTCGGTGAGATGACATTCCTAGTTTCATATTGGAGTGTACCTTCTTTCCTTTTGACGCGCCTTTGTCTCTCTCTTGTTGGGTATTCATGACCTCATTCTATCCACATGTTTTTACCTCGTGCATCGCCTTCTTCCTTCTTTCCAGTGATGCGCCGCTGGCGAAAAACGAGGCTGCCAACGCTTACGTAGGTCACGTGCTCTTGCCGCACTCGACGGGCGTGTACGGAGGTTTAGAGCTTCAAGTGGTGGTGACGTGGCGCACTTTATTCCTGAAAGCATATTGGAGCAACGGCCCTGGTAGCCCTGGCACGCGAGAAGCGTTCCAACCTCAAGAGGTAAGTTAGCGAAAATGATGCAGTAGCAGGGGATTTTTTAAGGTATAGCCACTCTTCATACTTCGTTTCCTCCCCTAAATTATTACACCTTTTGTTCGCTTTACATCTTTTTCTTTGTGGTTGTCGCCCTCATTTTATTCTTTTCCTGCCCAAAATGCGTCTTATTGTCCATTACACTACCCGATCAGATGACCATCCAGTGGGGTGCGGTGGTGAAAGCGATTCCATTGGCCGAGAACTGTGTAGGCCTCGCCTTCTTCCAGCCTCCCGCCTATTTGCAGAACCTAGGCTTTGCGCCCAACGCCACTCTACCTGGCACCAACACCCCCGCCCTCGTACTGCGGTGCCCAACGGCCAAGGCCGCCAATGAGCTCTATGCCCTAATATGGTCCCGGCGCGATTTAATGGCCGACCCCCGCGGGATGCCCGAGCCGCAAGAAGTTGACAGCGCCGCAGACCCAAGCAGTGACGAAGCCGCCAGCGACAAGGGCTGGACCTGCCCCGTCTGCACTCTGCACAACCTCAGCCCTCTGAGCCTGGCTTGCGAAGCGTGCGGAAGCGCGAAGCCACACAACGCCAGTGGTGGTGGCAGTGCCAGTGGTGGCAGCGGAGGAGGAGGAGAGGTGTATGTGTTTGGCTCAGCGAATACCCCGAATAAAATGGTCCTATCGTCAGCAGAAGTTAACCTGGACGAGCGGAAACTCCTCGAGGTGTGTATTGACATTTGTTTTCTTCTCCTTTTCGTGGCTTTCTTCCTTCTCTTTGCCCTCTTTTTGATATCAAAAATCGTGGCCCCTCTACGTTCACTCCCACATTTGCTTAGTCTCTCGGTATCTCCTTCTCATGTGCTCCCTCTCTTTTCTCATAAGGTGTCCAAAAAGGAGCTTTTCGACGCGCTCAACGCTTCAAACCGTAAACCCACTTCCCCTGTCACCTCCACTACTAGTACAGTGACTATGACGGCTGTCACCAAGGGTGCGCTTGACGGGGTGGCCTGGAAGTTTTGCCGTATATTTACGGGCACGCACAAGCTCATGTCCTCGAAGCGCGTGGCCGTGCTCTTGCTCCTCAACGAGTCGACGGATCCCATTCAAGTACGTCGCAGTACTGAGTAGCGTGCAACTGTGCAGGAAGTGCATGTAGTAGACTCGACCTGTTCCTCTTGCCTTTTAAGATGAGGAACTTGTGGCGTGCCTTATGTGTAATAACTATTATTTGTACATATGCTTGTTGCGAATGTGTCTCTCTTCTTGGGGGCATTTATCTCAGGTGGGCGAGCCGCATCTGCGCGTAGGTCAAGCCTGTCACTTGTTGAAATCCAGCAGCAGCTTCAACGAGCACTACCGCACCCTGGCTCCCGGCGGCGCCGTGATGCTCGTGGCCTGGTCCTTTGGCCCTTCGCCGTTCAAGAAACAGCACGTGGTAGTGTCCCTTTCGACCTCCGCGGCCGATGTGAACGTCAGCGACATGCGCGCCAAGGTGTGTGTGATTGGAGGGAGGGAGGGAGGGAGGGAGGTGACAGTAACAGTCTTCTGTTGTTCTTCCAGTAGATAAAGTAGTAGTTGGAAGTGGGATAGATGTGCCGAAAATCTAGATGTGTACCACGAGCACCACCGCCTATTTTCTTTTGCTTCCTTTTGTTTCCTTTTGCTGTGCGTCATGAACAGACGGGAGCGGCAGCGAAAGATGGCTTCGTGGCCGGTGTGCTGGAGAACTCCCAACCGGAGAACAAGGATTGGGTTAAAGTGGTGGTGTCCATTGCTTCGCGTTGAAGTGCGAAGTACACTATGAAGTCATAAGTCGTAGAGGATTGAACGAACCAGTGTTGTGTATTTTTTTTCCCGTTCGATAGCCAGAGAGATAGAGAAGTATAGGGATGTATGAATTCCCCTTCTCCCTTCTGATTGATGCGCATTGGATCCTGATTTGATTTATAAGTAAAGTGAGCTTACTTCCTCGGGGAGTACCAGAGGGCCAAAAGTTTCGTATTTTCTATCACTCTTAAAAATTAGAAGGCACCCAGCCTGCTACTTACTAAACCCAGTCAGCCCTTGGCGAGAGAGCTCAGAAGAGCCCTCCAGTCTGCGTGTGCAGGAAGCCTAGCAAGTAACAATTACAATGGAAGCAAGTCTAGCCTAGTCTATTGGGTACTCCACAAATACAAAGTAACACTACCGTGACATATAGCAACCGAAAAGTATTAACTTCAGAACAAATCTGACTAAGCTCAGGCTGAGTGACCTTTTGTGTAAAGCAGTTGCAATCATGAACTCTCGAGGTGCCCTTCAGCCATCAGGCATTAGGAGGTCTGGGAGTGGAGTGAGTCAGCTATCTCCACTTCGGTCTGTCCTTGGCAATGGCGATCCACTCATCGAACTCCTTGAAAATGCCCTTACTTTTGAGCGCGTTATCCAATGTCCTGCCGTCCAAGTCATCTGTGGACAACCAATCGATCGAGAATGTGATACCCAACCAGTCAGTAACTGCCGCAGCGCCCGGCTCATGGGCATGCGTGCTACATGGCCAGCCCAACGAAGAATCCAATTATGAAAGTAGCAGTCCATACCAAGAATGCGGAAGAGTCTCGCGGAAGTGAGATATGGTGGTGGAAGGTATAATGGAGGTTCACGCAGCACATGCAACGAGCACACCTGCTGATGGAAACTTCGAAGGCGCTTGAATAAATCTTCACGTAAGGATCAAGCTTCGCAACCGCATTATACATGAAAGTACCCTAGGAAAGATACGAGCCTTGTATACTACTGTAGTACAAGTATGATACACGAAGAACAATGGAAACTATGAATGGCGAAAGGGCTGTGAGTGAGCGGCAAATGGATTCTAAATTCATTATGGTAAGCATCAAAGTAGTTGAGAGTAGTGCTTAATTAGCTCAGGTGTTTAAGGTTCGAAAATTCATAGCTGGGCAGAAGAATTAAATTGCAAGCCTTTTTTTTAAAAATGAAAGTGACTGTGTCCCGCCAAGTGAAAGTTTTCGCTAATTACATCAATATAATTTTACTACTAAGATAACAAAAAGTAACGCCACACTTTTTAATTTCACAAATGCGCATCTCTATTTTTTTGTATTGATGTCCGTCTACTAAGTAATTATCTAAGAACGAAAAAGTTTTCAAAATGTAGTGAAAGCGGCAATTGGATTGAATGAATAAAAGCTAAGAATCGATATGCGAGTACTTTGCCGTATTTCTCACACAATGCCATCAAAATTGGAACAGCTTAGCTTTGGACATGATAGTTCTTGACAGATCTTCTATTGTGTCAAGTGCATTTCAACCACTTGTTGAAAATGTTCGATTCCTTGAGACGCGGCCGCACCTATTTACGCATCGGCGAAGAATCAGGCTTTTTTGGAGTCTTGAAGCTCCTGGGAGCTGTGACTTTCCTAGTTTCGATTCCAATCTTTGCATACTTCAGCGAAAAACAGTATCGAAATGTCAGCGAAAGCGTTCATGAAGTCGCTCAAAATGTGACGGCTTTTAAATTCGGCAGCAGTCAAGCCGGAGACATCGTACATCTACAAGGAGTAAATTACACCTCATCCGTGGAGGACACAGATTTCAAGGTCAAACCTTTTCTTGAATTAATGTTGCGCACGCGTGCTTCGATCTTTTTGTAATGGTAATTGCTCTTCGACTTTTTACCGAATTTCAACTTGTGCAGGTTCACTTAGATCATGGGCTGGCTCTTATTCGACAAGCAGAGTACTGCCAGGTAAGGACATCTTTTTGTTCATGATCTGTTGAACCAAACTTAGAATCTTGTGATATGTGTTTGTTTGTCAACAACTAATTATGTTTACATTGTAGTGGGCTCAAACAATATCGACAGCACGAGGAGCACCTTGCCAGCGGTCTCTATTCGCGCAAGATGGCTCGACGAAAGACGAGATCATCGACTGCATTACAGCGTCACACTTTGATTACGTTAAAACCTGGCGGCCTTTTCGAATCAACGCCATAGCATTCAATCAACCAGGAGCACATTACAATCCTATGCGAGACCCCTTCCCTTCGCAATACATACCTTCAACGGACGCACTTTTACAAGCAAAAACAGCCGAAGGAAGTCCGACAAAAATATCTCTTTCGCCTGGCTTGATAGAGAAAAACAAATCACCGTGGTCCAAGGTAGATTTTGGAAGCTTTGAAAAATACGAGACCGGCTCTATGTGGTCAAGATTAAGCTCCTGGATTGAGCCCCGTTCATCTCGTGTAGAACCCTTGCAGTCCCTTCAAGAATTCCAGCACTCGAAAGCAGAAAAAGAAGGTTTTTATTACATCGGAAACGGGTACTTCTTTTCGACTTTCAATGCAGATGCTGCAACGACGGCTACTAAGTATCTCATGGAAAGTTTGGAAGGTACGCTTTTTGATTGGCAGATTGGAGACTTCGTTTCCTCGTGCAACGCAGGAGACATCCGAGTTCATTTCAAAGTACAACATCCGAGCGTTGTTAGTCTCATTGGAAGACTTGTTGAAAGCGAAGGTGACCGCCTTTCGCTCGATACATTTGCCACTCTGAGTGACCCTAAAATGGGGTGCCTCCAGGAAGGTGTGAAGACGGCGCAACAACTGCTCGACAATCGTATTGGTGGGACCAAGTGGCGCCGACTTGGCACAATTCTGTTGTTATTGCCGTTCTCATACTTCATAAGTCGCTTGGTCTGCGCTTGGCGCGGCCTCGAACTTCGAGCAGGACATGGTAAACCAAAACCTACGTCCAAAATAACAACTTTTACGTTCGTCCTAGGAATTTGGCTGCTCGAACTATTTGCAATTTGGACTGCAGTGTGGAAGTTTGAAGTTTGCCCCAAGCGCGAGGCCCCTATCGTGGCCCTGGTTGCAGCTGGTTTGTTGCAGCACGCCTACAAGAACACTGCTAAGGCCTCTACGGCGCCTGGCCCAAGGGCAGCTTGGTGCATGCTTGCAAGGGCTTGTGGACTTCCACCAAGTTGGCGTGTCGAGAGCACTTACAAAGCGGGACCTTCGGAGTCTGTTCCAATCGAAAAAGCTCAGGGACAAACAACGCACGAACCACGTGCCCGGAAATCACCTAGAAGGAAAAAGGCGGATTAAGGCGCAGAGAAAACATTTCGAGGGAATCTCAAACTACTGTAAGTCGTTTATCTATCCATATTTCATGTATTACTCTCAAACGCATTAAGCCATTTCCTAGGTGAGATGTAAAATTTAGGTCTCCTGGGAATTGCTACACAGGCATAAAATGCAGCTCTAACACCACCATTATGAGGTAACGGGATACAGGAGCAGGAGTACAGGAGTAGGAGCAGGGGCGATGGCGATGTGCCGGTGGGGTGGAGAGGTAACATAGGCAAAATAGGTAAAAAGGCGCACTTCCATTGCCACTCGAAGATTCGCGCCTTATTCACTACTTAATTTAAGCTGCTTGGGTTTTGCCTCTACCTGTTAGCCTTCTAATTCCGACCCCTCGGCGGGGCATGTGCCAAAAACAGAAAAAAAAGGGATAAAATTCACCCCCGCCGGGGCGTTATGTGACATGATCATACGGGGGGTATACATTTTTGTACTCAAAGCAATGCACGCAAGCAAGTGTGGTGAAAGCGAAAATGAAGGTCTTTTTCGCGGTTGCTCTTATGCTGAACGCTCCCGCTAGGGCCCTCGAAGCAGCGGTCAGCGATAATGGAAATGTAAGTTCTTTCCACATGCGTGCATCGTTATCTCTGCGGCCTTACTAGGAATACCATTGCACGTTTCCTAAAAGGTCGCTACCGTGGTTGGTCCTACTGGAGAAGCAGCTGGCACCCACGCGGAAGTGGTGAAGGTTATCGACCGGGAATTGTCAGAGCTAGAGGCACTGATTACTCTAGAAAAGCAGAAAGTAGAGCTCCTGGAAAGTATGCGCAAACACGTGCTTGCTGGGAAAAGGTGAGCTTTACAGGAGTAGTCTACGGAAGCACATTATTTGTGCTTTGCCTTTCATGTACTTCTTCGCTTTTTTTTGCGCTTACTGCCTTTTTCTTCAGCCTCCCTGACGGATTTGAAGCGGAATCACCTCTTGAGGCGATGCTCGCTCGCGTGGCACGTCCTTCCGTAAACCAACCTAAGGCAGCATGGGCACCTGAATCACGCCAAGAATGGACGCAGAATGAAGCACCGCAAAGAGAAACGCGGGTGCGTTGACGAACTGCTCCTTTTGACTTTGATTCGTTTAGATTTTTGTGTGGTGCGGTCTGATATCTGAAACGTACGTCTTCATCATTTTATAGTGAAAATTGTTAAAGACTTCACCTACCTTGATACGTACTTTTTGTTCAATTTTGGCCCTATTTTCAGGGATCCGATATGACGGACCTTTTATTGGCTCGTGCAGCTATGCCCTTCAACTCTACGATCGTGGCCACCTGCGTGCTCCCTTTCAAGACTCGGATTACGGCCACCCGCAACAGCCGCGGCGCGGTCACTAGCCGGAGCTCCTCGAGCGACACTTTCCTCTCGCTGGTGGCTGCCGTCGATGCTTCGGGCGAGCTTTTCATTCTTGACTCAGAGCGTGGAGAGGCACGTGAAGTTTGTGCTTCCTCAGTCTTTTTGCTCTCTTATTAGTTTTTTCTCTCTCTCACACAGCGTATTTGTGTCTTATCCCTTTCCTCGACCCCTTATGACAGGTGCTATTGGCGCTCCCAGCCGACGTGTATGCGCCGTCAGCGGACTCATCCCAGCGAGCAGTGGAAGTAAGTCACCTGTACTTCGATGCTGGCACCAGCGCGAACGATCAACCATACTTGGCGCTGGGCACATCCGATGGTCGAGTCAGCCTCTTAAATGTGACGCTGTGGCGCAATGACAATGTGATCGCTGGCAAGAAGCTCAAGGTTTGTGCATCAAGACAATATCGTCGATCGCATTTTTGCACTGACCTCATTATTAGTCGCTACTTGAGCAACCTTTCGCGATACCATACGCGCTTTATCTTTTTTCTCCACACATTGACCCCTCTGATCTTTCTCTTTTTTTTCTTTTCTCAGGTGAAAAAGGACCCGGAAACGAAATTACCGCTACCGAACCAGATCCTGCCCCTGGAGCCTGTCTTTCGCACCGTCGAGGGCCTTGGAGTCGTGGTGGAGCGTGAATTTACGGTTTATACTAACGACTTGGCTATCCTCGCTCGCAACAAGAAAGCTGCTGCCAAGAAAGACACTGCTTCTGACGATGGTGGCGATGACACCGCAGCAGCAGCAGTGGTCAAAGACGACGATGAGAATGCCTCCCCACACGTAGCTCGTGTCACTGCGCTGTGCATGTACCAAGCGCGCATGCAGGCCAGCTCAAGTGACCCAGGGGACGGCACCACGGCGCAAGTGAAGATGCTGGCGGTAGCCGACGGCAGCGGCGGGATTTATGCGATTGCGCGCAACGGCACCATGGCGCGATCAACGAAGTTAGGCCGCCCCGGCGATTATGCGCGCGACCTTCGTAGGCAGGTCAGGGACATGAAGAGAAAGACACTGGCGTGACGCTAAGAAGAAGAAGAAAAGAAGAAAGTTGGTTTGAATATACAATTGCGATTCCTGCACACATCCCATATGCCCAGGACTCAAATAAATAAGGCTCACCGCCATTGCCTTTCGCGTGTGTCTAAATTGTTTGCATTATGTCAATATATTTAGGGAGCCTCTCTGGCGGTGGCGGAATCAGGGGGCGTGAGCTTCCTATCCACTGCGCGCTTCACCTTTGCCGCCTCCAACTTCTGCAAAGGCTCGGCTGTCGCCAACGCGGTTGCACTGGGGTTCGACCAGCTCTCACCAGCGCACTTGTAAGCGAATACGAGACCTTCTTATGTGTCTTCTCATGCCACTTCGCATTATGCCTGGGCGAATTTCTCACATTCTACACCTCAACCTCGACTATATGAAGTACTAAACGCAAATTTAAATACATACTACAGGTACGTGGCGTACAGCAGCGGGGAAGTGATTTTGTACAACACCAAGTCTAAGGTGGAAGGGCAGACCATGGCCTGCCGGAAGTTGTATAAATTGCCACACACCGGCGCCAACCTCCTCTCGTCTTCTGAGGCGTCCGTAGAGGGAAGTGAAGATGAGGAAGGTGCAGCACTGAAGGTCAGCCACTTGCATACGTCTTTCAGTCTATAATCTGTTCATGGATTTTCGCTACAATTGATTTTTTTCTTCTCCTTTAATTATGATTTTTCATCCATTTTATATGCTCAGGTGATCCCACTGCGCGGATATGCTCTCATTTCCACCCCAACCCAAGGCCTTCTCCTTTTCAACACCACGGCAGTGCGCGAATCCGCTGGTGTGACCTACCTCGGCAAGATGGAGCCTCCTTCCTCATCGGCTAAGGCTAGCTGCAAAGCTGGCACTGCACTCCTAAAAGCGGCTCCAGCAGCAGCCTCTGTGCCCGGGACTGCCGCTCAAAAACTGCCGGAAGTGCTCATAGCTGTCGCCAGCTCGCCTGCTTGCGGCAATGATGATGCAGAGACAAGCGCTTTCGATGCAAGTGGACCAAGTCAACTCAAAGTAAGATGCTTTAATGATCACACACGCGCTTATATCCTCCATTTCTTGTCTTGTTCTTCAAACGTGTATCAAAATTACCTTTTTCACTCACACACTGTATCATTCCATGCCCTCTCCTCTTGTATTTGCTTCTAACCAACCCTAGATTTTGGAAGCGCTTCTGCCGTACGACCCACCCAAGAGCGATGTGAACTGGATGCGGGGGCCAATGATGATCGTCGGCCTCATTGCCGTCTTTGGGTACCAGTATTTCCGGGTAAAGATTTGAAGTCCTTTGTTTCGATGTTGCATTGAAATGTTTCATCATATTTTTCATTGATATTATCCAGGCATACCCCAATTTGACCGTTTCACCTGTTATCTCTTAAAAACTTTCGCTTGTGGTGCGTTTACAGGGGGGCAGCGGTGGCCTGTTTCGGGGGAAGCGAGGCAAGGGCCGGGGCCGAGGAAGCAGTGGAGGCATGGACGATGAGATGGCTGAATTGCTAGCAGGTGCCGGCGGCAGCGCAAGGGCAGGTGGCGGATTCGGCGGCGGCGGTCGTGGCGGACTCGGGCGCAACTTTGACCCTTCGACTTTTGCTTCCAATGGCCGGGGCAACTATTAAGCTCACAGGAAGCGCCTAGTGAGGAGGCGGGGAACGCCGTGCCGTCGAGAGGCTTTCGCCCAGCTACGTGTGTAGGACAAATGCATTTGACCAGCAACTGAACCCATGCACTTGCCCTTGCCTGAAGTCATAGAGTGCTACACTTGCCTCTAATTTCTGTGCAGTGCATTTTATTTTAGAGGGCGGCCTTTGAAGTATTCCGATTCCGATTTTACTGATTACAAATTATTAATTAGATTAGATTAGATTATACTCCCCTGTGCAATGAAAGGCAAGGGAAGAAGTAGCACGCTCTCGGAGGTCATTTGTATTTGCACATGTGGAATGCATTAATAAAAAGGAACCATATGTCCCAAGCTCCTAGTCTAGTCTATCTAGTCTAGTCTAGTCTAGTTAATAGTCTCCCAAAAACCTAGACTTAACCGCAATAGTACTAGTTACTAGTATTGCGATTCTTTTCATTTAATACTACTTTTATTGTTGTGAGAAGTAAATACAGGCAGTGCGTAGGTGCAGGTGCTGCGTGGTGCGTGGTGTGCAGCGTGGACTTACAGCTT
>Ga0307979_1001482_pt1 | contig 16679 bp, 20 predicted proteins | sample OrgLakmetage1058_FD_201833 | JGI IMG/M metagenome (GOLD analysis project Ga0307979, IMG submission 201833) | Saline water microbial communities from Organic Lake, Antarctica - #1058 | ecosystem: Environmental > Aquatic > Non-marine Saline and Alkaline > Saline | place: Antarctica: Organic Lake...
TTATTCAATGGGATAAACTCTTTCGTAAAATAAATTACAACACATATCTAATCAAAAATAGCCAACCAAAACATACAAATCAACAGTATCACTATGTATACTAATTTTGAAAATCAGCAAGCCCTATGTAGCTTTTAGAATTCACGAAATATTAATTTCTTTCATTCTGTCTTGAATCTTCTGTTTTATTTTAATTTGTCATTGTGTTAGTCATACAATAGGGGACATCCACTTCTATTAGGATTTCTACTAAATAATATGTTCCGTTGTTGGACTTGATTTTTTATTGCTTATGAATTAAAGCCGGGCTGATTATCCCACTGCTTCCTGTCACAATTATTACTCCAATTTTACCTTTTATATTCTTTTTCTAAATTTTACAATATAGAGTCTTAGTGCAATGACAAGGAGTAGTGTAATCCACATCCTTCATCCCATTAATTTGTACTTTCTTCGTTGCTTCCTTTATTCGTATTAAATTCCATTTGTGAGAGTTTTTGCCCGCCTTTAATTCCAAAGTCTAATGTTCGAATTGGAAAAGGAATAGTAATATCTTGTTCATCAAAAGCACTCTTAATCGCTTTGATGGCTTTGTTTTTCATATTCAAGTAGCCTGGTTCGCCTGGGTATTCTACCCAAAATCGAATATTAAAATTGATGGAACTGGAGTCGAATTCAGAATAGTCAAAACCTATTTGATCTTTATCTATCACCCCTTCCAAATTTTTAATTGTGCTCAGCACAACATCTTCAACTTTCTCAAGATCCTCTGCGTAAGAAACTCCTACGGCTAAATCTATACGCCTTTTTTCTAAAATAGAAAAATTGTAAATCGAACCCTGTAATACATCACTATTTGGAATGTAAACTTGTTGGCCCTGAAAAGTCTCAAGAACCGTAACTCGCAGGTCAGTTTGACTTACTTTACCCATAATATCGTTTACTGCTATGATATCCCCTAATTTAAAAGGTCTCCTAAAGGCCAGAATAACACCCGAAATAAAATTTGCAGCTATATCCTGAAAAGCAAAGCCCAATGCCAAACCTATCACACCCATTCCTGCGAGTATGGAGGTTAAAGCCGTATCTAGTCCTAGCACTCCAAGCATAATAAAAAAACCAATACCTAGGATTATAGCATAAATTACAGTGGAAAATAAATTACTTAATGCTTCGTTATTTGATGCTTTGGAGAAAAGCTTTTTAAACAGTTTACTTCCAAGTCGGGCAAGCACAAAAAAGACTATTAGCAACAACAAGGTTACTGCCATATTTGGAATCAAATCTATGAAGGCATCAAGCCAACTTTCTAACTTTTGGATTATTGTTTGTATTGGTTCCTCTTTCATTGTCTATTATAAATTTAGTTTTATGTATTGAAAAGCTATTTTACAGTATCCCAAAAGCCTTGGTTTTACTATTGTTCCGCCTATTTTTTATATACATTGCTCAAGATATTCATCCCTGACCTATCGTCGTGACGAATACTTTGTTATTAGCCACTGGCTTTCTGCGTACTGCTTGGTCTTCCAAGATTTTTATGTTAGTTAGGAAGTGAGTTGTAGGCAAGACATACCCTTTTTCAATTTTGGGTGGCATGGCCTTGCACGACATGCGTATGTGTATGGCTTTCATCGTTGGCATTGTTTAACAGTATTATTTACCCATATTCAAATTTTATCCAAGCAGTACAAATTTTTTTTGATTGTGTCTTAAACAATTCAAAATTCAAATCAATCATTTACTATAAATGCGTGTATCACACCAGGTATCCAGCCAATAATAGTCAGAATTAGACTAATTACAAACGTAGAGCCTAATCCGTGTTTCATAAAAACCGCTAACGGGGGTAAAAGTATGTTGAGTACGATAGTGAGTATTGACATATGATTAGAGGTTTTAAGGTTAGTCAAATTTATCTTCTCTTCTTTCTTCAGATACCGTTAGCAAAGGTGAACCAGTTGCCCCTCCAAAAAATGCTGCTAAAGCACCCAAAAAGAATATTATGAAGGCAACGATACTTGCTTTTGCATCATACATTTCTGCTTTGTCCACGGCCATTTCAATATTTTTGTCCCACTTCTTTATCATTCCGTTGATTTCGGATTCATCAAGTCCCGTCTTCTATGCCAAATAGTTCTTTAAGTCTTCTTTATTCAAAAAATCTACTCCGCCATCAACGGTAATTTTTAAATCACCGTTTTCATCTAAATCAAAAGAGAGATCGTTGAAAAAATTATCGATGTTTTGGTCGAGGTTTAAATCATAAAAGGCCTGCTTTGCCTCTTTTTCAGTTTCATTAACTGTCTGTCGCGTAATTTCCGAGGTATCATCTGGAAGTATATTGTATTTTTCTGCATTGTTGATTAATTAAAATGCTTCTTTTTTAATGTTTTCATAAGGAAGTGTAGTATTATCCTCTCCCTTTTCTTACGCCTTGTCCAATATCACTTTAACCCCATCATTTTGCGAATTACCAAACACGCCAGAAACCGCGCTGTATAGCCCGTTGACCATTGTGCCAACGGCAGATGTTATTAGGAAAAAAGATACCAAGGCAAATAATGCCCACGATAAAAATCCATGTAGGCCTCCGTCCGATTTAGAGGGATAACCAGACATGCGCCCAGCTACCATACCTCCAACAAAAAGGGCGACAAGATTTGAAAGTCCTAACCAAATGAGTGTGCCTGTTCCAAGACCGTTTAATGGGTCATTTTCAGTCATAGGGTCTATTGTAGAGAAACCAATTCCCAGACCAAGTAAATTGAGCATCGAAACAACTACCAAGGCAGTCAAAGTTCCAGCGAGGATAGCTTCCCAAGAAATTCTTGAAACTTTGGCCGCCATATTTTCGAAATTTAAGTCTTGTTTTTTCATACTGTTTGAAGTATTACTTAGGAATTTAATTACTATAAACTACATTTTTACTTTAAGTCAAGTTAGCGGGTTATATTCTTTGCGATTATAAAACTCATTGTCTGAATCCCTTTCTCCATCAAAGTTATCATCAGGGAAATAATGCGTCAAAATCGTTAGCTCATAAGACCTTTCTAAATCAACTCCACTTTTAAATCTTTTTGTTTTTGAAAAAGTTGAATAATCTATTTGTTTAGAATGTACTTTCTTATTCTCCTCATCAAGTGTTACCATGCCAATTGGTATAATAAGATGGTTTTCCCCTTCCTCATTCAAAAATTCATGCACCCCCTTTTTTGCAGGAACGACATACGTTTCGTGACCAGCTTCAATTAAAGAGGTATCAACTTCCACATCAAGATAAACAACGCGATCTGCCTCTTTGCTAACCAACAGTCCATCCACTTTGCCTATCGTTCTTTTGTCTGCATCTATTACTTCCCAATCTCTTACATCAGCATAATTATCAGCTACTTTATACTCTGATAATTCGTGCAGATAATACAGGTTTTTATTTTTATCTTTCATAATTGTAATTTTAAATTCAGTTAATTAATTCATTTTATTAAGCAGGTCTGCAGCCTTTCTGAAAAAAGGTTTCACAGCATCCCGCTGGTTAAGTGTTAATGTTTCAGGGTTAATTGCCGAAGCGGCACTTTTAACATCAATAGCTTGATCACTCAAGCCAGAATATTTTGCCTGCTGTATATTCTGTAAGCAAGTGCTTAATACATCAGCACCGCTCCTTATTTTATCAGCATGAGCAGCTGCCATCGGTTCATTTGTTATTTCATCTACAAGCTGTTTTGCCTTAGCTATATCGGCTTTCACATCATAGCCAACTTCCGTAGCCATAGCATCTACAGCATTGGTTAGCTTTGCAAATGCTTCACTGGTAAATACATGGTCGAGGCCCATTGTAGCGTTGTCAGCATTAATGAATGTGACATAGGAGGCAACTATGTTGTTATTTTCATTTATATCTATCAGCGGTGTTTCATCTACTATCTCATCTGCTGTTTCATCTTCTGTTTCATTTGATGTTGCAACAGGCTCAGCGTTATCGTTGCGAATAAAGAAGAACCAAGCAGCAATAAGCAAAACAAGTACTAATAAAATCCAAGGCCATACAGGCTTTTTCTTTTCTATTTTAATTTCTGTCATGATGAAAATTTTATTTATTTGTAAATTATTTTTAATTGGTTTAACCGGATATTGCTTCAAAATACTAACTACCGCAGGACGAATTTTACTTTTTAAATAGAGGGGGTCGTAAATATCGCTTTCGGTAGTTCCGGTCTCAACTACCTTCTTTGAAGCCCTGTCAATAATGTTAACGGTGATTGCCTTTTTTGATACGTTAATTTTTTTTTGCTGTTTTTAATTTTTTCGATTAATGATTCTGAGTAGACAGAATTTTCAATAGCTAAAGTTTCTAAAGTAGCAATAAGTTGATATAAATCCTTTGCACTTGAATTGCTTAGTTAGGGAATTATAAAGCCACAGTTTGGTGGTGATTTAATGATTCTTGAATGATCTAATTGTGTGAAGGCCTCACTAATAGGTGTTATACTTACTTCTAAGTCTCTTGTAATTGCACCCAACAATAAAGAATCTCAAGCTTTTAATTTTCCAGTTCTCATCTTATCTATAATCAATTCTCGTATTTGATCACGATAGGTTATTTTATTAACTATTTAACTGATTACATAACTAATATCGTATATTTTATACAATTTAAAAAATATTTAATAATACTTTATGTGTTTTGAGATCGCGCCTAACATTTGTATAAACCCTATTTAGCTCTTTAGTGTAGCTTATATATCTATTAAGTTTTGTTTTATTCCGAACTAGACCATCACTTTTTTTTGTATACTTTCCAAAAGTTTTTTATAGGTTAATGTCACAATCTTTAAAACGTTATCGATAGTTTGTGTTGGTCCAACTTGTGATCTTAAAATAGGATTAAAAACACCTTAATTCTCCGTGTTTTGTCTTTTTGGCGATAACATCCATCCTAGCCATAGTTTTACCTATTTTACAGGTTTTATATTCAGGAGAAGTCTAGATGCCTATCTATTATAACCGATTTTTAATACACCTAAGCGCATCATAAACTTGTGTTTTTGGAAACGGTCATTTCTATATCTCTAAAATACCCTATTAATTACTTTCTCTTTTCTAAGAGTTTTGTAAGCCGTTCTATCTGAATTCTATGGGTTCTTTGCAGAATAATGGGATATAGATTACCGATTAAATTTATTATAGTGGTTAGAATAAAAATAGCCAGATGTCCTTTTATTAGTAAAATAAAAGACACAATCAAAACGGCTATTAAAGAGGCTAAGTGACCAAATTCCGATTGTCTAGTTTGGAAGTCAAAATTTCCAATCCCCGTTTTTGCTCCACTAAAATATTTTTTTCTATTTTTCTCTTTCCCCCAAAAAGCTTTAAGAAGTAGGGCTTTAAAAAATTCTACGCCTAATCGTCTATAGATAATTGTCAAGCTTTTTGAGTTCTTAATTTGATAATACGAGCTCGGCAATAGCGCGTTCGTTTTATAGACAAAACCCAGAAAGGCAAAAACACCTGTAATAAATAGATTTAGAACTAGTGAAATACCAAGGACTGCAACCCAAGAAAATTCAGTTGCATTTGTATGGATCAATAAATTAAGTAACTCTATTGACTGATAAGCTAGAAAAATTGAAAACAAAGAAAATAGCAATTTCTTAATCATTGGAATTGAACAGTTTACGGTTTAGTTTATGTTGAAAAGGGGTCATTATTTTATTTATTAGTCTTTTTCTTGTGGTCTTGTCTTTAAAGCTGTTTTTCAAAGGTCTTATTAGTCAATATTGCTTTGACAAGTGATGGGTAAGGGTTGTGGCTGTCGTTAGTGAGGTATTAAAGTATGATATTCTTTTGGTTTGACCTTATACGGAGAAGTATTCTCAAAATTTAGTACCCAAATTCGCTTTAAATATAGCCGGTTTAGGCATTAGAACTTTTCGCAAGATTGTCTTTTATCACTGTCGTTTTTGATAGGAAATCGTGAATTCCATTTTTCATAAATAAAAACGTAACTCTGTCAAATGGAATAAATCGGCAAAAAGTCCGCATAATAATTTCAGAGTTTTCAGGTGTCGTTCCGTTCATTTTTACAACTTTAGTTTTGGTTACAAACTTCCCAACTGTTTTTTGGAATTTAATTTCCATAATAGCATAATAAGCAAAGTAAGTTCCCGAAAACAATAAGTATGAAAAAAGAAGTAGAAATAACTCATCAGAAGTATTGATAAAAAAACTGAGAATAAAGCCTAAAATAGAGGCTCCAATCATACAGGCGAAAAAGTCAATGATAAAATTTAAAAATCTTTTTCCTGAACCAACTCCGCTTGAGTCAACCTTTTTTTTAGCAACTCTTTCCGCAGTCGCTTTTTCTTTAATTTCCTCAAATTTACTCGTGTAGATATTCCGTTTTGCAACTTCAGATTCAGCCGCATCGATTGCAGCTGGATTATACTTATCTCTTTCTGCTGTTACAATTTTTATTAACTGTTCATCGGTTCGTTCCGACATTGCCTTTGTAAATTCATTTTCCATTCACTTTTTTTTTGTATTGATTCTAACATCAGTATAAACCCTAATTTTGAATTTTTTATTTGGTATATTCTCAGGAGAAATCCTAGTCCACCTATCAAATATAATCGATTTTTTAATACACCTAGTACTTCTTAAACTCGTGACTTTCTTAAACCATTATTTCCTGTCTGTAAACATCAATATATATTTTATATTTGTAAAAAAACAGAAGATGGATACTAAAGTAAGAGTGAGATTTGCCCCAAGTCCAACAGGACCACTTCATATTGGCGGCGTGAGAACTGCTTTGTATAACTACTTGTTTGCCAAAAAACACCAAGGTGATTTTTTACTAAGAATTGAAGACACCGATCAAAATCGATTTGTAGAAGGCGCGGAGGACTATATTAAAGAAACTTTGGAATGGTGTGGAATTCCATTCGATGAAGGTCCAGGAAAACCAGGAGATTTTGGGCCTTATAAGCAAAGCGAACGCAAAGAAATCTACGTGGAGCATGTAGATAAATTGATCCAAAGCAATAATGCTTACTACGCCTTCGACAGCCCAGAAGACTTGGATGCGAAGCGCAAAGAAGCAGAGCAAGACCACACGAAATTCAGTTACGGACCTAAGAATAGAAATCAACTCAATAATTCTTTAACTCTTTCTGTGGAAGAGCTGCAGACCAAATTAGATAACAAGGAAGACTATGTGATTCGTTTTAAGACGAAATCGGCTATGACACTCTCTATTCACGACGAGATTAGAGGTTTTATAGAAGTAGATTCTGAAGTTCTAGATGATAAGATTTTATTTAAAAGCGACGGCTTGCCAACCTATCACTTAGCAAATATTGTCGATGACCATCTCATGAGAATTACACATGTAATTCGCGGTGAGGAATGGTTACCTTCATTGCCTCTTCACGTTTCTTTATATGAAGCTTTTGGTTGGGAAACTCCAAAATTTGCTCATTTACCTCTTATTTTGAAACCAAGTGGAAAAGGAAAATTGAGCAAACGAGATGGAGATCAACTTGGGTTTCCTGTATTTCCTATAGAATGGAAAGATCCTAAAACGGGAGCTATTTCTTCGGGATATCGCGAGGAAGGATTTTTCCCAGAAACCTTAGTTAATATGTTAGCCTTACTAGGGTGGAATGATGGAACCGAAAAAGAATTTTTCTCCATCAAAGAGCTTACAGAACATTTTGAACTGGAAAGGGTTCATAAATCTGGAGCTAAGTTTGATCCTGAAAAAACAGAATGGTTTCAACATCACTATATGCAAGAAATGCCTGTTTCCAAATTGATCCAGGAGTTTTCAACAATTCTGAAGGACAAAGGAGTCGATACTCAACACGCATACGTGAAGGAAGTCGTTGAAACAATCCGCGAAAGAGCCACGTTTGTGTCAGAATTTTGGGAGCTTTCTTCCTTTTACTTTGAATCGCCTAAAGAATTTGATTCGAAATCGGCTAAAAAAGCGTGGAAAAATGATTCAGAAGAATGGATGCGAGCTTTAATTGGAAAGCTGGAAAGCATTGAAGATTTTTCCCAAAGCAATGTTCAGAGTGAAGTTAAAGAATGGATTAACACCCAAGGTTTAGGCTTTGGCAAAATTATGCAACCCTTAAGACTAGCTTTAGTAGGGGCTATGAGAGGACCTGATGCTTTTCATATTGCCTCTTGTATCGGTAAAGAAGAGACTATTTCTAGATTGAACTTTGCTATTGAGAAATTGGCTTAATCTTTTTGTTATTCGGTGCAATACAGTCGAAAAAGGTCTATTTTTAAATTAAATTTTATAACTAATTATTATGGGAACATTTGCAGGTATTTTTATAGTGGTAATTGTCTTTTTTATCATTTTAAGTGGAATTTTCACAGTGAAGCAACAAACAGCAGCTTTGGTAGAACGCTTCGGGAAATTCTTGAGTATAAGGAATTCGGGATTGCATTTTAAAATTCCAATAGTAGATCGTATCGCTGGGAAAATCAATCTCAAAATTCAGCAATTGGATGTCAATGTAGAGACTAAAACAAAAGATGATGTGTTTGTTCATCTTAAAGTGTCGGTTCAGTACCAAGTGACTCGAGCCAAAATCTACGATGCCTTTTATAAGCTAGAGAGCCCAAGTGCTCAAATTACATCTTATGTTTTTGATGTGGTTCGAGCAGAAGTGCCAAAAATGAAGTTGGATGATGTTTTTGAGCGTAAAGACGATGTTGCGAATGCTGTAAAGTCTGAGCTTAATGATGCCATGCTAGATTATGGTTACGACATCATAAGAACACTTGTCACAGACATTGATCCCGATAATAAGGTGAAGGACTCCATGAACCGAATTAATGCCTCAGAACGCGAAAAAGTAGCAGCTGAGTTTGAAGGTGAAGCAGAACGAATTAAAATTGTTGCTGTGGCCAGAGCTGAAGCAGAAAGCAAACGGCTCCAAGGACAGGGGATTGCAGATCAACGTAGAGAAATAGCTAGAGGTCTCGAGGAAAGTGTTGAGGTGCTTAATAAAGTAGGAATTAACTCTCAAGAAGCTTCAGCATTAATTGTGGTGACTCAACATTACGACACCCTTCAATCTATAGGAAGCCAAACCAACTCCAACCTAATCCTTATGCCAAATTCTCCTGAAGCGGGTAGCAATATGCTCAACGACATGATAGCATCTTTTACTGCCGCTAGCCAGATTGGTGAAGAGATGAAAAAGCAAAACGATCGTAAGACGATTCAACAAAAACCGGATTAAAAATTAAAGTTAGGTAGACCTAAATTAAAAAAGGCTTGTGAAATTTTCACAAGCCTTTTTTAATATTTGAAACTATTAAAACTTATAGTCCAAACTTTCTCAATATCTGAGTACCTATTCTAGCATAAATAGCCTTCTGTCCAAAATAAGAAATAAGCTCAGCAACTATATTTGTAAACGAAAAAGCGCGCTTGATGTATACCAAGTCAATATTAGCTTTTTGTTTACTAATTTGAGTTTCTAACTTAAGAATCTTTAGATCCTTATCAATTTCCTTAAATGAATTGTATTTCTTCATTAGTCTGAAGTTTCAGTCTCTTCAAGTTCTTTCTTTAACTCCTCTTCCAAATCATTATCTGGTTCTAAAATACTATTCAAGAATGAAAATACTGGTTTTTCCAATAATTTTTTTCCGAAGATACTTACGATAATCAGCACTATAACATAAAAACCTCCAATTATGAAAAATCCATAAGATACAGAGCCCAAAGTATTACCTATCAAAAAAGCGAAACCCAAAGACACAAAAGAGAGTACTAAAATTAGGATTCCTATTATCAGTACAAAACGTCCTCCAGTGACTATACTTAAGGCCGTTTTCTTGAGGAGATCGAGCCTGTAAAATTCTATAGAATTTTTTATGACATCTTTGGTATCTTGAGATAAGTTATCAAAGTGATCACCTAAATGATTCTTCATGAAGAAATTTTAAAGGTTATTTATTCTTCAATTCTTTTTGAAGATTAGAATTTTTCTTTTTTAACTGCTCCAATTCACTTTCAAGTTTACTTAGCATTCCATCGGCCTTGGTACTAGCATTAGAAAAAGTTTTGTCTAACTTTTCCTCGATGCTTTTTTTGGCTTCTGCAGTAAAATCAGACAAATGAGAAGACGTTTCTTTATATTTTTTATTTAGGTTTTCTTGTAGATGATCTGCTTCATCCCTCAACTGCTTTCTAGTTTTATCTCCACTCTGTGGTGCATACAATAAGCCTAAACCTACTCCAAGAGCTGTACCCGTTAATAATGCTAAAATTGTATTTCCTGTGTTATTCGCCATTTTATTAATATTTTATTAAGATTAGAGTCAAATTTAAGGAGAATCTAAAGTTTTCCCTGTTAATAACCGGTTAATAAATGATTTAAATCGAAAATTTAATTAAAAAACGGGCATTAAAGTCAAACTTTTAAGACTCTAGCCACGTTTTAAAATCTATTTCTTTTTGTATAATAGCTTTTACTTCAGAAATAGGAACACGCTGTTGCTCCATCGTATCTCGATGGCGAATCGTCACACAATGATCTTCTTTGGTCTCATGATCTACTGTGATACAAAACGGGGTTCCTGCTGCATCTTGTCTCCTGTAACGTCTCCCTACAGCATCCTTTTCATCATAAACAACATTGAAATCCCATTGCAACTCCTTGAGAAGCTCTTTAGCAATTTCTGGTAAGCCATCTTTCTTCAATAGTGGAAACACAGCCGCTTTTACAGGGGCAAGTATAGAAGGAAGCTTTAATACGGTTCTTGAGCTACCGTCCTCAAGAGTTTCCTCTTGTAAAGCACTCGAAAAAACAGCTAGAAACATCCTATCTAAACCTATTGAGGTCTCAATGACATAAGGCACATAATTTTCACCAAGCTCTGGGTCGAAAAATTGAAGTTTTTTCCCAGATAGATTTTCATGCGCTTTAAGGTCAAAATCTGTTCTGGAGTGAATTCCTTCCAATTCCTTAAAGCCAAAAGGGAAATTGAATTCAATATCGGTAGCTGCATTGGCATAATGCGCCATCTTTTCGTGATCATGGAATCTGTAGTTTTCTTCACCAAGTTTTAAAGATTGGTGCCATTTTGTTCTTAACACTTTCCAGTGTTCAAACCATTTGAGTTCTTCTCCAGGGCGAACAAAATATTGCATTTCCATTTGTTCAAATTCCCGTTGGCGAAATATAAACTGTCTAGCGACTATTTCATTTCTAAAGGCTTTTCCAATTTGAGCAATCCCAAAAGGGATTTTAAGCCTACCCGATTTTTGGACATTGGCAAAATTCACAAAAATTCCTTGGGCGGTCTCTGGCCTTAAATAGAGATCGGTTGCCGATTCTGCAGAAGCGCCCAACTTGGTGCCAAACATCAAGTTGAATTGTCTCACTTTGGTCCAGTCTCTAGATCCGCTTACTGGGCACGCAATTTCGAGTTCTTCGATAAGGGCTTTGACATCTTCTAAATCTTCATTGGTTAATGAAGTCGCTAATCGCGTTAAGATTTCTTTGGATTGGGATCTGTATTTTACAACTCTAGGATGAGTGCTTACAAATTCAGCTTCATCGAAAGCATCTCCAAAACGCTTTTTGGCTTTTGCAATTTCCTTTTGTGCCTTTTGTTCTATCTTTTCAGCATAGTCTTCGACCAAAACATCTGCCCGGTATCTTTTTTTAGAATCCTTATTGTCAATCATAGGATCATTAAAAGCATCTACGTGACCAGAAGCTTTCCATGTGTTGGGATGCATGAGGATTGCCGCATCCAAGCCCACTATCTCTTCATGAAGGTGGACCATACTTTTCCACCAATAGGCTTTAATGTTGTTTTTGAGTTCAACTCCATTTTGCCCATAATCATAAACAGCACTTAAGCCATCATAGATTTCACTGGAGGAAAATATATATCCATACTCCTTAGCATGGGATATTACGTGTTTGAATTTATCTTGCTCTTTTGCCATACCGCAAAAGTAAAAAAACGCTTCTTGATAATGCGTTTTCGACTGTAAATTATTGACACTTTATCTGTTGAGGTTCTACCTTCTTCTTTTTTTATTCTGAAACGATTTTTTCCCTAACTTTAATCAATCAATTTATTTTCAGATGTTTAAGGACTTTAAAAACTTATTATTTCCCAAACTCTGTGCTTGTTGTGAGCAAGTCTTACTTAAAGATGAAGCGTTTATATGTACCTTTTGTAGGCATGAATTACCGCTTTACTCCAACTTTTTTGATGGCCATCACGATTTGCATAAGATCCTTTACGGCAGGGTTCAACTCGAACGGGCTGCAAGTCTGTTCTATTTTGAAAAAAAGGGACCTATCCAAGCTTTAATTCACGATTTAAAATACAGGGGCAATAAAGAACTGAGTTTTTACTTAGGCAGTTGGTTAGGAGAAATTTTGTTTGAAGCAGGTTGGCAAACGAGTATTGATGTCGTTATTCCAGTTCCTCTACATAAACAGCGGGTGAGAGAAAGAGGCTATAATCAAGTAGAAGGTTTTGGAAAAGCTATTGCTGAAAAGCTATCGGCAAAATATACCGATACCATCTTAAAAAGACGTTCCAATTCCAAAACTCAGGTATTCAAAAGCCGAATAGCAAGGTCTGAAGTTGTGGGTAATAATTTCTACGCAGAACATCTCCAAGAGGTCTCCGGTCAACATATATTACTTGTGGATGATTTGGTAACTACTGGAGCCACCTTAGAAGCTTGCTATTTAGCTTTGAAGGATGCTGAGGGTATAAAACTAAACATTGCAACGATGGCCATTACCAAATAATAAAATCTATATTTTATTGTTTCTTTGTATAAAATAATTCCCGAAAATGAGAATTCACTTTTCACGACTAACCGTGTGTATTGTATTAGTTTCTATTCTTTCTTCTTGTGCCCAAAGAGGACGACCAGATGGTGGACCCAGAGATCTAGATCCCCCAAAATTTGTGAATTCTATCCCAGAAAATTACACGACCAATTATAAAAAAAGTCAAGTTATTATCAATTTCAATGAATTTGTGAAATTGGAAGATGCTAGTCAGCAAATTTTCTTTTCACCTCCTATAGAACCACGTCCTAGCATCTTTCCTATGGGACAGGCGAGTAGAAATGTGAGCCTGGATATTCCTAGAGATTCGCTAGAAGAGAACACAACCTACACTGTCAATTTTGGAAAAAGCATAGAAGATAATAACGAAGGCAATAAACTCCCTTATTTTAAATACGTGTTTTCCACGGGTAATTATGTGGACTCGCTTCAAGTAGAGGGCAATGTGTTTGATGCTTTCAGTAGAATATCTGATGAAAATATTTCTGTAATGCTTTATGCTTTAGATTCGAATTATACGGACTCTCTTGTTTATGAAGGCAAACCGAGATATATTTCTTTTGTTAGAGATTCGACCTCCTTGTTTAGTGTGGATAATATAAAGCCGGGGAATTATAAAATGGTGGCGATCTCCGATAAAAATAACAACTATAAATTTGATCCCGCCCAAGATAAAATAGGATTTGTAAGTGATACCGTTAAAATTCCTTCAGATCAACTCTATGATATTCTTGTCTTTAAAGAAGAGCTAGAGTTTGAAGCGGTAAGACCTAAGCAGGTCTCCAAGCAACAGTTTGAATTTGGTTTTAAGGGAATTCTTGAAGACTATAAAATCGATCTGATTTCTGAGGCGTCTGATGATTTTAAGGCTAAGTACTTTAGGGATCAAGACACCGACACCATTCACTATTGGTATAAACCCTATCTGGAAAAAGACAGCTTGTTGTTTACCTTTAGCAATCTAGGTCGAATAGATACGTTGGAACTCAGGCCAAAGCAAATTGAAGAAGACTCTTTAAAAATTTCAGAAGTCACTCTTAAAAAGAACAAATTGCTAGCTGATTTTAAACTCAAAGCAAACACCCCAATAGTTGGCTTCGAAAAAGACTCCATCAGCCTCATTAACAAAGACTCATTGGCTATCGATTTCGAATTAACTTTAGACACGCTTTATAACCAACTGACTTTCAAATTTGAAAAAGAAGAGCAACAAGCTTATAAAATAGACCTATTACCAGGCGCTATTACCGATTTTTTTGAGACTCAAAATGATAGCTTAAGTTATAGATACAACACAAAAGCACTTGCAGACTTTGGGAACCTCAATCTCACGATCACCAATGTTGAAGAATTTCCTATTATTGTTGAATTGATAAATGAGAAAGGCGAAGTTGAATCTACAGTATATGAAACCGAAAAATCCACGGTTAATTTCAAATTGATTATGCCGGGGTCTTACTTTATAAGATTGGTCTATGATAAAAACGCCAATGGGAAATGGGATACAGGAAACTTTCTGAAGCGGTTAAAACCCGAACCTGTCCTCTACGAAGCACAGCCTGTTGAAATTCGCGCCAATTGGGATGTGCAGTTAAGTATTACTCTATTTTAGAATAGTTGTATCCAATTAGACTATAAGACCGCTGTATTACAATGCATAAGACTTGATCTATAATTTATCCATCATAAGCGACAATCGGATTATAGGGGATAGTCGAAGGACAAATTGGTATTACTCACGAGTTCAAGTGTATCGCTATGTTAGGATGAGACACATCTGCTGATCCTATTGATAAAAACTTTAGTTTTAGCTTGCATAAAACTTCGTTTTACATTGTTGGGATGCATCCCAACTCTTCAAGATTTGCCCGTAAATCACCTTATACCATGATAGTTTTTGACCTTCATGCGCAATTTGAAAAATTGAGAGAGACTAATAGATATGATAGAGTTCGCGATCTCATTAGACATAGGGATAAGAGTTATCAAGGGTTTGTAAATCCTATGTTGTCTGATTTTGGAACAAATAGCGAGGCCAGACAATATAGTGGTCGTCAGGTAAGTGCAAATTGGGAATGTCCATTTAAAGCTCATTGAAGATGAATATTATCGAAAAGCAATCTGGTGTTGCGTTTAAAATATCAAAGGGAAGTTTGTTAAAGATCATAGACATCTCTGGAAAACAAGTAAGTGATGTTGTTTTCTTCAATTCAATGGATGTGAGAGAATCTTTTTCTGCTGGTAAAACGATGGATTTTGAAGAACGTATTTTGATCACAAAAGACAATTATTTGTGGAGCAACAGGGGGCGTCGAATGATGAAGGTTATGGAAGATACGAATGGAAGAAATGATGTCTTGTTAGCCCCATGCAGTCAACAAACATTTGAAATTATGTACGGCATAGAAAAAAAACATCCCAGCTGTCAAAACAATTTGAAAGAGAATCTTGCCATTTTTAATATTAGTGAGGATGAGATACCCACGGCTTTCAATGCCTTTATGAATGTACAGTTTGATCAGGAAGGAAACTTAAAGGTTTTACCTCCCCAAAGTGGTAAAGGCGACTTTATTATCCTGGAAGCACTAATGGATTTAATTGTAGGGATGACCGCTTGCAGTGCTCCTGATAGCAACGGTGGTAGTTTTAAAACTATAGGCTACGAAATAATTAAAAACTAACGTATGAAATTATCAAAGGTATCTGACTAGTTATTTCTGGATCTTTCAACGTCAACAATTATTGTGATCAGTGTGTTTACTATATTTAGCATATTGGTAATCATCACGAGGATCGCTGAGCTGTGAAAGACACCAACGGAAACCCTTGGAGCAGTCCACACCCTTTACATCATAGTTTTGCCACACCTGGTATGGAACGGGTAACAAGCTTAAGACATATCTAGGCCGCTTTAGGTCGTAATAGCTCCAAAATTACAGAAATTTACACACGAGTTTTAGCGATGAATAACAAAGCGATAAAAAGTTTATTGGATATTATGCGTGAAAGTATTAATTTAGATAAAGATAAAACAACGTCCTAAATAGATATATACCCTATAACAAATATTTGAATGGGGTTTATACGGATGTTATGTTTAATTATCCAAAACGATAAAATGATAATAAAACCAAATGCTTCCCCAGACGAAAAAGATTCACCATTCTACAAAAAGAATGAGGAATTTTGTTCTGAATTTGAGCATTTTATTGCAAAAAAAAACGGAAAAGTAAAAGGAAATTATAATGCTTGGTCGTACTCAATTTTTGGAAAAATATTAAACCCTAAAAATTGGACTCTGAAATATAAAAAAGCAACTTTTTCTTCAGGAAATTTATGGCTTTCTTCAAAACATCAGAATTTACTCGTATTGGCTGAATGGGAAACAGAAAGAGCAGGAACACACAATTCTGAATTTCTCATTCGAAAAAAAACAAAAACTGATTTTATTAAATTAATGTTCAATAAGTCATTATCAAAATTTAATATTTACGACAAATACATTATCGAATCGGAAAACAATAAATCTCAACTGATTTCTAAACTGAATAAAATATTAGAACCTCTTTTTAAATCTGGAGAAATTTATATAATTGACCATAGGAATGACAGACTAAAAATTGAATTGAGAACTGAAAAGCATTATTTTGATATATTTAATGAACTAACTGAATTATAAAAACTAAACATAACAAAGTACTGTGGCTAAAAACAAGTAAAAACTCATTTATTTCTCACTAGAGTACTTTTATATTCTTTATCATATATCAACCCTGATTTTGCGATGGCAAAGGCTTGTTTTAAGAGCTTATTACA
>Ga0307979_1001484_pt1 | contig 16676 bp, 16 predicted proteins | sample OrgLakmetage1058_FD_201833 | JGI IMG/M metagenome (GOLD analysis project Ga0307979, IMG submission 201833) | Saline water microbial communities from Organic Lake, Antarctica - #1058 | ecosystem: Environmental > Aquatic > Non-marine Saline and Alkaline > Saline | place: Antarctica: Organic Lake...
TGCCTTACGAATGAGTTGGTACTGTGTAAAATTCTTGCCTGTTTATGATCGTTGTTTTAACTTAGGCCTAAGTTTATTATCGTTAATGTATTCTGATTGGAATAATTAACACGATGACGTTTTTTTTTTTGTGGCGTGTAAAAAAAGGGCCACACCTCCGCAACTGTCTCTGCGCACGCGCTGAGTTCCAACGGCCAACAGTGGAATCCTGCGAGGTACAAGAACATTCAGCCTACCTACGACGGCCACGGAGTTTACCGTTTCCCTGAAACCACGCTTGACGACGTTCAAATGACGGTTCGCAGCGCTCACGACCCTTACATTGAGGCCGAAAAGGTAAGTGTGCGTGTTGTGCATTGCACGGTCTTTTTTTTTCTTCAATGAACGGTTGAAATGTTTCGTGATTGCCCAATTGATTGCTTTCTAGATGGGATTCGATGGATGACTCTACTCTTGTTCAATTGACTTCACACTGTAATACGTTTTCACTTTATTTCTGTGTCATGCAATATATTCTACGTCATTCTGTTCCCAACTGCAACTTCCCAAAAGCCTCTCTCAGCTGTCATCATATCAACTTTCAATGCTGTTGTACTTTTTCTCGACCAGGCCACCCGCGGATCGCATGACTTTGGCTGGAGTCGGTCAACTGCTTTGATTGTGGGCTCTATCCTCTTAGTAGTGGGCCTATGCATGTGCTTTGCGCCTGCGTACGCCTTTTGGCAGTGTTACAAAGAATACGAAGAAGACCAGCGCCTGGACCCTGAAAACCAGAGGTACAGCTTGTATTGATTCACTCTTCTAGCAACAAAGAAGCAGTCTTATATGAAAGGCTACCTCAAGTCTTGAAACGTATGTATAGTTAAAGAGTCACCATTATAGGAGAATTACACCGTGATTCCTCTTGGCCTGTGCATTGCGTGCCTTGTGCACTGACTGGCGTTTGTTTGTGGGTATAATGCCATGCGTCAGGTACACGGCTGTGCGTGAGTTTGGAGTCAACACGCACGGCGATGTCGAAATGGTAGGCTCCAGGACCAACCAAAACTTGGGCGACGATGACAACAACCAGCTTGGAATCGAATCGGACGACGACGACAATGACGTGTACAGCGATTCCTCGGGGGCGGACACTGTGAGTGCGATGCACAGCAGCACGAGCAGTGGTGGGTTAAGGGGCGAAGAGCAGGGAGGAGAGATGGGAGCCACTTTGCACCGAGGAGGCAGCACGGAATTAGCGGGTGGCGCCAAAAAGAGCAGCACTAATGGCCGAGGCGGGTCCTTGATTGGGCGCCGGCCTTCGCCACCTCAAGAACGAAAGGTTTGAGACAGGCATAGCAAAGAAACCGGGCCTTGGATTTCATACAGCGCTTTCCTAGTCGGGTGATCTAGTACGAACCCGCGACCATCGGCGGGCTTCTTAGTTCCCGATCTGCGGAATATGGATGGCACGGCGGCCTTCAGCCATAGCTTTATTGATTTTTATCTGGTTTTCAGTAGTAAATGAACGGAAGTTATATGAAAGGAGAAGCAAGGTCAAGGTCACTCACCTTCTGCCCCCAACTCGACCAGAACTCCATAAAATTAGGCATTTGCGAATAACCGCTTTAAATAGAAGTGTAAATTGCAAATTTCTTTATCTGATTCGGAATTTTTTTTCTATCTTTAAATTGCTTAGCCAAGAGGAACACAGCTGTCTAAGCGAAGTTAGATTAGGTTAGATTATACTCCCCAATTGCAAAGAAACAACACAAATAGCACAAAGCTTGATGACTTGATGAATTCTCCAGAACAAGTCTGACTGGGCTTAGTGTCCGATCTAATTGAAGAAAAGGCTCTTCGACAGAGCTTCCCTTATCTATCTGCGATATCTCTGTACAAGGGATCCATTAACAAATAGGCCCGAGGCCCTATCAACAGGCGTCCCCGCCCAGGGGGGTATTCAAGTAGTCCAAATGGTCGCTCACGCTGGTGCAGTGGGTTGGACCACAGCTGTTGGAGCAGTCCGGGTCTTCGCCGCTGCCGTCGCAAGTTTGGTGCGTGGTGGAAGGCTCGTCGTAGTACACCTCCGTGGAGACGTGGTGGTAGCCGACGAGCTCTTGAGGCATGTGAGGCACCTGAGAGTGCGCCACAAGAACCGAAAGTTCGGAGAGCAAATCAAAATTATAGATGGGCAGTCAAGACAAACACATATGGAGGACGTTTGCTGCACCCACGAGACACCAACACTTACAAACAGAAAATTTACGAACGTTCACGCATAATAGAGGACCGGCGACAGCATTCAGGTGAAAAGAAAAAATGCGCTTCTTCTTACCATGTCGTGGTAGTGCGTGACGCGCCACTGCACGTATTGCGAAGCAGGAATGAGCTCCGCGTGGGTGCTATAGAAATTCTCGTCGCCAGTGCGCGGTGACCCAAAAGTCACCACTTGCGCTAAAGTGAAGCCCGCGGTCGCGTCGGCACCTCGCGCAAGGTCAAACGCGTGCAACGTGGCGCAGCTCGCGCCGGCCGAATGGCCAGTGACGGCCACCGTATACACCCCGTACTTTTTGGCGGTTTCCTGCAGGGCCGAAGTCACGCCCGGTAGCAGGTAATTGTACCACTCCCAGAAGCCGAGCTCCACGGACACGTCAGGCATATCGGGGTAGGGGGACGTTTTCACGAACTTGACCTGCATGAAGGAATGAGGTTTTATGTTCGACCATGAGTATTTCGATGCATAAAGAAGCGTGGGGTACGCATCAACAGCTTCGACCAAAGAGCAAACACCCGGGCCCAATGAATTCAAATTTTGTATGCATGCTGCAATGTGTATACTAACATTTTGGATCCAGTTCTGGATGTTCGAGGAGCCGCGGTACGCTACAAACAAATTGTTGTTTGTCGTGTCCATGCCTACAAGTGCTGAGCCGCCTTTGTTCTGCACCACGGCCTCCAGAACGATCCCAGAATCGCACGTGGGGCAACTCCAGTCCATTGAAGTGACGCAGTACGCTGCTTGGCATAAATTCAACTGCAGCCAAAAAAAGAAAGCGGGATAATTCTTTAATAAAAGGGCACGCCAACATCACGTGGCATCATCTCAATCAACAACAATCATTGGAACTCTAAGCAATGGAATCGAATAGGTGAATACGCGCATGGTTGAAATATACGCTAATGAATCTTGGCACAGTGCCTCCATCTGGAATAAAACACTTCGCCTTATCCCCAGCACGTGACGTTGTGTTATGCACCGACATCACCATGGCTTTATAAGTGCATCAGCATCGTACCTGATGCTGGGCGATGCCTTCGTCGTAGCTGACTCCGAGGGTTGCATTACTGTATAGAGGTGCACCACGCAGCCCCGGCGTGGTTGACGAGGCTGCGTGGCAGCTGGCAGCGAAAGCAGTTGCTAAAAGCAATTTCATGCGTACTATCTGTACCATTCCAGTGGAGTTGTCGTGATCATTTCTGATGTTGATTCTGAAGTCTTGTTTTGATTGGTGCAAATCATAAAACTGTTGATGGATGGTAGATTCTTTTCGTCGACGTGAAAACATGACAGCGTGACTGTGACCGCCCTCGTTGAATAGACGGAGGAGCCAAGACGCGAAGGTCAATGGTTAGGATGGTCAGTTACCTACAGTAGTTCGGTAAGAAGACTAGCCTATAATCTAACTGGCAAATATTTGAGTAGCTATGAGAAGGCCAAGGGTCTTATTGGCGTCTACTTTGACTCTACTAGTTGGCCTAGACACCACACAGCTCTACGCTAAGATGCTGGTGCAGGTTGACGGGTCTGGCCCTCAAGAAACTTCAAGCACAACAAGTAGCAATGATGTACCACAGCCCCAGGCCTGGGGTGGCGAGCCTTGCCTTCGCGGCGTCTGCCGACCGTCGTTCCTCATCATTGGCGCTGGCAAATGTGGCACCTCCTCGGTTTACTACTACCTTCAAGACCACCCTCAAGGTCTAGCCTATTTTTCTATAGGGCTAGGCGTGTGAAAGTATAATAGTTCACTGACCTGACTTCTCTGGCTTACTAGTAGATAAACTACCACTCCTCCGCATGATGTTCTGTGAACAGTTGAAGCTGCCCAAATGAAGCAAGTGCAGTACTTTGACCATCAATACAGTCGAAGCTTAGTACACTTCTACTTGAAGAAACACTTCCCAGCTCATTTAGACTCAGGCCATATCACAGGCGAAGCTTCACCAGGGTATCTGGTGTATGCATCAGTGCCAGCTCGAATCCAATCCTCGCTTCCTGAGGTGAAATCTAGCGATACATTTGTAGGCAATCCTTCTTGCAAGCTACCCGTATTTGGATATTCCGTGTACAGGTTCTTCACTTATGTCGTATTGCAACCCGTTTTGTTTCTCTTTTCCTTTTTCTTGTTCACATTTTTGGGGGTGTTTATTGTCTGCTTCTGTGCGCAATTGGCTATCTATGCTAGGTGCGGTTGATTGCAGTGGTTCGCGACCCACTGAGCCGCTTGTGGTCTTCCTTTCACTACAGCTACAGTGACTTAGTGGCTAGCGTGGTGAAACCCTCGCTTGATGCCGCCAGTTCTACGGTAGCTGCACATGCCATGCACTTCGTTGAAGTGGAGATTGGCCTTCTGGAACGCTGTTTTGCAGAAAAAGGCTACAACCCACGGCGAGGCTCCAAAGCTGGAGCTTTTGTGGACATCACAATAGACTGCTTTGAATCTGGGTAAGATTTAAGTTCTAGAAAGAGGTAGACGAGCGTCAGATAACACCTCAAAGCATGACCCATTGACCATGAAGCCACGCATTCATATTTTGCCTCTCATAAGTGCAATTAAGTTGCAGTGAACTGATCCGTGTGCTCACTGCGCGTATTTGCGAACAGGAAGAGCGGAGAATCTTCACACGTTGAAATCATTCGTGCAGCGCACCGTCGATGGGCGACCGTGAGGCCAAGAGAAGGAGAACCAAGGCATGGCGACTCTAAGAGCCATGTGTCTTCCGACATCGACGAGAAGGACGAAGACGGACCAACAGCAGAGGAGCGCGCTGGCGCTGGGCGCGTGGTGTTTCCGCGCGCCAATTCGCACTTGTACCGGCAGCTAGTAGCCCGGGGCTGCTACAGCGCAATGCTGGAGCACTTCTATGCAGCTTTTCCAAGCCAACAGTTGCGAGTCTTGTGCACCGAGCATTTAGCGCCCGACTCTAGTGATGGCAGCCACCACTTCTACCAGAGCCAAAATTATCCACACGCCAACCTTTACAACCACAGCCGCAGCAGAGGCAGCGGCAGCGGCAGCGGCAGCGGCAGCAGTAACCTCAGCGATGGCGGCACGATTAGCACGTCAACAGCAGCTGCCACGATGCGCAGCCTGGCGTCTTGGTTAGGGCTCGGCGGGCGAGAAGTGCACGACTTCGAGGACACCGTGAGCAGAGGGCGGTTCAACACGGGGGAAAACCGGGGCTACGACAAGCTTACGGCGTGGGGCAGCGGCAGCGGCAGCAACGACCACGGTTACAGTCACAGCCACGGCCTAAACGCACAGCAAACCACCACCCCCTTGAGCCCTCGCCCCGCGATGCCGGCGTCCTTGAAGCGAAAGCTCACGGCGTTTTACGAGCCCTTTAACGAACGGTTGTTTGAGCTGGCACACATGCGCTGCCCTTGGCCGGGCTCTGAAGATGGTTAGGCAATCCAAAATACACGGCTCGCCTTCAATCGCCACACTTCTCCAATGATTTTGTGGCCACGAAAGGCCATGTATGGTACATCGTAGGCATCGCTGAGTTGCATGGGGCATTGGGTGGCTGTGTTCACAGCGGCAGCGCGCGACAGAGGAAGTGGAAAAACGACACCAGCTGAATCCGCACATGACTCAGGAGAAAGTTACAGGAATTTTACAGAACCCGTTATGAGAATCAAGACCACAAGCAAGCGAAGCACGAATCACGAATTACTAACTTGCCGACTTTAGAATAGCGATATCGAATTCGGGGTTAGTAGTTCGATTTATTTCATATAGCACATATTATAATCGATACTGGGTACGATACGGGTAATCGGATACGGACATGCCCGGATCCCTATTCCGCTACCGGTTACCGGGCAGGGTTGCGATTCCCGTTTCCGCGTATCCGCGGACTTCCCGCGCGATGGCTAAAAAATTCACTTCACGTGGATTCCGCGGGATTTCCGTGCCTTAGTCATAAAGGCACTGGTAAATTCCCGTCGCGGAAATCACGTCTGATTGGTAAAAAATTCCCTTTCCGCGGGAATTCAGCGGAATTTCCCGCGGGAAACCGAACCTAGCTACTGGGGCGTATCGTGTATCTTCACTACTTCACCTTCAAGTCCTCGAATTTGGCTCTTTCATCCCCGAACCATAATTGATAGATCCTTGCTCCAATTGAATAGCTTCATTAGTAATTTATTGTATGTATAAACCCATAAACCTATGCCTCCTTCCGAGAATTGATCCTGCAGAGTTACGAGTTCATGATTCATGAGAGTGAGAGTAAAGGTGGGCGTTGCATTACGCAAAAGGACACCCAGCCACTCAGCCCAGCCAGACTTGTTCTGGAGGATTCATCATTCATCAAAGCGCAGCTCTTATCTCTATGCTGCTTGTTGTTGTTTCTTTGCAATTGGGGAATATAATCCAATCTAATCCAATCAAGGTTACGATTCCCGTTTCCGCGGAATTCCCGCTCGATGGCTAAAAAATTGACGTCACGGTGAACCGTTCACGTGGTATTTCCGCGGGATTTCCGCGCCGTGGTCATAAAGGCACTGCTTGCTTTCCGTCGCGGAAACCACGTTTGGTTGGTAGACGTTTCCCTTTTCGCGGGAGTTCCGCAGGATTAACCTAGAATCCAATCTGATAACTAATAATCCACATGTATTTCGTATTTGTACACTTAATTTGGAACTTCTCATGTGAAATTAAAAGAGAAACAGCGCAGGTCTATCTTATACAGCAATATAGGCCGAGGAGGCCACAGGCGGTGTATTTGCTCTCGAGGTGGCTGTGGAATCATCAGGAGCGGAAGCGGGTGCAGGAGAAGGAGCGGTGGCAGGTGGAGGCGCGATAACAGGAGGCGCAGGAGCGGAAGGAGCAGAAGCAGGCTCCGCTGGGGCTGCCATAATATCAACCGTCGGTGGATTGACAGCTACTGCTGTGGCTGCTACTCCTGGGGCAGAACTAACTGGAGCAGCCGCTTCAGAGGCAGTAGTTTCGGGAGCAGGAGCAGCAGCTGCTCGAACAGCCGCGGCCGCAAGCAAAGCTGCGCGCTTGGCCGCCGCCGCTTGAGGTGTGTCTTTGCACCCGACGCAAGCTACCTCCGCGGCTCGCACGGACTTCCCGCAGCCGCCTGCGCAGCGGTAGCCTCCTCCGTGGGTCTTGCAAAAGGGGCTGGGGTCCTGCGCGCTGTTGCTGCACTCGTTGGCGGCGCAGCGCCGGCCCCCGCCGTGCTTCTTGCAGAAGCGCAAACCCTGGCTCCGCGCTGCCTTCGTGCAGCCGGGCTCGGCGCAACGCACCCCACCGCCGTGGCTGATGCAGTGCCGAGTGGCTCCGTCGGCAAACTTGGTGCACCCGGGCTCGGCGCAGCGGCGGCCGCCGCCGTGCTTCGCGCAACGCTTGGTTTTGTCCCGTGCAGCTCGAATGCAACCAGGCTCTTCGCACCTGATCCCAACAAAGATACAAGAAACAAATCGTTGAGGTGAGTTGGGCGCCATTCAACAAAGTTTTTTTGCACTGACAACTAGCAATGATTAAGATTACCTACCCGCGTTCTCACAGCGCACAGTAGTATACTAACTCAGGCATTCTTTCCCTTGTTACTCTTTACCTAGTGCCACCGCCGTGAGCTTTGCAACGGTCAGTAGGGATCCTCGCCACTTTCCCACAACCAGGCTCAACGCAGCGTTTGCCGCCACCGTGCACGCCGCACGCTATTTTGTCGAGAGCCTTGCGATTGCAGTCTGGTGTTGTGCATTTGATAGCACCTCCATGTTTCACACGGCAAAATCTGAGACAGAAAGCAAAATACAATTTGAAACACGTAAGCGCTTTTGTTCTCAATGGAGCAAATGATTGGAGATTTTTCTCAAGTTTTTGTGGGGCGAGAAGGGTGGATTTAATGACTCAAAGGACAAAAGAACATTTTGCTCTTCTTCAAAGCACTTGCAGGGGGTTCAAGTAGAGCGTACGAAGAACTGCCTCACCGTCCAGGCTTCGCCGACTCGTTACAGCCAGCATTTGGGCAAATGTTCATGCCATCTGCACCACTAGCTGCTTCAGCAGATTTTGCACAGCATGCAGCACAGACGCCGTCGGGGTTCAACGCTTCGCTGCACCTTGGGCACGACGCAGAAAGGGCGTCGGCTTCAAAGGTACCGTCTTCGACCTGCAATAAACATATTTGACTTCGATTAATTCATGTATCGCTTCTCACAGAATAACGTTGGTGAAAAATTTTAGAGACAGCACTTGAGCATGTCAACCGTTCACACAAACCTTGCGACGTTTTACTAAGGACATTTCAAAAGAGGGCACGAGGTTCAAGGATTGGGAGGGCACGCGGTCACTTTTCTGAGTTCAGCCAAAACATGAGCACCCAGCCACAACACCACAACCCACCAAGCAGTTCGCACATGAAGAGAAAGAATTTACGTAATGCGACGGAAGAAAACCTACGTGTTATTTACGAAGTGGATGCCTTTATGCCTTTGCTGCTTGTGCTTGTTGCTTGTTGTGTGCCTACTATAGTATGTGCCATGCCAGAAATTCCTTCGAGACATGGAAGGAAAGCCCTATGGCCGTATGAGTAACAAGCTCGGCCTCCTGACTCACTTCTCGAAATACAAGGGGGCTTCTATGCATTAACTCTTTGAGATTCCGACATGCGCGCATACACTTCTGCCCGCAGGGTTGGCTTCTGTGTCATTTGGATTTGGGTTTGTTCGGTGTGTTGTGTGTGTTGTGTGTTAGTTCGAGCAGCCCGGTCCGGGAGGTCCTTTAGACGCCAACTAGATAGGTGGCACTCCGCTCTGTTGGTTGCCAGGTCAAGTGTCCTCTTGATTAATTCGGAAGAATTCGCATTTGCAGTAACAGTAGTCCGTAGTCCAAGTTCAATCAATTCGAGTTCGAGTTGCGTGTTGGGTGTTGAACGCATGCATGCGGGTGCGTTGCGTATTCATTGACGTATTCACGTGCGTTACTGCGCGGCTGCATGGCATGGTGCGCGTGTTTTCCTCTTGTGTTCCTCTGTGACCACCTCCTGACCTCATTGCTGTAAATCTCATCAGAAATAGAGCTGAAGTTGGTATCTCGTATCTCGATTTGCGATTTGAAATGGGGAATAAGATGATTCTCACTTCCAAAATTATTTCTATCAATTCAGTACGTGCTAAGGGACGCCCGTATACGGCATTTCCTTGTCAAGTGAAAATTCGTCTGCCTTCGTCCTGAATTGCATTTGACATGAACTTTCACGTCAAGGCGCCACGCCACCGAATCCTTTTCATGTAGGGGCGCGGTTGCGCAGCAAGAACGTTTGCGCGCACGCGAGCAAGCGCTGCTGGTCTCGCGGGTAAATGCCCGCTTCTGTGAAGCCCACTTGCTTGGCTGCCGCCACGAGCAGTTCAGGCAGCGTGCGAGGAGGCTCCGGAGCCAGGTGGCGCAGCATCGGTTCGAGGAAACCCAACTGGCACTGTTCTAAGAATTGCAACATGCGAGCGCTGGAGGTCACGTCCGAGCCGGACCCTTCGCCACTACTTCCGCTGCCTGCGTCTGCCCCAGCCGAAGAGCTGCTGCTGCTGCTAGCGCTGTCCCATGAAAGGTGGTCGCTTGTTGTCCCTGAGGCTGCGTGCTCCGAAGAAGAAGGACTTCCTGTTCCAGCCGCTGGCGATGACGTTTGGCGATTCTTGCGTGCGTTGGTTGGCTTGTCCTGATTCGCGGTGCTCCGGGATGCTGGCTCCGTCGTGGACGACGTTGCTGAAGTCGACACGTCATCGTGGGTGGCGCGTGGGGCAGGGGAAGAAGCAGCACCTGCTGCTGCTTGTGCAACTTTCCCTGCCACGGCGGACTCAGCTTCTACCGCGGCGTGCACCGCCGACACCAGCCGCCCGTGCTCGGCAAGCACCCAATCCTCGAGCCCGCGGGCCGTGCCGTCGGCTTGAGCAGCCGCGGCCGCACCCGTCAGGGCATTCACCTTGCACTGGGGCTTGGTGGCTTTGCCCCCCGACCACACCCCTTCGGCGGCGCACTCCCGCAGCGGGAACCCCCCCGCGAGTTGGAAACCGGCATCGCAGCTGAGGGAGACCACGTCGCCGAGCTGGTACAAGTCCAGGGCGGGGTGCACCTCCCCGTGCATGAAGCTCGCCACGGGCGCGCACCCGGGCGCCGCCGCGCGGACTTGGCTCTTAGAGCGGCTGATGGCCTGCGCGGCCCGGGCCAGCGTCATGGCTTCCCGCGCCGCAACCCGCGCTTGCACGGCCGCTTCCAAGGCAGCTGCTGCTGTGTCGCGGGCTAGACCCTGGGCGCCGGTCGTGCGGCGTAAGGTGTCGCCAACATTATCTACCAGTGTAGCCTGAAGCTCGTAAGGCGCAACGGCAGCGGCAGCACCTCCGCTTGCTCCAGCTCCTTTACCTTTGGAGGTCGTGGCAGCAGCATCCAGCACTGGAAGCGTGGTGTCCAGTTTCCCGTCGTGCCAGACCCCGTGTACCGTAGTGTTGCCCCACAGCCGGCCCATCGTAAACCGCAACCCTCGCCCGTGCTCTCGCGACGCTTGCCACTCCCCCAAGTGCCGTGACCCGTCGGCATAGAGGTATAGCCCCAAGCCGCTTCGCTCGCCGCCGCGCCACACGCCGCGAAACGAGTTCCCATTCAGCCACTGCCACGCCCCGAGGCCGTCGATTTTGTCGTCGCGCCAATCGCCTTCGTAGAGCGAGCCCGAGGTGGAGACGAGTCGGCCCCGGCCCTTGCGCTTGTCGGACACGAAGTCGCCTTCGTATCTGTGTTAAGTTGAAACATGGTTAGGCGTTATTGGATGTTCCAACGAAAGAGTTAGGAGTCAGTTAGGAGCGTTGACACTTCGCTTTTTATCCCTAGCCAGGGATAAGCTTCGTAAGACTAAATATACATTAGGTGGAGACAAAATCACAAGCAGAGGAAAGAAAACACCCGCCCGCCCACCCATCCACCCACGCACAGCAAAGACTTTAGGGCTAGAGTCTATCCAGATTTACCGGTCGCCTGAGGGCCAAGTATTAATGCCGTGCCCATGCCGCTTGCCCAAATTGTAGTCCCCTTCGTACATTTCACCGCCACTGAACAAATAAATACCGTGGCCGTGGTGCAAGTCTGTGCGCCATTTCCCCGAGTACCGAGTTCCGTCTGCCCACGTCCAGGTGCCGTGCCCATCTTTGGTATCGTTCAACCAAGCGCCCTCGTACTTTGAGCCCGACTCGGAGTAGAAAGCCCCTAGACCATGGCGCCGCATCTTCTTGAAGAACCCAAAATAACGATCACCATTGGACCACTCCCACCATCCGTACCCGTCTTTGCAGTCTCCTTGCACGCAGTCGGCCTCCACATGCCAGGAGTTCCACCCCGTAAGCACAGTTGCCGCTACAAAACCAGACAATCTCATATAGAGCACGTCGATGGGGGCTGCGCTTCGCGCAAATAAATCTATCTAAAACTCAAGATAAATCACCGGAGCTCCTCGGAAACGGTTAGCGCCTTGCTAGCAAGCTAGCTAGCCTTAAAGGCCTCGAGTGCACAGCAGCACGGCAGCACCGCACAGCTGCACAGCTATACTTACTTGCTTCTTGCTTCTTGCTTCTACTTGCTACAGTACTCGCTTCTCGCTTCTCGCTTCTCGCTCGATGAATCAGTACTTACAGGGTAGATTTACCAAAATATTTACCCTCTTTCTGCCTGGCTGGCGTGCGTCGATTGTCGTGTTTGTTGTCGCTGAAGTCGCTGAAATTTTGTCTTAGGGTGCGTTTGTAACGTCTCGTGAAGAGTAGCGCAGTAAGTCTACCTCCCCGCCACCTGAACTCGGCATTACCCTCGATTGTTTATTCATTCTCTTATTATTATCTACGACTTCAGGTCCGTTTGAAATGCCTAAGGATCGCGACGAAACGCCGGAGCAGAAAGCGGAGCGCAAGGCAGCCAAGAAGTCCAAGCGCGCCGCCGAGGGCAAGCCTGAGGCAGAGGACAAGAAAGGCAAAGCAGCCAAGAAGGCTGAGAAGAGAAAAGCTGAGGCTCAGTCACTTGACTTCTTTGCACCTCTTTCAGGTGAGCCCTCTATGTGGAGGTTCCGTGCTCATATACTTTGCCGTATTGCAGTTAACGTTGCAATAGTAAAAGACATTGAATCCAAGTAGTAATTGATTATTTTCATATCCTCGATTGTCTCTATTTAGGCGATGGACCACCAGCAAAAAAAGTGAAGGGTGAAGCCAAGAAGTGGTACGATGAAGAGGAGAAGGAGTCCAAAGAAAAGGGCACTGCGCGCACGGGGCGCATGCGCACCCGGTCCATGGGCGACGAAGACGATGAAGGTGGTGGTGGAGGCGCCCCTAAGCCTGCCGAAGGCAGTTTGGCAGCCATGACGCTCGCGTCAGAGTCCATGTCGCCTCAAGAGTACCGCACCGCGCACAGCATCAAAGTGATTGGCATGGGCAGCGAACCTTTGCCCGACCCCGCCACTACCTGGACCACCTGCCGGTCGTTCTTCGAGGCCAAGCTGGTGGACCCTCTGGCGGCGGCAGGCTTCGTGGGGCCGAGCCCGATTCAGGCGTGCGCGTGGCCGATCGCAGTCCAGGGGCGGGACTTGATCGCCGTGGCGAAAACCGGCTCGGGCAAAACCCTGGGCTTCTTGTTGCCCGGCTTCAAGCATCTCGCCGCGGTGCGGCCCCAGGCTTACCGAGGCGACGCGCCCAAGATTTTGGTGCTGGCGCCCACCCGCGAGCTGGCCGTGCAAATCCAGACGGACTGCGCGAAGTTCGGCAAAACCGCCCGCGTGCGGTCGGTGTGCTTGTTCGGAGGGGCCCCCAAGTCCCAGCAAATTCGGGAGCTGCAGAATGGCGTGGACGTCGTGGTGGCGACTCCAGGGCGCCTTAACGATTTACTCGAAATGCGCAAAGCCAACGTTAGCGAGGTAGGCCCCCTTTTCCATTGTCTGATTCGTTCGCACTTCTGTTCATTGTTTATTGAAGAGCGAGGGAGCAATGTGCAGTAGTCTTTCCCCCTCCCCAACTTCTCTTCCTGGGTATACCGATGAAGTGCGCATGATTAGAACACGAGCCTCATTTGAGCAGTACGAAGGGTGTCGGAGTAATTACCGCCCCTTTTGACCTCTACACTTCCGCCGTTTCTGAAGCACTTATCACCGCAGCCATTTGCATTGATTTCTGTCTCCGCAATAGAATTGTCCTTTTAGCTTCGCTGACAGTTTGCACGCCTCTCGTCGTTCATTCCCATGGCTCATATGGCCGTTGCTCTTTGCTTTTGTTTGCTCTCCTTGCACCCACAGGTGTCCTATTTGGTGTTCGACGAGGCCGACCGCATGTTGGACATGGGCTTTGAGCCCCAGATTCGCGACGTGCTAGGCCACTGCCCCCCAGCGAGCATGCGCACCACCCTGTTTTTCACGGCCACCTGGCCCAAGAAAGTCCAGCAGCTGGCGGCCACCTTCTTGAACAACCCAGTGCAAATCAACATTGGCGACACCGAGGTACTGTTCCAATACATGTGCTGAAATTGCTGCATGCGTACTTGTACTTTGTGCACAACAGCTTCGAAGTATTCGAGCAGATTCTTTCCCGTTTATTTTTTCTTGACTTTCTTCCTTCAGTGTGTACCTTTGTAGTCTTGGTGCGTCCACATTTGAAGTGCGCATGATTAGAACACGAGCCTCATTTGAGCAGTACGAAGGGTGTCGGAGTAATTACCGCCCTTTTTGACCTCTAAACTTCCGCCGTTTCTGAAGCATTTTTCAATTAGTTCGAATTGTCCACCCATCGAGGAAGCAAGCTCTACTTAATCTTGCTTTGTTCGCCACCTTCTCCTCGATCGCCATCTTTTGTTAACAACCATATTTTTCGCTCACATCAACAACCGTCCCCGTGCGTTTTTATGTAACCATTTCGCCCTGTCTGTATTGTACTTCAGGTGCTCACGGCGTCCAAGACCGTGACCCAAACCGTGCAAGTGGTGCGCGGCGACAACGAAAAGTGGGACTTGCTCTGTGCTTTGCTGAAAGACTTGCCGACCAACCACAAGACGCTCGTGTTCAGCGCCACGAAAATGGGCTGCAACCAAGTGGCTGACGCGCTGTGGAAAGCGGGGGGGCAGGTAGATGCGCTGCACGGGGACAAAATGCAGTGGGAGCGCACCGCGTGCTTGGACAAGTTCAGGAAAGGGCTGTTGAGCTTAATTGTGGCTACGGACGTCGCTGCCAGAGGCTTAGACATCGACGGCATTACACATGTGGTAAGAGATGAATGAAGAAAAAGCGGAAAGCGCCTACATTGAGTGTGAGGATATTTGACAGAGGAAGAGGGGGGTTGTGTAATATTTGTTTACTACAAAGAATGTATGATGTTTCTTTCGGTCTCAATCCATGGTGTGCTTTCATTGCCTCCTCTATTTGTTTGCTTTTTTTTTCAACAAAAGGTGAACTATGACTTCCCGGGAGGCCACGGCGCAGTGGAAGATTACGTGCACCGAATTGGGCGCACGGGACGAGGCAACAACACCGGCAACGCCATCACCTTCTTTGACGCGTCGAAAGACCGCAAGCACGCGGGCGACTTGGTCGCGATTATGGTAGGCGCGGGGCAGCACATTCCGGCAGATTTGCAGGCCCTGGTGCCCAGCAATTGGCGTCCCGGAGGCAGCAGCGGGTTTGGGAAAGGCAAAGGCGGAGGCAAGGGCAAAGGCGGCGGGAAGGTGAATAGAAACTGCTTTCTTTAGTTCACGGACAGAGCTAGCACTGTCGGCATCTCTTCTGTTATATATACTAGACTTTTTTTTGTAGAGTGTTCCGACGCATTCTCGACCGCATGCGTTAACCTGCTTTTGTCGGCACAATTGACCCTAACCTTCTTGTTTGTACTCTGCTTTTCAAATTTAGGGTGGCAAAGGAAAGGGAGGAGGCAAAGGCAAAGGCGGTGGCAAAGGCAGCAGCATACCGGCTTTTTCGGGCAAGAAAATCACTTTTTAGTCAGCAAATTTTGACAATTGACAAGCGCACACGCAACAGGCGTTTGGTTTTGATACTCATCGTCGCCATGAAAGAGCCAGGAACATTTAAAGGGGGATAATTCTGGCAGCACTTTTTTTATTGAGTCCTCCGTGATAAATTTTCCTCCAACTTAAACTCCAGCTTTAAATTTTAACTGAAACTTTTTAGTCCAGAACAAGAATCATGGCAATGGAAATTCCATAAATAAATATTCATCATTTTCATGGAGCTCAATAAGAAGGGAGGCGCATAGTAAAATAATAAGTAATTTAGTAATATACCATACTCAATATGCCGCTTTAATAAACTCATTTTTCGCCTATTTTTTTGCATCAGGGTATCTATATTTAAAAGAAAGTCCCCTGTATGGGTGCAAATCGTGGTGCCTCACGGCCGAGTCTATCTCTCGCTTGCGCAACTGGCACAACAAGCGCATACGCGAGATGTGCAGGGTGACGATGTGCCCGTCGTTCGTCCATCAAATATCTTCGGTGAGCTTGCAAAAGCGCACGGGTGAATTCTCGATTGAGTACCACCTGGCAAGCCGCACTTTACTCTGGGCTGGTCACGTCGCACGCATGCCCAAGAGCCGGCTACCCAAAAGGCTCATGCTTTCGTGGGTACACGAACCGAGGTTAGAAGGTGGTCAAGAGATGACGTATGGCAGATCTCTCGAGCGGCATCTGAAGTACTTCGGCCTCATGGACGACGGCGGAAAAGCGATCACCTTTTCGGAATGGGCAACCCTGGCGCAGGACCGCGCTGGCTGGATGAAGCTCGTCACGAAAGTGCCTTTTGACTTGGCAAACCGCAGCTAAGGCCACCCCGGTGCGACACTAGGGTTACGCCTGGGGAGAAGCGAAGGTCTTTGGCTCGGCGCGCCCAAGAGACGGGGCAACGGCGCGCCCTCTTCAACGCAGAAGCAGACGCAGAAGGGACTTAAGGCTGGCCCCACATTTATTTCATGAACAGTTTCCACTTTAGAGAGGGGGGGGGTCCAAACTTCCTAGCCTCTACACACTTTCCATTTACGATTTTGACTTGCGCGCAACGCACGCGCGTACACTTCTGCCCGCAGCATTGGCTTCTGTGTCATCTGGGTTTGTATTAGTTCGAGTTCGAGTTCGAGTTCCATATACAGATGAACATTGCATTACGCAAAAGGTCACTCAGCCCAGTCAGACATGCTCTGGAGAACTCGAACTAATGCAAACCCAAATGACACAGAAGCCAATGCTGCGGGCAGAAGTGGGAATGCGCGTGCGTTGCGCATACAATGCAAGTGCGGAATGATTCAGGAAGGGGAGGGATCACCTCTTCATCACGTTCGAGGCGTCAATTCTTGACGCAGCATCCACCGCACGGGCTTGTAGTCGCGTCGCCTTGAAGTGTAACGCGGCACGCCTTTCCGCTAACACGTTTAAATTAACTCCGTA
>Ga0307979_1001485_pt1 | contig 16676 bp, 21 predicted proteins | sample OrgLakmetage1058_FD_201833 | JGI IMG/M metagenome (GOLD analysis project Ga0307979, IMG submission 201833) | Saline water microbial communities from Organic Lake, Antarctica - #1058 | ecosystem: Environmental > Aquatic > Non-marine Saline and Alkaline > Saline | place: Antarctica: Organic Lake...
CTTGGGATGGCCCTGACGTCGGTGCCAGTGGTGTTGCGTTTGCCCCGTCGCTGAAAGTCAACGTTTCTGATCTCATTAGTGCGCTGGCCGTGGCTGCAACCACCACCACCACCACCAGCGATGCTACTTCAGGTGGTGACGACGGTGCTGCTAATGCTAGGAAAGAGCGCTTGAAATATTGGGTCATGGCTGACGACAGCAGCAGTCAAAGTGCGGACGAGCTGAATGACCAGGCAGAGTGCAGTGCGCGTGACGTAGATTTGGCGTGTGCCGCGGCGTGTGAAAGAGCGCTGCGAGATTTGGCGGGCGGGGCTTTCATGTGGACTCCATGAGCATACCAGTATACCTAGATAGTACTGCTTCTGCGAGCTTCTTCCTTTGTGTTACTCCCCTCACCCCTCACGTATAAGTGCGATATGCAATTCCCTAACTACATCCGAATCGCCAGCTCGCTTAATTATCCCCATATACAAATACAAAGACATTCCCCTGCGATATACGACACATAGCAAAAGAAGAGAAAACTTTCCTGCCCTCAGAACTCCAGATGGTCCAAGACGGGCCTTCAGCCACCAGGCATCTAGGATTCTGGCGATTTGCGAAATAAGTGAAATTTTGCCTTTTAGATAAATATAAGGTGAGTTTTTTTTTTTTAACGCCTGTTCCTTATATACCTTTTTTTTGGAGCTACTACCACGAGAAGCGCCTCGGTTGCTAGCTTCAGTTCCATGAACCTCTCGTTTGCCGGCTCTGTCCTCCGTCACTCCCTCTGTTGCGCTCTCTTGGCAGAGCGCAGTGCCGTGATTTATGGCGGCGGTGGAGGAGCGTTTCGGCCGTATTTGCGGACCACTTTACTGCGCTGAGCCGATTGAATCTGGTAGTGAACGCGCAATGAAATTGCATGCAATATTCGCAAATATGAGTGAAGATATGTGGAAGATGAGGAGATGGTGCGTAAGAATGTAGCGTAATTATTTTTTTCAGGACGAATCGAGCCTCAAGGTTCGTTTGTCAAGAAACAGCAATAAAAATCTTGAAAAGTTTTCATTGTACAAGCGTACCTTGGTGGCGGCTTTGTTTTCAGTGCGCTTTTGTTTGAACTCTTCGCGGGACCCGCAGGCAGCCACGGCTTGGCGGGTTCCTTTGCCTCGCGCCACTGCCTGTTGGAGTTATTCGCATCATCATATCATATTAGATACAGTTACATAAACAAAAAGAAATGAAGTGGCGGAAAGGAATACACCAACGTAAACAAAGGAACCAAAATTCGTTTCAGTGCGAAAGGTATCGTATAAATCTTAAACATATCATCTTGCGAGTTCGCATGAAGATGAACAGAACAGGAAAGAAAGTGAAAAGAGACAAAAGGGTACTTGGTACTGTTTTCGTTGTTCGTTTCATTGCCTGAATTTTCGTGACGGCGTATTTTTTGGTGTAGGAGCTCCCCTTGCTACCGTCTTCGTTGGGAGCAGGAAAGGCCGTCCCAATGTAGGTCTTGCCGTGGCTGGTGTACTTGAAACAGGACACTTCGCACGGATAAGGGCCCACCTAAGGAGTAGGAAGTCAGTAGTAGAAATTAAAGGTATTCGAGCATCCACCAGAGGGTAGATTGTTAGTGCACGTTTACATGCGCTGTTTTCTTCGTATAGCCAAAAAAACAAAGAGCAGAAAGAAATTCTTGCTTTTTTCTTTCTTCATTGTTTTAAAGTTTTTTACTCACTTCAATGGTATTGTGCTCTTCTCCTGCTAAAAAGCACATCGTGTACAAGGCTAGCTCAAAGGCTGGCGAGGTCCCAATGAAGCTGCTGCTTTGGTCTTTCACTTCGCCGTGCCAGTTGAACTGCACGGTGATCAGCTGGTCTTGCGACTCGGGGAGGTGCGTGCTGCGCCGTCGCGGCTGAATGTACCCCAAGTAGTCGAGCTTGATGGACTGAAGAGACGATGACAAGGAAAGGATGGCAATGACGAAAAAGGGAATTGGTGAAGAAGAAGAAGAAGAAGAAGAAGGAGGTAAAGAGTTAACAAGGTGTAAAACCAACAAGTTTAAAGGAAGGATTTACGGGCTGTGGACTTGGACTGTATTGAGCGTTTCAAATACACATATATATATTTACATATAGTATCTTGTGGCTCTATTTATATCTCTTTTCGGGTTTTGTTCTTACTTCCGGCGTCTTGGTCTTGCGGTGCTTTGCGAGCGACGGTGGCAGGGCGCCGCCTTCTTCGATGTAAATTTGCAGCCAATTGTGCAAACCCACCACTTTGCCGTCCTTCTCTTCCCCCACGAACACGTGTTCGAAGCCCGAGGAGTCGTTGTTCACCTGTTTGTGGGGGGGTGAAAAAGAATGGGAGAAGAATCAAGCATAAAAAGTGGAAGAAGACAAGAAGAATTTTAGGGTAGGGCAAGGATATGAGACAGGCAAAAGTATGAAGGGAGCTACAACAGTGTGAGTAAGTGTACGCTTCTTTCACAGCAGGAATTGTCAAACATGTAAATGTTCAGTTGCACAAAAGCAGCGCGTAATACTACTGCGCCAGATGCATTTGCGATGTGGTGTGTGTGTGGAATTCATAAATGGACAATGTATGAACCGAACCTGGCGCCTATAGAGCCCAAACCACAGGTCGTGCAAGAAATCCTTGAATTTCCCCTCTTGGGCGGGTACGAGGTTCTTGGCCACCAGATAATTGTGGCAGTAGCGCATGGCGGGGCTTTTCATGCAGTGCGTTAGAAAGAGGTCTTCTTCTTGCTTCTCAGCCTTGGTGACTTTTTCGGCTTTGCCCGACTCGAATTCATAATTGTCCAACAAGGCAATGAATGCCGCCCAGGCTGGACGTTGCAACACGTCCTAATGCAACAACAAAAATAATACGGTAATAGGGATTAGTACTTCGACTTGAAACAATCGACAATCGAAAAACTACATTCAGTTCATACACAGTAGGGAAGAGCGTGCCAGAGCATTGCAATCATACAACGAGGACGACGACACAGAGAGGATGACGACGAAAGGCTCGTACGTCAATACGCTGTCTTACCTGGTCCACGAAAGTGAAAAGGGGATTTTCGGCACGGTCGCCTTGTTCGTAGGGCTTTTTGCCTGTGCGAGAAAATGACGTCAATAAAAAGCAGCGGGGAACATCCACATTAGCCCAATAATATCAAAAGTTATAAGCGCTGTGTAAAGAAATAGTGGATTCTTCATCTCCCACGACCAAGTTACTGTATCAATTATTTGAATTTGAAAAAAAAAAAATGCACATGTAGTCGCAACCACCTGTCTGGAGGTCGATGGCATAGTCCACGCCCGGCACCAGCCGATCGATGTCCAAATCCCACAGTTTCGCTGACGCCAGCGACAAGTCTTGGAGCTCATCGTCGGTGGGGACCGCCTTTTTTTTACAGAAAGTTTAAATGGGCATATGTATCAAAAGAATGTCTCGAAGTATTTTTGTTAGTTGTTTAACAAAAATGCAAGTGTACGAGTAGTATTGACATCGAAACACATCAACATTCGGAGTTGGAAAGGTAAAGAAGAAGAAGAAGAAGAAGAAGAAGGAGGCAGGATTACTAAAAGTCTTACGCTGGCGCGCATTTTTTCGACCAAGCCCTTGACGTTTTCTCCAGCCTTCTCCAGAAAGTAAATGACCTGCAATGTAAAAAGAAAAGTTAGTGGAGGGCAAGAGAGCCGTCAGAAGCATCATAAGCCAGTCAGTCCAGTGCAGTCCACATGAGCACAATCGAAAAGGGGTACTCGTTGCCAAATTATCATGCGAAATTTTCAAACGCTACAGAAAAGTCATCGGAGCCTGGAAACAAGGACACTTATTCTGTCATGGATGCGAGTGGATATTGGAGTGTAAGGAACGGCACCTTGTCGATAGGAGGAGGCGACGCTGAGATGCATCGGTTAGTTTTGACGTCCCTGGCATCACATCAATTTGAGACAGCGTAAAATGACAGTCAAAAAGGCACGCGCGTAGAAACGAAGGCTAAAATGGCATACTTAAGACGCTTTGACTTGCATACTTGCCAAGTGATTTGTTGAAGATATGCTTAAGAGCCCGGGGCAATGGAAAGCAGACAACAGTTAAGGAGCTATGATGTAGCACTTTATATGGTATGAAAAAAAAAAAAAAAAGATATGGAGATCAGTGATTCATTTGTTCTCTCTACAGATAAGTTCATTTAGATTTTTTGAAGTTACCAGCCGACAAACGCGAAGCCTTTCTTGAGTTGCCGCGAGACTTCAGGAGAGCATTTAGCTAGGACTGGGCCCAACTAAGTAGAAGCACAACACACGCAAAACGCAGAGGCGCAGAAGCGTGCCATGATATGCACGCACAGACAGACACCGCATACAAAACCAAAACATTAAGTATAGAACACTAGGAAAAGATCGTGGGGCGTGGATTGAAGGGAATAGGCGGCTGAGAAGTTATGGGGAAGCTTTACGAGCCATGCGGCGTGGGGTAGCTAAGGAAGTAGAGATATGGCCTCTTGAGAGAATCGATTTTGAAGACCATCAAGGGCGGTAAGCAATCAAAATACAACCTAAGATAGTTACAGTCATCCTAAGATCAGTTCGCTTTCTGTACATGAATTTTTTTAAAGACTGAATGTCAACCTCGAATCTTCTCGAGGGGTCATTTTTTTGGTTCATGAGGTACCTCGTTACGAAGCGCGCTCAGAAACGACGAAAGTTGCGCGGGGGAGGGTGCTTGTCCTTTAGAGACATTTCCTTTTACGAAGGCCGCTTTTGAATCGAGAATCTGCACGACTTTCTCCATTGCGAATATTGGAGGTTGCAGCCGTGAGGCTAGATGGGCTTTGTGATGTCAATCAGTCCATCGATCTTTCCTTTTAAGGATGAAGAACACTCCGAACTCCGAGATGGTGACGTTTGATTTGTCCACCAGTATGAAAATATCATAATAGAGCGTTTTCTGAAGTTCAAAAAGAGAAGGAGGAGGATACAGGGAAGGCGCCATTCGTTCTGTCATTCATTGAACTATTGGGCTATTCGCTATTCGCTTCTCTCTACTCTCATTGCCTCTCGTTCGGTACCAAAATGAGCGCTGAGTCCACAACCGCTGACCAGGAAGCGCCGATTGCTGAAGGCGCGACATGCGATGATCAAATAGAGGTCCGTAGAGTTCACTGGACTAGCTTACTTGAAGGGTATGGCATCAGCGTGAGGAAATCAGAGATCATTATAAGCTCCGTCGGAGCTAAGAATGGGCTTTTTTGCTTGCACGAAGATGAGAATGAAACACTATAACTTTAGCATTGGGTAGCTCAACGCTCTTGAGTTTACTAGGCATTTTCTGGACTAAATCCGGCGCGTAAAGCTATGTATTCCATGCTCTCTTTGCAACTGCGTCATCCTCAAAACAAGTGTGACACGCAACCCTTCTGTTTGCCAGGTGGAGCATGCGGCAGTGCATAGCGTTGGTGAACGCGTAGGCGCTGCCAAAGCTAGCGTTGAGCGAAGTGCCAAAGCGAACCTCGGACGTGGCCTTGAGGCCACGAACAAAGCTAGGGAGATGGCAAAGGTGCGAATCATTCTTGAGGTCACCCTCGCACGGTTTATACGCCCCCTTAATCCCAGAAATTCCACTATTATGTGAAATGAAAATTGAGAAAAAAAAAAAAAATGTGCTGGGTTTCATGTGAAGATATGCAGCCATCTTTTTTTTCATTACTTTGCTCAGCTTAGAAATTGAGTTGTCAAATCGAGCGATTCCTTCTTTTGGGTTTTTATTAAGATTACATTCTTACGCTGCCCCTCACCATGCTTCACTCCACTCTCCAATGGTGCCTGTGCTTCTCTGTACATTCGCATGAATTTGATATTAGGCGAACATTGGCCGGAGTCTAGATGCAGTGCTCGAAGCTCCAACGTGGCAAATTTCCCTGGGCACTACTGGGCTCCTGAGCTTCGGGTATTTTTTCATACGAATAAAAATGGGATGAATAGTTGAGTAGAGAGCGATAAAATACGTATTCCGAGTGGTATTTGAGCTTCTCTGCCACATGCTTTTTGATATTGCCCAATTCAATTTGAAACTTTTTATTCTTCACACTAGTACGCCTTCCTTTCTGTCTTTTGTGTGATCTTCCTACAGGGCTTTCCTGCTCTTTCTCTGGGTTGGGTCTCGCCAGTTCAAAGTCGTGCCCTTGGGGCCCAACGACAAGAAAGCCAAGAAAATGAAGAAAAAGAAAGAGAAAGAGAAGAAGCTGGCACGACAACGAATGTTAGCACGTTTTTCGCCGGTCCCGAAAGGCCTCGCGCGGCGCTTGCAACGTTCGGTGGACGACGCTGGTGTGTCTGTGATCCCATGAACTTTCTCAGTTGACATAAATTTCTCCCTTCTGCCTTCTTCTATTTCCACCGTTTGTCTCGCTTTCTCTGTTTAGTTGTTCTTCTGTATTCCTGCCTTCTTCGCGATTGTTCCTCTCAATCTTTGCCTCCTCTTGTCTGTACAACCTGCCTGCTTAACCACCACTAACCGCGGCACCATTTCCGCACACTGACGCGCACCTACTTCCCGTGTTCTCTCTTGTGGCGGCGGCATCTATATGATCAACAAACAGTGCTGGCACTGCCTCGGCGCTGGCGCGAGATCGCAACCAGAGGCCATTCTGTGACTCGGGATCGCAAAATTCGCTCCAATTCGTATTCTGCAGACCGCCAGTCCGCTCGTAGGAAACACGTGTTGAACCTCCGTGGTAGAGCATTAAGCATCAGCAGCAGCAGTAGTAGTAGCATTATCAATGCTACAGGGATTCGGCAGAGGACGACCCGAAGTAGCAGTACTGGTGGCGATGATGGTAGCAGCAGTAGCAGTAGCTGCAGCGGTGGCGTTGGCGACATTGCCGGTGTAAGCGTGGATGATATGCTGCTACATCCTCAAGTAGACTCCCCAACGGACAGCACGGACAGCAGCAGCGGCTATGACTCTCTCAGTGGTGGCCTTCCCTTCAAGAAAGCCTGGTGAGCGCTGAAACAAGTTGAAATTTTCACTAAGTCAGGCTATCTTTTTCACGTGGTATTCTTGTCCTCGCACATAGTACGAAGAACACTGTTTTGGCATGATGTCTCATTTTTTCCTCTACATTTTTTTTTGTTTGAATGTAACTACACCAGGACTCGCAACCCCTTGAAGCAATCTTCCAACTCGCTGCTGGCACTAGCGGCTTCGAAAGCGAACAGAAACGTTGGAGATACGGATGGAAGAGAAAATGAAAGAGGCATTCATAGTGGGCTGAGGGACAACAGTACATCGCGGCGGCGATCGCCAGAGACCAGTTGTGGTGCAAGTGGAGAAGGAGGGTTTTTGGATGTAGTGTTTGCTCTGACCAAACAGGTAAGATACACATGTAGACTCTCATATTGTTCGGCTGTGTCTTCGTTCTTGAGAGATAGAATAGAGAAGGGCATGAAGGATGAAAGAAAAGCGTGAAGTAAATGAAGAACGTGTTGTGAAAAGGAAGGCTTTTGGAGAATTGAAGGGCATTTGCATACCCGTCTGCGGTAATGCTCTGGCCGTACAATAAGCATAGCAGTATAAGATCAAGCAGAATTGAATTATCGGACATAGTTGGTGTTACCTTAGCATCTAAACTCCCGTGTACCTTCCTCGCTTTTTGTGCTCCGTGTTTTTTTCCCTAATATTCCCGTGCTCCTACACGTGCCCAAAAAACTTTTTGTATTCTTAATCTATATTCCAGGCCAAACTCTTGTCCTTTTTGGACCCGATTCCATTGCGCGAAGCTTCAAAGCACTTGCAACGACCGTTGCATTTAGCCCCTCATCAAGTGCTTTTTACCGACGACTTCAAGGGTCAGCAGCACGATGGTAGGAAGTCTCCTTCGTTACCGTCTTCACATGCATCTTCTTCATCTGGGACTAGTGACAACGATGGCAGTGGCAACAGCACCAGTGAACAGCAGCAGCAGCCGTGCGCTTGTGATGGTTCTTTGTACTTCATTCGTCAAGGGTCTATAGTGCTTTCAATTCAACCACCAAATGATGCTACTGCTACCACTGCAAATAGCACTAGTAATTTTGGCGGTGCTGGCGGTGCATTTACAGCCGGTCGAGAAGATAATGAAAATAGTCTTGGAGGCACTACAAGTACTCAAAGCAGCAGCAGCACTCGAAATGGGTTTGACACGATATTAGGACAAGGCGACACAGTGACAAGCCTCTTGTGTTTCCTAGCTGCAGTGGCCGATCAATCTCTAGTCATGGTCGATGCAGCAACCGCTGCTGCTGCAGCTGCTGCTGCTGCTGCTGGCGGCACTGCTGCGAATGCAACCGGCGTTGGTGACACAACCAACGAGAACGACAATACCTGCAGTAACATTCCCAAGGAAACCCTGGCGTCTCGAGTCGCTCGAGGAGTGAGCGCTCGCGCAGGCCCACAAGGAGCGACTCTGTGGCGCTTGCCTCCTAGTGCGGTAGCGCAGCTTTTACACAAGTACCCCGGTGACGTTCTGAGGCTGGCCAATGCCATCACAGCAAGGTAAGCGCATACCAGGACTAATTTGGAAGGAAATATTTGCTGCCATTTTTTCGTTTACATTGTTGACTCGTGTACATACCTTTCTCTGTCGTATTGTATCGTTTTCTTCATCGCCTGCATACCTTCAGTGCGTGACGTTGGGACTATTGCTATTGTTAGGTTGGAACGAGTCACGCTTCGCACTCTAGTCGACTCCTTAGGCCTGGGGCCCGATTTGTTCCTACCCATGCCTCAGCCAGATCCAGCTCTCTCCTTTATTGGGGGTAGTGGAGGTAGTGGCAGCAGTGGAAGTAGTTCTGCTCCTCTTTCTTCTTCTTCCTCCTCCTCTGCTAAAGAGTTTACAGTAGGATTAGAGGATGCTGACGGTACATCATCATCGACAAATTCAAGCTGGCGTTTGTACGGGTTAAATGTATTAGCAAATGCAGCGGGCTTAAATCGTCATGGTACTGTTAGCACTATGGTTCCTATGAGCAGTGACAGGAACGGCAACGAACGAGAAAAAGCAGGAGCAGAAGGAGCAGCTGCCACAAGTGCAGCCTGGTTGTTTTTCAAGGCGCAATCATGGCGCGACGTGCCTTTGGTGCATTTGAAACCGGGTGAAACTTTGGACACCGCCGCGTATTTGTATATGGTAGTAGATGGCATAGTGGAGTCTTTTTTCGCTCGTCCCACCACTGCCTCAACCTCTGCGGCTACTAGTAAACCATCACCTACGGCAGCAAGGACGCCTCACAGCAGGGAACGTGACAGCGCGCCGTACCGAGGCACAGGCGCGAGCAGGGTGTGCAGCATGTCCACTGGACCGGGCGAGGTGGAAATTCTTCACAACTAAAAAAAAAGAGACAGATTGGTTTCACAGAAGAAATTACTTATAATATTTGCTTTGTCTCAATTTCTGTATTTTATTGTATCAACTGAACGAACGTGCTTCTTTCTTGCATATGTATCTTCAGATGGTCGGTGCCTTCGAATTTTTCAGCCCGCTAGCTCCCTTGTTAGTGCATCGAGCAGCGGTAGCTAATAGTGCAGTTGGAAACAACTCATCATCGGCAGAAGTAGGAGCAGCTGGAGTGGTAGCGCTGGCCGTGCCAGCGAGCCGAATCAAATGGCTATTGGAGAAAGTGAACTCACCGGTGTCTCCGTCTGCCATTCCAACTGCATCGCCGTCTTCTTCTTCGTCGTCGTCGTCACCTGAAGCTGAGGCCTCGTCGAATGATTTGCAGCCGTTTCCTCTGCAAGCTTCGTCTCCTCCTCCACCTTCTGTTTTGTCGTTGTGTGGGCCTGCCCTAGCATCTTATTTACTGCGCTCGGCGATAGACCGCCTGTCCCCTGTAGTCTTTTCCTTAGACTGGTCGCTGGAGTGGCAACATGTAGAAGCTGGCAAATGCCTCGTAAAGCGAGGCGGTGCTCCGGACTCTGTGTTCATGGTGATTTCCGGTAGATTAGGCACAAGGCCAGTAGACGACGATAACGACGATGACAGTGATGAAGGTATTGACAACGGCGACGAGGAAGACAGCAGCAGTGAGGATGGCTATGGCGTAGGTGTAGGGTTCACTAGCAGCAGTAGCACTAACGGTGATAATTCCGGTGACAGTGACAGCAGCAACGAGCTCTCCAAGAGTGACACCGACGACGATGTCAAGACTGCCAACAGAAAGAAACGGCAAAAGGTGCAGCAGCGGAAACGGCGGCGGCAGAAGCGACTAGAATCGAACCGTACTGCTGCAGCTACGAGTGGCGCGGCAGCAGATGAGAGCAGTAGCAGTAACGGTGCTCATGGCATGCAAAGGCTTGACACTGGGCCCGGTTTTGGCCGCGGGAGTTTGATTGGCGAAGCGGAAGTGCTCACCGAGCGCCCCTTTGAAGCAACGGTCTATGCGCGGCGGGACTCAGAATTAGTGGTGAGATTTCGGACCTCATATATATATTGATGAAGTGCATTAAACTACCGTAGGGATAGATGGGTGGATGGGTGGAACTGTACAGAAGTGAAGTAGTACTCGTGATGTCCGTTTGCAGTGTTATGGATGTGCGCGCGCCGCATCGAGTTCAACCATCAAGCTTCTTCCCAGCAAAATATCCCTTATTGTCCTGAAATAAGCCACGTTTCTCTTGACCTCTCAATTTCCTTACAATTTGCCGTATCTCTGTCATGATATCATGATGACGTACCAGGTGATGCGCCGCAGTGCTCTGGAGCTCGTCGCCAGGATTCACCCGGCTGCTGCCTTGAACTTTGCTCGCCGAATCGCGCAAACGCTGCACGACAGCCGCAGCGCCATGATGATGCTTGGGGGTAGCAGCAGCAGCAGCAGCAGTAGCAGTGGGTACGGTAGCAGTGGGTACTACGGCGCTGAAGATGACCATCGGCCGTACCCGAAACCGTTTACTCCTGTGGTTCAGGAAGATGCGTCTTTCGTGCCTGCTTCAGATCTGCCGCTAGGAACTCCCACTACAAATTCTGTTGCTTCTTCTGGCCTTGGTTCTGGTTCTACTAGTAGTTCCAGTCTTGGTGCTCGAGCTTCTTCAAAGCATCCTCTCTCTGCCAACAAGGCCACGAACGCGATGGCAGCAGCGGTGGCTGCTGCAGCCGGAGGCCAAGTGCCCCCCGGGCTGAGGGGTTTACACCCGTCGGACGTGCTGCCGCCGGAACGCCGGGCCGACGGTCGGAAATCCGGGCCGTCGGAACCTCGGAAACCCGAGCCGTCGGAAAAACGTGCCGACCCAACATCAACGACTGCAAGTGCAGCTGCGACGCTGTCACCGCCAACCTCACAGCTGCTACAGGCACCGTCACAGCCGAAGCCGCAACCTTCGCTGTGGCACGAGAACATTCAATTGAAGCGTTCCCCAAGTGGGCCGTTGCGCATCGGCAATTTAGCAGTTTTGCCGGTAAGAAGTAGGAAGAGCAACGACTGATATTTATATTTTCTGTTTTCGGTTGAGTGAAGCCGCCAATTTTGTATTTCTCCAAATCACCCACGCTCTCTTCCTATCTCGCTCTTTCCTGTATATCTTATTCCCTAGAACTCCTCGCCTTCACCACACGCACTCACTAATCTTACCCATTCTTTCCCATTCCCCTATCAGGTGGGGGTTCGGGCCTCGAGCATGGCCTCCTTTTCGTCGAGCTTGACCGAATCCCTGGAGGCCATCGCTCCCACCGCCAAAGCCACTTCTCGCACGGCGCTACAGCGGCTCGGGCCTGCATGGTTTGACCGGAAGAAGTCTCCGATGTTTGACCTGGCTCTGAGTGCCTGGTTGAGTAAGCTAGAAGAAACCCATCGGCTGTTGCTGCTGGAAGGTGATCCCCCAGACGACAACGACGACGAGGAGGATGACGACGACGATAACGAGGATGAGAGAAGCAGCAGGAGTGGGACGAAGAGCAAGAGCAGCAGAGGGTACAACAGCAAGAAAGGGAGGCTCCCAAAGACATCGAGCACGGTAAATTAGGACAAGAATTGCCAGAATGAAGGCAGACCACAAGAGACTTAGCGATGCGATATGACCTTTGCTAGTATGTGTGAAAGCTGTTCCTTTTTTGGGGGGCTTTTGCTATTAGTTGCTCAATTTCATTGATTATTGTGATGCTGACTTGTCCTGCCTTGCCTTGTACTCTTGTGTTGTGCACTTTCCCGCCAATCAGATTACGAGTTGGACGCGCCGCTGCTTGAGAGCTGCTGACGCTGTGCTCCTCGTGGTGGACAGGTGCTGGGGAAATAGTGTGCTCTTGTCATTTCTTTTTTGCGAACGTGACGTTTCCTTTTAGTTAGTGTGTGTCTTTGGAGAATACGGAGTTTGCATGTTCTAATTTCTTCTTCAACGTGATCTGCACTGGCATATTTTTTTTACGATTTCATTGCTGCTGCTCCTTGTGCTGTTGTCCACACCTGTCCAATCAGCGACAACGATTTGATGAAACCTGCCACAATGGGCCCTTTCGCTGATTGGTCCATTTTCGCGTCGGTGGCAGGCGCTACTGCAACTGCCGCTGCAGCTGCTGGCGGCGGTAGTCGTGGTGGTGGCGGGCGCTCTAGGAACAACAAGCACAACAACAACAGTCCCGAAACCTTTTCCTCGTCCTCGTTGAAGGTGAACACAGAATCTGCAGCAGCAGCAACAGCGACAGGAGCAGCAACGGCAGCAGCAGCAGCAGTCAACGAAACAAACGAGTTGCCCACCAGCCATTGGGCGTCGTCCTTAGGGGGTGAAATGGGCCGTTGCTTGCAGTGGTCCCACTCGCAAATGCACGTGCCGATTCACTTGGTGGTGTTGCACGCGGCGCCTGTAGACGAACCAGCATCAAAAGCGCACGCAGGCTGCAACAGCAGCAGCAGCGGCAGCAGCAGCGGCAGCGACAACAACAAAAACAACAGCGCGCAGCAACCGGCAGCACAACAAGGCCACCACGGAGGAATCAACGGAGAACAAACCGACGAAGGGCAAGGAGGCGAAGGAGCGGCAAGTGTGTCCCCAACAGCAAAACAAGAGCAGCAAGGCAACCGTCGTCATCCACAGGATGATGACTCTGCTGCGCCTTCAACGCCGCCCCTCTCGCCGATGTCACCGCCTCTGTCTTCACCGTCGCAGTCGCCACTGCCGACCCCTGGTGCACTGTCCCCTACTAGCATGCCTTCTCCACGGAGTGGAGCGGCCACTCGAGACATGGCGACGCGAGCAGCGAAAGCCACCAAGGAAGCGGCCAGCCAGGCTGCTACCAGGTATAACTACTACAGTTCGTACAAGGAGAAGTAGGAGGAGTTTTGAGGGGCGATGTTAGAAAGCCGTTGCTTGCTTAACTTTTTCATAGAGAGAATTCGTTTTAAAAAATGTATTTTTTCTTTTGTTTACTTACGAGTGTGACCCTCTCTTGTATTGACCACTTATTTTGTCCTATATTAGAGCAAAGAGAGCCGCCAACGATGCCGCTGCCCAAACCGCCGCCGCTGCCAAAAAAGGCGGGGCTGTAGTGGCCGATGGACTGAGAGCGCTGAACGAGCGCATTGCCGCTCATTTTCGGCTAAGAAGTGAAGCAACGGTATGAAGAAATGAGTTGGGAGTGGGCTAAATGAGAGGGGCTGGCGTGTTTGTTTTTGTTGTTCTCTTGATCCGTTTTTATTCCAATTTTCGCCGTCGTCGTCGTCGTCCATTTTCGTTTTCTTTTTCCCCCTTTCTGTCTACCCTAAAAGTAGCGCGCCAATTGATAACTTGGCCAAAACTAATCAATACCCCCCTCCTCCTCCTCCTCCCTTTGAAAATGTTTTATAACTCCAGGTGTGGGCCGAGCAGTGCGAGTACATATCCGCCATTTTCCACGTGCGCCTCGGCCGCGTCACGGGCCTGCCACCCCCCAACGACGGTTTGGGCGTTCAGCGGGCGCACACGGGCCGCCTGGCAAGGCAGCTCTGCGGCCGCGCGGTGTGTACGAGTCGTGATGAACATGATGAGATAGTGTATAGAATGAAAATGAAGGAGAACAGAGAGTGCCAGCGCGTGTGAAAGAGGTAGAATAAGTGCACGAAATACGATGACTCGCAGTTTTTTTTAATAATAATATTCGTATTCGTTTGGCATTAGCAGCTGTATGTTTCCGCTTATTTTGTGTCTTTCCTCTGCTTTCGGTTACTCTTCCTGTCATTTTTCCTTGGCTTCCTGGTAATCGATATCCACTTACTCCTCCTTCCATTCTTTTTGCCTCCCCCCTAAAAGGTGGGATTGACTTTGGGCGGTGGCGGGGCCAGAGGCCTAGCGCATTTGGGAGTGATTCGCGCACTAGAAGAAGCTGGGATTGCGATTGACATGGTAAATGCAAACGGGCGACTTTTTACCGTTGCTCATGTTTTTTGTTCAATTCTATGAACAACCAAACTAGAGAAGAAGGAATGTGTAAAAGCACTGCCGCGGACGTGGCGACGAAAAGTCGTATTGAGTTTGTCAAATCACCCTCCATCATTTGTCCATCATTTGTCGATTCATTCCTATCCATTCATCCATTCGTCCATTCAGCCTAATCCATTATATTTCACATTTCCTTTGTTTCCATGCTCTACCTCCTCGCTCAGGTGGGAGGCACTTCTCAGGGCGCTTTGGTTGGGGCGTTGCTCGCGCTATACCCCGACGACCCGCTTGCTCGCGACGGGAAAGCGAGGCTTTTTGCCCTTTCCATGAGCTCGATCTGGGCCAAGCTGCTCGACTTGACGCTGCCGATTGTCTCGTACTTCAGCGCCACCCAGTTCAACTTTTCCATCCGGTGCGCTACCAGTAGCCAGCATATGCGAGAGAGAGCTTAGTATTTATCAACCACAACATGCCATAATTTTTCATTCGTTCAAATATTTTAAATTATGTGCTTATACTTACTGCACGACTCTTGTCTTGGCTCTGCTTGTGGTATACTCAACTCAACAAAATAGGTTTGCGCTCGGCAATAACACCCGCATTCAAGACTTGTGGCTCCCCTACCACGCAGTCTCAACCGACATCAGTTTCAACCGAGAAGTACGAACGCAACGTACTACATGTGTACATGTGCTTGTTGCTGCTGCAGCCGCTGGGTATTTTTCTCTTTTCAAATGTTTTTATTTCATTTTGGTGAATTGCTATACAGTTGAGACAGTTCAGCGGGTTATGCTTTCTTCTTTCTTGCATTTGCAGTGCCAGTCTCTCTTTTTTTTTTGCTCTTCAACTGACTGCCCATCCACCTACCCATCAGCCACCTTCTCACTTGAGGGCACCCATTGCACTCACCTTGTCCGCCACTGCTACGACTACTTATACTACTGCTACTACTGCAACCACTCCTCCTTACATGTGCGTCAGGTGGTGCACACCAAAGGGAGCCTGTGGCGGAGCGTGCGGGCTTCCATGACGCTCGCGGGGTATTTGCCGCCCATGTGGCTCAACGGATCCCTGCTGGTCGACGGAGGCTACCTCAACGTGCTGCCCGGTGGGTATTTTAGGATGATATGTATCATATTAGGTGATATGTTATATTATTGCATGCAGGGTACAACTACGAGATGTGTCTATGCGTGTGTCTGTGTGTGTGCATGTATGCGCGAATTGATATGATGCGCTTGTGCACAAACATGCATGCATGCGTATATGTATGCCTCCCCGCATACGTCAAACGGGCTTCCGGATTTGTTCCTTTCTGGTGTGTGCTCATGCGGTGTTTTTTGTTTCCACCTTCCTTTTCTACCCTTGCCTTCTAAATTTCCTCCTTTATTCTAATACCATCGTCCTCATTTCTTCTTCGTCTTCTTGTGCAGCCGACGTGATGGCCACGCTCGGTGCTGACGTCATCATTGCCGTGGACGTGTCCCCCACTTCCCCCCAAGACTACCACCGCCCGCCAGCTGCTGCTGCTGTTACCGTAACCACCGCTACAACAGCAGCAGCAGCGCTTCCTCCTGGCATGAAAGGGAAAGATGGAAGAAATGCTGCTGACAATGCTAGCGCTGGCAATAGTACCAGTACGAGTGCTAACGCTACCACGAGCGCCAGCACCTCTGCCGCGGCAGTTACTGGTGTTGTTCCTGGTGCAATGACGACTACTGTATCCCCTTCTTCAAGTGCTCCTTCTTCTGCTGCTGGGAAAAAACTAGAGCAGCAGCAGGAGAATCCCCACAGCGGTAGTAGCAGGAGCAGCAAAAAAGGACGGCGAGGAAGAGGAGGAGGCAAAGGAGACAGAATAGTGCCAGCCGCACCGCCGTCGGCGACACTAGGTACTTTAAATTGGTTCAACTTCTTTTACGGCTACAGATTGAACTCCTTCCATACTACAAGAATTTTAGCCTGGTTTGAAGCATCTCTACTTGTGGTAAACGCTGCTTGGTTTTTTGTATCATCTTATTACTTGTTTCTTTTCTTTTCATTTCTCTCCTGGTCTTTCTCTTTCTCCTAAACACCCATACTCTCACAAATCCACGCGCTCGTACATCTTAGGCATGTTTGATTACGGAGCTTCGCTGAGTGGCTGGTGGTTGCTCTGGAATCGCCTCAACCCTTTCTCCACGACGGTATCAGCGATGATAGGATAGTGCGCATACATGCAAAATTATCATGAATTAAGAGAGGCAAATAGGGTGGCGCGGAAAGCACATGTGTCTGCAATAGTGATACAAATAGGAAGA
>Ga0307979_1001487_pt1 | contig 16665 bp, 17 predicted proteins | sample OrgLakmetage1058_FD_201833 | JGI IMG/M metagenome (GOLD analysis project Ga0307979, IMG submission 201833) | Saline water microbial communities from Organic Lake, Antarctica - #1058 | ecosystem: Environmental > Aquatic > Non-marine Saline and Alkaline > Saline | place: Antarctica: Organic Lake...
ACGAGGAAAAGAAGAAGAAGATGAAGTTCGCGTGGAAGTGAGAAAGAGAAAACAGATAAAAGTTGCGAAAAAGGTGGGCTACACTGGCCGAATCGACAAGGAATGTGTAAGCATAAGCGACTGTCAATGCTCAAACACGCACCACGCTTGAAAGGTTGCCCCGAGCGGTCATGCTGCGCAATGATGTAGTTCACGTTAGCGTCGTTGTTTCTGCGGGCTAATTGGTTGCGGTGCCCGTGCGTGAATTGAAAACCCTGGTCAGCAGCCTTGCACCATCTTGGTTGTGTTTGGGCAGCAGGCTTGCCGTCACGATCCCACTTGGTGCGGTGCATGTTGTGCGGTGGAAAGGACACGTTCTCTCCTTTTAATTCCCGCGGCGTTTCGTAATTTGTGAGGGAACCCCGCGGCGGCTGCAAGAGTTTCCGGGTTTCTGGGTAGTTCTTTTGCAAGTGCATGTTGCGAACTGAAGGGTCATGCCGCCTTTTCACATCGTCTGAGACTCGCTTCGCTTCTGCGCGATATTGAGAAAGAGGCATTTGGAAGGGCACGGGCCGCGGCTCGGCTCCGATGTGAGACGCAGACCATAATGATGTCGTGATGCCGTGCCCATTCGTGAGCCTTCGTTTTGTAATATCGCCGTGACCTCGCTGATGCGCCATGATAGCAATGAAGCTACTGCGTACTAAAATCTAAATACAATAAATATCGAATGGGAAGCTTTAGTGCGCCATAAAGACTATGGGAATGCTTTTAGTTACAAAAGTTACTGCGCTATAAAAGTGGCTTTTTAGCTCGTTGGTTCGTTGACTTCCTCATCGGCGTTGTTCTTTGTTGTGTTGGTTGTTGGCTTGTTCGGCTTCCCCTGTACCCCTGTAACGTTCCATGCGAACTTTCGAGCTTTCGAGTATGTAAAGCAAAGCTTCAAAAATGGCTGACATCTTCATCTCGTTGCGTTTCAGCGAGGCAAAAGACAAGGCAATCTTGCTTGCGAGTGCCCTACGTAAGCGTGGAATCAATTCCGTAACGGCTGACCCGGCAACTCGATGGGATCGACATGCGGACCCGACGCGCCAGGTACTCGAGGTTTTGATCCCTGCAGATACTGTAGTAGGGTCCATCAGCGTCTCACAAAACAAGCTGTTTCGCAGGTGACTCGCCAGATCAACGAGGCTGATCTTGTCGTTGTAATCGCCACGCAAAACTATGGAAAGGTACACTCAAATTGCCCATTATCCTAGCCGAGCTAGACTAGGGCTATAAATGGAGGTGGCTTAGATCAAAGCAGGCTCGACTCCGGTTGTAACCGTTTCCCTATACTCTACTGTTTCTTTCTCACTCTTGATTCATGCAGCCGATGAGCATTGGGTTTGGCAGCCGCGAGGAAGTAGCTCTCACCAAGAAATACAGCAAGCCCTTCTTTCTCATTAAAAGCTGTGACAAAATTACCGTGCCGGCGGTGCGTGCGTGCATGTCCTACCGTAACTACAGAGTATTTGTTAGCGTGTAGCTTTGCACGATATTAGGCCATATCATTCAAGCTGGAGTCTAAGCTTTCGCGTGGCAATATAGGTGCTGGATTTTGAGCTCCGGCAGCCGCAGTGCTTCTCCTGGTTTTTGGGCGAGCCGGGTGAGCCACAACTGCCCGGCGGCCTTGTCGACGACATGTAAACGAAGTTGAATTGACTATCTTAGTTGCATACTACTGAGTCTACTTCTACTTTTACGATTTCTTGAGGCTTAAAGATAAGTGAAAATGAACCGGACGATTTTTGAATTATAACTTGAATATAATCACCCGTTTCTTTTCTCGTTCCTTGCTACTTCCTTCTGGCTCAGATGCGACATGTTGGACGAAGTGCGCGGTTTGCACGACAACCATGACGACGACGACGACGAAGATAACAACGATGGCGCCTCCACGGTCGAGGCCACTCTGTCAAAGGGCGCCTCGAGCCGGGGCAGCAGCTTGCTGGCGCGCAGAGCTCGTGGGTCGGTAGCGTCAGAAAAAGGAGGTGGCGGGAAAGCGCAGGCCGAGCAAACCAACCGCGCCGCCGCGGAAGATGCACTGCGATCCGCTGCGCTGGCGGCCGTGACCCCCGAAACGGGGGCTTTGGATTTTCTGTCGTTTGCGCCGGATGCGATGGTGGCGAAAGGTCTTCAATCGCTCATGGCCCATCTCGACAGCGAGGTGTGAGAGCGCGTTCATGACACATCGTCTCTTATGACGAGTGTGATGCACTGCATTGTTGAGTTATACAGAGCTTGAATTTCGATGAAGATGTAGCCCACACGAGTAGAGAAAAGTTTTGTTGAAGTCGCTGATGTCTTTGTTCCTTGTCCTTTTGCATTGGTACATTGATTACCTGCGCGGTACTCTTCACCTATCCCACTTTTTGCCTCTACGATTTGCGCCAAATTTGTTAGGAAGCCAAGCGTGCCGAGGCAGCCAAACGCAGAGCCGAGGAAGAAGAAGCTGCTAAGAAACAAGCGGAAGGAAAAGTTGCACCCTCGAAAGACGAGCAAAACGACAACAAGAAAACTGCAAAGAAGAGCAGAAAAAAGAGCTGCGCGAAATCCACAAGATCACGACCAGGCTCGTCAAGTGGAAATGCTGCGCTTGCGGAAAGCAAAAGTGGTCGAGACACACCCAACGAAGGAACTGCATCATCAGCAGCTGAGGCGATGGCTGCGGCGGATGCAGCAGCCGCAGCAGAGGTGCCGCCTGCAGTAGACCACGGGGCCGAGGCCGTGTCGTGGTTTCGACTAGCGGCAGAAGCGCACGCGTCAAGAGACGCAGCGCTGTTGATGGCGGACTGCGCTTACGGCAGCGTGCCGACAGCGTCGGCGCCGCAAGCACCTCAAGCCGCCAGTGCAGCAGGGAATGATGGTGGTGGTGGTAGTGGCAGTGTAGCAGGCTTAAGAGGCGGAGGCGCAGGAGCAGGAGGTGGTGGCGGGTGTATCGTAAACGGTGGCAGCAGCAGCGTCGGAAGTGGCCCCAAGAAAGGCACAACAGCGGCGGCTGCTGCTGTACCTACAACTACTCCTACGGTGGCTGCAGCGGCGCCTGTCGGAAGAGACGACGACAGCGCAGTGCGGTGGTTGAAAGCAGCCCTGAGGATGGCGGAGGGCCACGGTAACAACGAGGAAGATGCCAAAAAGGCGAAGAAGAAAAGAAACAAGCACCACAAGAATGCCAAGAAAAAGAAAAACCTCCTGTTAACCTCAGAAGACGCGAGTACCGTAGGGCAAGGATCCATGTTCGACGACAGCAATGAAAGCGTGCCTAGCGACAATTCCCTTGAGTCGTCGTCTCAGCCGAATGGTCCTGCTTTCTCGCTCAGTGCTTTGGGTTATGGTGGCGAAGGAGAGGGTTTTACGAGCGGCTTGGTAACTCTAGAAGCGCTCACGAACCTCGGCGAGTGCTATTATCATGGAGAGGTAACTCATTAACTTTGTGACGTGCGGTGGAAGTACAATAGAAAATAGGGAGGAGTACTCGAAAGTACAAGCATAAGCAAGGTGGTGGTCGTTACAGGTGTACTGAGAGAAGAACATGATACTTTGCCTGACCGCTGCGTCCTCCTGTGGCCTCTTTGTGCTACCCCCCCCCCCTTCATTTCCCTGCTGTTTCCTTGTTGTTTTTGCTTCTTAATACATTAGGGCGTGCGGCGCGACCGCCCCGAAGCCGCTCGGCTTTACCGCCTGGCCGCCTCCAGAGGCTATGCCGCGGCTCAGGTGAAACTATAAGATTCTGCACGCAAGCGCGCACACTCATATCACGCCTAGCGCTTATAGAGATGATATAATTTTCAACCGTGCTGATGCATCCAAACTTCCCCATTCATTTGTGCACATGTGCATCTACCAACAGGCAAACTTGGCTGAGATGCTGCTGTCCGGAGACGGCATCGCGAAAAACGAAAGCGAAGCGAGCGCATGGTATGCGGCCGCGGCACAGCAAGACTTCACCGATGGAATGCTGGGCTTAGGCGGGTGCTACGAGCGCGGCGAAGTGCCGTCAGACTCACCGGACGATGTCTCGGAGCCGAATCTAGCGCTTGCGTCCTTCTGGTAGGAGTCCCCAGCACACTTGCGTTCCATAAGTCTACGCTGCCACCACAGTATCACTACTGCAACGATCACTCTTGGATGCAAATCAGAACTACGACAACGATTTCTTTTTTTCATTCTCTTCGATGACAATCATTCTCAAAGTGTCATCAATTGGCTGTGTGCGATTTGCCGCTTCTCATCTGCTCCTTCACAGCTTCCCCCCGTGCTTTAAATTTCCTTTTTGGGTGCTCTATCTGCCCATCATCTTCAGGTACGAAGCCGCTGCAGTGAAGGGCAGCAAGCGAGCTCTGGATGCTCTAGAGAGGCTCGAGGCACAGCACCTTCAGAGAATGAAGTAGAAGAGCAGCAGCAGTGGTGGCACCTCACCCGATACCGCCTTCAATGATGTGAAATTAAGCCTTCCGATCAGTCGATTTACGAATTTATTTGGAATAGCCCGTTTTATGCAGCAGGCTGCGAAATTAGTTGACATTTGACATTCCCTAAGAAATTTGATGCGCTTCAGCCTCTAGGCTCTAGGTCGCTTCCTTAGGCGATGGCTCCGCTTAGGCCCATTTTTTAAAAGGCAGGTCCTTGAAATAGCTCCTTACTGTAATTCATACATCCGCATGTTTTAAACTAACAACAGACAACGGCCCTTCTTCAATCATGATATACTCCACTCGATTCTACAGTAAATTCAAGTCGCAGCAATACAATCTTCGATCTCCGCGGCGCCCTACCCCTACGGCCTAAAAGCTTACAGGCTTATTAATGTCCCCTTTTACTTCTGCTTTACATGGCCATATCGCAACATAGGGTCCCTCCTCTTGGGTCATTTCGGGTAAGTGCCGGATTCACGGGGGTCGTAGTTTTTTCACAGCAGTAAAAGGTTTTTTTAAGAAAGGCGCTATTTGTCCCCCCCCCTTCTTAGTCGCTGTCAAAGCCAGCTAAGAAGTTTTCCAAAGCACCACCGGCTGATGCGCCCGTGTCCTCCTCTCCAGCACTATCACCATCATCGCCTCGTGCTTTGTCGTCCTCGGCTACTACGCGCGCAACGGCTGAATTTGGTACTCCATTTTGCTTGGCTGCACCGTTCACATTCATAGCAGCAAGAGCAGCAGCAGCAGCAGCTGATGTATCGGTGTCTGCGGTACCTGCACCACTGTCCTCACTCTTACTCTTGTCTTGCTCAATGCTCAAGGCAGCAGCAATGGGTTGCACTGCAGGGGCCGTGAAATGCCCTTCGTCTCCATAGCCAGAGGCCGTGCCACTGCGACCTTGCACGGCGAGATGAGGCGCGTCTTCCCCTAACCGCTGCTCTAAACCCTGTTGACACATTATCATCAGGGAGCATGGATCACGACACAGCCCAGACCAGCCGCAAAAACAAAATGGAAAGAAGGACGAGAAAGAAACAATTTTGAGAAATATCCTTCGAGGAAACAGTAGAAATCATCGTGCGAATGCATTAGAAATTCGAACAAGAATTGACAAGAAATCATGTCAAAAATACGAAGTCCATAAATGCATACCCTACGAAGGACGAGCACAAACCTGGTACGACCGGCTTGCGAGGAATTCCGCAGCTGGCGAATGGTAGGTAGCCAGAGCACGCGAGGAATGGCTACTGCCTGTGTTGTTGGCACTGTTGTTGCTGTCACCACTCTCGGTGTTCTCAAAGGCAAGGGACACTTTTTCACCCCGCTGCTGTGACTGCGTCGAGGATCCTTTCCCACGCAAACGGCGGCTGTCTTCTAACTTGCTGGTTACCAGTGAGAAAGTAGGCGCGTCCTCGTCGTCCTGAAAGGCATTCGCAGAGCTTCCTTTTGCTCCAATTCCAGCTGCGCCTCTTGATTGTGCACCCAAAGCTGGAATAATCTGCCCACCAATTGCGGCTCCGTTGGCTTCGCTACCAGCTTGAGCCTGCAAAGTCGCGTCTACAGAAGACGATGACAAGGAATCAGGCGGCGGTGGCGATGGTGGCGGTGGTGCGTCTCGGAGGAGGTCGGAAAAGTCCGTGGAATAATTTCCGTTCCACGCCCGTAAACCTAAGGCGACTTCGAGCTCCAGTGGGGTCACCACAGGCGAGGGAAAGTCGCGCGCGTCGAGCAGGGCCGTCTCGGGCGACGCCACCTGCAATGATAGTAGTGGTGGGGTGCAAATTGATCGATTCATGAAAATATTGAATGAGTGTAGCGCATGTATTGAGCATTCTTGAAGAGAAACTTGACACTCAGAAACATAAACTTGATTGGGAATAGGTCATGAGAGCGAAAAATGAGAAACATCCACTTGGTTTCACTTTAAATCAAATCATACCAGAACAAAGGCGTCTATTTCAGGGAAATTCGTGAGTTTTGCGACATTCGGAGTTCCGAGCGCCAGAACATAAGCTTTCCGGCCGCTGCCTTCAATCAACTTCACCACTCGCGCCACCACCTTTAAATTGCCAAAGAAGGAAAGCGAGATGTCACAAATTGTTTCTACTTCAAAAGATTCACTGCGTGTATTGTTTGATAATATTCTAATGCTTTTCCCTTTCTTTCGAACTTTTCCCTTTCTTTTTTTTACGATCTCCCTCTCTTTATTTGTCAGAAATGCACATTCCGTTGGAATTCTTGGGATTCATCCGTGAGTATCTTCCAGCCCACTCAACGAGTAGTACGTGTATGCATAGGCTAGGCGCGCACCTCTCTGTAGTGGCGCACCCCGAGGGTCCCGACCACCACTCCCATCACGCTCGCGTCCCGGCAGCGCGCCACCTGATAAAACCGCCGCCGCAGAGCACCGCTCACGGCTTTCGCCAACACGCACTCGTACACCGGAGGTGAGATTGGGGGCATATCTAGAGCTGCAGTGCTGTCAGGTGCAGCAGCAATATCTCCAGCAGTAGTACGAGTAGCACTAGCAGCACTGGTAAGAGCAGCAGCAACAGGAGCTGCAGGAACTTCAGGGTCCAGCACCAAGCAATGCCTGGCCATCTCGCAGCGCATGAGCACCGAGTCAAGCTGCCACCCGTCGCTTCCCAGGAAGCACACAGCGTGTGATGCAATCAGACCTTCCGCGCGATCCTCTGTTTCTTCTTCTTCGTCGTCGGTGGCAGCCGCCGATGCGGCAGTATTGGGATCGTGACTGTCGGTGCCAACCCCAGCATAGTTCGCCGAATCCCGTGGTGCCAGCTTGACTTCTAGGCCTCCAATCAACAACACACATTCATCTTCGGTGCTACTCTTTTTGGCTCTAAGAGCAGTCATACCATCGCTACTTCTACTGTCGCAGCTAGTTTCGCCGCAATCGCTCTTCTTGCTATCGACGCCGCTTTCGCCAACACCATCACCACCACTACTGCCACCATCGCCAATCCTACCGCTACAGCAGCCACTAGTCCCACTGCCACTGGCAGTATTACCTGCACAACCTCCTGCTACTACTGTGCGACCTGTTTTTTGCTCCTCTGCTGGGTGCGGCGGCACCCCAAGCCGTACAACGATCCCGTGCTCCTCGCGCAAGCATGTGGCTACAGCTGACGCCCCCGCGCCGTACGCAGCGTCGTACACCAGCACGAGCGGTGGTAACACTGGTGCAGTGGTGGCGGCGCCGGAAGGAGAAACGTTCGCCTCGGCTGGTTCTGCCCAGCTTGCCTCTGTGAGGGCGGCCGCAATGGCGCTTGCCGCCGCTGACGGATGGCTCAGAGGCCGCTGGTTGAACACGTGCAGAACCGGCACATTACCCGCGGCCGGAGCCAAGGTGCTGGGGCCAAAGTGCACGATCAAGTCGGTGGGCAAGTGGGCTGCCGCTACTTCGTCTACGGAAGCTTCACCGTACGAGGTATCTCCCAGCACGTAAAGCAGCGGAGGCTCGGTGGTCGTGCCCTGAGGAGCAGCAGAAGCGCTCGCGGTGGCATCGTCCATGGGTTGACCGTCCAAATCTGTGCCGTCCTCCAGCGCAGACTCTAGAGCCCAAAGCACTGCGGGCGCATCGGAAAGCATCGCTTCAGGGAATTGTAACGCTACAAAAGAAGCAGCGTGGGTCCGGATGGAGGCTAGGACACGAGGAAGCTCATAAAAGGTGGTTACCGAGACCTTCGCAAACATCACCGAAAGAAAAACAGGATTTCGAAGCAAGGCAACAAGACATAAAGGAGTTGAAGGAGATACATCGTAATTAATGAGCTTAAACATTCGATCTCAAATACACTATCAAATTTCAGGTGGTCAAACATAGGACAATCTCTATGGCGCAACTGCTAAAGCGAGCTTTTGATATACCATAGAATTACGCACGCACCTGTTGAGGCCTGCCATTGAGTTTCTCAGCACGAAGCTTCAAGCCATTGGGCACTGAGTTCGACGAAAACGACGCCTCAAGAAGTCCCTGAGCCGCCATGGATGCTAGGATTGCAAATTATTATTTATCCTACAGTGTTCTAAATAAGCTTTACAGCCCAATAGTGTAGCCTTACACAGGGTTAAACTGCATAACTACTGTAATGCTCAATTACTTCTTGAGGTCGCGGAACTCTCCAGCACTAAATCTAGCTAGTGCTGTCGAACTTCTCCACACTTGCTATGAATGTCTCTGAGCTTACGATTCACTGCAGCCCCTAACCTGAATAGCTCGTGAGCTCGTGAGCCCTTTCTCTTTCTTTCGCTCGTTGTCGCTGAAAAGTTCCTTGGAAACTGGGGGCGAATCGACCGTCTAACATAATATAATTAAAAAAATATAGTGACACAGAGACAACAAAAAATAGGAACAAGAACGAGTTGTGGCCGTGCGTCCGTGCGTACACTTCGTAGACCACCACTTTAGAGATAAAAATGGCTCACCGTGTATTACGAGGTCTTAGTGGAAGAGTAGCTGCTTCGCCAGTTGTACGCCAGGCAGTTAGGCGAGACTTTGTTAAGGTGCCACCCCAGCGAGCTGCGTCATCCTTGCTGCTAGACTTCGTCGTTTGTCCGCTCACGAAGGTAAAGAAGGCAAATTATGGAAGAACATTATACTATGCACGCCCGTTCTCATTGCGCAGTTCACACGCAGAAAAATTTATACACAGGCGCCGCTATCGCAAGAAGACGACCGCCTCGTCTCTTCAGAAATCCAGGTGGCATCATCTCTTTTGAGTTCGGGTGCAGCTGTGGTTGTACCTGGGGGATCGATGCTAGACCTTCTGTTGGCTAGTGTCATATCTCCGACTCGATAATTAACTCCCACAGCTCTACGGTGCAAGCACGCTAACACCCACCACGCCTTTGGAATGGCAGGTGGGTTATGCAGTGCTGGAGGGTGGGCTCCTGAATTTAGTTCCTGCGGATGCTACGCTGCTTGAACAGCTCGAAACTGTTTCGCCACCGGGAAGGTGAATCCCATCTAGAAGAGGGCGCTGGCGAATCAGGGGCATTGGAATATATGAAGTAATTATTTGTTGCCAGATAGGTGTATGTTATCGTTTCTTTTAGAGGCCCAGATGTAGGAAATTACGTAAATCGCGGATGCGGACTGTCTTTATTCTTTATTCGAGTTTCATAGGACTAGAATGAATAATTTATATCAACAGAGCGTAATTGGCTTCATCACGAAATATATAGGAACGAAGCTATTTGCGGCTCCTAAGAAACAGAAACCATCCCGCAATTCACTCGGATTATTCGGTAAGGAGATTAGAGATTAGAGGGAAATTAGAGGTAGGCCGAATGGCAGAACACCATTTGTAATGAGGTTCATCGTATTTCAAATTACCCAGAAATACAGCGAGGAGAGAAACGAGGCAGCACTCAACTAAATCAAATAGGAATATATTCTTATTATAATAGCTCGGATATGGCTACTCTATTTCTCCCCCGAAGTCCCAAAGAGCTCAGCGGCCGTTTGGACGCGCTTTTCACCACTCCCCTGCCCGACCACTCCGCTGGTTCCTCCTGCATCACCACCCTGGTCGCCAGCAGTAACTCCTACGTTATCAATGAGGGCAGCGTTGGTTTCGGAGTACAAGTCCTTCGCGAGCTGATCGTTATCCATGGCTGACATTGTGGCAGTCACTTGAGACGCCTAGGTATAGGGCCAAACAAGATGCAAGCAACACAAAGCAAATGGTTTACACTTCATTCCGAAGAGCAAACACTCAAGAATTTCAATCTAAATTTATTCGTACTTTTGGTGCTAAACACTTCAATCACACCTGACTCTTTGCGTCAAGAACTGCCGCGCCCAGAACCGCCACTAGGCCAACGCCGTTGACCACGAGGTCACTGGGTTTGCCTTGCGAACCAGCAATGGCGACGCCCGCGCCGCACGACACGCCAAAAATGGCGTATAAAGCATACCGAAATCCAGAGGGCACGATTTTGTTGACAACTGACATTGGTCCGTTGCCCTCCAACTACCGTCGCAGATGAAAAAACAGCATCGAATGTGAAAGTGGCAAACAGTAGGTACAGCTACAAACAAACACACTGAACGCCCGCGCTAGTATTTTGAACGAACACCAAAAATAATCTGGCTAACTTAGCTTGTAGCATCTTTGATCTTACGCTTACCCCTTTTTCAGCAACATAGCTGGCCATCCTTTCTTTTTTCTGATCAAAGAGCACCAATTTATCTGAGGCGCATGTCCGGATCGAAGGTGCGCGTCTTACACAAGGCGAGGGTACCCAAGCTTGGGCCATAGAGCATAGGGCAGCGAAAAGACATACTGTTGACTTCATACTAAAGACAAGAAGAGCAAACGAGGCTCTTCGGCCACCCTAAGCTGCGATGCGTGAAGTGAAGAATATCCTGGATTCGTTGTTGATCAACTCTCAACTCCCGCTTCCCTAATATTTTCAATTTCCGCGAAGAAAACAGAAAACATGGGCGAAGTAAAACGATCAGAGATTAGTCGGAATAGCCGGCAGCCAACAGTCCATACTCCGTAGAGTTGGACGAGGCGGCAAACATGTCGTCGAAACCAATTAGCATTCAGCAAAGTGAGTTTCATCCTTTCCATTCGCCTAGCAATGCGTCATGGCGTTCGGTAGCGAGCGAGTGTTCATTGTGTATAGATCTTTATAATAAGTAGGTATACAGTCCTATAACTTCCTTGAAGTTTTCGTGATGCCTGAGCACACCCGAGTAGTCTCAAGAGCAACACCTTTACGGGCTCTCATTCCACCTTAACAATGTTACAGGTAGCCAACCATTGCGGAGCTCGAATCCTCGCGTCCGTGCGGCCGAGAACCTTGCCGCTACTAAGGATGATTTTGCTCCGCCGGCGAAACCAGTACGTTTCACGGAGAGCAGCAGAGTGGGGTTGTTTTGTTGCGTTCAAGCGATGTCTAGAAAGGACTTTCACCGCTTCTGCGCCTCACTGTCATTTCCCTCCCCTACATTTGTCTTATCCCGCAGACCTTTGGCTCCATGCCAGCTTCCACTTTCGTTTTTTCGGATATGCCGGCGCTGTCGCTTGGGCCTTCATCCTGGGACAAGGTACCGTCGTCAGCCCTCTCATGGCATACAAACCCCACCCTTCATGCTCATATCAATGAACTATGCCATTAAGACTTTGTTTGCTTCTATCAATCGAGCACGCGTCGTAAGTGTGGTTGTTACTCACCTGTCTTTTTATGATTTCTGTTCCAGAGCATGGAAAACGGCTTAACCTTCGGCACAACAGACGAGACTTCACAACGACGCTACGCCTCCGCCAACGCCACCCTGCCGGAGAAGCAACCTTCAATCCTAGCTCATGGATTAGCCATTGGCGAAGAACCGCTGAATCTAAACGCTATGGAACATCACCACAACGGGGGAAGCAGCAACATCTCGAGCTCTCTCCCGACGGGTGGCGTGTTAGGAGCGTGGGAGGCGGGTAGGCCGAGAGCGCCTCTCGTGATCCACCCACCATCACCACAACCTCCCGGCCCGCCGCTACACTCGCCGCGCCCGGTTGAAGATACACCCAAGACATTGGGCTCTTCGATTGAGTTCCCAACCACCGCCAACTCTGCTGCCACAGAGCCACGGCAGCCTATAGGGCTAGGGATGCCTACGCCCGCGCATTACAAGCCAGCTGCGCGCACGCGGGGTCGGGTTCCAAGTCTCGTTCGGGTGCCCTCATCCTCCTTGCTTGGTTTCAGTGAAGATGCCTCGCCATCGTTCGACTCGACGCCGGCTGAACAGCAGGCTGCGGCAGCGGTATCTCCTTTTAGCACTTTCTACGCACTTAGTCTCAGATCGTGTTGCTTACTTAAGGGCGATATTCATGTACCTTTCTTTGCACGATATTTTAACACTGTTCCTATTCCCTCAGCATTTACAGGACCCTTCCTGTTTTCATCAGCTCTCTCTATATCTCTCATTGATCAATTCCTTTCTTCTTACCCCCTTAGGTTGCTCAGAGCGCGTTCAGTGCTGACGAGGCAGCCAAGCTTGAGGCCAGCTATTTGACAGGTGCAGCAGCAGCTGGCAGTGGCGACAGTGCAGAAGGCGGTGCAGGGAGTGGCAGTGGTGACGCGCCTTCGATGCTCGGCGACCTTTTGCTCAACACGCACCTCGAGGACCCCGACCACCACAGCGACACGCAACAGGCAGCAGCACCTGCGGCAGCTGTGGAAGATATGGCTAAGAGTGACTTTTTCTTTGGTGGCGACGCAAAATCGGAAGGCATAGCACCGGCTCTTTCGGTTACAGAGGGTATCACGCAGGCAGCCGAGGTAGAAGCGTCAACTGGAACAAAGGCAGCCCCCGTACCCACCCCATCCTTTGCATCCTCCAGACGCAGCGAAGTGGCGGTTTCCCTCGACGCAGGGCGCGGCGCTGGCTTTGGGTCTCACCGTTTACGTGCGTCGTCGTCGTCGCCTTCTCCGTCGCCGCCGCTCCTTCGGGGCACAGTCTTTGGCTCTCTCTCAAGCACTGGCAGCGGTGGCCATGGCAGCCAGCAGCGCCTCCGTCGCGCCAGCAGCGGCCCTTCCGAAGACGGGTCCGGCAGCTCCCTCACCGGCCTCGCGATTTTGGCGTCCTCGCACAACTCGTCTTCTCTCTCTTCTTCGCAGGTGGCAGCTGCTGCTGCGAGTGGCCGCCGTCCGCGCGCAGCGTCGCTCGCTGCTGGCGTCGGCAACGGGCTTTTCTGGAGCGGCAGCCCGGGTGGCTCGCACCTCGGTGACGCGTCACCGCATTCGGTGGGGTCGGTCGAAGACAACGCGTCGGCGCTGGAGCCGGCGGTGGTGCACTCTTCGTCGCTGCGCAGTGGGCTTGGCGGCGCTGAGCTTCAGGAACGCTTGGCGAGCTTAAGCCTGGCCGCCCAGCATCAGACGAGCCAGCTCTCCAGGAGAAGCAGCGAAGACCAGCAGACGGCAAATGCTGGTGTTTCGAGCCGCAATTCGCCGCTGGAGTCTCGGCCTAGCGTAGTAGGAGGAGTGCGATCTGCCACCGACGACCTTCAAGAGCCAGTTGAGCTGCGCCTGTTGGATCCAGCTCGAGCATTGCGGGCAGGCAAAGGGAGTGCAGGCGTGTCGAGCAGCAGTGAATGGGACGAGCTGCGCCGGGTGGAACGCGAATCGGCAGCTGACCGCGATGACGAACCTTTTGACATGGAGGTTTGAGAAACCTGCTGATCACTGATCACTATTTGCTATTTGCTTTGATGCACGGCTTGAGAGGGCAATGGCGTGAGTCTTGAGCCTCTTGCGAAGTGACCTCAAAGAGGCACGCACTTTCCTGATTCCCATTCAAATGTTCCTCAGTGAGGACCAGCGGTTTAGCGACATCGGCTTCTGATAGCTCACATGTGCCGAGCGCGCACCAATTGATCTTGATGTTAAACAGCACCCATACTTCGCCGGATATATTATAGTGGAATTCCGCAGAGGTCCGGATTACGCGTGTTCGTGTTCGTTGTGTGATTACCAGATCACTCATCTTATTGACTGAGTGCGATGAATTGGCACCCTCCGCTATGATAGATAATAGCGTTATATGCCATATGCCCTATATACTTATTCCAGGCTTAATTTCCATAATCCCATTGCCCCAGACCTCAGAATTACCCATAAATATACGGAATTTCATGAGGAATGTCCATGTGCAGTCACCGGCTACATCATCGTGCTGTGCGTGTTCGGCCGTAGGATGCGAAATGAACACTCCATATTTGCTTTCACTATTAAAATCCCCCCTGCGTTGTCGAATTCGCCGCAGTAGTTGGGTGCCGAAAAGATGGTAACTAATTGGCGCTCTGCTTGAAATTCGTACCCGTCCTCTACTACCTTCAGTTGAGAAGAAGTGGCGCAGACAGAGGGAATAATAATCATAAGAAGTCACAAAATTATGAGTCAAAGAGGAGTTTTGCGTTAAAAAAAAGAAAGTATTGTCATGATTAAAACCCTCATGCGTAAACCCAAGTTTGGCTGTAGTCGTCAAACCTAAGATAGAGGTGTCACCCTGTTCGAAATGCAAACCTGGTGGGCGCGGCAGATCAAGTCCAGGTCGTTTTTGGCGAGAAATTCGGCGATCACGTCGTGCCCGAATGTGTAACTGACCCCACGCAAGTTCGCGCCCCATCCCCGCGTCTCTGGGTCTGGGTCAGACCACAGCAAATCGCACAACAATCCTTCGTCGGCGACCTGCAGAGAGAGAGAAAGAAAGAAAGAGGAAAACGGTGAGCCATGGACTATCTGATCTTTCATTCAGTAAGCTTTAAGGGCTTCTGGTACTCGAAAAAGGAACAGCATATACGCAAGAGCATGAGTACTTTCTTTTGTTTTTCAAAGAAAGACTCATTTGAGCTGTAAACGCCTTCCACAGAAACCTATTTCAGTGCTCTGAAGAGGGGCATACACCGTTGTAAGGGTTTCTACAGAGCATGCGCGCGAGACGACAACACGCACCTCGGTGGGGCGTTGGATTTCAATGATGCGTCGGAGGGAGTCGAGCTCGGGGCTCAGGCCGCCGTGGGTGCAGAAGATCTTTTCCCCCACCACTGCCGCCACCGGCATGCAGTTGAAGCAATCCCCAAAGATGCGCCACAGCCGCACGTTGTAGCGCCGCTTGCACTCGTCGAAGAAGCCTGGGGTACAGGAATGATTGAATGAAAATTATGCACACAATATATTAGAACGTACTAAAACGTGAGTCACTTTCAGTTTTTTTTTTCAAGAAACAACGAACCGTAAATGCGGTTTAGAGTGGCGCATTCGTGGTTGCCGCGCAACAAAAAGAAGGTTTCCTGATAGACAAGCTTGTAGCAAAGCAGCAAGCAAATTGTTTCGATGGACTGCCGTGCGCGATCGACGTAATCTCCAAGAAACAAGTACCCTCCCTGAGTATAGAAGAAGGCGGTAGAGAAAGAAAGGAGGTAACAAGCAAAAAAATAGGGGAACGGATTATTTCCCATGGTAGCAAATCCTTCACGTGAATGAAAAATGCAACGTCCTCATAACAAATTCGATCACAGCAGAAAGCAAGGCTGATTTCATTCATTAGTTAGTGTGTGAAGAAGCGGCTTACACTAGCGCCAGGCTCGCCCGGAAAGCCGTTCATTTCAAAGATACGCAGCAAGTCGTGGTACTGGCCGTGAATGTCGCCGCATATTGAAATCGGCGCTGACACTTCAAGCAGAGCTGGCTGAGCTAAGAAAACCTGCATGGCGTGGTTCATTGTTCACCGAGTGAAGAAGGAGGTGGGAATGAGAAGAAATTCCAGAGTTAAAATGTCGCCACAGTCCAGGCGTGGGGAGAGATATAATGACTCTGCTTCGTGCATTAAAGGTGGGCCAAGCGAAAAAAATATGTGTATAAAACAATTCGCATGGAAAAATATATTAGCTTGCGTCCTGCCTGGTGCACGAGTACGAAAAGTCACTCACATTACGAGCTGCCCGGCATATAGACACTATGTCCTCTTCTGGTATGTGCACCTACATCAAGTATTAGCAAATTTGAGAAAGCTCAGCGCGAAGAGAAGCAGAGTAGAACTAAATTAACATGATTCAAACGGGTGCTTCAATGTTCTTAGTTGAGCCCACGAGGTTTACCTCCGTGCGTGGCCGGGCGCCTTGTACCGAGCGCAGCCGGTCGATAGTCGCACGGAAAAGCTTGTTCTCTGCTGGTGATAGAGGCACTGTCTGAGCCGGCGGTACAGGTGCCGTTGCGGCCATTGTGTTATTCTAGAGGGCTCCTCTATTACTCGCAATGAAGTGCGCCGGCAGAAGCTACGAGTGGTTGCTGGGGTAACGAGGCGCTAATAAGCTAAGCTTCAAAGACTGAACTGAACTGCTACCTGTAGTGTACGATGTGCAATCCGCCTGTAAGTACTGTAGTACAGATATCTGTAGTCTCCTGCAAGAAAGTGAAGTTTACGTACAGATATTACAGCCGATTTCAACCGGAAAAAAATCTTGACCGAAGAAATGTCAACATTCGTTGTTCCTTTTTCAACCGAGATGTTGTTGTCGTGTTTGTGTGGTTGGTGCACGGTCGTTTCGCCTATGACATTCTTGCTCTAATATTTACAAGACAAAACAATAACTATGTGGGACTCTCGTTTGATCAAAGGCAGGCACAATGGAGGATTGATTTATTTTGGCAGCAGCTACAAGCATTGTCAGCACGATCTCGCCGATCACTAGCGCGGAACCTG
>Ga0307979_1001488_pt1 | contig 16665 bp, 11 predicted proteins | sample OrgLakmetage1058_FD_201833 | JGI IMG/M metagenome (GOLD analysis project Ga0307979, IMG submission 201833) | Saline water microbial communities from Organic Lake, Antarctica - #1058 | ecosystem: Environmental > Aquatic > Non-marine Saline and Alkaline > Saline | place: Antarctica: Organic Lake...
CCTTCTCGAGATAGCGCCGATGTGCGTAGCGACACAAACGTGAGTAGAAATCGCGCGTCTCCACAAGGGGCGCGCGCGATGGTGATAAACGTGATGGCAACGCTGCAGAGAACGCTGAGATCGGACGCAATTTCTACTAGTGAGCTAGGATTATAGGCTAAGCGTAGAGATAAAAGAGATAACTTGTCACCCGTGGAAACCTACATGGTAGCATGATGAAGACATTTCCATGGCGATGTGAAAGTTTCAGACAATTCTACCGCGGCGTTCTCGAGCTACGGCAAGTTCCACAGCGCGTTCGGCAACTGAAAATGCCCCCTGTATGAATGATTCGCATTTTCTATCTGTAATCACCCCCCATCGTTCGCGTAAATCTACGCACGTACAAGGGTAGTCTCCCCATCGTTCGCGAAAATCTACGCACGTACTTTTACGTGCGTAGATTTACGCGAACGATGGGGAGTGATCTGTAATAACTACAGTACACAGCCAGCAGCATCTCATGTATACAACATCTGTAGATTATAATATTACAAGTTCAGGTGCCCGCGCGATGCGCGGATTCGGAGCAACAATGTGTTTGCTTAGAAGAGGGTCCGCCTTGCGTACGGGCACTTCTGCGCTAATACGATACAAGAGAAATGAGCTCGAGTATCCGAAAGATATTATCCAATCAGAAGGGAAAGCACAACAGAACAGCAGAATGGTGTATCGGGTGTTCTGTGTGGATCGCGTTTCTCGGTCCCAATGTCCCAATACACGCTTTTCCCTCTTTGTCCACAACCCTTTTATCGGCTCTCTTTGAGTCCCTTGCAAGGCCACTCCGATATCCTGCAGGAAAAAAATCAGGATTTCCTGGGATTCCACCTGTTCTCCAGTGATTTCCTCTTCTTAAATAGCCTCTAGAATAGAGCCACAGTATTGTGGCCTCATGGAACTATTTTTTGTTGAGAATTTTCCCATGCGGAGCCCTTACACTAAGCATGTCCATGTATGAACTCCAAATTTCTGCTAACAAGAGCGAGAGCATAAAGAATTATCCAGTAGTTAGTGTAGTTTGCAGCGTTCTCTTTGAACTTTAAAACGACCACGGCCTGAATCCATAAGATCTAATATATCTGCGCTAGGTTAGTCTGCGACTTGAGTTCTATTGCATATAGTTAAAAAGGCGAATAAGAATAGGAGAGATATAAAAGCGGTGAGCGGTGAGAAAAAAATAACACGCAGCAGTACTGTCATAATTTATCCATAATCATCTAACTTCTAACATAAACTTTTGTTCGGTGTCGCGGGCGACCGTTTGATCGTTAATCTTGGAGTTATATGTAAAAATAGGGTCTTTCCTTATGGTGAAGAGCACCCGCGTAAACTTGACAATGCAAATAAAGCGATTGAAGCGTGCTACAATTTCAGCAGAAGTCTGATACTTCACCAAATTATGACCCATTTGAAGCTCTGCGCCTGGGACCTAACACCTAACCCTCTCGATGAAGTTAGCTCCCTTCGAGGCTGCTTGAAGTGGCCGTCGACGCAGGGCCTCGTCCTCATCATCGAAGAGCAGCGCTGAAGTCGCAATCATACTGACGGCTTCATGTAGAAAGGTATCAGCTGAAAGGTGCGTCGATGTTTCTCGGAGGGCACGCTAAAAACGCACTCTGAAGAGTAACGGCACGATAAGTTCCTAGTGACACAGCTCTCCGTGCCTGCCTCTCCCGCAATCGTGATAGCTTACGCCACCGCTGTCCCAGAACTACTCGGTAGAGTTACTACTAAGCTCACGCCGCTACAGAACAAAATGAAATCAACAAAAAGGCACAGACACGTGGGCAATTGCAAATTAAAATCAATAGGAGCTCAAAATCAAATACCATTCAGACGTCTCACTCCTGGGAGCAATCCACTTCATTTAATTGCCAACGCGCGCTCGGTCTTCAAATCAACGATTTACGACGCCCATCGAAGAGCTACCTGCGAGAAAACCTAGCAATGTGAATTATTTGGTGAGGAGCTCACCCTGAGTGCCAGCCAGTCAAAATGATAGTACAAAACGGCGCAATACTTTCGGTAAGAACGTATCGCCCGCTCTCTAAATCTCGTTAATACGGTAAGTCGAACCTCCCCCACAAAGGGGAAATTCCTCAATAACACAGCACCTCCCACATACATCAACATTTCGGCACTATGAGTATGGCGTGCGCGTATGAGCAAATAATGAAGTTTGGGCAACATCTTGATCAACATGCCAAACATGCGGTAGACATACTAATACCTCAAACGTCTCAGTCCCGGACTGACACTGAAATTACCTGTCTCCCGAGTCCTGCTTTTCATAGTGATAGTCCAGCGTTCTCACGTTTCGGCCTGTCTCCGACCTGTCTCCCGGCCTGTGCTGTCTCGCTGGAGTGGGACTGGGCCTTGCGAAAATACGTCAAATATTTGACCCAAATACGTCAATAAATACTTCAGTGCCGTAAATTACGTTATATTAGGGCATATTCTCACTATGTGCATAGCAAACGCCGTATACAGGCGCATATTTAATGACGTGTTCGTGATGACGCCAGCAGAAAAGCCGATACGTCGCGACGTATTTGCCTTATATTCTGGAGAAAATACGTCAGATGTTTTGTTGTTGGGACTAAGTAGAACTGCAAGATAACAGGTTTTCTTGGTACGACCTGTCTCGCAAGAATTACCGACCTGTCTTTTTGTTTCCGAAGCATTGTCAGCACGATCTTGCCGATCACTAGCGCGGAACCTGTACTCTTCGGGGTATACGCAGTCGACTTGCTCTCAAGGTGGAGGGCCTTGCGAGGGTTTCGAAAAACGCTGGAGGACGACCACGACTAGCGTCCGTGGCGTTTGATGGAAGATATATGGGTTTAGCTCTTTGATAGGGAGGGACCGCTAGGCCACAAGCGGCCCGCTTGCATGTTGTTGTTTGCATTTTTGAGGGGGGGCTTTTCTATTCACTGCCACTCCGCTAACGAGGAAGGAGTTCCTGTCCCGTCAAAGCCTTTGATGGCTCAGGGGCAGAGCAATAGGCGCCTTGCGCGCTGAAAGGCACACTTTGACCTCTGCCGAGTGGACTTCGTGTTCCGCATGTCACGAGCTTCTTTGCTTGCGCGCCTTCCTCTTTATTGTTCTGCGGAGTGCGCAACACCCACAAATTCCTCGCTTTTTGCAAATTTTTCGAGGAATTTGGCCAATGTCCCTCTCCCTCCTGAAATTCCGCACTTGCTTTGTTTGCGCAACGCACGCGCATTCCCACTTCTGCCCACAGCATTGGCTTCTGTGCCATTTGGGTTTGTATTAGTTCGAGTTCGAGTACATTTACGTATTTACGTTATTGACATGACGTATTTTCGGAAGGCCGACAAAGAAAGTACGTAATCCACGCAATGAAGCCACGCTACGAAGCCATGAACTAGGTTTTAAAGTTGGAGTAATTGTGTAACACTTAAGAATTGCTCGGCAGCATAAGAGCGTTATCGAGTCGTGCATGGCTTCTGAGGAACATGTACGAGACGATCTAGATACGCCTAGCCGTGAGGATGTTCTTCGTCAGCGTCAGGAGACGCAACTGCAGCCGGGACAGGTGGCCGACGCCGACTCGAAACAGGCGCCTGAGCCCACCGAATTAAGTGAAGAAGACAAGGCGTGGCATCAAAAGCAAGGCCTGCCGTGCGTGCCTGTTGGTCAGACTTTTGAATTGGACGAGGAGGGTGGAAAGCGGTTGTACATTCGGACAGGCAGGCGCGGCGCCGACTGCTATCAATGTCGCCACCACTTCAGTGTCCACTCGTATAGTAGGAGATCATTTCAGTCCCACAGTGTCGCGTGCGCTAGAAAACAAGCGCGCCTAGAAGCTAGCAAGAACGCGGCAAAAAAACTCCGGAACAGTGAGCACTGGGCTGGCGAGCTCTTGTACTCGCACGTGTTTGAAGACGGCAATGACGGCGGCTTGAACGTTTCTGTTCGATTTCAAAGGATAAGCCCGATTGGGGATTACTTGCGACCCGTAGAGTGCGAGTGCCGTGCGGTGAGTAATTCTCGGTAGCCTCTAAGGTCACGAATGCATTGTGATAACATTCTTTAACATGTGGCATGCTGGGGTTACAAAAAGGTACTCAAGCTCAGCGATGCTCGTCATTTGACGCAGCATGTTGTGGCCAAGCACAAACCGAAGGCAGTCGCCGACTTCGAAGCGATTGAAAAGCGCAAAGCGATGGCTGAAAGTGCCATGGGTGCGCAAAAGAAGCTTGTTACTAGCTTCTTTCAAGCAGCTCCAAAAGACCAAGAGGTTTGAAGAACACGTAACGTGAATTGTGATGCAAGTAGAGCATTGACATTGTAATTCCATACCCTTTTCAGGTACTTCAGACGACAAAAACGGCTGCGGGCGATGCAAATGTGCCAAATTCAGCGACGCCCTCGTCTTCTTCGTCAATGACTCGCGAAGAACCACTTGATAGGGCCTTGAGTGCGCGCCCTCCTTCGGTTCCTAAACCTTTACCGCGCGCAGCGACCGACTTCGCGGGCGCCATGGAGGCTAAGCTCACCAGCGCCCAGGCTGAGAACTATGAGTTGCGCTGCGAACTCGCCCGGGCGCGCGGTGAAGACGTGGAGGATGTCTCTTGCGCCGAGACGTGCACGATTTGCCGCGGGGTTCCTATCAACCTGCCGACACCAGTGGGGGTCAACTATCCTTACAGCATCCAAGAAGAGTCGTTCGTGACGTGGAGTGCGCCAGATGCCCACTCACACGTTCGGTCCGTCAATTGCACTGCCTTCGTCAAGGCCGCGCGTGGCAGCTCAGCGTCGTCGTCGTCGTGCAAGGAATGCACCGACCTTGTAATGAACCACAAGCTCACTGCCCTCGTCACCCGCGCGTGTAACGAGGACTTGCACTTGACAAAGACCACCGACAAATTTCTCACTCATGCGCAGCTGGTGAAGCGCCTCCGTCACCAAAGCCAGGCTTCGCGTGATATCAACTTCAAGTGCCTTGCGTTGCAGAAAAAACTGAACCAAATTTCGCCAGCACCTGAAGCTGAAGCCGCGACAGCTCCTGATGAGAAATCGTTCTCCTCCGTGTGAATGACATGGCAAATTTTCCCAGTAAAATGCCACTCCGATCATAATTATGGCTTTCTAATTGGCAAATATAATTATTTATCGCCCATCGACCGATTTTTGCTTTTGCTTGTCCTCAACTTATATTTATCTTCTTTGGAAACTCTCGTGGCTCGTGGGCTTGCACTTGGAATCTGTGAGAATTCTAATCCGGAACTAGATGGAGAAGGTTTAAACCGAGCGCTATAACTACTAGGATACAAATCCTTATCGCCCTGTGATCTGTGGTATCGGAAAGTTTGAAAATGGGAAATACTCCTATTGCATAAAGATAAAGACATAAAGATCGCAAAACCAAAGCCACTGCCTTCCTTCTTCTGGTCTTGGTGGTAATGTCTCTGGTGGCCGCATCACAAATCGCAAGCGCTAGGCATTGGCACATCTCGGTCACTCGAATGGCGCATGTACATGTGCTCTTTTGGTAAAATGCGTAGGCAATTTGCATTACTAATATAACGCATGTATCATATATGGTATTGTCGTATGTATTGACGTATTTAGACTATTTGGCTGACGTATCTTTGTAGGGCCTGTGCGCACCGGCGCCGGCCGCCATCTAGGGTTGATAAAAATAAGTATTACTTATATATTCAAATTTTTGTGGCCAAATAAGTAATTCTATAGGTAAGTAAGTAGCAGATTTTTCGACTTTTCCTGAAAATGGGACTTTTTAAAACCGGAATTCTAAAAATGGTGCTTTCTCGCCCTAATATACGGTATATTCCACCGTATTTACCGTATTTACTTAATTATTTACTTATTTGGGTCAAAACTGTTACTTATTTTTACGAACCCTACCGCCATCCTATCCGAAGTCGAAGTCGAAGTCGACTCCGAAGCACATAAGTACTACTACTTATAGAGCAAACAAACTGAAGCTAGACTGAAGGGTACGAGGGACTAGAAATGACTGGTTGATTTCGTTACGATAAGCGCTTTTACCTTTAACGAGCCATCAATTCAGGAAGAATTTGTGCTTTTTCTACTAGGCTTGAACCTCAGAAACTTTGACTATGGGCCGAAGGCCGATTGGAACTGGCCCTGCCCGCCCTGCCGATACGGCAAACTCCGACAATGTGGAAAAGCCAATGGAGGCAGAAGCGGAGGCGAAATTGCTGCCCGGGTGGAAGTCAGTTTATACGGAGGATAGCGCTGAGGTGTACTATTGGAATGAAATTACCAATGAGGTGTCTTGGGATGCACCTCTAGAGCCTCCAACCACCTCTGACGCTGCCTCCATTCACGAGTTTACTGCTGATTACGATGCTGCTATTGCCGATATCAAAGGTAGCCAAGAGCAACCTGCAGATACTGCGAAAGCTGCCTGGAATCACTTGAGAGACTTATTGCATTCTGGGCGTGGAGACAGTCGTCTTGCGGCATTTTTGGAGTGTAGGCTTCTCGATTGGAAGGCAGGTGGGCTTTCAGATGAATTCCTATCCACGAGATTAGTTGAAATGGCAGAGGCAGCTCACGCGTCCTCGCCGACTCTCAGTGAGAGCCCGCGAAGCACTGCGCCTGAAGAAAAAGTTGTTGAAAAAGATGACGTTGTGCCTGAATCTAGCTCAGCTGCTGCTGCTTCGACTGACGGTGTAGCACCGTTCTCGTCGCATACGGCTACTGAAGAAGCAGCCGAAAGCGGCGCGATAGAAGGAGTTGAGTCAACTGCCCCTGCACCAACTGTATCAATGGAAAAGTCATCGATTTTGATATACTCGTCAACTGGGGTACCCTTTTCTGGGATGCAACTCGCTCATGAGTTTAGTGGCAATGGCAAGCTTGAGGTTCGCATCCTTGGCGACAGTTACTACATGGTTTCCTTCACTTCAGATGCCCACGCGCAGAATGGCGTGCACAAAGTGGCCACTGAGGCCGACGCTGTAAATGCAGCAGCAGCTGGCTGGGTGACATCGCGTTTAGGGTACTATTTGCGTTTCGTGCAGTTAAGTGACTTGAAGCAGCCTCTGTTTGACTTGCCGGCCGAGTCGTTCACAGCTTCATCGGGTGTAGTGGAGAGAGCTGCCGTGATTTCTACGACGAAGCGGAAAGCTAATACTTCTGAGGCGGCTTTGATACAGAAGTGGAAATCTGCGCGACCTTAGCCCTGATGTGGAATGTATGAATCCCCTGAAAATTCACATCACCTCCGTGGCCACTCCTCGGAAGTGCCTTTCTGATTAGCTTCTCTTCAGTATAAATTGTATTGATTCGTATTCAATCAAGAGGGTTATCGACGCTTTATATCACATTTGCAGAGGGACTGACAGACGAGAGAGAGAGCACACCCCCCGTCGCGCTTAAATCTTAAACTTATCAAATTCAAATAAACAATTATTTTGATGCATCAAACCGGACGTAAACCAAAATTAGTTTGGTTGGGATGTGTGTCAATGTGGTATGAGTATGAGAGAAAGAGAAAAAAACAGAAACACACGAATTACAAGGAAGGGCTAGGGCTAGGAGGGCAATTAAAGATAAGCATATGACAACACGGGGAGCGATTCGTTTCAGAAATGATATGAATTAAAGCGGGCCTGTGTTTCAGTTGGCTGGGGTAAGCCCTTTCCAGTAAGGCGTGCCCTGGGCACCACGGTACCTCGTACAGAATTAGCCACCACGCCACCACAACTCGCGCAAATCGCAAAAAACTGACTACAGATACCAACAGATACACTCCAAAAAGTTATCATTTCCATGGCCACTCAGGCATATGCGCCTGATTAGCTTTTTAGGTTTAGGGTGCGCTGCTTTGAATTACTTCTCTACCTGTTAGCCTTCGAATTCCGGCCAGTAACCAAGAAAACCCACGAGGCCTCTGGGTTTTCCTTAGGTTTTCCTTCAGCATTATTAATAATCACCGGGTCTTCTGCTGAACCGAAGTGGGTAAAAACCCGGAAAACCCGCGGTTTTCTTGCTTGGTTACTGATTCCGGCCCTTCAGAGTTCGTAGCCTGCCTCAAAAAGTCAAAAGGTGATGACACGGAACGTAAAACTAAGTATTATTTCAAAGATACTCATTTTGTTCCCCAGCCCAGCCGCCCCAGTTGTGCAGAGTGTGTCGTCTCCTGTGACATCGAGGCCACCTCCTATTCATAGAGTTTGGTTCACTTGACCATGGAGCGCATTCCAATGCGCGTGGTCGGCGGCGAACTCGTATGGTGTAAAATGACGGGCTGCCCCTGGTGGCCGGCGCTCACATTTGAATCCTATGAAGTGAGCCCCTCTATTGGTTGATAAACAGGATAGCCTTTTGTACCTGCGCGTGTGGATTTTTTCCCCCTCGAACACCAATTCTTAAGACCGTGCTCGTGACCTCTTCTCAGGACGTGCAAGCGCTGGATATGGATCCTCCGCTTTACTTGCAATCGCTAGGCAAGGGCGAGATCATTGTGATTTTCTTACACTCGTACAACTTTCAAAAGGGCCCCGGCGACGATCGCACTTTCGTTCAGCGGTACGCACACACTTTGAACAAGTTATCGCGAGCGAAAGTACTTATAACACAGGAATGTATTTTTACGTTCTCCTAAAGAATTCGCTACATCTTAACATCGCACTCTATGTGTGTTTTTTGGTGGGTTCCAGATATTCTGAGAAGGCTGCCGAGGACGTTCTCAAGGGCTTACGCAAAGGCCACTCCAGCGCGCGAGGACTAGCAGAAGCCATCAAGCTTGCTGACGCTTTCGCCACCTTTGGCGATGGGCCTTGGCGGCGGAGCTGGGGCTGTGCAGCGCCATCGTCATCATCTGAGCTCGAACTGGAAGGAGCAGCGAGCGCAGGGTTGCCCGATTCTGGTGCTGCTGCTGGAACCCCAGGGCGCAGGAGCGCACCAGCAGCAAGTCCTCCAGCGCCAGGACCGTCTTCCTCTGCGGCGGCGAATAGCGCAAATGGCTGGTTTGAGGATCAATGGGGGGTGTGGTCTGAAAGCACCACCCACTTTCCTATAAGTGGGCCCGCGGGGTTTAACTTTGAAGGCTTTTTGGCACAATCCGCGCAGCCACCCAAGCGCCCGCCACCACCTCCCTTGCCGAAGCTGCCGCCTCCTCCGAAACCACCGCCACGCGAACAACAGAAAGCACTAGCTTCGAACATAGCCAAGACGCCTGGCTCCGCTGCCACTTCTGCTGCTGCTCCATCAGCTGGTGCTGGTTCTGCGGCTCATGTATCTGCAGGAAAGATCACCGCTCCAGCAGCCCCTAGAGCAACCGAGCCTCCAGCAGCTCCGTCCGCAGCCCCACCTCATGCAGCAGCTCCTGCTGGACATAGCCGCAAAAAGAAGGCCTATCCACTCCCATCTCCGCCTGCTCCAACGAGCAGCATCAGCGCCAACGGTGGAAGTGTCGCTGCTAAGGTCACCACGGCTGCTGCTGGCAAAAGTATTGCTACTTGTGGGGCACACAACGCTGCTAGCGCCAAAGCAGAGGCCGTCTCGACTGTGCCCGCTAAGTTGCCTATCCCAGGCTCTGTAAAAGGTGAAGAACCATCGTGGTATTTACCTCTGCAGGAGATGGCGTTGGAGCAGGCGAAGGGGATGGGCGCCCTTCGAGCGACGCTTCTAAGCACTTTGAAGCTTCTCGCAGATGGCTCCTCGTCCTCTTCTGACAACGGCGCAGTAACAGCAGCGGTTGCGCGCGAGCTTAGAGGCTGCCTTTCGGACTTAGAGCAGGTGACGAGAGAAATGGATATATATGTATTAGGGGCGTTTTGGGAGCAAATTTGATCCTCTTTCTTTATTTTTAATACGCGCTCTTTTTTTTTGTGCACATTTTCATCGAAATACTGATAAATGGGTGATATCGACGTGATATGGCAGGACGCGGGCTCTTCGATGGCGCGTGCGAGGGCGTTAGTGGTGCTTGAAAACCATAGCGGCGCGCCGTACCTCACCGATCGCACCCGTGAGCGGTTTGTCGACTACCACCGCAGTCGCGCACACAGCACTACGGACCAGATGCCAGGAGAAGCAGGCGCTGATGTAGGCGATGGTAATGCCCTGGTGGGCGACGACATTCGGCCCGTAGAGCGCACTCACAAGCTTTTGGTGCGGCCGCCTTCCCCCGTGACGCTGGAGAAGCTGTTGCAGAAAGGCGAGTTGAAGGCAGGCAAGGGCGCGCTGCTGATCGAAGACAAGGCGGGAGCACTGGTGGCGGCCGATTTGACACCGGATGCGCTCGTAGTGGTGCCCTCCGATGAAGCGCAAGTTACAGCCGTGAGTGGAACAACAAATGGCGAGTCTGCAGCAGCACCATCGACTGACGCAGTGGTGGCGACGCCGAGCATGGCGTTTCCTCCTCTTGGCAATCTAGGCAGCAACACTGGAGCACTCACAGCACCTGCGCTGGTAGCGCCGACTGCACCTCCGGCACCACTACCAGGAGCACCTGCACCAGCGGTAGCTACTCCGGTATCCCTAGTGGACGCCGTGTCCAATTTACGAGGCCGCAAGCTCAGCGAGCGAGGCAATTCCAGCTGGCCTTTCGTGCGCGTGAAAGCTTCGGGCTTCAGCCTCGACTGCTACCAAACCGGAAAGCTCGTAGAACCACTGACCAAAACCGAGGGAACTTCCTCAGCTTCGAGCAGCAGCAGCAGCAGCGGTGACGGGAGCAGCACTTGCGGTGGTAGTAGTAAACGTGGTGGTTTAGGGACCGTAGAAGGTGTCAGCAGCGGCTGTATAGCGATGCTCAGCGGCACCGACACAGAATTCAACCGCCTGTTACCTCAACGGCGGCTCAAGGCAGCTGCTGGCACCACTGCCACTGACAAGGGAAGCGTCGATGTTCATGCCGCCACCACGCAAGATAAGCTCAAGGTTGAAAATGACACAACTGCAGCAGCTGAAGCAGCAGCAGCAGCAGAAAAGGCAGCAGCGGAGAAGGCAGCTCGCACGAAGAAGAAACGCAAGGTCTCGATCAATGAGATCCCTTCGGCAACCGTTGCTGCTCCTACTGCTACTGTTACAGCTGCCACCAGCGGTAGTAGCAGTAGCGTCAAGAGCGCGGCGCAAGAAAATGGCGTGTTAGTAGCGCTACAAAAGGAGAGGACATTTGACTCGCCTGGTGCGAGCAGCGGTCCCACAAAACTTCCTCCGAGTGGCAACCACAGCACTAGCAGCAGCGGTGCTGGGAGTGGCAACAGCACTGTTGCTCTAGCAGGGGCCAAAAAGAAGCGCTCGAAATCGCTGCAGCCGTTAGGCGCGAAGCCGGAAGACGACACGGGCGTAGAGCAAGACCTGCAAATGAACGAAGCGGCCAAATTGTTGGGTCATCACTGGCTCCGCCCCCCAAGTCCAGAATCACCACTGTCAAGTGAAGGCATTTCCCCAGATGCAGCTGCGGCCATTTTCGCGACCACTACCAGCACAGAGATGGAAATTGCGAACGAGGCAGCGGTGCCTGTGGTATCATCTTCACAGCAACCGCCGCCTCCGCCATCATCGTCTTCGTCGTTACCAGTGTTCAGCGCCGAGACTAATGCCATGAATGTGCTTGGAGCCACTCAAGATGTGCCCCCTGCCGCAAGCTCTGGTAGTGAGGCGCTAGGTGCCATAACTACGCTGGCAGCAGAGCGAGGCAATGTTGACTCACACGGCGGCAGGCAAGGAGGAGGATTTGGAACAGAAGCAATCGTGTCATCTGCTGGCGGTGCTGTGGAGTCGGTGTCGTCGGTGTCGTCGTTGCCTTTGTCGGCAGTCGAGAGCACTGAAACGAACAACGGCGTGAAGAAGGAAGAGACAGCGCCAGTGGCGGCACCTACCTCAGCACCGTCGTTGGGGTTCGGGATGAAACCTGGCGACTTCAGTTCCCCCTTCCTACGCGCGTGCGCATGCTGCAAAGGCGGGTACCAGCCTCAGCGGCAGCACAAGCTCCTGGGGAGTTGGCCGGTGTGGGATGATGGCTACTTCTCGTCTCATTCCGACGATGACAATGATGACGGTACTGCGAAATGCAAAGAAGCGAGCAGCAGCGGCGGTGGCGGCAATGGTGGAGGTGCCACGAGCGGCAACAGCAGCGGCAACGGTGGAGACGGCTGGCCTAGCAGCGGGGACAATGCCACCGGTGTAGCAGGTCCGCGGCCGCGGCGGTCTCGGGAAGCGTCGTCGACGTCGCTTGGGGCGAGGCTGCGCGACCTCGAGTCGCTCGATCCGCACGTGATGATCGCGCCCGAGCCCTATGAGGTAAAACTTTTGCAACACCTGTGTTTTCGAGGTTGGATGCTTGCTGGTGGCGTCAGCCATCTCGCCGATTTTACCTTGTTTCAAATGCTTATATGTATTGTGCGTATGTGCCCCTCTCTTCTTGATTGCCTGCCCCTCCCTCCAAAACAGGTCCCTACGCCCGACCTCAACCAGCGGCTCCGTGCTTCCGAGGAGCCGCCGGGGTCGGTGCAGCCGTTTGCCGTACATGTGCATCCCGACGTGGCGTTTGTATGCGACTTCCACGCGCACTTGGCGGACTCCGAGATCATCGGCCTGCTAGGAGGGTACTGGGACCGCGACAACCGCACTATCTTCATTCAGGCGCCGTTCCCGTGCCGAAGCACCGAGCGGGCCGACGACGGCGCCACGGACGTGGAGATGGATCCCGCGTCGGAGATTGCGATCCGGGACATCATCGCGAGCCACGGCATGCAGGTGGTAGGGTGGTACCACTCGCATCCCAAGTTCCAACCCGACCCTTCGGTGACGGACATCGTCAACCAAAAGAACTACCAGGTGGGTGGGTCGTTTGGGTGGGAATTGTGACTAAAAGTTCTTTTAAAACCTCTGTTGCAGCTGTTGCATAGCTGTTGCTTGCGTGCATGATGCTTGTTCTATTCACACCCTTTATGAATCCTGTTTTTGTCATCAACAGGCGCTTTTTGAGGACTCTTCAGCGGATTTGTCCCCTTTTGTGGGCCTGATTGTGGGCACTTACGACACTTCCATGCCTGATGCCGCGTCCATCTTTCGATATTTTCACGTGCGGCAAAAGCCCACAAGGCCGGGATGGGGGAGTGCTTCCAGCGCTGCGATGAGGCACGGCGGGGGCGGGACTTATCCCATGCAGCTAAAGGCCACGGTAAGAAGCGCTTGCGTAGGGGTGTGTGTACTGGAGAGGCGATGAACATCAAATCAATTGTCGTCCCTTCCAAATTCCAAACAAACTGTACCCCTCAGCCCTGTGAGAAATTGCACTGCTTAATTAATTTCCAACACTCTCCTTTCCAACACTGCAAACAGGTGCGCAGTTTTCGGCGAGGCTTGAGCGAGTCTCAGCGAGCGGCTCGCCGCGCCACCACCTTGGCTCAGCTCCAAGCGTCGCACGAAGCCGCCGTCGCCCGGCGGGAACAGGCCGCAGCGGAGGCCTTGCTGAACTCTCCCGAGCCGTCGCACTTGTCGCTCTTGCAATCCGCCGCGCCGATGCGGCTCGACCGCTGCTTGAGGCCGTGCACTGCTTGCAAAAAGGTCAGGACACGCTGCGAACAACCCCCGAAGACAGAAATTAGCGGTGAGGCAGATAACGCTGCTGCTGCTGCGGATACTACCAGTAGCTGCGCTACATGTGCAAGGTGCCTGCGCCTGGGCCTTGTCTGCGAGGTGCCACCTGACCAACCTCTGCGCAGGCCGTCGGTGGCTCCTTCAGGTACGAGTGGCGGCGGCAAGAGAAGCAGCAGTGCTTCGAAGCCCTATACAGGGGGAAAACGCACCCGAAAGCGCGACTTATCGGGTCGTCCCGCGGGCTGCAAATTGATCGAGCGTTTTGACCCGGACAACCCCGACGTGGTGCTCGACGTGTATCCAAGCGGGTCTACCTGTGCGGTGGCCCTGGGAGTGAGCGCCAACGACGTGAGTGACGTGGCACGCGGCAAGAAAGCGCACATCCACGGGATTTTCCTTCGCTTCCAGCCGTGGGTGCCCCCGCCAGAGCAACCACCTGAGGTGCCTGACGATGGTGGCGCTTCAACTCAGCCAGATCCGCACCCACCCGTCCAAGAAGGAGAGTACGAGGACTGTCCCGCGAAGAAAGCAGCTCCTAGCACAGGCGGCAAACACGATTACTACAGCGGCAGTAGCGATGACCCAATGGCAGAGCTGATCGCCGCGGCAGAAGCAGCAGCTGCCGCGAGCGCTGCCGCAAATGCTTATACGGAAACCAGTGGCACTGCTGGTGCAGCACCTGTCGTTGCACCAGCAGCAGCGGAAGCGGCGCCTGAAGTACCTCTAGTAGAAACGACAACGGTAGTAACGACAGACAAAGAGGCAGGCACAGGAGTAGAAGAGCCCATATCGCAGGCTGCAGCAATAGTAGAGACCGCCCCAAGTGCAAGTACAGCAGGGGGATCAGCGTCATCCGCACCTACAGCGACGTCATTATCAGAAACAACAGCCATAGTTCAGGCGGCGCTACCAGAATCAGCACAAGCATCACCACCACCACCAGTAGTTGCAGCAAGCGCATTGTTGCCAGCCACAACACCAGCACTTCCAGAGGCACTTCCAGTGGCACTTCTAGAGGCTGTGAACCATCAACCTGAGGCAGCAGCACCTGTTATCGAGGCTACACCGGCGCCAGAGCCTATTGCTCCCACTGCCATGGACGCTGCACCCGATGCGTCAGCCTTAATGATGGCCGCCTTCGATAACCCCGTTTCAGGCAACAGCAGCGACAGCGCACTTGGAGACCCTCTGACCAATACAACAATTGACGTAGTGCCTACGGAGGATGCCATGGAGCTTGACCACAGAGGTGCTACGGGAGACCATGCATTGGCCAAAGAGGATGAAGTGGTTACGGCATCTCCTAGTGCTGTTACTCAAGAAAGCACCGCCACCGCTGCTGCAGAAGCTACATGTGCTGATCCTGCTGCCGACTGGGCCACGCCAGCACCAATGACAGCCCATGCCTCTGCCGCAGCGCTTGGGCCCGAAGTGCAGGTATCGACCGATGCACTTGCTGTTAGCGAAAGCCGCCTGATGTTCAACCCAAGCAGCAGCAACAGCAGCACGACTGCTCTTGCAGACACTACTCGTAGCAGTAGCAGTTGCATGGAGGTTGATATGAGTGGCACTACAATTGAGGGCGCGGCGACGGTTGACGAAAGAGACAGTGGAGTTGAAACAGACACAGCCTTGTCGTTTGGCCTTGCGCTGTTAGGCTCTGTGGCGTCAGCAGCGTCGTCGGCCCCACCCACACCCGTGGGAGCTGACGCGCCTCCGGAAGCACAATCTTCTTGGGGTTCTGCGTCGGCACCGCCGGCCCTTTCTTTTCCAGCGCTGGCTTCTGCACTAGACGCGACACTGCCTTCGCTCGCGATGACGTCGGCACCTCTTTCGGCAGAAGCCATGACGTCGTCGTCGTCTTCTTCCTCGTCATCGTCGTCTTCGTCGGCACCGTCTTCATCTTTGTCATCTTTGTCGGCAGGTGCGACGGAAGGGTCTGTTAGCGGAGGCGGCGGGCGTCAAACTACTGAGAATCTCAACGAGACAATCTCGGCACAGTTGCTGCGCTTACCACACTCTGAGTAAGTTGATTTATCATCCTACCAAAGTTAATGGTGCGAATGTCTGTTCATCTTCCGCCTCCTTCCCATTTCTACACCTAAATTCATTTCTGATTTCAATAACGCGCCGGCAAGCGCACTACTCATTTGTTTCGATCCGTGATCTGAATGGAAATACCTCTCTCCTCTGCCTACATTTTTGTGCTATCGCAGTTCGGCTGCTGCTGCGTCGCGCGTGGCCTCACTGCACACGGCTGGGCTCAAGTGCGTCTGCAGCAGCGTAGTGCCGCTCGGGAAGTACTACGCCTCGTATGCGCGCCGCGCCGAGTGGCAAGACACCTGGCGCCAAGAAATGAGCAAAGGCGAAAAACTGCAGGTATGCCAAAATAAAGTGCTTGAGCTAATATTACTTTAATATTACTTGAATGTTGATGTGTGTATGGAAGCATGTACACGCTTTTTGATTGAAGCGCAAGAACATATAACATCTCTGACGCTCGTGCACTGTTCTCTGCCTTTATAGCGGTCTCTTACGGTTTGGATGCCCAAAATGGACCTTCAAGACCAAAGTGGTTTTCTGGCCGACCTCCTAAGCTTAGTCTTTTCGTTCTGGCGGGAAAATGCCCCGCCTGCGAAACTACCTGCACCAAAAAGCCGTTCCAAAGGCAAAGGAAAGTAGACCATTTGGTCACTTAACTGTGTCGGAATGCGATTCCTAATTGCGGCCGACATCGTCAACCAACCACTGAGCAACACGCTCGCACGGCGAGCTGGATGCGAACAGACCAAGCCAAGGGCTCAAAAAAGGGAACTTCGGAAAGTTCCAAGAGAATGATATTACTCTACACACACAAGAGAGTGCTGCCAGAGAGAGCACTAATATATACACAATAGAGTGTATTTACCGAAAAGACAAAGCACCAAAAAAGCCACAACCACGGGGTTGTCACAAAATGCGCTGACGTTGCACCAAACGGGCCGCTAGGGCCCGCACTGCTTTGCTAATAATAGTACCAAGCCACCCAGTCATTTTTTCCCATTCGAGAGGTTA
>Ga0307979_1001490_pt1 | contig 16656 bp, 14 predicted proteins | sample OrgLakmetage1058_FD_201833 | JGI IMG/M metagenome (GOLD analysis project Ga0307979, IMG submission 201833) | Saline water microbial communities from Organic Lake, Antarctica - #1058 | ecosystem: Environmental > Aquatic > Non-marine Saline and Alkaline > Saline | place: Antarctica: Organic Lake...
GTTGGCCTGCTCCACGAGGGCCTTGATGCAGCGGCCCAGCACGGTGAGGGACTTGTTGATGTTGTTGCCTTCCTGCAGAGCTTTCCCCACTGACCCGAGCTTGTCCGACCGCTCCGACCCTGCCAAGTCAATCAGCGCAATCTTGGTGCGCGCCTGCATCTCTTCGCCCGACTTGTCGTCCTTGTACTTGTGCTGAATGTGCAGCTCAAACACGGCGTGAGACCGCGACGATTCCGAGTTGTACTTGGTGGCCGCTACCGTACGGCTGCTCGTGCCGTCCTCGATCAGTTTCTCGCAGTCGTCCGAAGTTTTCACCAAAATTTTAGTCAAACCCGCCACGTGCACGCCCAGCTCAGGGTTTTCGCGCACTTTCAGCTCTTCGCCGCTCTTGGACATGAGGTCCTTGAGTTTTTCGTTGTAAATTTCCAGGTAGGAGCCCTCGATGTAAAACTCGTGGTTCGGGGTGGTGGTCACCACGTGAAAGAGCAAGTGCGCAATGCGCGGGATGAGCCCCACGAGTTCGGTGCCGCGAACGCCCATCATACTAAACGACTTTCCACTCGAGGTTTGGCCGTACGCAAACATGGACGCATTAAAACCGTTGTAGGCGGTTTGCACGATGGGCACCCCAACGATTTCAAACACGCCCAGCTGCGAAGTGCTGAACGGAAACGCCACGTCGTACACAAAAGGGGGTTTGCCATCCAGCACCACTGTAAAAGGAAAAGAAGAAAATAAAAATAAGAAATACAGGGGGTTCAGAGGAAAAGGGATTTAACTGCAGGAGGTGTGCGCAGTGGGGATGGTCTGAGGAATGCTATGGAAACGAAGATAATTTAGTGCGACGATAATAGGGTTGCCTCACTTCAGCCATGACAGGAGGCGATCACTCCAGCCTAACGATGATGGCAATATACGCACTATCTGTCATAAACTTCTAAGCCCCTAGAGGTTATGTGTACCTGTTTTGCCATCGTCGAGCGCGTTGACGACAACGCCGCCAGGGAGCGCCAATTCGCGCTGGTTCGGCGGGCGAATCTTCACCACAACACTGTTTCGGGAGGGACATCACCCATGCGCAAGAAATGTAAGGAGAAAGGAGCACAAATCGCACAAATAAGTGGCAAGCGGTGGGAATGGAAAGCTTTGAGTAGTTTAGCTTGGCCCTAGCATAAGGCCGTGAAGCAAAACAGGGTGCTGATTGAAATACTCACCGGATGTTCGATTGGTCAGGAGGCTTGGAGCGGCATAACTCGGCATACTTGTCTTCGTCGCCCCAATTCGTCTCGCCGATCTCCATCTCGCCCACCATGGTCTTGATGACCACCATCTTGCTTTACTTATTTGAAGAGCACGCGGCTCCTCGTCGCTATCACTGCTTAAAAACTGGAGATGAAGTGGTAGTTGCCCCCAACAAAGTTATCGCGAGATAACAAAGGCAAGGCACCTCTGCGGTGTCAGTACTTTCTTAATAAATGAACGCCCTGAGCGCTGTATATTTATTCGTAAAGGCAGTACTGCGAATACTTTTATTGAATTTACACCCGTTTCGAATCAAGCTTCATCATTGAAGGCACCGAAGTATTATAAGTTTTTACTCTCATTTGTTGCGGCGTGCCAAATAAGTGCGAGGTGCGAGCGTGAGCAAACACAAGAAAATTATTAAATGTTCTGAATTTCTCAGCGCATGCTGCCTTATGATTGGTTCAAACACCTCCATGGAGTGATTCACGAATTCGCGAAGACTGTGAATTACTTTCACAAGTCTCATAATATTTGTCACGCTCGAGGCAGGCGTGGTGCACAAGAGAAGCCCCGAGATGTTCTTGGCTGCCTTGCTATAGATAAAGAGTAGCTCATAGTAGCTATCGGCCACTGTTGTGTACACATCAGAGGGTTAAGGTATTTTATTTCTAAGTTGCGCGCCGTGAGCGTTTGATAGCTTCTAAAAAATGGTCGTCATTAAGACGATGGTGGGCGAGATCGAGGTGGACGACAACACCGATGTGAGTACCCTGGGCGCCTAGTATATTGGTTTTAATTTATGATGACACTCAAATGTTTGTTTCCCCTTCTTTTGCGTTCTGCTTGACAAAATTCAACCCTTGCCACGGAACGTACTAAAATGAAAATGATGTATAAATGTTCCGTGCGCGTGGTTAGTGGGGCGACGAAGAAGGAATGAGCAAAATTGTTCGGAGCCCCCTCGAAGGCAGCGGCGGCAACATTCGCGTGTGCATTCGCGTGCGGCCGCCGAACCAGCGTGAGATGGCCCTGGCGGGGGGTGTCATCGTGTCGGTTCCGGAAGACCAACCAGGCCAAGTAGTGGTTGAAGGAAAGCCTGCGTTTCAGCTCGACGTGACTTTCCCTACCACGGTTACGCAGCTCAAGTGCTTTCAGGACGTGGGTGTCAACATTGTCCAGACAGCTTGTCAGGGCTTCAACGGTAAGCCTTGTGCTTTGCTTTTCTTTCATTCGTGCTTGTCGTCCTGTTCTGTACGTGTCAAACATTCGCTAGAAGCTTCTGTAGCTACCCCCCCCCTTGCCCCAGTAAAATTTGCTTGTCCCGCCCGAAATCACTTGAAGTGTGAAGAGTGGCTAACTGGCCGACCGAAAAAGGGCATTCATCATTCATATTTGCCGCGAACTTGATTTGTCTACCCTTTTATGTGCCTTGGGTTTTCTTGCCGATGACAGCGTCGCTCTTTGCGTACGGCCAAACCTCAAGTGGGAAGTCGTTCAGCATGATGGGCGTGCGTGGCACTGCCCTCGTTGGGCTCATCCCTCGCATTGCGCACTTGCTCTTTTACACCATCACAGTGGACACTTCCAAGCAATTCTACGTCGAGGGTTCGTATTTGGAGATTTACAACGAAAAAATCAAGGATTTGCTCGACCTCAAAGGCAGTGACGACCTCAAGGTCCGCGAATCGCCGCAGCTTGGCGTGCACGTGGCGGGCCTCTCCAAACACCAAGTGAAGACCTCGGACAATTGCGAGAAACTGATTGAGGACGGCACGAGTAACCGTACGGTGGCGGCTACGAAGTATAATTCGGAATCGTCCCGGTCTCACGCCGTGTTTGAGCTGCACGTGACTCAAAAGTACAAGGACGAAGTGACCGGTGAAGACATGCAATCCAAGACCAAGATTGCGCTGATTGACTTGGCAGGCTCGGAGCGGTCGGACAAGCTCGGGTCAGTGGGGAAAGCTCTGCAGGAAGGCAACAACATCAACAAGTCCCTCACCGTGCTGGGCCGCTGCATCAAGGCCCTCGTGGAGCAGGCCAACAACCCAAAAAAGAAAATTCAAGTGCCGTTCCGTGAGTCGGTGCTGACTTGGTACTTGCGCGAGTCGCTCGCGGGGAACGCGCGCACCACCATGCTTGCGTGCGTGTCGCCTGCCGCGTCCAACGAAGAAGAAACCTTGTCTACGCTGCGGTACGCCGCTTCCGCCAAGCAAATCAAAACCAGTGCGGTGAAGCAGGAGGACCCGCTCAAGGCGAAAGTGCGGGAACTCGCCCTGGAAGTGGAGATGTTGAAGAAGCAGCTGGCAGAAGGCGGCGGTGGGGACTTCGGGGACGAGATGGACGAAGAAGACGAAGAAGTCAGCTTGCTGAGCCTGGTGAAAGGTGGGGGGGGCAAAGAAAAAGTGAAAGGAGCGCTGAGCCACATGAGCGCCGAAGAGCGCGCCGCGTACATGAAAAACATCGAAGAGCAAATGAAGCTGCTTGGACAGGGGGGGTTCGAGCAAGTCGCCCAAGAAAAAGACGCCGAAGAAGCGGCGGTGGTGCGCGACAAGGACATCTTTCCACAGCTCAGCTGCTTGAACAAAGTGTGTTAGTGGTCTCTTACTACGCGGTGTTTTTTAAAGTAAAACGTTTCCATTCTCTTGTTACCTGCTCCTTCTTTCTCTCTCTCTCTCTCTCTCTGCTAGTATACCTCTCTCTCATTCTGCTCCTTCTTCTTCTCTTTCTCCTTCTAATATATTAGGACGACATGCTGAGCCACGCGATGGTGATTCCGATTGGCTTAACCCGCGAGTCGTTCATGGTTGGCCGCAGTGGCACCGAAGACGAAAACGACTTCGAACTCGACGGCATGGGCATTCAGGTGCTCCCAACTTCCTGAGGCACTTTTGATTTTTTTATTTCAACTTATTTCACAGCGCATGAAAACGATTGTTGTGTGGATGAATGAGCTACCGTTAAATTGCCCTGGCACACTCACTCTACTTCTGTCTGTGGCGGTCGCATGATGGGATGTCGGACTGAACCTTTGCCATTTTGCCACACCAGGACAAGCACTGCGAAGTGAGCCTCGTGAAAGGTGCCGCGACTGCTGCCGCTGCCAAGGCCACCATCCGGGCCATGAGCAAAAATGCGCAAACCACCCTGAACGGGGTCGCCCTCCCCACGGACGAAGACCGGTATTTCTGATAAAATATTTGACACCAGCCCCCCCGAAGATGACTCGTCGAAATGACGATGAAGAAGAGTGATATGTGACGAAGATTTAGAGTTTAGGGTCGAGCTTCACACCAATGTCCTGTGACTCGTCGCGCCTCTTTTTTTTTCGTCTTATGTTTTCTTTTCCTTTCTTGCTTCTTGCTTCTTTCTTGCTCCTCTTGGCCGAACCCCAGCCCCCTGCAGCATTTGGACCGCGTGGTGTTTGGCCCGTGCCGCATGCTGTGCTTGTACCTTACCCAGCCGCTCACCGTGGACGAAAAGAGCAAGCTCACCTACTCGTACGCGTTCCGTGAATTTACGTCCGAAGGTGCGGGCGATGACGGGTTAATGACCCCGGAGCGGCAGGCGCTGGTGGACAGCATCAACGAAATCAAGCAAGACATCGCGCAGGCCAACATTATCGGCGCGGAAATGTGCACTACTCTGACTTTCCGCATTCAGGTAGGCGATGGTGGTGTTTTTGTTGAAAAGTGCCTTCCACCTTGAGTTTCTTCTTCTTCTCCTCCTCTTTTTGCTCCTTCGTGTGTCTCGTCTGCTTTCCTTCGTTATCTCTCGCTGTTTTTTTACTGCATCTACATCCTTTCGTTCGTCCCTCTTGTATAATATGCTTGTATATGTATGTATATTATATTAGGTGCAAGTGGGGCATTTGGGCCTGGAGGACTTCGAAACGACGGTCGACGAACTTTTGGCGGCCAATTACTCGCGGATCGTGATTTCGTGCGTGGCAGGCACCAAGATGTTGAGCTCGGTGGAGCATCTGGGGCACCACAATGACAAGGACGACGCGTCGCTGGCCGATGGCAAGCACTTGCGCGCCCACGAGCAAAGCAACAACTGGAAAAACCGCGAACTGTTCGAAATTGACGTAAGGCCTGTGTCTGAAAAGAAGTAGAAGAAGACATTGCATACAATTTTGTAACGGCTGGATTCTTAATATTGTTGTACTTGTTATTGCAGATGTGCGGTGCTTTCTAAAGTCTCCCTTTGTCCCGCTCATCTCCTCTGTTTAACACATGTGTTTGCACGCGAACGAACAACAACACAACTATCAGGCCGGCGATTTCGGCGATTTGTTGGCTTCGCTGAAAGCGACGCACAGCAACTTGCAGTCGCTTACAGGGGGCTTGGCAGACGCTTCCGAGGGCAACCATGTAGAAAACATGGTCAAGAAAATCTTCGACGCGATTGACATGGACGGGAGGTGCGTGCCTTGGGCATTTTTTTTCTTGTTTGTCTTCCTGTTGGTTCTCTTGAAAGGAAATGCATGTGTGCTCACGCTTACACCAATCATGGGCTAATTTCACGACCAGTGGAGTCCAAAGAAACTTGGCCGCCATTGCTATTGGAAAAGTAAATGGGATGCCTTTTATTGCTCAACAATATGTTTCTATTTTCTTTTGTGTGTTTTTTTAATTGTTTTTCTTTAAACTTCCGCCAGTGGCCTCATCGATCGCGAGGAGTTGGCTGCGGCGATTATTCGATTTGACCGCAACCACGACCCCGAGTTTTTGGACCGAGTCCTGGAAGAAGAAAACTTGACGGAAATGGAAAACGACATGACTTATCCTCAGGTGAGCCTGCGTAGTGCTGTCGGAATAGAAAAGATAGCAGTTGAAATGATGACGATATAGGGTCGCTTTTAAATGCTCGTCTAATTAACGAAAAGAAGAAGCTTTTACATAGTAGTTCGTGCCTATTTATTTATTTATTTTTACCGTTGGAAGTTGTGGCTATTTTTCAGTTGATTGGTTGAACTATTTCTAATCCTTCAATTATACATCTCATTCTGTTTCTTTTTTTTACGGCGATGTGCTTGCTTGCTCACGCTTGCACCGATCAACAACATCAACCATCAACAACTTCTCAATACACATAGTTCGAAGAGTTTTTGATTCGATTCTTGCAGCACCAATTTTACGAGTCGCTGGAGCATTACGTCACCAACAAGCAGTTGTTCTTGCGGCTCGGCGGGCGGGCTGTCACCATGAACATCAAGGGCGAAAAAATCGTGCACCGCAAGTCCGTCGCGCCCAGCGGGGGTGGGAACAACCGTGGGGGCAACAGCGTCGATTACGAAGACGACGACGGTGCCGGCGGCGGTGGGGGGGGCGGCAACGGAGGGCAGTCCGACCCGATGGACGATACGCGGCGCGCGGAGCGGAAGCGCGCGGCCTCGAAAGCAGCAGCCAAAGCCAAAGCGGAAGCGCTGAAGAAGAAGGGGATGGACCAAATGCTGGGGTTGAGCATCGAGGAGCACAAAGCCAGGGCCAACAAACGCATTTCAGAGCACGCCCGCGTGCAGTACTTCGAATCGGTATGAGAGAGCGAGCGCCCATTGTATCCTCAATTATATCCCCTTTTTATTGTTTTCTTCGTATCCTTCGCTTGGTTCATTCTCTAATAACTTGACTCTTTTTCTTCTTTTTTTGAATTTCGCTTTCTGTGGAACAAAATTGTTTGACTCCTTTTGTGGTTATGTCTTTCCCTCCCACACCTACGCGTAGGTGCTGCTGACTGACTTGCGGCATGCGCTGCACGACTTGGAGCTCTTGCTGCAGTCCACGGTGAAAGGCCGCGGCGGGGGACCCATTCTAGGCTGCTTCGGGGCGTCGGCGGCGCAGAAAAAGAAAATGAAAACCGACCGCGGCATTGCCAACGCGCTGAAAGACGTCGTGAAGAACGCGTTCCGGGAGTTGCAAATTTTGCAGACGGCCACCAGCCACAGCAACAAGCACCGGAGCGACCTGGAGCGGATGGTGGAAGCGCTTTTGGAGAAGCAAGAGGAAGAGCAGCAAGCGATGAAGTATTCCCCCATGGGGGGTCTGCCTGGCATGGGAGGGCCAGCAGCAGCAGGAGGCGGCGGCGCGAGTGCTAGCAAGGACAAGCCCAAGAAGAAGAAAGGCGTTGGCTTTGCTGCGGAGGTTGATGACGCCGAAGAGGAAGTGGAAGAAAAGAGCGAGGAAGTCGCCGTGGACGACGACGATGACGACGAAGATCTTTAAAGGGCCATGAAGTACCATCCTCGGCTGTGTCTCTATGAGATCTGTTTGCTTTTGTCTTTTGTTTGTGTAGGAGATATCGAAATCCCTATCGTGCGTAGAGGAGCCGGTTAATTGGATGTCTATACCTATATCCCTCCTGTGCCTAAGCGCACTTTCTTCATAGCCCTACCACGCGGCTAAATTAATGATGAGGATTGATGATGAATGATGAATCATCGAGATAATACAGGCCTATGTAGGGCTGGAGGCCAATAGAGTAAGGTCTAAGGTCCGGGATACGGACCGACGCCTCCGCCAGACAGAGACAGAGACTGATCACCCTAATGCTCAATGTCCTGATGTAGTGATAGAAGTTAGAAGTGACAGAAACCTACATGGGTTCCTGGAGCTTTGAGCGATGGCAACTCTTTTCGTGATTTGCGATGGGTGATTAGGCATTATTTTTAATGTTCTACACGATACACGAGCAGATTTTTTGGTTTGAGGGAGCCGTGTTTTGCCCGGTATTATCCCAAAAAAGGTTCCACGATAGATCCTCGAGTCCTCGAGACGTTCACTGGTATTGATATTTGTCCATCTGATCTCTCTAATTCAATGTAACATATATAAGCCAGGCAATTTTCTAGCCGAGAGCGGATTTAGACTCGGCACTCGGCAGAGAAATGGGCAACAAGTTGGGTTGTGATTTCAACTTTATAGTCCCTCGTAACTCACGGCATATTCAATATTGTTTATTGTCGATGTCGCTATTTAAGCCTGGAATTGAAATGACTTCACAACTAGGTCTAAATTATACCTCTCTTGCTGTATGGTGATGTGGTCTACAGCCCGTGATTTTTGCGTTGTTGAGCCAGTTTCCGCGGGCTGACGAAGTTCACCGCCGACGCCATCGCGCCACCTAGCCACACTGCTTGCCCAGAGCTAGGAGACGCCGTCTTGGTGAAACTTTCGCTTCTGTTGCTGCTGCCATTTGCGTGGAAATTGGCACGAGGAACGTGTTCTTCTTTTTGTTGCTTTTGGCCTCTTCTGAAAGGCCACCAGGTGTTCTTCCTTTTAATCTGCGGGCACGGCTCGGGCTTCTGACCTACCGCTGTTGCTGCTGCTGCCGTTGACGTTGTCGTTGTTGTATCAGGTAACCATTCGCTGAGTCGACTCAAGCGGCCGGGCTCTTCCCACTGCAAACTCTCAGCTATGGGTTGAAAGTGGCTGCTGCTGCCATAGTTGTAACTGCGCTGCCTATGCATGCCCATGCCTGCCCTGTTAGTTCCCGGAATTGCGTCCACCGACGACGCTGCTGATTCGCTGCCGTCTGTTGAAAGCGAAGACTCGCGCTTGATCACGGAGCTCTCTGACATTGACCGTGGTCGCAGTGCTCGTTTCTGGTTCTGATTGTGCTGCTGCAGTTGATTCTGATTCTGTCGATGGTTTAATGAAAGTGGGCGGGTTCCTGGCGGGTGCAATTGCGGAGGTTGCGGCGTGGAGCTGTTGTACCTTTCTTGCAACGAAAACAAGCGGGCCTGATAGGCGTGCCGAGCAGCGGTCAGCGCATCTGGAGACCGAAACATGGGTTGGCCGTTGACTGGTAAGCGGCCTCGGGTAATGGATTTAGGACATTCTTGACCCGCTGGAGGTGGCGACGTTGGTGCGTTTTCGATTTGAGGAGAATTCGCCATGGAGGCTGCTGCCGTTGTTGTCGCGGTTGGGCATGTTGATGTGGCTGATGGAGAGCCCCATGAGTTGGGCAAAGGTGGTGGGTGGTGGCGGGGTGAGGAGGCGCGAGCGAGCACCCAATCATTCACGCCACCACGGCCGCCGCCAACTTTGTGCTCTTCATCTTCTTCTTCGTCACCGTATTCACCGCCTTTCGTTTCTTCTTTCCCCAAACAATATGCATTGCGTTCACTTTGAGCTTGAGGAGTTTTGAGCGGTGCTGGTGGGCTCAGCCAATGCGCACTGTCGCTGTTGTCCCCATGGCGCGGGTTCGGCGAGTGCGGCGCTGCGTGAGGTGCCCGCTGGCCTACCACTACGCCCCCTCCTAGCGCAAAGCTTTTTCGAGCGCGCACGTTGTTGCTCACTAGGGACGCCGCGTCGGAGTGGGGAGAGCAAGCATTCAGCTCGGAGGGTTTTCTGTTCTCAGTGTCTTGGTGCAAGTTGTTGTTGAAGCCAGGCTTGTCGTCGACTGGAATGAACCGGGCTTGCCCTGGGCGAATGCGAGACCGCTCCTTCAGCGGAGTTACCTTGCTGACGAAGTTTGGCAATTGCGGTGGCGACGGTTGAGCCGGCGAGCGTGGAAGAGAAGGAGATATAGGCGCAACGCCATTCCGCCATGCTTCGAGCCAAGCAGCTTCCATCTCTGCTGGCGTGAGGCGCCCGCTGCAGCTGCTGCCGCTCCGGCTGCTACTGCCACTGTTTGAGGCCAGTTTTTGGACTGCAAGTTGTTCATGTTCAACACCATTGTTGAAAGAGGTGGCTACATGGGCTAGGCACGTTTCCGCAGCATTTGCACGGAGCAGTGCTGCTTCTAATTCGAGCTTAAGATGTTGCACTTCTTTGACTTCTTTCGGGCTGACGACCTTGTCGCTCACTCCCGAAGCACTTCCAGAAGAAGCCGGTGATTTACGCGCACTTGTGCCGGCTTCGCGGGTCACTGAAGCGCTCTGCTCGTTGAGAACACTTGGTGTGAGGGATTTCAACGGCATGCGCTTGGGTTTGCGAGTTGACTTCCCAACAGTTGCTGCCCTTTTGTCCTTGTTTTCTTGACCAGTCGTCGCGTTGTCTGTTGCTAAGTTCATCGGTGATTTCGGCATAGCAAGTTCCAAAGCTTTCGTCGCCAAAATGTGAGCCATGTTCCGCTCACGATCGTTTGTAGCCTGAAGCTGCACGGAGCGAGTGCGCCGTGGTGGGGGCGCGCGCGCCCTGCTGGTCGGACCTTTGTCACTCACGGTGCGGAAGGGGGGCGCCTGGCGTGGGCGTTCTGATGCCATGATCGAATCAAACGCGGCCCCATCGCCATGACCATCGCAAGTTTGAGCCGCTTTCTTTTTCAATTCTTCAATCAAGATTAAGTTGCGCTGCCGGTCAAGGCTTGCTTGCACGCGAATCGCTGCTTTCATCGCTTTCCGAGGGACTGGTTTCGTCTTCGGAAGGTTCGCAGAGCGTTTGTCTGCGCCCGCCTTCGCCGCCCGCGCAGCAGCACCCGCACGTGGTGAAAGCATGGATAAATTGACTGAACTGTGGTTAGAGTGATTTCTGTGGCTGCCGATGGTTCCAAAAGTTAGCCTAAAGACTGATAGATTATCATAAACTTGGCCAAATTCCAACCGTCCTGATCAAAGCAGAAGAAGAAAAGCAACGAAGGAGCTGCAAGCTGCAAGCGGAATCAAACGTCTTGCTTATCGTTTTACGTGGATTTACGGGTTCCCGAAAAAGACCTTTTCTGTCTTCTCCACCTCAACCTTCGTTCGTTCTCCTTTGCTTCTTTGCTTCAGGCATTAGGGTCTTCAGCCTTCAGCTCTTCAGGGTTCAGGGCGTTGTAGACTAACGACCTATAAGAAGCATAAAAAAATAACACCAAGATCACATACATCAAACAATGCGTCGCTCTCAGCCGCAGTCGTCGTCGTCTCCTGCACCGCGTGGAGGAAGCTTACCGGTGCGTGAGCTGTTTTTAAACGCTAGCTAGACTAGGGTCTAGAGAGTCTTCGGAAATGACATCAGCTCCCTCCAGCGCGGACCTAGAACCGCTAAACGAACAAGTTTGCTTTCATTCTCAAGCTTTGACGTATGGTTTTGTTTTTATCTATTTTCTATGCGACAGGGTTTCATGTTCATGTCTGACAAGAACACGTTGGCGAACTGCTTGGACAACAATATCTTCGGGTTGCCGAGAAACATGTTCAACAAAATGGACAACATTGGCAACAAGACTCTTCTCTTCCTGGCAAACAAAGACACTAAGGAAATTTTCGGTGTCTACCTGCCAGACGGCCGTCCGGTGCGGACTTGACCTCCTAAATTGATTATTATTAAGAATTCTATCCAGCTAGGGGTTTGCGTTAAGATGTGCCTCTCTTTCATTGTGCCTTCGAAATTCGTACTCCTCTTCTTCATCTTGGCTGATGCCTTTGTATGTGCGCTTTCATCACTTTGTAGGCGCTCAACATCGACCCGAATGTCTACGCGCCCTTGAGCTTCCCGGCGCAAATTCGAATCCAGCGCACGCGTTTGGACTCCAAGGTGCCGCGCGCACGGCTCTCGTGGCCGGTGCGGTTCGGGCCTTTGACCTTCGACCAAGTGCACGAGCTCGAAGAAGTCTTTGCTGATGCCGCTGCTTCATCTTCGCCAACTTCGCCTTCTTCGCCGACTTCTTCTGTGGCAAGCAATGTGTCTGCAGCAGTCAAGACGCAACCTTCGATGTCACGACCCGAGGCAACGCGTCCCTCGCATCACGATAGCACTGAGCAAAGCCGCCACCAATCCAGCCAGAGCAGGCCCGCTCAGGGTAGTGGCAAGGGCGAAGGAAAAGGCAAAGGTGATGGCAAGGGTGATGGCAAGGGAAGTGGCAAAGGAGAAAGTAGCGGTAAAGGCGGAAGTGCGCCCGAGACGAAACCATTACCACCACCACCACCGTCGTCGTCGTCGTCGTCGCAGCTGCCACTGCCGCCCGACGTTACTGTTATGGACTTGTGTTTGAAACGGCTTGACTTAGAGCAGCTGCGCTTGCGGGAAGAGCGACGAGCACTGCACGGCAGCAGCGACCCTAGCACCAGTAGGGATGGTGTGCCGATTCAGCCTGCGAGTTGGACCCTGTCTTGGCCGGCGCGTTACGCCAAGCTGAATGAAGCCTTGAGCGAAGCGGTGCAAGCTCGCAACTTCGTGCTAGCCGCAAGTTTGAAGCAGCAGGTATTGTCGAGTAAAACTTTCCTTGTTTGCCTTAATGCGCTAGGGTTTAAACATCGAAGCTGTTCGCTTCCTGATTCGTTTAATAAGGAATGGCCGTGATAATTTTTTGTGTTTTTCCCCAAATATTTCCATTCTACGCCCCTCTCTTAGGCGGACGACTTGAAGGCGATGCTTGAAGCGGTTGCAGCCGTTGCCAACATTAGCTTGGCGCAACAATATGGCTCTGGCCAAGCTGCAAGTGGTAGCACTTCATCTGCTGGTGGAGGAGGTGCCGCTGCCGCTGCTGCCTATTGCGCGGCGGCCGACGCAGCAGCCCTTCGCCAAGATTTCTTGACAGCTGCTTTGCTGGAGGACGCAGCACGGCACACGCGCACTGGTTCGTGCACCACATCCGCCAGCAGTAGGGGCACTGGGCAAGGGGAAGGTAACGTCAGCAGCAATGGCAGCAGTAGCAGCAGGGCAGATCCGTTAGAAGCAGCGCTGGCTACCCTATTAGAGCACGAAGTGGGCATCGAGCCTCAATATGCTGAAGTGAGTGATTTGATATAGTCGTTTTTTTCATGTTGAAAACATTCTTATATATCGATCTATTGGCCCACTTATAAACCTTTTATTATCTTTATTATTCTCTCTCTTCAGTCGCTCTTCATGAGTGGCATCAAGAACGCCCAGCAGCTCTTAGCCTGCGACGAAGCCACCTTGTCGGCTTGGGGCTTCAAACAAGAGATTTGCGAGAAAATTTTCCAGTGGCAAGCGACACGCAGCAACACTGCTCCTGGTGCTGCCCCCGTTGCTGCCCCTGTAGCCAGTTCCCATGCGCCCGCCACCACAGCGCCACCGCCGCGACCGAAAGCCGCTTCCCGAAGTGGGCACGGTCTCAACATGAAGTCAGAAGTGGCGTTGGTGGAAGCGATTACGGGAGATTCCCCTGGGCTAGGCTTGTCGGTGTCAACAGTTGACTTGCTGCGGGTGAGTGAAAATTGATAGAAAGCGAGAAGGAGAGGTTGAAGGGCGCTTACGAGGCTGTCAAGTACCTGGCATTGGTATTGTATGTACTACTCAGCGATACCTTTTGAAGATTCGAGAAATGTTGTTGATGTGCTCACGCGCTTCCCATTGTGTTATTCTCTATGCCCATGTCTTTTCTGGCGTGGGTGTTTCTTAGGCGGCAGGTGTCTCCACGCTTGGCGCCCTCGTTGCTATGAGCGATGACGCGCTGAACGCCACTGGCATCAAGAAAGGGCCTCGCCTGAAGATCAAAATCCTTTGCAACAATCTTCGTTCGGAGGCCACTTAGATTACGATTAATTTGCTTTCAAGTCTCGTGTCTCGTGGATCTCCTTTTTCTGATGCCGTATTCTGACATAAACATGGGCTCGGCGGGTTTTGGTTTGTTTGATTATTTCTAGTTCTGCGGCTACGGCGGCTTATTCCCTCTTACTATTACTTTTCAAAGTTTAGCTAGCTCGCTGTTCTGAGGCTCCATTGCCACGTTTGCGGTAAGTGTAACAACCTCCAAAAAAAATATCAATTTAATTTTAAAAGAAATTTCAGCCAACTCCACTCTCCACCTCCGCCACTCGCCGCCGCCATCGTCGGCCAAACCCAAACACAAACCACTATCACTGCAGTACCATACGCCCATGCCCATTGAAAAACATATGCATATAAACTATAATACCAGGCATAACAAGTGTAGTTTGCGGGTTTTGCGTTGATTGAACCAGCTGGTCTTGGGCTACTCAGAACTAAGGACACTACGAACTACGAAGTTGGCAGTCGAGAGATCCGGAGGATGCTACGATGCTTGAATTTGAAATTATTATTGGTAATTGACGAGCACGACAGATGAAACGGATACTATAGGTATTAAGCACACAGGCATATCCAGCTATGACTGAGCTCAATGGCTGATCACGTGCGCGCCTTTCACTCAATCCTTTCGATAATTCCTCCACAATGCTACGTCAGAGCTATATCTGGCGGCCACCCGAAGATTTCGGTCTGCTTTTCTTAGTGGTAGCTTCAGTTGTTTCTAAGGCAGCAGCAGCAGCAGTAGCAGCTTCCTTCTCTTCAGCGGCTGCGTCGTCGTTTCTAACGCTTTCCATCTTTTGGGGTGAGTTCATTTGTTGTGCGGCGTCTTCCAAGAGCATCGCAGCGACCAAGGCCGCTTGCTCGTCGGAATAAGCCGGAAACCGTCGCCGAGCTTCGGCCATGGCCATGTGGGACACTTCCGCTGCCGACGGCGGGGCCGCAGGAGTGCCTCCAGGGCTCGGTGGGGCTAAGGTGGAAGCGAAGCTAAAAGGGGCTGCTGCACTCGGGCGGGATGGAGTGGTGAGCGACGTGGAATCGCCTGATGCAGGAGCACCTGTTTCACCACTAGTAGTAGTACTGGTAGCTGCATCGTGGTCCGTCGGTAATGAGGAAGCAGAGTGGGTGTGCGTGGGCGAAAACGAGGCTTGGTGCTGGTCGGCGGCCAACAAAAGGTCGCGCTTCGTGAGTCGAGGCCCTGTGGAAGGCGTGCCGTAGCCGGTGGTGTTCCTCGTAGCAGCAGTGGCATCACCAGATCCTGGAGACACCACACTGGTCCTGCCATTCGAGTTGTTCTCGTGCTGCGGCTGCTGCTCGGACGATGGTGCACCAGCAGGTGAAGTAGGAGCATTTCCATTGGCATTGTCGCTGCCATTGCTGCTGCGCACGTTCTCCACCGAAGGGGTTTTGATGTGCGAAGGCACCGCAGCCCGCTGAACTGCGTCGGCAAAGAGGAGCACTTCGCGAGCCGTTTTCAGGTTCCGCATGGCATCGGGCGAGGCCGCTGCTGCCACCATGGCATGGTAATCGATAGCGGTGCTGGGCACACGCTCATCCCGGAACGACGACGCGTCTAATCCATTGGCTGAAACATTCAATTCCCCTCTTCCTGCTTCTATTTCGTCGCCTTCGTTGCCTTCTCCAGTGGCGCATGTTTCTCCTTCTCCTGTCACGAGGCCATCGCCTTCTGGAGACACAACAGCGGAGGCGCCACTCGCACGGGCACTTCTCGACGGAGAGCGCGGGTGGTTGGTCTCCGGCGACGTGAGTACTTGCGGTAAGTCTTGCGAAAGCCAGAAGTCGCGCAGGGTGGCGGCGGCCAAGGGTGCCCCCACTTTGCCCGCAGCCATCCCGGCAGCCAAAGCAGCGCGCACAGCGGCACTCGCTTGCCGTGTGGTCCGGAGCGCGCCGGCAGGAGTCGCGTTGGGATCGTTACTGCTTCCGTCTTCAGAGGTAGCGGCGTTATCATCGTTGGCGGCCAGAGCAGCAGCAGCCGCAGCATCCATAGTAGCACCTCGACCGTGGCTCACGCTTCTGCTCCTGCTGTGGGTGTTGGTGCTGCTGCTGTGCGGCGTTCGTTCGCTACTGCTAGGCGAAGAGGAGCCTGCGGCTGAGGAGGATGATGCCGATGCCGACGCTGAGGGCGAGGAAGGCGTTACAAAGCGGCGCAGACCGACCGACGGCAACCGGGCAGTGGCGGGGTTATCCCATGACGGGTCGCGAGGCACGGAGCCTAGCCAGCTCGGTACCGCGTGACCGCCCAAGCTCGTAGGAGTACTAAGAGAGCCCCCTGCCACTGTAGCAGCCGTCGCTGCAGCTGCGGGAGTATCCCCGTCATGATCACCAGCAGCTCCAGCAGCAGCTGTAGTCGCGACGGCAACGGCAGCTGCTGTGTCGGAGTCAACGGCAACCATTTCCTGGAAGGTGCGAGGCAAAGACGTTGAACTGCGCGCTCGGTCCGACGCACTACCAGGTTTGGTCCCACGGCGCGCGCGCGGCGGCGGCGGTGGCATCGCTGCCAAAGCCATTGCTGACGCTACTAATTGGCCGTCTTTTTCGGTGGCTGCTGTAGCAGCGGCTGCGTCGCGGACCTGGCGAGTCGAGGGCAGCTTTTGGGCGGTCATGCGCAGTGGGGGGGACCGCTGCGACTGCAACCGCTCCCGAGGCACCGACATCGCTCGTGGGGCGGATCCGCGAGACACTGTAGTGCGAGATGAAGGAGGCGCCGTAGCTTGGGTGGCTGGCACTGCTGTTGCTGCTGTTGCTGCTGTTGCTGATGCAGCTAATGAATCTGCTGCTGAGGATTCTGCTGGTGGTGCTGCTTCTGATGCTACTCCAGGCGCAATAGTAGGCGGCGGCGTGGCATTTTCGACTCCATCAGACGATGAAGGTGGTGACACTGCGGCGGCAACACCTGGCACAACTGCTGACGGTGCAGTATCAAGAGGTGTTGACGTTGCAGTTTCTGGTG
>Ga0307979_1001491_pt1 | contig 16656 bp, 17 predicted proteins | sample OrgLakmetage1058_FD_201833 | JGI IMG/M metagenome (GOLD analysis project Ga0307979, IMG submission 201833) | Saline water microbial communities from Organic Lake, Antarctica - #1058 | ecosystem: Environmental > Aquatic > Non-marine Saline and Alkaline > Saline | place: Antarctica: Organic Lake...
GAATCCTCCAGAACAAGTCTGACTGGGCTGAGTGTCCTTTTGCGTAATGCAATGTTCATCTTTACTCTCATGAACCCTGTAGGATCAATTCTCGGAAGGAGGCATAGGTTTCGAGTACGTCCGCGATTTCCACTCCGACCTATCCTCTGCTATAGCACGCCATTCCTTGAAGTTGACCGGTAGTCCTTTGCACTTTAGATTGGTCTAAAGGGGCTAGTCGAAGCACGCTGACTTCCTCGCCAACGAAAATTCGAAGTCAAAGGGGCCTGTCTCAAAATTCGAAGTCCCTGGCAGCCGAGAGTCTTTCCTTCAACAAGTAGCAAGGTTTTTTGTGACACAGGCCCCGAAGGACCAAAATTAGGTGGTTAACAGACAGAGATATAAAACAAAGAAGCTTATGCCAGTAGTGGAGATAGGGCAAGAAGAGTGGAGGTTTTGACACAGGTCCCGGGAGGGCGGAATTAGAAGGTGAACGCGCAGAAAAACAAAGCAAAGTCTCCTCCTCTGCGGGCGGATACTCCTCTTTCAAGCAGCACTCTCAGAGCACGGAGGAGCGTGCCACTTTGGACCGCTATCATCACTTCCATGGCCACTAAGGCATGTGTTCCTCGTTAGCTCCGTAGTTTGTAGCCTTCTAATTCCGGCCCCTCGGGGCCTGTGTTAAAGGAGCTTATTTCGGGATAATTCCCATAGCATAATACACTCCATTTTGACACGAGCCCCAAGGAACCCCAAGAAGCATCAAAGAGCCAACACCCCGAAGGGGCACTAGATTTAGTAACTTGCTGTGCTGATTAGATTATATTTGATTATACGTTATATGTCAGCAAGTTGCCATCTAATTGGTGTCTAACTCGGGGATGATACAAGATGTAACTATCTCAAGCAGTCTCGTCGCCGCTGCTCCTGCTACTGGGAGCTCGGGAATTCTTTTTCTCTCTTACCCTGATCCTAATGACTCATAAACGGAGTTCGGTTAATGCGTAATGCGGCTCGAAAAGAGCCAAGGCTTCAGGCTTCTTACCTCAATTCGCTGTATCGCGGATGGGGTCTCGCTGCCCAATCAGCTATCTCTTTATGTTTGTGTAAGCTATAAGCTTTTTGTTCATGTGAGAACAGCGGGGTTTGTATTCTCTATGTATTTTCTAAGAAGCTTTACTACATGTCTCTGTGTTCGTCGTTATAGAAGTAGAAGCCCCTTAGCTTCCCATTCCCATTCCGATACCTAAGAGTTCATCAGAGGAAGCCTGAATGGCTTAAATGCTATCGCATAACGCAACTTTGTAACTCATATTCCCACGAAAACCTTTGGTCCGTTAAAGGACGTCCTCCAAAACTCTTTCCAAGTCATCTGCGGGCATTCATGCAGCCGAGAACGTGCTACCTAGCCGGTCAGCAATTGCCGTGGCGCCCGGCTCATGGGCATATGCGCGACGTGGCCAGTCCAATGAAAAATCCGACTGTGATAGTAGCTGCCAATGTCAAAAATATTCAAAAAAGAAAGAAGCTCACGGCAGTAATGCAGTGACGAGGGGTATGATTGAGATTCCCACTGCTCAAACTCCGAAAGAACAAATCATATGCGAGGACCAAGCTTCGCAACCACAGAGCGGAGATGAAGTCAAGAGCATTGTATACTCCTTTCTTAAGGTGATCGTTAAAAAAGTTCCATTTGTCAGCATCAGCATCAGAGGTAAGCGAGTGATGGACATTGAACTCAAGTACTTGAACTTCTTGCAGAAGTCGACGATGCCAGTGCCATCAACGCAAAAGCAAGAAGTAGTGAGAATATTACATCGGCTACACTGAACGAGTATTGGTCAGAACTTCCGTCAATTGCCACGAGGATGGCGAGAAAGCGCTCTTGTAATGATGCGAACTTTTTTGCTCCCGTACTAGTCGCAGCCCCGGGGAGGCTCAAATAACTTGGTGTGCAATCCAGCGAAACCACGTTGGCAGTGATGACATCGCCACTTCAAGTACCAGTCTCCACCGGAATGTCGCTCTGGCTAGTGCCCCCAGTTAAGGCATGATCGACTGGGCTGGCTTCACTCGCAGCCTCCTCAGCGGCTGCAGTACCGTTGCCAGTACCTGCGGTTTCGCCAGTATTGGCAACGCTGCCGATACCTGTAACGCCTTCGCCCGAACGTGCTATCTCTCCTGCCCATACCTCACTGAGAAGAGCAAATTTGCGTTTGAGGTTACTTCCTCTAATTATCGAGCGGAGGTTCTCAACGTCGTCCTCGAAATCTTGGTCTATTGAAGCCTGTGGTGGAAGAAGTGCAAGCGGCGCCGACGTGGGTGGCAGCAACATCGACGACGCGTGCAAGAATGAGCCAAACTGCGGTTGAGACATTGCTAAAAGTTGTGGAGGAGCTCTTATGTTTGTCGTCGAAGAGGAGCTTGTTAAACCTGGCGAATTTTCCGGCGGCACTAGCATGAATTTGCGAGCTTTAAGCCTGAGAGGAACAAGAATGCAAAGATAAGATACCAGCAGGAACATATTCTGAATAATTACACAGTGTAAAAGTAGTTAGACACGCCGATTTTCACGCACCCTAAGGGTTTATGAGCGCCGTGCTGGAGGACGACCCTGTTGTTGCACATAGGAAATGCACGTCCACCAAAGTGGAGCTTGTTTTTGGACTTGGCAGCCGAGGCCTCACTGCGGTTCGTAACGGTGGGTTTAGTCTCTTCGGGAAACACGAAGATCAATGCAAGTCCATAGGCGGTGTCTTCTGAAGTGCTGCTTCTTGCTCTATTTGGGTGGTACCTTGGCGTATACAGCCAGGCGTGGGATGAACCAGCGGTGTAATTGTGCAGCCCGCCACTCATTTTCGAGTACTGCCCTAGCGCGAAAGTGCCTTTTGCGAGATCGGGGTGCAACATGATGGAGATGCAGATGTCATTGGTTTCGTCAGTGGCACGCCCAGGCTCTAAGAGTCGCTGAACTAGAAACGGCAAACAAATCGGCGGAGTCGCCAGCGAGGCACTGGCTCCGGGCCTAGGCGTGTTACTCGGAAGGGTAGGGCGTGTGAAAGCAACGGGATTAAGAGGAATACTGGACGAAGAGGCCACAGGATGTGGTTGGATATAACTTGATGTCGCCTCTCCCACAGGCTGTGAGGGGTTCATTGAGTGCTGCATCTAGCCCGCTCTTGTCGATTGGGAAGTACAATTCGATAAATCAGATCCCCCCTTGGAAGGAATATCCTCCTGTTGCCACACGAAGTCCTCGACGAAAGCTGACCAATCGAGTTGTTGTTGGGACTAGGTCTTGTGTAAAGGGAGCTGCCGGCGATGCCATAGACCCAACCATTACAAATGACTCATGAATATTTCGCTCTTTTATAGAATAGTTTCTTGTGCCAGGCAGCAAGGCACGAGGAGTAAGTTGTTGCGCGAGAGGTAGGACAAGCCATCAAACAGCGCAGCGATACAGCGACACAGCGACTGTCTGTCATCATCAACAACAACTGACTGTCATTGGTCATTGGCCAACAGTACCGATATACGTACGTATTGTACGTTTACGTTTAGTTTTGCAAAAATCTGAATTTCTGCGCGGTACTTCTTGATGCGCGAGCTCTGTAAGACCGACGACCATCGTCGATGAGTGCGCTCACTGCTCCTCCGCTGAAGTTATACGGCTATAATTCGAGTTGTGATCATCTGAGTATATCAGGAAATCTACCTGTTTAGGTATAAGTTCTTGTGCTATTTTTTTCACGGGGATACTCTTATGCGACAGCACCCCTGAAGAGGCTTGGACGTGACTTGGGACGTGACACACGAACGAGTACTCAGTCCCGCCCACTTGTTTCGAGGAAAGGCGCCAGTTGGAGCCCTAATTGGCCTTCTGGAGCGAATTTGCTAGCGCATGTGCAGCTCAAGTGTATTCTTTATGTGCCTCTGTGACTGCTGTGTACTTGCCTTTCTTTGTTTTTGGGACAGGCCCCGAAGGGCCGGAATTAGAAGACTAACAGGTAGAGAAGAAAAGCAAAGCAGCGCAAACTAGACCTAAGAAGCTAATCAGGTGCACATGCCCGAGTGGCCATGGAAGTGATGGTAGCGGTCCAAAGTGGCACGCTCCTCCATGCTCTGAGAGTGCAGCTCAAAAGAAGAGTTTCCGCCCGCAGATTTTAAGTTCTGAACATTACGGATAATGCTCTTCGTAGTTCTTGGAATAATTTGGTGGCTGTGTGAACTCCATCTATCGCTGGCCTGTTTATGGTTCAGAGTGCAGCGTGACTTAGAAAGCATAATCCCCATCTCAATATTAGGATTTGCGTGTCCTGTAATTAGCTAATAGTATTAACTTGCCGAATCGCCGGCATAATGAAGTGCTACCTGTGTCATGACATACCTGAAGTTTGAAGTATGAAGTTAGGAAGTGCCTTAAAGTTCGTATAGGTGTATTCCTATTGAAGTAATGATCATGGTTTTTGTGCTTAGCACTTACGCCATTTTTTATGAGATGTCTCAGTTCGCATCTGCCCTACCGCAAAACCTTATGTATTGTCCAAAAAAGATTTTTTTAAGTCAAGTCGCATGTAAATGCTTTGCTATCTAAATTTCAAGGGTTGAGTATTGCTAAGGAAGCAGAAATATGAAAATTATAACCCTTGAGGTGGACATATGAATTTTTTGCCGTTCTTTTGATTATTCTGGTGCTGTCCGGTTGTAAAAGCAATGCGTTGCGGTGAATGGAACTTCGAGCAGCGACTGCGCATTGCTGAATGAGAACGACAACGATGGAGTTGGGAATGACGAGAAAGAAAACGAAAAAGACTGCGCTTCTGTGGGAGGAAGCCCGCCAGAGGTGTCAGTTTGCTTGATGTACTCAAACTCGCCCGGGGAAACAATTCCTTCGATTAGAAGCCAATCCAACGAGTTTTCATCGACCGTCCGCAGAGCGAGCAGGCGTTGCGTTTGAATTGTTTTACCACTGTCGAATTCCCAAGATGGCCCAGCCTCAAAAGTGCCGAAGGATTCGGTCCGTTCTGTGCCAGGCTCGTACAGGATTCCAAAGGGCTCCTTGAGCACGTATACACCGTCGACCCATTCATAAAATTGAGTCCCAACAACCTCAGCACACCGGTACAGCGTATACCCAACAGGTACATCAAGGTTTTCAGGAAGAATGATGTCTTCGGCCTTGCCGGAAGCCATGAGCATGGCCCATACTTGGACAGCCAAAGCAAAAAGTCGCATGGTGTGCATCTTCATGAGTACGAGGTCGAGGATATGGTCAAGTTTGTGATTAGATGGACATATACCGACTTGCTACGTCTGGATCTGTCATAGTGACGCAACATCGACGTAGGTCGAGACATTGCAGGATAATTATCTGACATTATTCTTGCAATAATGTAGTTGGCACATCTACATCCAAAAGAGTGCATGGCAATTGAAGAGAAAAAGGAATTGCAACTGTGAGAACACGACTGTTATTATTTAATTATGATCGGTTTTAGTTTCTCCTGATTACACCAAAATTTAGAAAGTAAGCATTATTACGAAGTGCGTAATATTTTCAATCTATATCTTCGAGTTTGGCAGTCGCTTCCCATCATTATGCTGCACTGATGATGAGGCCCTCTCTGCATGGTTGGATAGTTGGGGGGTTGTCCGTCCATTGATAGGGAATTGCTTTCTGGTAGATATTCTTCATATTCAGTCGTGGTGACTACATGCGTATCATCTTTTATAACACTGATATTTCAACAACAACTAACTTAGTGCCGTGCGTAGCCTTATTCTTGAGGATGTTTGCAAGAACTACTGTAATACATCAAGAGTCGACCTAGTTAGTAAATCCTTCATGATACGCGAGAATAACTATCATCAATTTGATCCACTGCTCGTGCCCACGCAGAAAAATAGCTACAATAATGATGATTGCAGAGGATCAAAAGAATCAATTGAACACCTTTGATGTATTTTTTTGTCAAATTTTAAACCAAAGCCATCTTTGAAAGCCCATTTGGCTTCATCTCTTTAAATCGGTTTGGGGCGGAGTACTCATACCTCATCCCAGTCGAACTAATTTTGGTTTAGGGCGGGTTTAAAGGGCAGGGTTAGGTTTAGGGTTGGTGTTTGTTGCTCTCGGAGTACTTCCCAACCGCAGTGCTCGCATCTTGAATAGTGTGCTGCTTATTGTTGTGAATTACCTCTCGAAATAAGTTACTGACACAACCAATGCGCTTATCACCCACGCTAAGGAAAAAGGGGCAACTGATATCCATATATAGTTCTGGCTATGGCCAATGCATTCCTTCGGAATAGTATTCCCCGCACTACTACTATATCACAATCGGATTCTTCGTTGGGCTGGCCACGTTGCTCGGATGCCTATGAAACGGGTGCCGCGGCAGTTGCTTACTGGCTGGGGAGCACACTTAAGGCCGAATGGATGCCCTGAGATGACATGGGGTCGGACATTAACGAAGGCTCTGAAGTGCAGAGGGCTACCGGTCAACTTCAAGGAATGGCGTGCCATAGCAAAGGATAGGTCGGAGAGGGGATTGCGGACATACTCGAAACCTGTGCCTCCTTCCGTGAATTGGCCCTATAGGGCTCATGGGAGTGAAGATGAACATTGCATAACGCAAAAGGACACCCAGCCTTCTGCACACTTCCTATTTACGATTTCGACTTGCGCGCAACGCACGCGCGTACCCTTCTGCCCGAAGCATTGGCATTCGGGTTTGTATTAGTTCGAGTTCGAGTTCAGCCCAGTCAGACTTGTTTTGGAGGATTAATCAAAACGCAGCTTTGTGCTGCTTGTTGTTGTTTCTTTGCAATCGGGGAGTATGATCCAATCCAATCACAACCTCCATAGATATAGATGATACCAAACGAATTCTGGGTATAAAAGAAAAATCCTAATCAGCTGTTTTCTAAACTCCAATGAAACTGAAGCGCATCTATGATATGTGCCAAGTTTATCACATGTCACGTGCGCTCATTTTTGATCGAATGTTTGCAGCTAGCTGGCGATATCTGTGGTGTTACCATTTATGAATACAGAAGTAAGAGTTAAAAACATGATCGGTGAGAGAGTACTTGATAAATGCATTTCAATGCATAAAGGTTGTAAATTGTAGGTGATTACTCTCTAATCACGCATGTGCTTAGTCACAACAAAAGTTTCAATTTAAACTAGAAATGACATTCTTCTACACATATTGACTTGAACTTGTATAAAGCACTCGTTTCGAGAGGTGTTTATGGCATAATCTAAGCACTCACGAGGTTTCCTTTTCTTCTTTTCGCCGCCGGAAGTACACAGCATCCCGTTTGGCCGTTTCTTCTTCCAGTAAAGGCCACAAAGGAATGCCATACCTGCAAGTGTAATGGGGGCCAAACAGGTTTGAATGAGAGAAAGCATATCTGCATACAAGCCACAACGACCTTCCAAGGGATAAGAGCTATCTTGACAGATCTGTCGATAATGAGGCAAAATGAGGAAGGAACAAGAATTATTATTTTATTTTTTTTAAGCAAGGAGTAGTAAAGGCAAAAGGCAAAGAGACACCCATTTATCAACGCCGGCAAAAACCACTCGTACTTGGTAGGAGCTTCAGGATCATCGGCCATTTCAAACATGGTTTCTGTGACGTGCGCCTGCAGGGCGCCAAACACCTGTACATGTAGCACAGTTATGGGTACATGTAAAGGCAAGAACTAAATTCAGGCATGTAAATAAGAGGTGCGTACATGAGTACATTCGTACAAGCTACGAGTTGTGGAGTTCTCGAATGGTGCAGCAGGAAGTCTGCATGATAATAAATCATGACTCTATAGATGAAAATAGCTTCTTGTGGTGTTCTCAAATAGCTATTTTTCTCAATATTTGTACGGACTTCTCTTGTTTTAGTTACCTGGTGCTTTTCAAAAGCTGCAACAAATTCTTCGGTTTGGATCACGTACGACTGGCCAGACACTCGAGCGCGCACCGTCTCAACAGCGAGCTCCCACACCCCCAACAAGCACAAAATGTTGATGCACGCTCCGGGATTGAGAAGTCGCACGCGAAGGTCGTCATTAGTGTCGTTGGCGGCCACCGCTGCGGCCGGAATGGCACTGCAAGGTGGCGGAGATGATGGCGAAGAAGGTGGCGATGCATTCTGAGAAGGGTCTTTGAAGTTTGCCTGTGTATTCAAAAGAAGACAAATGTGATAAGAACAGCAACGATGTAGAAAGCATCCCACCAGAAAAATGATTGACAGTAACGAAAACAGGAATCAGATGCGAGAAAAGAGAGTAGTGTGGTAAAAGTACAATTGAACCAGAATTCTGAAATTAAAGCAATTTGAAAATGGTTGAGTGGAGTGGTGATGATGGCAACATTTTCCTGTACACTCCTTCAATGGGAGCGATCAACAAACCTCATCATGAATGTTGCCTGGAATGGGGAGTAAATCACTTGGAAAGCGCTGAGTGCCGTTCGAAGGAGCAGGCAAAGAAGATGGCGACGACGACGGCACAGCCGCATCACTAGTCGTAGAACGAAAAGTGGCAGCATTTGATGGCACCGACGGCACGACAGCCAGATGGCGTTTGCGCTTGGACTTTGAACGGCGGCCATGATGGTGGTGTTCGTGTTTGTTTACAGGGGGCAAACCAAGCGATTTCGCCAAGGAGGCAGTGGACGTTGGAGACAGGAGAGGCCTGCCTGCGTTGCCATTACTATTGCTGCTCTTTTTGCTACTACTGTTGCCGTTCTGATTGTTATCGGCAGCAAAGGTTGGATGTTGGTTGGGGCCTCCACTCAGCGTGCGTGTCAATTGCTTCGACGACGTAAAACCTTCCAATTCGCCGTCGACGACAATGATGGACTCGGCGCAGTAGTCTCCTTGCCAGCACAAGACGTCACCATGGTTGAACACGTGCGGCGTTAAGAGTGGCAACACTTTGGCCCACTGTAAGGATGACATGTCGCGAAAAGGCATCACGACTTCCATCAACTCTGACACTAAATACTTGGACACTTCGACTCGTAAATCGGACGACATTTCTAACAAAATGGCTTCTTCGTTCACTGAGACTTTGGTGTCGTACAGCTCCCGAAAGTGCTTCCGCAGTTGCCGGCTCAATTTGCGAGGAAATTTCCGCATTTTGATGTAACTGTTCACAGAATCCAGCTTTTCTTTCTTCAGCCTGGATGCAACAACACAAGTACAAACGAGCGATGTACGTTGGTGAAAACACTGGTATAGATACAAATTTAGAACTGTTGAGACAAGATAATGTTTGAGAACAGCAATGACTACAGGCATAACGTGAAGGCTCCAAGTTTGTTTTCAATAATTATTAAACAATCACTAAATTACTAAATGCGATAATGCTTACTGGTCGTTCGTTTCATCGAAAGTCACGACTGCAGTCAAGCTCGCAATCACCAATGCATAGACAAAACCACCCGTAAGCTGACAACCAATCACGAAAATTCTTTCCGTGTTGTTGTAAGCCGAAATGTCACCATAGCCAACAGAGGTAATGGTGGTCATGATGAAGTAAAACTGCGACAAAAATAAACAAATACATGAAGTGAGACAGGACGACAATAATAATCAATGAAGAACCGTTAAGACTTATGTCATGAAGTCAGCTCAGGATACAACTTTTATTTAAATAGACCTTTCCAATGAACAAATAAAGCTGTACAGCACAAAATGACTAGAAACACGAACAGAAGTGAGCACACATAGGGAAGTCAGGTGGATATATTGATGCGCGTGTGTGTGATGTCATCACTGGGGGGGGGGGTTACGAAGCGCTTACCCCTAAGAGATAAACGTCGCCCATGCTTTTGCCTTGCTCTGTGTCCACATGCGTAAACCCCTGCTCGTTGAGCCAATTTTGGTCCCCTCGCTCGTCGCCGTTGCGCCCCACAGCCACCCACCCACAGCACAACAAGTGGGCAATGTACGCAATTTTCACTAGGATGTTGAACATGAGAAACATGCTGCGTACGGGGTTCAGCTGGAAGAGTTCTTCCATTTCTTCGAGCCGGCGTTCGGTCAGCAAGGTGTTGCTGATTTTCACGATTTTCGTGAGTTTGAAGAGCCGCAACACGCGCAGTGCTTTCAAAGCTTTGCCACTCTTCAACAATTTCACGTACGTCAAGCGGTTGGCCACAGCATTGGACGTAATCAACCCAAGAGGAATGCCCGACACCAGGTCAAGCATGAACCAGGATTTCAGGTACTCTTTCGCCACATATGCAGCGCCCATTTCAACGTAGTCCTCCGCCAAGTCTTCCCCAACGTCCGTGATCAACAAACCCGTGGCAAAACTCACGCCAATGTCGGCGCAAAACAGCAAATCCACGATAATTTCAAAGTTTTCGTGGCCGTCCGCAGGCTCGTAATTGAACGCCAACGAGAACGGCAATGAGACCAGCAAGTAGGCTAACAGGGGGACGATCACCGCCAAATCCCAGAATTGACGTTTTGGGTCCGTGGGATCAAACGGCACTTTCCATACGATGTTGGGTGTCTCTACGTTCCCAACTAAAGCTTCTGCAGGAGGGGTTTTCAGCGCCCTAGAACCACCTCGGCTACTGCTGCTGCTGCTGCTGCTAGAGCTGCTACTATAGCTACCGCCAGCCACGCTGCCATCGCTGCCAACGCTGTTGTTGCCGTCGTCGTCGACTTCGCCCATCAATGATGCTGGCGGAGCTGGCTTGCGAGGCAGTGCGCGGTGGAATTCGCCGATGGACGGAAGTCTGGTAAGCTGTGGCCTCGCGACACCCCCTGAGGGGGGATTCAAAGGCTCAGCTGACGACGACGAGGAAGAGGTAGAAGAAGAAGAGGTGCTGGAAGAGGAGGAGGAGCTAGAGGAGGCGTCGGAGGAGAAGGTTTCTTCATCAGTTTTTGGCTTAAGGAGTGCCGGCTGGCTTGCGTTGATAGAGCTACCAGTGGAAGTGCCAGCAGCGCGGGGGGAGTCTTGCTCAGTTGAGTCTGTACTGTCGGGGATAGCCTGTAATGACGGGAGAGATTGAAACAAACCAACAGAGCAAGGAGAAGCGTCAAGTAACACGTGAATCAAAGGTTAGCGCAGTTACTAGTTCCTCACTTCTCCTAGCTTCAATTGGGTGTCTAGTCACCCTATTACAGTAGTCCAATGATGAGGGCAAATACCCCGAGCGAATAACTCTTCCGGAGCATTGCATCGCCGCGGCTGCCTCCACCGTCTATACCAGTGCTGCTGCCACTGGAACTCCTCCTGCGACAGCCCTCTACAGCGCTGTCAAATGATCTCGTGTGCACGCGAGAGCGTTTAGGGTCACCGTGGAAATCGTACGAGACTTCGCTGGTGATTGTGTTGAGGTAGAAAAATTTCCCGGTCTCCGCCTGTTAATCGCCACCGCAGCCAGCAGCCAGTAAAGTAAGGAAGGGTAGATCAGTGACATTGGAGTATTCAAAAAGAAGTTATTGTGTGCTTAGGACCAGAGGCGGAGATATAGACTCGTCGGGGTTTAGTTAGCTAGAGTACGGCTTCTCTTGCCGGGGAAGGATTACAGAGCCTACCTCAAAGTATTCTTCCCAGGCACCGTGGCGCTCTCCTTCGCGAATAACATTTAGGTCCCCAGGTCTTTTCCAGAAATAGCATTTCTTCGTGGGAGAGTAGAAGCGTGTGTAGGCATGCCCTCCGTTGCTTTTGGTGTCACTGCTATTACTGCCGCTGTTGCCGAGGCCGCTAGGGTTGGATACGGCGGTGCCATCACCTTCGTCACGGAAGCTAGCAGGCACATTGGCCGGCATATACAGAGGCGCCAAGGAAGGGCGCATTGGAATTCTTTTGAAATCCTTCAGCTCAGTGACAGGCTGGCGTAACGCCGATGGTTGTCAATGGATGTTAGGTTAGGTGCTCGGTCCTTGCGCTGGGGATTACATGCACACGAACGAAACGGACGAAGCGAATAACAACGAACACAAACGATGTTTTCGGCAAACAATGAACCATACAAGTTCGGGTGCCCGCGCGATGCGCGGCTTCGGAGCAATGTGTTTGCTGCGGAAAAGTAGGCGCGTGTTCTTAGCACCTTATTGCGCGGCCTTGAGATGCCCGTGGGTGAGTGCCCTTGTATTGCCCGTGGTGCGTGTCCCTTCTTGTGCCCGTGGTCCGCCTGGTGTTTTGTTTACTGCACATCCGCACATGTACAACAAATCTGTACTACAGTACTGTAGTGTAGGTACATAAAAAACGACGACCACGAACCACGAACCACGAACCACGAACCACCAAATTCCATTTAATAGAAAGGATATTATGTATTATGAACCTTATGAACCAATGAATTACAAGTTCAAGTCAGTCAGAAAGAAAGTTCGGCGTTCCCGTATTCCGCCACAAGAGCCGACGCTCCCGTCGTTCCGTCGCGTTGTGTTTTAGAGAATCTTAGTTAGTGGGAGTCCTTTGCTCATAGTTTGCCCTTAGCTTTGCATGGCTGTGGGAGAGGAGATCGTGCATAGGCAAACCCTCACTTGCATTTGAAGGGACTGTTGTTGTTGAGGCCGCTGGGAGTTCATGCGGCGGCACCGCGACGATCTTTGTGGACGCTAGCAGCTTCTCGGTCCTGGACCGATCTGTACAAGCTCGGTGAGATCTTTTTTTCAATTTGATCTGATTGCTTGTTGGCTTGTTGCTTTGCGTTTTGCGTAATCCATCTCAACTTACGCATATATTTTGATAGCAGGCTGAATTCCTCGGACAAGACGGCTATTTGAACAGCTACTACAGTAGCTCGGGAAGTCCATTTCATTTCGCTGATATTCTTTTGATTATAACGATTTGATTTCGAAGCTCCGTAGTGCCTCATTATCAGAGGTCTAGCGACGGCGCTTCTACTATGCATGAGAGGCATGCTCAACTTCTTCTTCTCAATCTCTACCGCAGTCAACATCGAGAGTTTCCCAGCACCGGTACCCCAGCGCAAACTGGGGCAGCAGCTAGAACAGCACAAACTGTAGAAAGTGCCAAAGCTGCACTCAGAAGAAGCAGACGACATTGCGGCCGTACAACAAGCGCAAATGAACAAGCGACTCGCTCAACTCATGATAACGCACCCCCACTTCCACGATGAGTCGCACGCCAACAATCGTAAATTTCGTGCCTCTTCAACGCCAGCCGCATCGATAATGCTGCTGAGCACCAAGATAATTCCTGGGTGTTGATGTGGCGAAAATTTTAGGCCTCCATAGTACATTGGTGAATGCGGACGATTTTTGCAAACACAAGAAAGTCAATACAGCGGTGACGAGTGCGAAAGAGCTACGGGACGATGAAAGTGCTACGAGACCGTCGCACTTCTTTACTGATGCGGAGACCGCACGGCGTGCTTGTTTTGCTTATGCTGCACGTGGAAACATTAAGAGCAAGAACGGTGTCGCCGAAAGCCAAGCCGAAAAGTGGATGGCGAGAACAGCAGCTGCATTTGTATTTTCATCGACCAACCAAGCAATCTCAACCAGCTCTTCGCACAAAAGTACGGACACTACTTTGCGACGTGAGAGTGCTCCAATTCCACCCTATACATCCACTCCATCTTCCCCACTTTCCATTTCATCGATAATACCTGCCGTTTTTTCGTTGGCCTCTGCAATCGATTGGGTTGCCTCGAAGTAGTCTAGTGCCGTCACTCGCGAACAGCTTACGTGATGTAATCTGAAGCTTCAAAGTGAGCAGTGTGCCACTTTTGATCGCATTCACTACCCGTTTTTTTGCGTTGAAGCTTAATTGCTACCTCTTTTTATTGTCTCCGGTACCAGCTTGGAGCTGTAATCGCGTTACCCAAGTCTCCCCTGATCTAGATGTATGGGCGCACTGCCGTTGGATCCCTTTCTTTTGATGTGTAACTTACACTGCCAATACTTCCTACCTGATTCGTTATTCACAACTGAGATTTTTCTTTGTGTCGTTGGAGAATCAACTAGGCTACTGATACTAGAGATTAAAGTCGACTTGCATAGACAACTAGTACACATTACACATCAATGGCTTATTGGATAAAATTCGATTAGATTGTAATCCCCAATGGCAAAGAAACATTTATAAATAGCAAGAAATTGCGTATTGATGAATCCTCCAGAACAAGCCTGACTGGGCTGGGTGTCCTTTTGCGTATTGTAATGTTTATCTTTACTGTTGTTTTAAAAGGAAGTGGGGAAGTAGGGGCAGTAAGGCGCATCGTATTCTCAATTACCAGAGACCGGAGGTTGAGTGACCGTTCTCATGTTAGTCGTCAATCGCAAGACCAAATACCAGCTAAAGGGGGGTTGGGGGTAGGAGCGTAGAGGTGTGTAAAGGCTTCTGAAATTTCGCCCTTGTCGGTAGTAGCATAAGTAAATTGGGGTGGGTTTCCCCCCTGACCTAGCTCACACGACTTCGCCACTGTAGCCCGATATTTTGATGATTTTGGGGGGGAACTCCCTGATTCCACGAAGCACACACCACCAAAAAGTTTGAAACTCAGAATCCTATCTGTAGTTCCTATCTATCAATTACTGTTTCTTTCGTGGTTTGTTCGTGGACTTGGTGGTTCGTGTCCGACATGCATTTTGGGCGGACCCGCATATGGAGAGAGAAGTATTTTCTGTTCTCTGTCCGTAAAGCAGTCGCACAGACCAACGGGGCGAGGAGGACCACGGACACGGGCACAGGCCACGGGCACAACAAGAAGGACGCACATTAGGGCGCTAAGAGCGCACACCTGAAGTGCGCTACAGCGAACTCATTGTGCCCCTGAACCGCGCCTCGCGCGGGCACTTGTTTATAGGGCCAGAGTTGAAACGTTGAAACACGTCGTTAATGAAACAACAGAAACGAAAACGATTTTCGCCGGCGTTTCGTTTCTCTCGAAACAGACCAGCGCCTTCTCCTCGGTGTTTCTTGTTTCGAGAAACGAAACATGGAGGCGCCGAGTCCCGTTTCTCCGGCTTCGTCCGCAGGTCACGTATTCTTATTTCGCATACTTAGTTCTCTCGCGGGGGTTGCTTGTTGGTATATAAAAACATAAAGCAACCGAAGCAGCACGATATAGCCGAAATGCACGAAATCCCCACTAAGAAACCACGTAGTCGGTAAAATAGAAAACGGCTCTATGGAGTTGTGGGCGAAAATATCTATAATTGCCTGCATTCAGGGGTGAAATCGGGGAAAACTTGAAAGGAGCGCTGCGAATTTCGTTGTTTCGTTTCAAGAATGAAAACATAAACATTCCCAGTGCCCTACGCGTGCGTTTCACGAGAACCGAAAAATGAATTCGAAGCTAGTTTTCTGTTTTGTTTCTACTGCTGAGTGTCATGCGAAACAGCCCCCCAAAAGTAGGTGTTTCGTTTCTCCACGATTTTCAGACAGGCCCCGAGGGGCCGGAATTAGAAGGCTAACAGGTAGAGATAAAAAGCATAGCAGCTCAAACTTAAACTAAGAAGCTTTTGAGGCGCACATGTCCAAGTGGCCATGGAAGTGATGGTAGCGGTCTAAAATGGCACGCCGATCCGTGCTCTGAGAGTGCAGCTCAAAAGATGAGTTTCCGCCCCCAGAGGAGGGGGCTAAAACAAAGTCTCTGAGGCGATCCAGGAGACGAGTTGCCCATACCCGTGCGATTGCGTGACCCCATTTGAGTGCGAGCTTCTGTCTGAACAAGGCTATGGCTTCTGAAAAGCCGATGTTGCAAGATAATGCTGTGTGTTCGTTGATGTATGTTGGAGGTGTTGTCTTTTTGAGGAATTTCCCCTTTACCCTTTATGCCATTCACAGCGGGCATCAGGGGAGGGAACAGATTCTTAGGCACTTCTGGCCACCGACAGATGATGAACCCTCCCGTAGTGAATTTACAGCACCGCTGGGTCTTGAATTGTCCACGGGACTCTCGTTTGATCAAAGGCAGGCACAATGGAGGATTGGTTTATTTTGGCGGCAGATACATGCATTGTCAGCTAAATCTTGCCGATCACTAGCGCCGAACCGACACTCTTCGGAACCTGCACTCTTGCAGCAAACAAAAAGCGGACAAGCGGGCCACGTGGGCACGAGAAGAAGCACTCTTCCCCACGGGCACAAGAAGGGGCACTCATCCATGGGCATCTCACGAATTCGCACCTACTCTGCTCAAGCGAATACACTGCTCCGAAACCGTGCAGTGCACGGGCACCTGACCTTACAGATAGTATATACTAGTAGGATCCGAATGGACTTGGTACAGTCCGTACCTAGGTTTACGAATGATGAGGAGTGAAAGGAAGAAAGGAAGAAGAGGGGTGCTTGCTGGCTTGCTGGGTGCTTGCGAAAAAAGAATCCAGCCCACCGCGGATGGGCACGCCTCCTACTCGACCGCCGGTCCCTGGTGAGCACCTCCAACACACCCCGCGGCTACTCCAACCGCAGCAACTTTCGCAGCGAATACGACGAAGAAAGTTCGTGTGGCTGCATGGCTGCTACATGAACCCCGAGCCTGGCTTCCGAGCCTGGCTTCCGAGCCTGGCTTCCGAACCTGGCTTCCGAACCTGGCTTCCGAGCCGGGCCAGGGGATTCCTATGATGCCGCCTAAATGGCACCCTTCCCCTGTATAGCCACTAATTTAAAACACCAATCCTCCCCTCGGGAGAGGCGCGAAAAATAATCCCGTTCCCCTGCCGTTCCCCC